>Ga0081473_132740_pt1 | contig 96314 bp, 104 predicted proteins | sample CisSprmetagenome_FD_70977 | JGI IMG/M metagenome (GOLD analysis project Ga0081473, IMG submission 70977) | Hypoxic/sulfidic aquatic microbial communities from Cistern Spring, Yellowstone National Park, USA v2 (version 2) | ecosystem: Environmental > Aquatic > Thermal springs > Hot (42-90C) >...
CGGCTCATGGATGATCTTTAAAGGAGGTTCAGTGCTATCAGAATTCAAGAAGATAACAAAGCGCATTTCAATAGAAGAAAAGAGGCTTTCAAGACACGGCTTAAAAACTAGCAGGAAGCTTGAAATGCTGTACAAAAGGCGCGCTGTTCTGCTCAAGAATGCTAGAGAAGGACTAGCAAGGGAAATCGTAGAGTCCTTATATGACAAAAGCGTAGGAGAAATCTTCATCGGCTACCCAAAGGGCATAGCTCGTGATAAAGGAAACGAAAGAAATACAAACTTCTGGAGCTATTCAGCAATAATAAAGCGAATCAAGAATGTAGCACAAGAATACGGGATAAAGGTTAAGCTTGTGGATGAGGAAAATACATCTAAGAAGTGTTCCCTGTGTGGGGAAATTCACGAGAACGGGAGGATTAAAAGAGGCTTGTTTAAGTGTCCTCACACAGGGAAGGTAATAAACGCTGATCTGAACGGAGCAATAAACATTCTACATATCCCTGAGTCCGTTGAGGATAGGGGTAAGTGGCTGAAGGCACAGCCCGTGGTCTATCGCTGGACGAACGGAGCGGGGTGGGTAACCACTAGCTATGAAGTCATGAGAATGATCGCGGTAAACCACAAACCCATGATCCGCTTAAACTAGCCTTTTAAGGCGGGGAGGATGTCAGAAATCTGCTTCAGGTTCTGATGTTTTAGAAGTTTTTAAAACAAGCGACGCGCAGGTAGTTGCTGTAGTAAATGAACACGGGGAGCTTGTAGGAACAATACTTGAAAAAGAAGTTCTTAGATACATACTGAAAGGAGAAAAAAGAGGCGAGCTACCCCAACCTTACTGACATTGCTTCCCGCTTCGTAAATATGCTTACTCGCAGAACGCTTTCAAATTATTCCGGTGAAATGGCAAAATGATCCCTGACACTTAGTATACTTATCACAGGGAAAGTCCCTTCTATAATATTATTACAATAGCCAATCTATTTTGAAGTTGCAACAGGGGCACGCAAACTCAGTCAAACTTCTTAAGCCTTCATAAGTTATAGCCTTTCTCCTAAGCGATTTTTGCTTCTCTTTAAGTTTGACATTATGTAATATCATATTTTTGTTAAGTGAAAACTTTTTCTATAAAAGTTATTCATGAATAACGAGATGGATTTTCATCTTATACGTTAAAAACTGTTTAAAATTGAGTTAAAAAAAGTTAAATTATTCATTTTATTTAGTCTTTACCATGAAGGTTATAGTTGTTGGCGGCGGAGCCGCTGGAATGAGCGCTGCTTCAAGGGTCAGGAAACTTTTACCGCAATCTGAAGTTAAGGTTTTTGAAGAATCTTCATATGTTTCATATGCACCCTGTGGTCTCCCATACTTTGTAGAAAACCTCGTTCAAGACATAAACGACCTTGTAACGTATACACCAGAGTTTTTCAGAAAAGAAAGAAAGATTGATGTGAATACAAACACCAAGGTTACTAAAGTTGATTTGAAAGCCAAAGAATTAACACGAATTTCAAATGAGGGCGAAAAAACAGAAAGCTTCGATTACTTAATACTGGCTACTGGAGCAATTCCGTTCGTTCCTGACAAAAAATGGTTAGAGGTAAATCATGTTTACGTTTTGCGTCATCTAGAAGATGGAGAAAAGTTAAGAAAAGATCTGCAAGGCCTTAAGAATGTAGCAGTTATAGGAGGGGGCTATGTAGGTCTTGAAATGGCAGAAGCATTATCAAAAATAAATAAAAACGTAACTGTATTTGAAATGAAGCGTTTAATGCCAAATCTTGATCCCGATTACAGCCAACTTATAAGGCAAGAAATGGAAAAGAAATCTATAAGGGTTGTTGAAGGTTTTACAGTTAGAGCGCTTGAAAACATAGGCGATAAGGTAAGAGTTGTGGGCGACTCAGAGCAGCCGATCTTTGACGCTGCTGTGCTCGGGTTAGGTGTTAAACCAAATGTAGAGCTTGCTAGGTCAATGGGTCTAAAGATTGGCGAAACAGGGGCTATATGGGTTGATGAAAATATGCGTACCAGCGATCCGAGCGTTTATGCAGCAGGCGATAATGTAGAGGTAAACGATTTGGTAATAAAAGGAAGAAAAAGGTATGCACCGTTTGCTCCAGAAGCTAACAAAGAGGGATACGTGGCTGGTTCTAACATAGGCAATCAAAATATAAAGTTTCCTGGAAGCGTAGGGAGCTCTATCACAAAATTTTACGATATTGAAATAGGCGTAGTTGGAATAAGCGAAGAAGAAGCTAAAAAACACGGGATCGATGTATTCCCTGTTAAGATCAAACATAACGCTAAAGCAAGTTATTATCCACCTCCTGAAGAAGTTTATATGAAAGTAATATTTGATAAAAAAAGAAGAGTACCTATAGGAGCTCAAGTTATAGGAAAAAACGTTTGGGGCCGCTTGGCTTATCTTTCATTGGCTATAGAAAACGAAATAACTGTTGATAAGATGTTCTTTTCAGGCGTTCCATACGCTCCGCCTTTCGCTCCTGTTTGGGATTCTCTGATCATAGCTTCGAGGATATTTTATGAACGCGTATGATGTAGCTGATATAAAGAAGCTTAGAAAAGCTTTGGGGCTCTCGCAGAGAGAACTAGCAAAGCTTTCTGGATTAAGTCAATCCTATATAGCTAAAGTAGAAAAAGGTTACATAGATCCGAGTTACAGTAAAGTAAAAAAAATATTCAAAGCGCTAGAAGAGGTAAGATCTTCAAACGTAAAGGTAGCCGCTGAGATAATGACAAGAGATCTAAAGTATGTAAAACTCGGTTCAAGGGTAATAGATGCTATAAAGATGATGCAAAGCTATTCAATAAGCCAGGTACCAGTTCTTACTGAAGATGGTAAGGTGGTTGGGATGATAAGTGAGTCTAACCTTGTACAGCATATGCTTAAAGGTAAGGATATTAAAAAAATCCAGGAAGGCAAAGTTGAGGAATTTATGGATCCTCCATACCCAATAGTTGATGAATCAACTCCGATAAATTTGATTATGTCTATCTTGACTTTTTATAACGCTGTCCTTGTATCTCATCAGGGAAAAGTGATAGGTATAATAACCCGTTCTGACATACTTAAAGGATAAGATGATTATTAGTGCCAAAAAAATCCCAAAATATGAACCCTCCATGGAATTTGTAGAAAGAAAAGGGAAGGGACACCCAGATACCATATGCGACGGAATAAGCGAAAATCTAAGCGTATCACTGAGCAAATATTATCTTGAAAAAACAGGAAAAATATTACACCATAACGTTGATAAAGCAATTCTAGTAGGCGGTCAGGCAAAAGCCTGGTTTGGCGGAGGAGAAGTTGTAGAACCCATATATCTTATGCTTGTAGGAAGAGCCATCGGAAGGCTTGACAAAGAAGATATAGTTCCGATAGGAAGACTAGCTATAACAGCTGCCAAATCTTACATAAAACAAAACCTTAGGTACCTTGATCCTGAAACTCACGTAATAGTGGATTACAGAATAAAACAGGGAAGCGTTGACCTTATAAAGAACTTTGAAGCAGGTAACGATATTCCTCTTGCGAACGATACAAGCTTCGGCGTTGGATTTTACCCGATGACAGACTCTGAAAGGCTTGTACTCGAAGTAGAAAAATTCATAAACTCAAAAGAAGGTAAAGAACTTTTCCCGCAAGTAGGTGAAGACGTAAAAGTAATGGCGCTAAGGCACGAAAAGGAAATTAAGCTTACGATAGCTGCGGCAATGATATCAAGTCTAATAAAAAGTAAGGAAGAATATTTGGAAGTAAAGCGTCAATTAACTATCAAGCTTCTCGAATTGTCTTCGCAGATAACGAAGATGAAGGTAGACCTTACAATAAACGGCGCTGACAAGCCTGAGAAGGATATATACTATCTGACTGTAACGGGCACGAGCGCAGAAAATGGCGATGATGGGCAAGTTGGAAGAGGTAACAGAGCTAACGGGCTTATAACGCCTTTTAGGCCTATGTCGCTTGAGGCTACAGCAGGAAAAAACCCGATAAGCCATACCGGTAAACTCTATTCTGTGCTAGCAATGGAAATAGCAAAAAAGCTTGTTGAAGAAAACAAACATATATCGAGCGCTAACGTGTATATGCTCAGCCAGATCGGATCTCCAATAACTGAACCGCAATCGGTTTACGTTGAAGCGAGTGCAGACATTTCAGATGAAGCTGTAAGCAGCTACGCTGAAAGCGTTGTAAAAGATAGTCTGCAGGAAGCTCCTAAGCTTTGGTTAAAAATACTGGAAGGAAACGTTTCACTCTATTAAAATGAAAATATATTTTGAATTACCCGAAATTTATTTATCGAATTTTGAAAGAATAATAAATTATACTGTTACGTTAAAAAGCTTGATAGATGGTATTTTTGTACCAGATCTACCTTTAAATAAACCAACTATAGATGCATGTGCTCTGATAGGCGTTCTGAAAGATAAAATGAGTGAAAAAGAAATAATAGTAACACAGTCTGTGGGCCATAGAAGTCTCACAGCGAACAAGTCTCGTTTGCAGTGTATTAAAAAAATGGGTATAAATAGCGTTCTCTTGGTGCAAGGACCTTATACTTTTACTAAAGTTAAAGATGTTTTAGATTATGCTTCTTCAAAATTCAGAATAGGGGCAGTTTTTAATAAAAAAACATTGGAGTCAAGAATAAAAGGTGGTGTTAAATTTTTTGTTACGCAGTTTTTTCCAGAGGTAAATGATTTAAAAGAAATTAAGAAAATTTCTTATCTTGATTTATTTTTACTCATAGGGATCTCAAATAAAAAAGAGGATTATCTAAAGTTAAAAGAAAAGGGTTTTAATGTACCAGAAGAATTACTAAAGTCTGATGAACCTCTAAAGTCTGTTAAAAACTATTACGCTACAGTAGCGGATCATATTGGTAAAAACCCCGACATATACGCTATATTTTTAACAAAAGAGCTCGATTACCAATATATGTACGAATTTATTAAAAACATAAAAAATAAGTAATAAAAAGTAAAAATTTTTATTTAATTGTGTCGATTAACGAAACTATCAATTTTATATAAAAAAGTGCGATATTTTTTGAATAAATATTACGTATTAACCTTCAATTTTTTATATATTTTTCATAATTTTTTTCATTTTATAAAAATATTTTATTATAAAATTAATTTTTAATAATCATTTTATATTATTAAAATTTATAAAACGTAGTTTTAATATGATAGTAATGGCGTCTTATTTAAGTGGAGCTCAAGCTTTAGTAAAAGCGTTAGAAGAGGAAAAAGTAGAGGTAATATTTGGCATACCGGGAGGGGCTACGCTGCCTTTTTATGATGCTTTAAAGGATTCTAACATCAGACACGTTCTGGCGAGGCATGAGCAATCTGCAGCTCATATGGCTGACGGTTACGCAAGGGCGTCTGGCAAGGTGGGAGTTTGTACTGCAACATCAGGACCAGGCGCTACAAACCTGCTTACCGGCATAGCTACAGCTTATCTTGACTCGTCTCCGGTGGTAGCTTTAACGGGTCAGGTCGCAAAAAGCTATATTGGAAAAGATGCGTTTCAAGAAATAGATACAGTAGGTATTTACACCCCTGTTGTAAAATACGCATTTCAGCCCCTTTCAGCTTCTGAAATACCTTTTGATGTAAAAGCTGCTTTCTATATCGCCAGCACGGGAAGGCAGGGACCAGTTCTTATAGACTTACCAAAGGACGTTCAAACGGAAACTGCTGAAATTGAGTTTCCAGAAAAAGTAGAGATTAAAGGTTATAGGCCGTACATAAAACCAGATCCAGAAGCAGTAAGAGAAGCGGCAAAACTGATCATACAGGCGCAGAAACCTGTAATTCTGGTGGGTGGAGGAGCAGTAAAGTCAGAAGTTGGTCCCCTAATATTAGAGCTCGCAGAAACTTTCATGATTCCCATTGCAAGCACATTGATGGGTAAAGGGGCTGTACCAGAGAACCATTTCCTATCAGTTGGTCCCATTGGAATGCACGGCACATATCATGCAAATACCCTTATCATGGAAAGCGACCTGATTATCGGAATAGGTGTTAGGTTTTCTGACAGAACTACTATGGATATTAAGGAATTTACAAAAGAAAGAATTATACTGCACTTCGATATAGATCCAACTGAAGCTAGAAAAAATATCGTTAATGAATTTCCTGTTATAGGAGATTTGAAAGAATCGTTGACCATTTTGGTTTCAGAAATAAAGAAGATGATGCCTTATATGAAAAATTCTCCCTGGTACAAAAGAGTTAAAGAACTCAAGGATTATTATGATGGCAGAATCTTTGGAGAAAAAGCAATGAGTCCACTCATTATAAAGAAAATCAGGGAGATACTTGGTCCAGATGACATAGTTACTACAGAAGTAGGCCAGGCTCAGGCATGGGCTGAGCTGTTTTATAAGGTATTAAAGCCCAGAACTTTTATAACAAGTGGTGGTTTAGGAACTATGGGTTTCGGATTTCCAGCCGCAATAGGCGCAAAAGTTGCAAAATTTGATAAAACTGTTGTGGACATTGCAGGGGACGGAAGCTTCTTGATGACCTCTAACAGCTTGGCCACTAGCGTTGCAGAAGGTATACCGGTAGTGGTAGTAATTCTAAATAACTCAGTGCTTGGTATGATAGCTCAATGGCAAAGAATTGTATATAATAACAGGTACGTAGCATCATATCTAGGAGAAACTCCTAATTTTCCTGCGCTTGCAAAAGCATATGGTGCTGAAGGCGTGAGGGTAAACGGTCTTGAGGATTTTGTTAAGTACTTTAAAGAAGCCGTCAGAAGCGAAGTTACTTATGTTATAGACGTCCCAATATCGCCAGAAGAAAACGTTTTCCCATTTGTCCCTGCTGGAAAAAGTTTGAGGGAAATGATAGTATGAAGAAAGAGAGGGTGTTTTTTATAACCGTAGCAGATAAGCCTGGAGTGCTTTTCAAAATAACGAACATATTTAGACGTAAAAACTTCAACATAGAGAGCGTTACAGTTGGCAAAACTCTGGCAGAGGATGAATCACAAATAATAATAACTATTAACGCTGACGAGGAAGAAGCGGACAGCTTTGCGAGAATGGTAAAAAGACTAATAGATGTTTATGAGGTTGTTGAAGCGCCGAAAGAATCATGCTATGTACAGGAGCTTTTGCTGGCCAAATTAGAAGGCGATCCAGATATGTTACAAAAAGTAGCTGAAAATTATGGTGCTCAGTTGATAAAAAACGGTTCATTTATACTAAAATATGTCGGTGAGCCTGCAAATGTCGAAGAGTTGATAAAAGAACTTTCTAATAAGTTTAAGATAATACATATATCGAGGACAGGAATAACAGCTGTGGTGAAAGAAGATGGTAAAGATATATTACGATTCGGACGCTGATTTAAACAATATAAAGGATAAAACCGTAGCTATAATAGGCTACGGCAGCCAGGGGAGAGCTCACGCTTTAAATTTAAGAGATTCAGGGATAAATGTAATTGTAGGAGTAAGAGAAAACGGTAGATCGTGGGAAGTGGCAAAAGCAGATGGCTTTAACCCCAAGAGCATAGAAGAAGCATCACGGGTTGGGGATCTTATTGCTTTGCTAATACCTGATACTGAACACGGTGTGGTTTATGATAAATACATAAAGAACGGCTTAAAAGAAGGCAAAACGTTGCTTTTTGCTCACGGTTACAGCATAAGGTTCGGACTTATCAAACCCCCTAGTTATGTGGATGTCGTAATGGTAGCTCCAAAATCGCCAGGTCCAAAATTAAGAGAAGCATATTTGCAGAATTTTGGCGTGCCGTCTTTGATAGCTGTTCATCAGGATTATTCCGGCAAGGCAAAAGATACAGCTTTGGCATATGCAAAAGGTTTGGGATCAACCAAAGTAGGTGTACTTGAAACTACTTTCGCAGATGAAACAGAGGAAGACCTATTCGGCGAACAGGCAGTATTGGTTGGCGGCCTTATGTATCTGATTAAGACCGGTTTTGATGTGCTGGTTGAAAACAATTATCCTCCAGAGCTTGCATATTTTGAAGTGTTGCACGAAATGAAGCTCATCGTAGACCTCATCTATTCTTCTGGGCTTACTGGTATGTTAAAAGCAGTAAGCGATACTGCAAAGTACGGAGGTATAACGCGCGGTAGCATAATTATAGATGAAGGTGTGAAAAAAAGGATGGAAAAGCTTCTAGCTGAAATTAAAAATGGGAGCTTTGCTCAAGAGTGGACTGGAAATCCAGAGCAGAGCAAACAGAAACTTGAAAAAATGATGAAAGAAATAGAAAACCTCGAAATTGAGAAAGTAGGCAAAAAAATTAGAAAACTAGCTGGATTAGAGAAATGAATAGAAGAGTATACGTTTTTGATACAACCTTAAGGGATGGAGAACAAACTCCGGGTGTTAGTCTGAGCATAGATGATAAATTTGAAATAGCAAAGGCTCTTGATGCCCTTGGCGTAGATATAATCGAGGCTGGCTTTCCAGCTGCCAGCGAAGGGGAATTTAATGCCGTAAAAAGAATTGCAAACGCGGGGCTAAAGGCCAAAGTAGCCGCTCTGGCAAGGTTAAATATAAGTGATATTGAGACAGCTCTCTCTACTGGTATAAAGAGGATTCACGTATTTATTGCGACGTCTGACATTCACCTTCAATATAAACTTAAAAAAAGCAGGCAGGAAGTTCTTCAGATAATAAAAGAAAACATAAGCTATATAAAAGATAAGGGTGTTGAAATAGAGTATTCTGCTGAAGACGCAACAAGGACAGAAAAGGAGTTTTTGCTTCAGGCTTTCTTAGAAGCTGCAGAAAGCGGCGCTTCTGTACTAGACATTGCAGATACAGTTGGCATAGCATCTCCAAACCTGATAAAAGAATTGGTTACATATGTAAAAAAAGAGATTCCCGACAAAAGGGTAAGCGTACATGTGCATAACGATTTAGGCCTTGCAACTGCAAACACGCTGGCCGCAATTGAAGCTGGTGCAGATCAATTTCATGGTACTATTAACGGAATAGGAGAAAGGGCTGGTAACGTTAGCATAGAAGAAGTAGTAGTTGCCCTTAAGGTCCTTTATAATATTGAAACAGGTATAAAGCTCGAAAGGATTTACGAAACATCTAAACTCGTAGAAAAACTTACGGGAATAAGGATAGCAAAGAATAAGCCGATAGTTGGAGAAAACGCCTTTGGTCATGAAAGTGGCATTCACACTCATGGCATACTGAACAATCCAATGACTTATGAGCCGATAAGCCCTGAAATGGTTGGAAGAAAACGGTGGTTTATGGCTGGAAAGCTCTCTGGAAGTCACGGCATAGCTGCACAACTTAAAGAAATGGGCATCCAAGTTAACGACCAGCAACTCCAAGAAATAGTTAAGAAAGTTAAAGCTCTAGGGGATGCAGGAAAACGCGTAACAGATGCCGATCTTTACGCTATCGCAACGTCAATAACCGGAAGCTCACCTCAAAAATACCTGAGCCTTAAAGGAATAGTTTCAGTAACTGGCATGAATATTTCTCCTACGACTTCCATAAGAATAAGCTTTAAAGAAAAAGACTTTGAATCTGCTAGCACAGGTATTGGACCTGTTGATGCTTCACTTAAGGCAATTCAAAAAGCCCTTGAAGGGGTACTTAAAGTAAACTTAATAGAATACAGCATAGACGCTATAACAGGCGGTTCTGACTCTTTGGCCCAGGTAAGCATAAAAGTGGAAGATGAAGAAGGTCATATTGCATCTTCTACCGCAACTGGTCCAGATATAGTAATGACGAGCGTAGAAGCAATGATAGATGGTATTAATAAGCTGCTATTAAAAAGGGAACAGTAACAAATGAAGTACAGAATAGCTTGGATGAAAGGAGACGGTATAGGACCTGAAATTTCTGATGCTGCAATCAGGGTGTTAACTCTTTTAGGAGATATTTTCGGCATAAATTGGGAATTAAATTTTTACGAAATGGGTGATGAGGCAAAAAAGAAACTCGGTACAGCTTTGCCCGAAGAAACAATTAAAGGAATAAAATCATCAGATCTGGCTATCAAGGGTCCAGTTGGAGAGACAGCATTCGAAAGCATAGTTACCCTGCGCCTTATTTTAGATCTTTATGCTAACATACGTCCAGCAAAAAGCTATAAAGGCGTTCCATCAGTTAAGCCTATAGACGTTATAATAGTAAGGGAAAATACAGAAGACCTTTATAAAGGAATAGAATTTAAAATAAACGATACAGTCGTTGCTCTGAAAATATTTTCAGAAAAGGGCATAAAAAGAATAGCAAGAATAGCCGCAATGTACGCTCTTAACAGAAAAAAGAAGGTAACCATAGTGCATAAGGCAAATGTGATGCGTATAACGGATGGCTTTTTTAGAGATATTTCAAGACAAGAACTTGAAAAGTTTGGAATCAACGTTGATGAAAAATACGTTGATGCAATGAGCATGGCGCTTATAAGGAACCCTCAAGATTTTGACGTAATTTTAACTCCTAACGTTTATGGAGATATACTAAGCGATGAGGCTGCTCAGGTCGCGGGCGGCTTGGGCTTTGCTGCTTCGGCTAACATTGGAGACAACTATAACCTTTTTGAACCGGTTCATGGTTCAGCGCCAGACATAGCAGGTAAAGGCATTGCTAATCCTTATTCTATGTTCAACGTTATCTTAATGGCATTAGAATATTTGTACATAAAGAAAAATGATGTTAACGCACAGAGAGCGAGCGAAGCTCTTGGGAAATCAATAGAATCGTGCATAAGCAAAGGTTTTTTAACCCCAGACGTAGGGGGTAAGTTTAAAACTAACGATATAACAAACTATCTAGAACAAGAGTTGAAAGCTTATGCCTGATGAAATAGAAACGATGAAAAACAGGCTAAAGGAAATTAACAACGAGCTTGACAAGCTTATGCAAGAAGTAAAAGAACTTAAGGTACAAAGAGAACAGGTAATTTATGAATTATCGAAGATCAAGGCACCTAAAGTTAAGGTAGACGAAGAAGAAATAAAGAGGCTTGAAGACATTTTGAAAAAGCTTGACGATGAACTTCAAACAAAAGTCCTCAAACCTGATGAAGAAAGAAGAATTTTTGAAAGAATCAAAGAAACAGAAAAAAGGTTGAACAGCTTAAGGTCTGTTAAAAGTTCGCTTGATAAAAGTCAGGAACTTAGAAAAAGACTTAATGAAATAAAGAAAAGGTTGAGGGAACTTCATGAAGTCATAGAGCCGCTTTTAAAGGAAAAAGAAAACCTAAAGAACGAAATACAGAAACAGATAATTCTGAAAAAGCTAAGGCAGTATAAGGAAAAAGAAAAGGAAAAAGGATATAGCATAAATTTAAAGTTTGAAAAAATAAACAAAAGCGAAGTAAAAGAAGCAATAAAAAGGAAACTTGAAAATGGAGAGCCAGTGTCTCTTGAAGAGTTAAAGGTGCTTTATGATGAAAGACAGTAAAGTGCTTTCGTTTGACCTTTGCGGAACTTTAAACGAATGTAAAGTTTACAACAGCATGTGGTACGAAGTTATACCTGAAATGTATGCTGAGTTAAAAGGCATAAGCACGGAAGAAGCAAAAAAAGAGTTAATCAAAGCTTACAATCAACTAGGTCCTAACAGGCTTGAATGGTATCTTCCAAGTTACTGGATAAATAAATTTGGATTAAATTATCAAAAATTTCTCAAAAAATGCAAAAACATAAGAATTAGCCTTCCTTCAAATTTGAATAAGCTAAAAGCAAAATACAGGCTTATTCTTTCCACTAACGTTTCAAAAGAAGTTCTTGAATTTTCTCTTTTTAACAGCGTCTTCGATCAAATTTATTCATCAGTTGAAATGGGATACCCGAAAAAGGACGAGAGGTTCTGGAAAGAGGTAATTAAAAATGAAAACATACAACCATACGAACTGATACATTTCGGCGACGATTACGTTTATGACTACCTTATACCTTCATCTCTTGGCGCGAGAACCAAACTTTCAAACGTAAACAATTTAGGTTTTAACGTTTTTTACATGATTGGAATTAGGCTTTAGACTAATTTTTTTGTAATCAAGGGCATATTTATAAAGCCAATCACTTTTGCTGTATATATGCGTCTGAATTCAGCCATACTGGGTTATGGAGCGTACGTACCGAAGTACAGAATAAGCACAGAAGAAATAGCAAGAATTTGGTTTGGTGAAGGATCCGGCCCTAACAGAATGAAAGCTGTAGCTTCATACGACGAAGACGCATTAACAATGGCTTACGAAGCAGCCTCAATAGCTCTTAAAATGGCAAAATATCCTGAAATAGAGGCTATTCTTGTTGGTTCCGAATCAAAGCCATACGCTGTAAAACCCATGGGTTCTATTTTAAGCGACATTTTTGGCTTCAACAAGATACTTGGCGTTGACCTTGAGTTTGCATGTAAAGGTGGCACAGAAGCCGTTCAAATGATAAGCGGCATGATAACATCGGGAGTTATAAAACATGGCCTTGCAATAGGATCAGATACCGCACAAGGCAGACCAGCTGACGATCTAGAATATACAGCAGCCAGCGGTGCGGGCGCGGTAGTGCTTGGCCAGCCAAACGGTAATGAAATAGCTAAAATAACTCATTCAGTAACCTTCGTTACCGATACTCCTGACTTTTGGAGAAGGCCAAAGGAGCATTATCCAACACATCTAGGAAGGTTTACAGGTGAGCCTGCATACTTTACCCATATTATGTCAAGCGTGAAACTTTTGTTTGAAGAAACAGGGTATAAGCCATCAGACTTTAATTATGCAATATTCCATCAGCCAAACCCAAAGTTTCCAGTAGAAGTAGGTAAAAGACTAGGGTTCACTGATGAACAGCTGAAACCAGGATTGCTTAACGACGAGCTGGGTAATTCGTACTCAGCAAATACGCTAGTAGCGCTCAATGCTGTGCTTGACGTCTCAAAACCAGGAGATAAAATTCTTTTATCAAGCTTTGGAAGCGGTGCTGGAAGCGACACTTTCGTAATAGAAGTTGTTTCAAAACCTGACGATGACGATTACATACCTTTACGCGAAAAGTTAAAGAAGTATGTGGAGATTGATTACGCGACTTATTCAAAGTGGAGGAATAAAATAATAAGGTGAAGAAGATGTCAAAAGTATACATAAAATCTGTAGGTTTAGTACCTGTAGGAGAACACTGGAACAAATCGCTTACAGATCTTATGGTTGAGGCTTCGCTTAACGCCTTAAAAAATGCAGGAAACGTAAAGATAGACAGAATAATTGTGGGAAACATGATGTCCGGTTATTTAAACAATCAGGAACATCTTGGAGCTCTTTTAGCAAGCGCTCTAGGAATGAAAGGCATTGATTCATTAAAAGTGGAAGCAGCATGCGGATCAGGAGGCATGGCTGTTCATGAAGGATATGTTTCTATAAAATCAGGTGAATTTGAAAATGTACTTGTAGTTGGAGTCGAGAAGATGAAAGATGCAGATACATCGGTTTTGACAAAGGCTTTGGCAATGGCAGAAAGTGCAGAGTTTACTCAAGTAGTTGGAGCATCTTTTATATCCCTCAATGCTTTGCTTATGAAGATGTACATGAACAGGTACAACGTTCAGGAAGATCATTTAGACATTTTCCCAGTGATAGCACACAAAAATGCAGTTACTGCTCCGCACGCGCAGTTCAAAAAAGCTTTTACCATTGAAGACGTAAAACGCTCTCCTTATATTGCTGAACCGATAAGGCTTTTGAGCAGCGCCCCTTCTAGCGATGGAGCAGCCGCTGTTTTGTTAAGCTCGAAACCTGCAGATGTGGAGATACTCGCTTCAGAAGTTTCTACCAATGAGCTGATGCTGTCTCAAAGGGAAAATCCTCTTAAGTTTGAAGCTACAGAAAAAGCTTTCAAAAAGGCCGTAGAAAAATCCGGCATAGATTCTTCTAAAGTAGATTTTCTTGAAATTCATGATGCTTTCCCGATTGTAGCTGCAGTGAGCCTAGAAGCTATGGGATATTCAGAAGAAGGTAAAGCAGCTCATGACGCTGCAAAAGGTAAATACAATTTTGAAGGAGACTTACCTATACTGACTTTTGGAGGGCTTAAGGCTAGGGGTCACCCAGTGGGCGGCACAGGGGTATACCAAGTTGCTGAAGCTTATATGCAGCTTTCGGGAACTGCAGGCAAAAACCAAGTACAGGGAGCAAAGGTTGGTGTTACGCAAAACGTTGGTGGAATAGATACAACTTCTATTGTTCATATCATGAGAAAGGTGAGCTAAGATGATACCCATAGCTTATTGGAGAAACAGAAAACTTTACACAAGGCTTATCGGTAGCAGATGTAAAAAATGTGGTGCCGAATACTTTCCACCAGTAAAAGTTTGTAAAAAATGCGGATCAACTGAGATAGAAGAAAAAGAAATGCCAAAGACCGGAACTATAGTTTCTTTTACAAAACTAACAGAACCTCCTGTAGACTTTAAGGATTATGCGCCAATATATCTTGCCATGATAAGGTTGGATAACGGTATATTGGTTTTAGGTCAGCTTGCAGATGCAGAAAGCGAAGAAATAAAAATAGGAGCTAGAGTCATGGCTACAATCAGGAAATGGACAGAAGATGGGCAAAGCGGGATAATTTACTATGGCTATAAATTTAAAATAATATAGGATATATAAAGTTTATTTGCACTTCCCGTTATTTTTAGATTCAGACAATTCATCTAAGCTTGTTATGTATTCTGCATAATTCCAAACAAGAGGTGATACTGAAAGCGGCCCTCCATCGTGTGTATTAATTTGTTCTGAAAAAACTCCAGATCTTTGGCTATGATCCAAAACCCAATTTTTAAGACAAAGCGCTTTTTCACAGTTATCAGTAGTTACGTAATATATTTATGACGGAAGGTTGTTATTATTTAGATTACCAAGTATTTTTTTATCATTCTTGATCCTTTAATAAATACTATCTCCATTATCTTGCGAGGCCGCCAGTATTTTAACCCACAACCGCTTCATTATTATGTAAATGTTAGCCTTACTCTTGGATCTGCTTGGCTTTTTATTCCAAACGAAAAAAGGCCATGTTTTGCGAGTTAACTGTAAAATAAGGCTTTTCGTTTTTTATCGCAGCTGTATTGTATTATTTTTTAAGCGAATAGAAATTCGTTTCATAAGTACTGCCTTTGTTTGTTACGGAAATTTTTCTTGAATAGATATCATCAATAAATATTTACAAAATCATTGTTTTTCAAACGGGTTTATAGATAATTCAACTTTAGTTACCATAGTATCGTCTAAATAATCATAATTCATGTTAGCTATGAAATCATGCGTTACCTACTTTACCAAATTTAAACAAATGTCCAATTGAATGATTTTTAGCCTACTCGTAAGCATAGTAAAGATCTACCTTTATTTAGTCTTTATCAAAGCTTAACAGGAGTCTATTGTTACTATTGGTAAAAAACGTAAGGTGCCGTTAACTTAACGCTTAAAATTTATTTAACAAAGCCCTTTTTCTAGCAAATGATTGTGCAACCAGAAAAAGAACCCCAATAGCACTTACATTCTATGCTTTAATTATTTCTCCAGTTTGAACTTACGAAGGGCTTCCCATGCACTCGAGCCCATACTCAAGAGAAACCATGTTGCAATATGGAAATGAATTCAGAAGCATTATTTCGTATTCGACTCCGTTCACGTTGACAGCACAGCGTCAATTCCATATTTATTAATGAAACTGAAATAAACGTTAGAGCGAAGCTTGGATATAGGTAGCCTAAGAATCTTAACTAAAAGCTCTCTTATCGTTTTGCATAAGCTGGCTCCAGAACTTTTTCGATAATTTCCCGTAAGGAAGCTTGTAAAGAAATATGGTAGAAAGACTGTTTACATAGACGAGGCTTATATGGTATGATGCTGCAAGGGTAGAGCATGCAGTATATGAATAGAGCCTGAAGAACCTCATAAAAATGATGGATTGAGACATAAAGGAAAGAAAGAAGTTTTGACGACCTTTTCCCGTTCAAAAAGCCATAAGAGCCATAATTTGAGCACGTAAAGAACTGGTTAAAAGCATTCAGGTTATTCTATAAATGTGTATTTAACAAACTAGGAAATTGGATCAGCTCCATTTTCATATGAACAGCTTCCAAAATGAATTAAGCCAATTTTGTTGATTACAAACGTTAGGTGATCAGAATGGGCTTAAATTAACGGCTACCAAGATGAGCATAAAAAATTGTATGCCAATTTTTATTTTAACAAATTCAAAAAAACTTAAATAAACTACTTTAATAAGTCTAAGTATGGATTTAGGGTTTCTTAAATTCAGGTTATCAATGTATTTAACGCTAATTATTATTGTAGGCTTTACAGCGCTCTTTATCGGCTTCATTCTGTCTTTAGTAGGAATAACCAACATTTTTTTCATAACCGGTTTTGTCGCAATTATTAACATATTAGAATGGCTTTATGGACCAAAGCTCATCGATCTGCTCTATCATGTCAGGGAAGCAAAACCAGGGGAATTGCAGGAAGTTCGCGACGCTATACACAGGATTTCAGAGAAAGCTGGCATTAAAGAGCCTAAGCTAATGATCGCCGATATAGACATGCCAAACGCTTTTGCTTACGGTTCTCCTCTAACAGGTAACAGAGTAGCTGTGACAAGAGGCCTTTTAAGGATACTTAATACACAAGAAATAGAAGCTGTTTTAGGTCATGAACTGGGTCATATTAGGCACAGGGACGTGCAAGTTATGCTTTTTGTTTCTGTTCTGCCAGCAATCCTTTACTATATAGCTTATACGTTCATGCTGAGCTCTTTCTTTGATGAAAGAGGAAATGGCAACGTTCTGGCTATAATCGGATTCTTGTCCTTTATAGGATATTTTATACTTAATCTTTTTGTTTTAGCATTCAGCAGGAGCCGAGAAACTTATGCAGACATACACGCTACACAAGTCGTAGATGACGGAGCTAAAAAGCTGAGGGGAGCGTTAGCTAAGCTTTACATTTATTCTTATGTAGTTCATAACAGGAAACCAAAAGAAGCAAAAGTTACATCAACAACCAGAGCTCTTTTCATAATAGATCCATCCTCGTTAAACCCAGATGACTTAAAAAATCTTTCAATGGAAGAAGCTATAGAATACGTATCATCTAGAAAAATGAGCACGTTGGAAAAGATAGAAGAGTTATTCTCAACCCATCCAAACATAATAAGAAGGTTAAATCTTTTAAAGAAATTAGAAAATTAGGATGAAAGAAAAAGATAAACAGATAATTTGGTTAGATTATTTTGATGCTAGTTTAAGTAAAAGCAAAGGAAGAAAAGTACCTAAATCTCTAGCCCTAGCTAATCCAAGGCCAGAAAGCATAGAGGAAGGTTTAAAAAAGCTTGGGTTAAAGTATGAGGTTCATCAAGCTAGGTACCCTAAGAGACACTGGAAACTAACGTACTATTTTCAGGTTGAGAAGAAGATTAAGAAACAAGAGCTTTTAAGAAAATTATCAGAAGTCATTAAAGGTGTTAAGACTTTTTCTCATTAAGCCACCAGTTCAAGTATTCCTTTTTTATATCTAGTTTTTGTTTTATTCTTTTTTTATCGTAAAGTTCAATTAGTTGTTGCTTTGATACATAAAGTCCGCACTTTTTACATATGTACATTTTAGTAGAAACTTCATAAAAAAGAGGCCCACCACATTCAGGACATGTATAATCCATGTAAAAAGGTGTAATATAATATTATTTTAATTTTTCCAAAACTTAGAAATGCATTACATGCAGAAGGATAAATTGCTTTAAAAAGCAACGTAAGCTCATTTCAAAATTTTTATGTATTAAAATAAGTAAGATGCGCCTATCTTTACTGTTAATTGTAAACATTTGTTTAATGTTTATTAAAACAGCGCAAAACTTTAAAATCCATATACAAACTAACTATGAGTATGAATAAACAGTTATTAAACTTATTTAAGATCAACGATAAGGTTAAAACTGACCTAAACGTTGAAGGGACAGTAGTAAATTATGTAGAAATTCAGGGAAAAATATACATAAAGATTAGATGGAAAAACGGAACATTTGGGGTTTATGGTCCTGAAGAGGTTAAAAGGTATAACATAAAAAAGGTGGCGTAGTTTAAAATTTGAGCGGAAACCCATTTAATCTGCTTTTTGGTTATACGCCCAATTCCCCAATTCAATTTATAATATACATGATTATAATCTGGGTCCCATATATAGTACTCATAATTTATGGTCAAAGGTTGCAAAGTTACGCTATAATTGCTGATATTAACAGGTATCTTGTTAGATTAAAATATGACGCAGATCAATCAAGGTCAAACCTGATGTCCTACCTTCAAAGAAAAGGAGTTTCTGGCGATGGTCAGAAAGTTATTGAAAGTATGATTGAAATACAAACTATATACCCTGTTAACTTAGATCCTGTGGGAATAGTTAAAAAAATGGAACATATAATAAGGGTGCATGATGAAACAGTAAAGCACAGGATAAAGGAAATAATGAAAAATGCCAACGAAATAGAAAGGACTGCTGTGTTAAATATGCTTGAAATAGCATCAGCTTTGGACTACGTATACAAAGTCATAAGGCATTTTTACCTCATAGGCAAAAAATTTCCGGACAACATCTATCTTTTAGCTCAGTTACAGATGATACTCCCAAACATAGTGAAGCAGGCCGACGCTTATCTTTCAGCGATGAACGCTCTTGAAAAATCTCTACCCTTGGGAGATGCTATAGGTCCTATGGTTGTGGCAGAATGGTTAAGAGATAAATCTAAGTTTGAGCTGGACGAAGAAACTGTTTATGGGGAAACAACGATTAACAACAGAAGAGTTGCTATTATAAAAGCAAAAGGGCCTATGGCCAACGTAGGCAATCCTGACAAAGCTCTACAGCTTCTTTTAGAAGGTCCGTTTAAAGATGCTTCTGCAATAGTAATGATAGATGCAGCGCTAAAGCTGGAAGGAGAGCAATCAGGAGATGTTGCAGTCGGTATAGGGGCTGCAATAGGAGGTATTGGAATTGAAAAGTTTAATATAGAAAAAATAGCTGCCGAAAAGAAGATACCTCTTTATGCAGTTATAATAAAAGAATCATTGTTTGAAGCTATAGCTGTAATGACAAGGGATATAGCTGAAGCTGCAAAAAAGGCGAGGGAAGCTGTTATTGATCTCATCAACAAAAACGTTCCTGAAGGTGGTTCGGCGATAATAATAGGTGTTGGAAATACTTTAGGTGTAGCTCAATGATAAGACAAAAAACATCTCAGGTAAAATATTTTAGCGTTGAGGAATGTCCTAAATGCGGATACAAGATAAAAAGAGAGTTTAAAGAAGGTGATTATGTTTTAAAGCAGTCAGGGCTTTGTCCTCGCGATAACACGCCAATGATTATCAGCATGATTTATGCTGAAGAACAAAAAACAAGTTAAGAAACTCTAGCGAAATATAAAAATTTTGATTTGTAGTCAGTACCAAGAAAATAGAATATGGTTTGATTAAATTTAGCAAGCAAAGTTCGTCTGTAGCTTAAAGCTAAAGCGATTCTATAAGAAACAATAGCACAACCATATTGTTATCTAATTGCAAATTAAAAAGTTTATAAAGTTTATAAAGCAAAAAGATCAAACACTTACAAATGAAAATTGCAATATTAGGCGGAACAGGTGATCTTGGGAAAGGCCTCGCTATTAGGCTGGCTAAAAAGAACGAGATATTTATTGGCTCACGTGAAAAAGAAAAAGCGGAAAAAATAGCAGAGGAATATAAAAAAGAGGCTGAAAAGTATGGTTTTAATTTTAATTTTACTGGTCTAACAAATCAGGAGGCTGTTGAAAGCGCAGACAAAATAATTATAAGCGTTCCTCACGAAGTTCTGCCTCAGTTTTTGTTGACGTTAAAGAATTATGAAGGCAAACTTTTTATATCTCCAATAGTACCCATGACAAAGACGAAATTTGGATTTTCTTATGAACCTTTCAGAATAGGAGATAAAGAAGTATCTGCTGCAGAACTTATAAAATCAACGCTTCAAGGAGCTAGAGTTGCTTCTGCTTTTCATACTGTGCCAGCAATTATGCTTTCTAATCTTAATGTTAAGTTAAATTACGACGTGCTTATAGCAGCTGATGATCGAGCAACCTTTGCTGAGGTAGCAGAAATAGTCTCAAGCATTGAAGGGCTTAAACCGTTGTACGCAGGAAAACTTTATGTTTCAAAGTATATTGAGTCCTTAACGCCTCTTCTGTTAAACATAGCTTTGAACAATGGCTTGCATGCTCCAAGCTTAAAGATAGTCTGAAATGAGCCTGGGTTTAGCACTAAGACCTGAGGTATTTAAACCATTAGAAATTTTAAAAATAGCTGAAAACATATATTCGGAATATTTTTTTATCCCAGACGTTTCTAATGAGATTGACCCGATACAGCTTTCTTTTTCTATACTGTTAAAAAACAAAGAAACGATGGCTGGGCCAGGGGTGATCAGGATAAACGAAATGCAGCTTAACGAACTCATACGGCAGATAAAGACAATCAATGAGCTAGTAGAAAACAGATTCTTCTTAGGCGTTGGGCTTGGTTCTGTAAAGGAAGATGTTTCCCAGGCAATCTCTAGCATGAGAGAGAAAATTTTAAAAATCGTGCAAGAAACAGGAGTCAAAATCTTTGTTGCAACTTTAAGGGAAGGGTTAGCAAAAAAGGTTAAGGATATAAGCGACGGAATTATACTTAATTTTTCAACATTTGAACACGCAAAAAGAGTTTCGTCTGTTTTTAAATATGAAAACAAAAAAGTTATTTCTTATTTTAAAATTTTTATTGGTCAAACGCAAGATGCGGCTATTCACATGGCAATCAATGAGTTACAAAAATACGCATCTTTTCCCCAATATTATGAACTATTTAAAAAAGAAGGCGTTATAGAAGACATCTTAGCGCTGTATTCAAAGAGGGAGGAAGCGATCAGAAACCTCCAGGCTAAAGGTGTAATAGCAATAAATCCTTCACCAGATTTTATCAAAAATGTTTCGGACGTTTTTTATAAGAACGGTGTAGATGTGCTCGCGCTTTATCCCTATTTTTCACCAACATACAATTATGATAAAAGATTTGCTTTTTTAAAAGAAGTTTTTTTATGAAATTTCTAAAAAAATAAGTTAATAAAAGGAATATGTTTAAAAACCCTAAATGTTAAATCATTTTGAACGATATTTGAAATTTCCAATATGCACTTTTGATGCAAAAGTTGGGGTATTATGTCCGAAGTGTGAGGAGAGATTAAAAAACGGAGAAATAACAGAAGCTGACGTTAAAGCATCTTTTATTCTTGCTAAGCTTGCAAATCAGCTTCCGGCTCTTGATAAATTAACGCTTAAGAGAGCTTATAAAGTAGGCGATGATTACGTCCTTTTATTCAATCAAGGCGAGGCAAAGATCGTTTTAAGCAATAAGCAAATAATCACAAAACTTAGGGAAGCGCTTGGTAATGTTTGGGTTACAGAACAGACTTCAGATACAAGACAATTCTTAGAAAATTTGATGTATCCAATCAGGCTTTTGACAATAAACATAGTTTGGCTTCCAGACGGTTCAAGGCATATCAAGGCAGTAATAGCTGGGCCGGAAACTTACAATTTACCAGTTGATTTAAATAAAGTTAAAGAGATAACAAAAATTATAACGGGGGACGAGATAGTATTTGAGTTTGAAAAAGGAAAGTTCACCAAAAAGAGTTCAGTCGCCAGAGTTAGGTGAGAACGAAGGAAAATACGTTGAGCTTCATGGATGGGTACACGATATAAGAATCCTCGGTAAATTAACGTTTTTAATAATCGGCGACCCTTACGGTTATTATCAGGCAGTACTAAAAGGTGAATTGGCAAAAAAAGGTTCCTCAATACCAAGACAGAGCTACGTAATTTTAAGAGGAAACGTTGTTAAAAGCGTGTCAAAGATAAATCCGTATGAGGTTCAAGTTAATTACATAGAAATTGTAAACGAGGCCGATACTGTTCTTCCTTTAGATCCAGCGTCAAAAGTGCAAAGCGAACTTATAACGAGGATAAACAACAGACCACTTGACCTCAGAGATTCTGAAGAAAGAAAAATATTTTTAATGCGCGCTGATGTGTTACACATAATAAGGGATTTTTTAACTCAAAATGGATTTGTCGAGGTAGATACGCCAAAAATAATTGCAACTGCATCAGAAGGGGGAGCAGAACTTTTTAAGGTTGATTACTTTGGAAAGCCTGCGTACCTAGCTCAGAGTCCGCAGCTATATAAAGAAGAGCTAGTTTTAGCTCTTGGTAAAGTTTTTGAAATTGCTCATTATTTTAGAGCAGAAAAATCAAACACTGTAAAGCATCTCAATGAATTCACAAGCGTTGATATAGAATCAGCCATGATGGGAAAGTTTGATGTGATGAAAATTCTTGAAGAGCTTATAAAACACATCTACAGCTCATTAAAAGCTAAAGGTTATCAGGTCAATGAGCTTAAAGGCAATTTTCCGATATATACGTACGAACAGGTATGCGACAGCACAGGGGTAAATTTTGGTGAAGATTTATCATCAGAGGTATTAAACGAATTTGGTAAAGATAAAGAATTTTACTTTATCATAGATTGGCCCCTTTCTTTAAAGCCATTTTATACAATGCCAAAAGGAGAAAAATTAAGTGAATCTTTTGATTTAATGTACAAGGGCCTTGAACTAGCATCTGGTGGGCAAAGAATACATAAATACGATCTTCTAGTAGAGAGATTAAAGGCTAATAACCTAAATCCAGAAAGTTTTGCAGAGCACCTGAAAGTTTACAGATGGGGGATGCCTGTCCATTCGGGATGGGGATTGGGTTTTGACAGGCTCATGATGGTATTAACTGGGAGAAACAATATACGAGAAGTTGTTCTTTATCCCCGCGACTCAAGACATTTAGCTCCCTGATTTTTTAACCTTTAAAAATGCCAAAGACTTTTTTCTTTCCGTTTCCATTAAAGAATAATAAAACATATCCTCATCCTGTATTGCAGCCAGCTCATCTCTTGCATTTTTAGGTATGTCAAAACATAGAGTTATAGCTCCGCGTCTTCCGTATTTTTTTAAAAACTCCATAACTTTTTTTGCTTCTTCGAAATATTTTTTATTCCTTAAAATATTATCCCTTACAAAGTCTTCGTCTTCATCTAAAAGTGTTAATTCAGTAGATCCACACTGTTCGCACCTTGGAGGATCACCAAGATAATAAGGCTCGACGGTGTAAACAGCTCCGCATAAGAAACAATAAGCTGTTTTTACGCATCCAAGGCTTCGAGCCTTTCCCCCTTCAATTATTAGCCTTTTAAGCCTAGAAGGGTCTATTACTTCACCTTGTCTAGCCATTTCCTCTATTCCTATAAGAGCTATAGGTGAAGGTTCAGCTAGCTCGCCAAAGTTAATCAGCACTTTTTTCCCAGTTAACAAATCATTAATCAACTCATGTACAGCTTTCCAATCAAGATCCTGTTCAAGCATAGTCCTCATAGCCTCATCGTATACTGGCGTACCTTTGAGAGTTTCCGCTAAAACTTTAGCTTCAGAAAGCGTTATCATTTTTTCACGCTCAATAATGCCCATTTTTCTTGCTGCTTGAATCAACCTTCTTCTAAAAATTCCTGTGTTTTCGCAAGACCTTTTGGCTAAATCCTCTAAGTCATAATTAGCCAGGTTTTTGAAAATTTTTTCAAGCATTCCTGAATCTACGCCTGGAACTTCTAGTATTATTCTGTAAGGATCGTTCTTTACTTTAACTGACTTTGCAGTTTCTTCACTTATAAGGTATGCAAGCATTCTTGCAAGTGTTCTGTTTCCAAGCAATCCTATGTGCGTGTGGATTATTAAGTATGGATTATGCGATTCTAAAGTTATAACACGGTCAGAAGGAACCTCTAAACCTCTTTTAATTTGCAAAACTATCTCAATAAGGATGTTTTCAGCAGATTCTTCATCTAGCGGGAAATTTTCTTTAAGAAACTCTTTCGCTTTTTCTACATCTCCTTTCTTTATGAGTTCTGCCAGCATTCCCCTTATTTTTCCTACTTCTTGCGCTACTTCTTTTATCACTGGTATTTCTTCACCTATCCAGCTAGGTATAGCTCCTAAAGGATCTTTAGCAGGTTTTACATACACTATGTTTTTAACTACGTTGGTTATAACCCATGCATTACCTGCAAGAATGAATTTTGTCCCTATCTCACCATATTCTGAAATAAAACTTTCATCAAGCTGGCCAATCGGTTCGTCGTTATCCTCATTGATAACGATGTAGTAGACTTCCTCCGGAATCATGCTTAAGTTTGAAAAATAATATTCGTAAAGTGGTCCAGATCTCGATGGCTTCATTACAGCTCCTTCTTTGTACCTTAGCAGAGGTGGTTTTCTTTCATTCATAAAACTAATTATTTTGTTGAGTTCGTTTAACGAGAGATCTTTATATGGATACGTTTTTTTAAAGATATCTAAAAGCTCATCGGTTTTGAGAACTAGATTTTCCATTATTAATCCAGCTATCTGTTGCATCATTACATCAGCAGGCTTTTCAGGTATTATTATCGGCTCAACCTTTCCTTCCATGCCCATTTTTGCCAAAACTGAAGCTTCTAGAGCGTCATCTTCGTCTTGAACTATTATCACCCCCTTACTAACCTTTTTTAAGCTGTGACCGCTCCTGCCGGTTCTTTGAAGAAGCTTTAAAGCCTGTCTGGGAGAATTATACTGAACTATGAGGTCTAAGTCTCCTATGTCTATTCCAAGTTCTAAGCTTGAGGTGCATATAACGCCTGAAATTTTGCCGTACTTAATCCCAGTTTCAGCATTATTGCGCGTTTCTGCTGAAAGGCTTCCATGATGAATCGCTATAGGGTATGTTGGGTCAATAATCCTGATCTTGCTTGCGAGTGACTCAGCTTCACTTCTTGTATTTGTAAAGATGAGCGCTTTTTTACCTTTGACTTCTTTTAATAATTCTTCAAGCCTTACTGTTAAATCTGGAAGTAGTGGTCCTTCAGTTTTCTCTTTAGCTTTATGATATATTATTTTAAATGAAAAAAGCTTTTTGGGGAAAGCGGAAATTATCCGAATATCTTTTCCTGGTCCGACTAAAAATTTTGCAATTTCGTTTGCGTTGCCAACAGTAGCGGATAGACCCACTATTTGCAAATCATTTTTTGTAATCATTCTCAGCCTCTGTAAACTAACTGCTAGTTGTGTGCCCCTTTTATCGTTTGCCAATTCATGCACTTCATCAACTACAACGTGCCTTACATTCTTTAAAAGTTCTCTGAGCTTTTTGGCGACAAGGATTATTTGCAACGTTTCTGGAGTGGTTATAAGCAAATTTGGGGGCGCCAAAACCTGTTGTCTTCTCTCTTCTTTGCTCGTATCACCATGCCTTACAGCCATTCTAAAATCAAGCTTTTGCGCCCACCAGCTCAATCTATCTAATAGATCTCTATTCAAAGCTCTAAGCGGTGTTATGTAGATGATTGTAAGACCATTTTTGCCATTTCTAAGCATAAGGTCAAACAAGGGAAGCATTGCAGCCTCAGTTTTTCCAGATCCGGTAGGGGAAATCAACAAAGCGTTTTCTCCATTAAGTATAGCAGGTATAGCCAATTTTTGAATTTCGGATGGTTCTTCTAACCCTCTTTCTTTTAATAAAGCTTTTATGGGTTCACTTAAAGCTTCAAATCCATACTTATTTTTATACATTTACAGACTCATAACACGGCTCATAATATATAAATAAATTTATTAAAATTGTTGCTAACTAACGCAGCTTTTGATTACACTTATTTAACAAGTTTTTCAAAAGTGAAGCTTTTTTACTACAAGAAAACATCCTTAAACAACGTTTATTAACTTTTATAATATTTTAAATTAATTTTGATTTTTATTGCTAATATTGTTAAATTGTTCATATTTTAACCGTAAACTTTATAAAATATTCAAATTTAAATATCAGCCATAATGCCCTACGTTATAGAAAATGGGAAAAAAGTACCTAGGAACATAACGCTTGATGATATTTTAAAATCTCTTAAAGAAATCAAATTTGTTAGCATGCAATTTGTAGACTTAAGAGGGAAACTTCAGCACTTTTCTATTCCATCATATGAAATAAATGAGAACTCTTTCAAAGAAGGTTTTCCAAAGGTTGATGGCAGCAGCATAATTGGCTTTACTAGTATAGATGATTCAGATCTTGTTTTTATACCAGACATCACTACATTTTCAAAAATTCCATGGAATCAAAAAGAGGCTAGATTTATAGGCGGCATAATGTCTGAAATGGGCACTGTTAGATTAGATAGCGATTCAAGATTCGTTGCTGAAAACGTTCAAAAATTCCTTACTGAAAAGGGTTTAACAGCATTTTTTGGCCCGGAAGTTGAGTTTTTTGTCTTTGACGATGTAAGGTTTGATGCTGAATATGGTTACAAACAGTACTATAGGGTCATTTCTAATGAGGCACCATTTTCTAAAAACCCATTAAAAATGAGGGAAAAACAAGGATATTATCCTGAAACTCCAATTGATTCTTTAGCAGAATACCGTAACGTTGTTTCGGAATACCTTTATTCTTTTGGTTACATACCATTGGTTCATCATCATGAAGTAGCCGCTGTTGGACAAGTTGAAATAAATTTTGAAAAAGACACTTTAGTGGGCGCTGCTGATGGAATTCTAACTGTAAAATACGTAGCAACAAACGTTGCGAGAATTATGGGGAAATATGCTACTTTTATGCCTAAACCAGTGTTTGGAGAAAATGGTAGCGGCATGCATGTTCACGTAAGTATATGGGAAGGTAAAGAATATGATGCAAAGCGAAACCTTTTTTATGACGAAAATGATAAATACGCTGAGCTTAGTCAGACAGGTAGGTACTTTGTTGGCGGTCTTTTAACACATAGTAGGTCTTTAGCAGCAATTGTAGCTCCAACGACAAACAGCTACAAGAGGTTAGTGCCAGGCTATGAGGCTCCTACCTTTATAGCATGGAGCAGAGGAAACAGAAGTGCCAACGTTAGAATACCAGCTTACAAAAAAGCTTCCCCTTCAGAAAAGAGAGTAGAGTTTAGAACGCCAGATCCGAGCTGCAATCCTTATTTGGCGCTCTCAGCTATATTGCTAGCTGGTTTAGATGGTATAAATAAAAAGATAGATCCTGGTGATCCTGTCGATAAAAACCTTTATGAACTGTCAGAATCTGAGTTGAGAAATTATAATATAAAAAAGCTGCCTGGAAGCTTAAAAGAAGCTCTTGAAGAACTTCTTTCAGACAATCAATACCTTAAACCATTCTTTTCAGATACTTTGCTTGAAAAATATATTAAAATAAAGTACGATGAATACTATTCAGTAGTAGCTAGACCCCATCCTTATGAGTTTAAACTGTATTTTGATTTTTAAACATTAAAAGATAAGCATGTTATCTATCACATAAAAGAGCAATAAATACTATAATTCTTGAAACATATTCACTACAAAAACCTAAAGGCTTTATACCTCAAAAACTGGGTTTTATTCTTTATTACAAGTTATGACTAATTCTTCGCCTTTAATTACGTTGTTTGCCCTTAAAGTTTTACATATGTCACAAAATTCTCTTGCTATCTTTGCTGAACTTTCGCCATTTACCAGCCTTTTGGCAGCCTTTTCAGCCTCTTTTTGTAGTAATTCGATTTTTTCATACTTAGATATCCATTTACCTCTTTTATTTGAAACGTAATAACTAATAACAGCCTGTGAAACACCCATCATTCTGGATATTTCTTCTTGTTTTAACCCATAATCATTAAATAATTTCTTTGCAATCAGGCTTCGGTATGTAGGTAATACGTATTTTACTACCTCTTCACAGACTGTTTTCAATACATAAAGTTATAAACCATATGAATAAATAAATATTGCTAACAAATTTGCGCGTCATTTAACGGCCAGTAAAGCATAGTGGTATCTAAAGTCTATTTCTATTATTCTAGTAAACCCTGAGCTTTTAAAAAGCTCTATAACAGAATTTTTGCTCAAATCGTTAGAATTAAAGAAAGGAGGTGAACGCGTACCAAGTATAAGTCCTGTTTTGATTGTATTTTTTTCGCCTAGTTTTTTTGAAACATTACTCATACATCTTAGACTTATACCTCTTGTTTTTATAAAGAATTTAGTATAATTTTCAAAATTTGTAATTTGACATGGATCTTCCTTATGAGGAATTACGTTTCTCATGCCAAATTTTAAAGATAATTTTTTTACGTATTCAAACCAAAGATCTTCTTGAATTATTACATGTATCTCCTTTACATATTTTCCTAAAATCATTGAATAAAATCCGTTTAAATCTCCTATGCTAACGAGCACGTCTTCTTGGTTTACCTTCAGTATTTTAACAATTTCTGATAAAGGAACTAATTCATCCCCAAAATCAGAGATTAAACCTTTTTTGTACACGCTTAAATTGTTAAAGTTTTTAAAATTTAAAAACATTGTTAAATTTTGCATTTTATACAATTTTAAAATAACTTTAAGGCATTGTTTTGCAAAATTAATAAATTTTTTTAAAGCATTTATTATGCTGTTTTATATAATTTTCATTGTTGTAAAATATTTAAGCGTGCGGTGTTTATAACTTGCTCAAAAGACTCACGGCAATTTTATACGCTTCTTCATATTTTTTTGAAAGAACATTTGTATTGTAAGCTATAACAAAATCTTTCAACGTTATGATCTTTAGATTCATCAGCTGTTTGATCATATCTTCATCTAAGAGGTTTATTAAAGAAGTAACAGGGTATGAACCCGTTCTTTCTATAAGCATCTCAAGGCCGTTATTAGGCGGATACTTCCATGCTACAACTCCCATATTTTTACAATTTGAAAATTTTATTGCTTCCTCAGAAATTTTAGTGTTAGTTACTAAGTTAGCTTTTACGAAATCGTTGCCTGCATCGTTAAGGTCAATTAACCTCATGTATGTATATAGAGCCTCTTTAAGTCCAGTATAAATACCAAATTGATTGTGGTATTTTGTTTCGACAAATTCTTTACCATTTTTTCCAGTATATACTATGTCCAGCTCGTGCAAGGCGCATTTTCCGCTGTATATTTGTCTTACCTTTACGTTTTTTATACCAACCTCACTTAGAATTTTCGCAAAAAATTCTTCAAAATTGTATCCAGCAGGACCAAGTTTCATCATATCTTCCCTTAAACCGAACTTAACAGCGGCAGCGGGAAACTTTTTCCACATTTCAGACCTAACTTTAAAAAACAGTTCTTCAGTCGTTATTATCTCAGGCATCTCGTTTATTACTTGATCTATCAACGTAGTTGCGTTTTGAGCATCTAAACAGCATAACAAGCTTTTTAACAGTTTTTCTTTTGAAAAAATTTCGGTTCTTCCATCCCTTTTTATTACCCATTTAATCATGTATTTAGTTTAGATTTCATTTTTATTAAGCTTTAAAATTAAAAATTTTGCCTAATGAGAAATTAGGGAAATAACTTCTGGATATTTAAGTCCACTTCCAGTTAGAATAACAACGACTTTTTCTTTATCTTTTATTTTTCCTGAATTGATAAGTTGAACGTATCCTGCCAACGCTGTTGCTGATGAAGGTTCAACTATAGCGCCTGCCTTTAGCAGTTTTGAAAGAGCCATAACTATTTCTTCGTCGCTGACAACTAAGGCATCTCCGCCGCTCTTTAAAACGGCTTCTTTCATCTGTTCAAGCCTAGGTGGGTTAAGAACCTGGAGCGCATCTGCTAATTTTGATGGTTTGCCCTCATGCTTTCCATGAATAGCATCATAAAGGGGAGAAAATCCAGACGCCTGAACCGCGTAAAGCCGTGGTAACTTTTCGCTCTTCTTAAATCCATTATAAAGTCCCAAAAGCAGGGTTCCAGAGCTTACCGGAGTTATGACAGCATCAGGGACTTTCCCTAGCTGTGAAATTATCTCTGATGCGATGGTTTCCATTCCTTTAATAAACCAGGGGTTCCATTGGTGCCCTATATAAGCACATCCCCGTGTCTCCAGCTCTCTTGCCCTGTTTCCAGCCGCTTCTCTGTCCTCTGCTTCAACTATTTCGGCTCCAAGGGCTTCTATAAAATGTCTCTTTGCTGGTTCACATCTTTTGGGAACTACAACGGTTGCCCAGATTCCTGCTGCAGCGGAATAAGCAGCCACTGAAATGCCAGCGTTCCCGCTTGAATCCTCCACTATGCAACCTATACCTAACCTTTGCGCTTGTGAAAGAGCCATAGCGGATCCTCTGTCCTTAAAAGAACCTGTAGGATTAAGATACTCCAATTTAAAATAAACGTTTCCTCCGAAGCCGAAAAAATTGATAAGGGGTGTGTTTCCTTCTCCAAGGGTTATTTTTGGAGCTTCAACTTTTCCTTTTATGTCTAACACACCGCCACAAGAAGGACATCTCCAAATCCATTTATCGGTATCCGCTTCAAAGCCGCATTTTTTGCAAATATACTTTGGCATGTTAATTATATTTTAATTGTCATAAATAAAGTTTTTATATAAACGCAATCACGTTAAAAGATCTAGGTTAAGGGGCAACCTGTTTACTCGTTTTTTTATCAGGTTTTCTATTGCTCTGGCAGATGCTGGGGGCGCTCCAATAGTACCGGCTTCTCCTACTCCTTTTGCGCCATGAGGGGTGTTTGAACGTCCAAAGCTGGTAATTTGCACATTACATTTGGGAGCATTTATCGAATATGCAATTCCTGTCGCAGAAAGAGTTTCTGGAATCGGCTTACCATTTTCATCATATTTCAAAGCTTCTGTAAGAACCTCCTGAACTCCCATCAGCAGGCCTCCAGTAATTTGTCCATATATAGCTTCTAATGATAAGGGTTCACCTACATCATAATATGCCCATATTTCTTTTATAACTGGTTTTATACCATCTTCAATTTCCGCTACAGCAGCTGTAAGTAAAAACGATATCATAGATGGATCCAGTTGCATGTTTTCATAATATTCTGAGCTTAATTCAGAACTTAGAACCTGTTGGGGTTCTTTTAGACCAATTTTTTCAGCCTTTTCTTTTAATGCAAGGGCTGCTTTATAAAGCGCATAACCAGCAGTTATTGCTGATCTGCTACCCCATGTTCCTATACCTTTTTCCAATTCACTCGTATTACCATTCATAAGAACTACTTTATCTTCAGGTATGCCAAGAACTTCCTTTATTATTCTTTTTACAAATAATTCATGTCTTTGCCAGTGTGCATTGCCTCCTAGCCATACTTTGACTGTACCGTTTTCAACTTTAATTTTTGCACTTTCCCCTCCATAAACAGCAGGAATAAGAATGCCAAAGGAAATTCCTGCATTCTTCTTTTTTAGCTCAGCATAGTTTATTTTTTTAATTCCATCTTCAAAAAATGCTTTAGATGGAAGGACTTTTAATCCAGTAGGAGATATAAATTCTTTTTCAGGTAGATTTTTTAATCGTACATCTACAGGATCTAATCCTAAATGGTCTGCGTACAAATCAATCATACGCTCTATAAAAAAGGCAGCTTCTGGCCTTCCCGCCCCTCTGTAAGGTCCTAATGGTGCTTTATTGGTGTATACTGAGTAGCCTTCTATAAAAACGTTTTCAATCATATAAGGACCTGTTATTTGATATCCTATCCAAGAAGGGGATGTTGATGAAAGATCATCAGCATAAGCTCCTACGTCTACAAAGATCTTTCCTTCAATGCCATCTATCTTTCCTTTTTCATCGCCATATATTTTCAACTGCGCTTTAACGCCTCTTCCTGGCCTTGTACTTGAAATGTGTTCTTCACGGCTTTCTATCCACTTAACAGGTTTTTTTGTTTTTATGCTTAAGTATGAAGCTATAACATACTCTGGATAAACGGCGCTTTTTGAACCGAAAGCCCCGCCAGTATCTGTCTGGTATACATTTATGTCTGCGGGATTTAAACCCAAAATTCTACTCAGTCCATTTTTTATAGAATAAACAGACTGCGTAGAGATCCAAACATTCAATTTTCCACTGTTGTAGAAGGCCACTATACCCCGGGTTTCTAGCGGGTTTGGTAAAACTCTTTCCATAAAGAGTTCATCAGACAATTTTATTTTAGATTCAGGGGAAAACTTTTTCCCAACCTCAAAGCGAGATACTATATTATCTTTTCTCCCCTCGTGTATAGGTTCTGAAGATAATGAATCCTCAATAGTTAAAATTGGTTTTAATTCTTCATAAGAAATTTCTACAGTTTCTGCCAGATCTTTGGCTTTGTATTTATCTTTATCATAAACTGCAGATACAGGTTGCCCATAGTAAAGGACTTTCTCTTTTGCGAGTACAGGCTCAACTTCATAATTTTTACCTTTTCTGTATGATTCTCCTGTTGAAACTAAAGTTAAATCTAAAGCGTCAGCAGTTAATCCTCCTTTTACTTTTAAAAGTTTGGCATGTGCTTTTGTTGACCTAACTATTTCTAAATAAAGCATGTCTGGAAAATTTATATCATCTACAAAGCTTCCTTTTCCTTTGAAAAATTTTTCTGTCCTTTCACTCATTTTTTGCGACCTCCGTTATCGTTTTTATTATCTGGTCATACCCTGAACATCTGCAAACAACTCCCGCGATGTCTTCCTTAACTTTTTGATAATCTACATTTTCTTCATTATCTAAAATCCAGGTGCCTATTATTGAGAAGCCTGCAGCACAAAATCCGCACTGTAGAGCCTTCCTTTCAGAAAGTGCTTTTTGTACCTTGTTTAAACCATTTTTTCCAGATAATCCCTCAACGGTTATGATTTTTTTGCCTTCTGCCTGTACAGCAAGCATTAAACAGGATTTAACAGGCATTCCATCTAAAAGGACCATACATGAGCCACAAGATCCTGTTTCGCAACCTACATGGGTACCTTTAAGTCCAGCTACATCCCTTATAAAATCAACAAGAAGCATTCTAGGCTCCACATCTGATTCATAATCTGTTCCGTTTATGTTTAATTTTATTTTCAAAGCTTGAGCACCTCATCGATAGCGCGGGAAATCAAAGTATAAAGAACCTTCTTTTTATAGTTAGCCGTACCAAAACGGTTATTTTCAATGTGCATCGTGTTAACGTAATCAAACATTCTTTCCTTGATTATTTTAATTTCATCTACATTTGAAAATTCGGAGAGATCAAATTTAACAGGTTTTCCAACAGCTTCACCTCCAATAGCAATTTTGAAATCTTTTATGACATTTTCTTCGATCTTAGCAATTGCAGCTACGATTCCTACATAATGGTCGAGGAAATTTATAAAATGCTTTTTATACGATGTTCTGTATCCGTTTAACATTTTATAATTAACTCCAAGTAATATTTCGCCTTTGTTTAACACTGTTTTAAAAGGCTTAATGTAAAAATTCTTTATTGGCAAATAGGTTATACCGTCTTTTTTTCCTATTACGGCCTGTGCATCTATCGCCGTCAAGGCCACAGGCAGGTCATTACTTGAATCGCCTAAACATACATTTCCACCTACAGATCCCATGGATCTAATGGCAATATCTCCAACGGTTGACGCAGATTTTACTATCAATTCGCTAGCAGAATCATTTGGCAATACGTCCTTCAATTTGTAGAGTTTCGTATTAGCTCCTACGAATACCTCATCTTTGTTTATTTTTACTATATTTAGCTCAGGAATTTGGCTAATATCTATTACAGCTTCTGGTCTGATTAAGCGATTCTTTAGCATTAATACAGCAACTGTTCCCCCTGAAATTATAAGAGGTAATGATATCTGGTTTGCTTTTTCGTAATATTCATCTAAAGTGTATGTTCTTATATATTTAAAATTTGGTGGAATTTTCATCAGTTATTTTTTAAAAATTTAAAAATATATGTTTTGCTTACAATAATTCCAATTCCTCTAGCTTCTTTAAAACTTCTTTGCTATGACCTACCGGAACAACCTTTGGAAATACAAACGCTACTTTTCCTTCTTTATTTATAATATATGTAATTCTCCTTGTTCTATTACCAATTTGAGCTCCATAAGCTTTGATCACTTTTCTTTCTGGATCCGAAAGCAGGTCAAATTTTAAACCAAGCTTCTGGCTAAACTTCCTGTGTGAATCTACAGAATCAGAGCTTATCCCAAAAACCTTTACGCCTTTGGATATCATATATTCTATGTTCTCATTAAAATCCTTTGCTTCTGCAGTACAACCAGTAGTGAAATCTTTTGGGTAAAAATAGATCACTACTGTTTTTCCCCTAAAACTGCTAAGTTTAACAACATCGCCGTTTTGATTTTGAAGCTCAAAATCAGGAGCTTCATCTCCTATCTTTAGCATAATTATTTTTATTTTTTTAAAAATAAATATGTTTTGTTATCTAAAATTTTTAACTTATATAGTATTGCATAAAATTATCTTTTGCAGGCTGGAAATATCTCATAGAGCGCTACAAATTTACTTGCTGTACTGAATTTGGTTGCCAACTATGATTTACATACTAAACGCGGATTGAACGTTAATAGTTTATAGAAATAGCTAAACTTTTACGGAGTGAATGCGGGCGATTAAGCAAAAAGCTCCAGCTGATAGTTGAAGAGATACACTTTATATTTAGGAATATTTATATACTAAAAATATATAAACTTAGAGGCAAGTGACAGAATTTTGAGCGAAGAGAACGCTTCAAAAAGTACGAGCAACAACGTTTTGTTAATCGGGAAGAAGCCAGCTAAATCTTATGCAGCGGCAGCTATGTACAAAATGGGTTCAGAAAACACAATTATCATTAAGGCCAGGGGAAAGGCTATCTCTAAGGCAGTAGACGTTGCTGAAATTATTCTCAACAAGATAGGCAATGGTAAATATGGCCTTGGAAACATCACAATAGGTACAACTACGTTAGAAAATGAGAATACAAAGAGAAGCATTTCAACGATCGAGATTACTTTAAACAAAAAGTAAACAGTAAACAATAATATTTTTATTTTGCGTTTTTTGTTTTTGATCAATTTTTTAAGATTAACATTTTTAAAACCCTTTTGACATTGAAAAGTAAGTTAAGATGTTGCTGGGTCCAATTAATTATGAGATAATAATGATTTTCATTTTACTTGGAGTTTTAGCCAGCACTTTTTCTCATAAGATAAACGTCCCATATACTACAACTCTGTTGATTCTTGGAATGTTTATAACGTTTTTGAACATAAAGTTGAACTTTGCCCTCCAAGTGTCATCTTTAACACATTTACTTTCTGCAGAACTCTTTTTTAACTTAATATTACCTCCAATAATTTTTAAAGCAACTTTAGATTTAGACTATAATCGTTTTTTAGATAACCTGTGGCCTATAGTTTATTTAGCTACAGTAGGCGTTTTAATTTCTGTAATCATGATTTCCGTTTTGATCCATTTTTTTCTTAAACTTTCTTGGTATTATTCGGCTCTTTTTGCCACAATAATTTCGCCGACAGATCCTGTCGGCGTGATTGCTACCTTAAAACATACAAAGGTAGTTCCAAACACGACGTCTTTGATAGAGGGTGAAGCTCTGATAAATGACGTAACTGCTATAACTATATTTTCTGTTTTATTAACTTTTAGAACAAGTTTCTTTTTAGTTAACTTTTTTAAAGTCATACTTATGGTTTTTATAGCTTCCCCTCTAATAGGTTTCGCCTTTGGATATTTCTCAAACAAACTCATTACACTAATATCAGGTATGGAGACCAGAATTTCGTTAATTTTTGTAATGTCTTATCTTTCTTTTTTTGTAACTCAGGCATTAGGCGGTTCAGGAATAATATCAGAAATAATAACAGGTTTTATGATTTCTACAAACCTTGGAAGTTTTAAAAATGAAGTAAACAATTTTTGGTCCGTAATAGATTATATTGTAACTTCGTTGCTTTTTATATCCATGGGGATTGTTTTCAACCCGTTTTTGATAATTAATTATTTTGTAATAATAATAATTTCATTTATAATTGTTTTTACATCAAGGATAGCTATTATAAGATCATTAAGGTTTTTTAAAGATGCTCAATATGATTATCAGCTAGCTTTTTTAGCTGGAATTAGAGGGGCTATACCTTTAGTGTTAGCTTTAAACCTCCCACCACTCATAAGTAAAGGTATAAACTATACAAACCTGATAATAGCTATGACAATAGGCGTAGCATCAATATCTTTGATAGTACAAACTGCACTAGCTCAAAAAAGAATCGCAAAACTTTCCTCCTCTGAGATGTTAGAGGCAAATTTTTAAATAAACATTTTAACGAATATAATAAAAATATGTTGCAGTTTAAAAAGTTAAATTTATAAAAAATTATTTTAGATAAAAGTATTTCACATCTGTTTCTTAATATGCTTTTTCTATTCTAAAGCTATTATTCGCCATTTGGGCTTTAATGATGAAGCTAAGGGATGTTCCAATGAATCCACGCACCATTTGCATACATCAATATTTGCGTTTTTGCTAAATTAATTTCGTTGAGTTTTTTAGACAAGTTAGTAGTTTATTATTTTTTGCTAAGTTTATCAAAATGTTTTTTCAGAGCTTTATAACAGAGTTTATACAGATCGCCAATTTTATGTTGGGCCTCATTTGTTGTACACTAAAAACGTTAAAACGGATGAGGCTCTTATAAATTTCCTCACAAAAGTGAAGCGTTATACTTGCTGGAATACTGTAAATAGTCTAGGCTCGCTTCGTTCGTATTTCTATAATATTATAACTTTATCATTATTTGTACATCCATAACATTTGTGCCAGTTGGACCAGTCTTTATAAGTCCATTAACTTTTTCAAAAAAAGAATAAGAGTCGTTGTTCGCAAGATAGTATAATGGATCAATATTTAACTTTCTAGCCCTATCCATCGTAGTCCAATCAGCTACCGCCCCAGCAGCATCAGTAGGTCCATCGATACCATCTGTTCCAACAGAAGCAACAACTTCCCCTTTTTTCAGCAAGTTTACCAAAGAAAGAACAAATTCTTGATTCCTTCCTCCTTTGCCATTTCCCTTTACTTTTACGACGGGTTCACCCCCTGAAATAATTGCTGTATGTTCATGCGCATCATTTAAATATGAATAGAGTCTTAACGCTTCTGTTTTGGCTTCACCGCTTACTATTGTACCTAAACTTATTGCGTTTAGTCCAAGTTCGTTAGCTTTTTTAGCTGCAGCCGCTATAGCGTCTGAATTTTTACAGATAATTATGTTTTGTACTCGTTCGTTAGGGAATTCATCGGATTTTACAGTTTCTGATAAACCGTATCTTTCAGGATGTTTAAGAATGTCCAGAACAATTTCATCATTAACGTTGTATTTATTCAACACATTTATTGCATCGTCAAAAGTTGTATTGTCAGGAGCAGTTAACCCTGAAGCTATCGTTGAAAGGTCATCTCCTATAACATCTGAAACAATGTAGGCATAAATTTTTGCCTCTGTGATTTTTGCGGCTCTTCCACCTTTTAGATAAGAAAGGTGTTTTCGTACCGTATTCAGTTCATATATGTTTGAGCCAGCGTTCATTAGCTGTCTAGTTATTAATTTTAACCTTTCAGGCCCTACAACGTAATCGCCAAGTAACGACGATGCGCCTCCAGATATTAAAAATATTATCAAATCTTGAGGCCCTGTGTTCTTTAAAATATTATAAACTATCCTCGCGGCTTCATAACTGTTAAAATCTGGGTAAGGATGACCAGCCTGTAGCCCTGACTCTATTTTGACGTTTGAAACTGCAAACCTAACATCTGCAACTTTCTTTAAAGGTTCAAACATTCTGGGTGCCGCTTTTCCAACAGCTATGACTATTTTTCTGTTTTTATCATTTTTTTTAAAAAACTCAAGAGCATCTAAAAGTTTTGGATAAGGATCAGCTGCTTTTATCGCTTCTTCTAATAAAGGAAATATAATTTTGCTTTCGTTAGCTATTTCAATTTTATCAGCGTTTAATATCATAATAATAAATTTATGATATAAAAACTATTTTTATAAACATTTTTACTTTAATTTAAAGTTTAAATACATACGTTTAAAAAAAGAATTAAGAATGCAAAGAAGCCTTTTAGATATTATCAGTACAAACGGATACACAACGCTGATTGAGGGGGAGCCAGGACAGGGTAAGACAACTATATCGTTAGCCGCATGCGCTTACAAAGGCTCTTGCAAATATATTTCATATGCAGAGCCTGAAGAATCTTTAAAAAGAAAGCTATCAAAAGTTGAAAAGGGCAAGGACGTCAAAATAGAGGTACTAAGCGCTATTACTGGAGAACCATCAAAAGTATTTTCTGAAATAATCAGCGGATTAAACGAAGGAAAATTAGTCATAGTGGATTCGCTTGACGCCTTTATGTACAGCTTAAAAGACGAAAGCGAGATGAGGTCATTCTTGCAGGTCCTTTACGGATCTTCTAAGAAGAAAAAAGGTACGCTACTTTTTATTTCAGAAAACGTAAACCCTGCTTCAAAACATGTTAGGTTCATATGCGACGCGCTTGTAAGTCTTGACAACGTAGAAGTTATGGGGAGCTCGATAAAAAGGGCAAAAGTGATAAAAGATAGAGATTATGCTATAAAGGCCCCATTTTATTATTATACAATTTCTGACAGACTGAAAATTTTTAGTCCATCACCAACATTTATTAAACAGAATTTTGGTAGATTAAAGACCTTTAACAGGCCCAGCGAAGGCACTATAGACGCCGAGATCGCCTTAGGATACAACATACTTTATGATGTTGATCTATCTGTTTCTGACCTGGTACTGAAAATATTTAGAGAAACCCTGGCAGCAGATTATTTAAGATTAGGATACAGTGTGGACTACTGGTTGGGCCCGCAAGAAAGTGAGGAAGAAGTCTTGGCTGATATCAAGCAGCTGGTCGAAACAAAAATAGATAGGCTTAAAACTATATACGTAGATCCTCAGGAATTTGAATACAACTCTGAAGATTATCTTAGACATATAGTTACTACTTATGGAAAAGATAACTCAGTTGATATAATACACCTTCTACTGCAAGAAGACTTTGCAGTAAAGCAACCTGTAGAGTATGAAAGGTTTGTAAAAAATGCAACAAAAGAAAACCTTAAGCTAAAAAGGATAACAATACTTTTTGGATACTCGAACCAAGAGGCATTTAAAATTAGGGCTAAATATTCAAACGTTTTAAGGAAGATCATGATAAAAGATGGTTTCCTTTTCTGGAGAAGCTTGCGCCCCCTTGGCAACGTTTATCTGGCTGATTTTAAATTGGAAGAAGGTTACGTTTCTTTTGAAGAAATGCTCTGACATACTCACCGCCTTAAAGGGCTAGCGTTCCTTCAAGGCGGGTCATGGGTTTGTGGTTTATCGCCTTCATCTTCATGACTTCATAGCTAGTGATTGCCTACCCGCTCCGTTCGTCCAGCGGTAGACCACGGGCTGTGCCTTCAGCCACTTACCCTATCCTCAAAGAACTCGGGGATATGTAGAATGTTTATTGCCCCGTTCAGATCAGCGTTTATTACCTTCCCTGTGTGAGGACACTTGAACAAGTCTCTTTTAATCCTCCCGTTCTCGTGAATTTTCCCACACAGGGAACACTTCTTAGACGTATTTTCCTCATCCACAAGCTTAACCTTTATTTTGTATTCTTCTGCAACGTTCTTGATTTGCTTTATTATTGATAAATAGTTCCAGAAGTTTGTATTTCTTTCGTTTCCTTTATCTTGAGTTATTCCCTTTGGATAGCCGATGTATAATTCCCCTACTCCTTTGTCATACAGTGTCTCTACGATTTCCCTCGCTAAGCCTTCTCTAGCGTTCTTTAGTAAAAGAGAACGCTTTTTGTAAAGTTTTTCAAGCTTCCTGCTAGTTTTCAAGCCGTATCTTGCGAGCCTCTTTTCTTCTATTGAAATGCTCTTTGTTATCTTCTTGAATTCAGATAGCACTGAACCTCCTTTGAAGATCATTCACGAGCCGTCTTGAACAGCAACGGTTGCAAGGTTTACAATGCCTAGATCTATGCCAGCCTTCATTTTGCCTTTTGGCTTATCATTTATTTTTACGCTCATAGGAATCCTCGCGTACCAATTTCTTCTAACGTTATTGTAGAATATTTCAAGGGTTCCTTGCTTGCCGACCCACTTGAGCTTACCATTGAACTTTAGCCTTAGGTTAAAGTCCAAAAGATATATTTCGTTTCCTTCAATCTTGTACCTGTCGTTTCTAATCAAAAGAAATAAGTCATCTTTCTTTTTGTGAAGTGGCTTTGGCTTCATCCACTTATGCAATTCTCCTTCTTTCTTCTTTTTGCTTAGCTCGAAGAAAGATTTCCACACGGAAGCGTTCTTTCGCGTTACTTGCTGAACGTTTGCCCCGTGCATACAGCTTTGAATTTTTCATAAACGATTTTTTCTGTTTCATTAAAATTTACAGGCTCGTGCTTTTTGTACTGCTCAAGCCTTAACTTATTAACTTCGTTCCAGCAATCAACGAACGCCTTTCCGAGAACCGTTAGTTTAGCTTTTGTTTCTTTTCCTGCAATGATGCGCATCGTGTTTGATCGACGCAAGCTTTCTGTTATTTTATGCTAATTAAGATTATAAATACTTAAGCCTTTTTCATTAGAAAACACGTTAGCAAAATATTTCAGCATCCACGCCTCTAGAAGAGGCGAGGCTTTCTTTCGTTTTGTAAAACGAATAAATTATTACTTAAATGCAATAAAAAATACATTAAGTAAAGTTTTTATACTGCATAGCTAATATTTCTAGCATGGTAAACAGGATAGACCTGAAGCAAGATGAAATGCCAGATTACTGGTATAACATACTTCCAGACCTCCCTGAACCTTTACCATCTCCAAAAGATGTTACAGGAAAATCGTTTGAAACGCTTCAAAAGGTTCTTCCATCAACCGTTTTAAAGCATGAGTTCTTAACGGAAAGAAAATTAAAAATTCCAGAAGAGCTTATTGAACTTTATCACCAAGTTGGAAGGCCTACTCCAATAATAAGGGCAAAGAGGTTTGAAAAATTTCTTAACGCTCCAATAGAGATCTACATGAAGATGGAAGCGTATACTTTTTCTGGTTCACATAAAATCAACAGCGCTCTCGCACAAGCTTATTACGCAAAGCAAGATGGGGTTTCATTCGTAACAACTGAAACTGGAGCAGGACAATGGGGAATAGCCGTGTCTCTTGCTGCAGCTTTAAACGGTCTAAAGGCAAAGGTTTTTATGACTGGATCTTCTTATTATCAAAAAACTTATAGAGTTACTTTGATGAAAATGCTTGGAGCTGAAGTCTATGCAAGCCCCAGCGAGCTAACAGAGATAGGCAGAACACTTTTAAAAGATGAGAAAAATCGTTATGGTTCGTTAGGTATAGCAATAAGCGAAGCTGTAGAGTACGCTTTAACGCATAACGGGAAATATAATGTGGGAAGCGTCGTAAACTCAGACATAATGTACAAAACGATTGCCGGAAATGAAGCGTTAATACAACTGGAAAAGGAAGGTATTGTTCCTGACTATATAATAGGTGCTGTTGGAGGTGGCTCGAACTATGCTGGTTTGGCCTATCCTTTTTACGGAAAATTCAAAAACAAAATCAAGTACATAGCAGCCGGTTCTCTTGAGGTACCTAAAATGACAAAGGGTGAATACAAATACGATTTTCCAGATACAGGTAAAATATTACCTCAGCTGATGATGTATACTATAGGATACGAATTTATTCCTCCTCCAATCTACGCGGGCGGGTTAAGGTACCATGGCGTTGCGCCAACATTAAGTTTATTGATGAAAAACGGAATAGTAGAAGCAAGAGATTACGACCAGGAAACGGCTTTCAAGTTTGCAGAACTTTATACGAGAACCGAAGGTTACGTGCCGGCTCCTGAAACAGCTCATGCACTACCTATAATCAAAGAAATAGCGGAACAAGCTAAAAAAGAAGGTAAGAAAAAAACGGTATTAATGAGCTTTTCAGGTCATGGATTGTTGGATCTAGGTTCTTACGCTACAATGTACACTTAACGTTGTATGTAAGACATTATTTTTTAGTTTAAATTTCATATTTTTTAATAAATGGTTATACTCTTTACATAACTGATTTGTTTAATTTTTGGAATAAGATCTCCCTGTATTTGTCCGTCTGTAATTATGTAAAGTTTTGGTTCTTCATAAATATCTGGATCTTCAGCAATGACTTGCTTGATACTTAACTTTGCAGATGAGATCAAAGATGAAACAGCAGCAACAATACCCTCTTCTTTAGGATCTTTTGCTGTAATTTCTATCACGCCATAGCCAAGTTCAGAAGCAACAGAAATCATGTTTACTGTTGCCTTTAGTTTTGAAAAAACATTAGATAAAAAAGGATCTGATGATATTTCTTTGACTAACGATTTTACTACTCTTTGATCCACTTCTGCGGCCCTTGCTATTGAAACATAGGGAATCTCTATGTCGTTACAGTATATCGATCCATCTTTAATAGATAGACCATAAGAAATTAACTTTTTAATTAACTTGACCTTAGCGGGTTTATCTTTATACCTTTCTAGTAATATTTTCATAAATGAAACCAATTTTGCCATAATTTAGCTTTCATTATATTTAAGTTTAGCTGATATGCTGTTAACTACCTTGACCATGTGGTTTCAGCTTTCAATCTAATTCAGAAATACTAACAACCGCAACACTGAGTAAGCTTGTATCAACGTTCGGAGCCATATTTGGGTAGGTATTCTAATTTTCTCAAACCCGTAAATTTATCAGCTTTGTAAGTTGGCTATCTTCAACTTGCTAAAGCGAGTTTTACTTCCTTAATCCTCGTTAGGTTAAATAAAGGGTAAAATTTAAATCTAAACAGTAGATAGTCATTTATGCCCGCGGTAGCTCAGCCTGGTAGAGCTTCCGGCTGTAGAGGCCTGCAGAGGCTGGCCTTATCAGCATACCAGGCTCACAGATACCGGAGTGTCGCAGGTTCAAATCCTGCCCGCGGGATCATTAATGTTGATTAACACATTTCTTAATCAAAGTTAATCCTTCTGTTGGTTAAACTGAAGTTATAACAATAGCCTAAGTGGAATGGTACAACACATTTTACGTTGGAAACATGCTTAGAACATAGAACCCATAGAACCTTTTAAAATGTCTCGCTGCCATGATTCTTAAGAAAAACTCAGAAATAATGGACGAAGTGGTTAAATTGTTTGTTGCTCGGCCTATATTACTTGAAACCTCTACTAATTCAGAAGAAATCTATAAAGAACTCTCTATCTTGAAAGTTTTTTATTTGAAGTTCGATAAATAAGTTACAAACTTCGCCCCTTCTAGTGTTAGATAAAAACTTTTAATCTAAAAATACAATCTTGTTGTAAGATGCATTCCTCTGGTCAACTCAGCAGATAAGGAGCAGTAGTTGATTTCTCCTATAATACAAAAGGATTACATCTACAAAGTTAAGTACACAAATAAATTGCAGTAAATAATTGTGACAAGAGATATTCTACACAAAACAAAGAACGCACGGTATGCTTGTGAAGGTAGGCTTTGAAGAAACTGAAAATTGAAAGAAGAGCAAGCATATTATTTACGATAAAAAGAAAAACATTCAAGTCGAATTCTCAAGGGGAACAAAGTAACTTCATTGAGTTAGGCATCAACGTTTTAGCAAACGTAGACACTGAGATTGTAATAAAGCCCAAGGAAAATTCAAGCTAAAATGGGATCTTATACAAGGCAAGGTTTGCAGGTTAAAATTACATTTTCATAATTAAAAAAGGATTACATTGAATTCTTTACATTTTTTTATTAATATTAGAACGATCAAAAAATATTGGCCGAAGTTTATATTTACTTCATGGTGGATGCTTAATAGTTCAACAAACACGTTATATAAAAAGAAAGAATACGAATACAATTATACATTATGTAACAAATGAGCTCTAAGAAAAACCGCTCATCAGCTCCATTACAAAGTAGGACTTTAGTTTCTTAAGTCCATAAGGTTAAACTATTGCCGGGCGCATTAAAACAAAAGACATATTATGCTAAAAATAACACTTAGATTGGTATGGAAAGGCCTAACGTTATTCTGATCATTCTTGATACGCTCAGAAAAGATGGTCTTAGCTGTTACAATAATAAAGTCAGGACCCCCTTTTTTGAGAGCTTCTGTTCTGAAGCTCAGTTTTACAGAAACGCTATAGCTCCTTCTCCATGGACTGTGCCTTCATCTGTATCTTTTTTTACAGGGAAATACGCTTCAGACCATGGAGTTCATGAAGAACTTAAAGGAAATGTTTACCCCAACGTTTATGAGAAGCTTAAAAATTACAGTGGTGAGCTACTTGCAGAAAGGTTAAAGAAAAAAGGGTACAACACTTTAGGAATAACCTCCAACGACTGGATAGGCCCAGGAACAGGGTTTGACAGGGGGTTTAACGCATATATGTACAACGCAGGCCCAGTTGACACACTAATTAATAAGATCGAAAAGGAGTTAAGGCCTGAAATAAGAAAGTACGGAAGTAGTTTTTACGAAATAGCTATGAACGCTATTAAAGGAAAAATCAACGGTTTTAGTTTTTTAAAAGATTATCTTTACTACAGAAAAATGAACAAAAACCTGGAAAACATGGGCTATCCTGAGAATAAAAATGGCGGAAACATAGTAAACATACTGAAGAACACTTCGCTCGAACAGCCTTTCTTACTTTTTCTTAACTTTATGGAAGCGCATGAGCCTTACAGAACGTTATACAGAAAAAGGAAAAAATACGCGAGCGTAGGTTTACTTATCACTGCACTCTATCTTGAAGGTAAGCTGAACTCGGATCTGATTTCCGATACTTTAAAAGATTATTATAATGAGTCATTTCTCATTGACAATTTTGTTTCAGAGATAATACAGTATATCAAGGAAGAAGGCGTTTTCGAGAATACGCTCTTTATAGTTACTTCAGACCACGGACAAGCGCTGTTTGAAAAGGGCTTCTTTGGGCACGGCATATTTCTTTACGATGAAATCATCGAAGTTCCACTTATAATAAAATACCCTAAGAATTATAGACCAATCAAAGATGATGAGAAAAAATACTTCAACATCAAGGACCTCTTTGGCCTTATAGACGAAATTACTGATGGCGAAAATCCCGAAGATATGCAGAAAGATATTAGCTTCTCAGAATCCTTTGGGTCAAACGTACAGGTTTCTGCTCTTTCTGTGCTTAATGAAAGGCTTAAAAGCAAGCTTGAAGAGCTTGTAGCTCCAAGAAAAGCCGTATATAAAAAAGGTTACAAGTTAGTGGTAAACGGTATATCAGGCGATGTGGAGGAATTTAAAAAAGGGAAAATAAATAAAGATCCTAAGGATGAAAAAGAAATTTTTAACGAAATGCTTGACGAGCTTTACTTTTTTAAGGGAAAAGAAAAGTTTAAACTTCCTCAGAGATTATAAAATCTTATAGTTCTTTATCAACTAAAAAGTGCAAAAGATCCTTCTTATTTACACTATCCACGATGCCGTATTCAACATTTTTAAAATTTGAATAGTTTGTGTACTTATGGGTAATAGGGCGGTAGCAAAGATCCAACTTCTTCTTTAGTAAGAAATAAGAGATACGTGAACACACATAGGGAGGAGGTGGGAATACAGTAAGCGTTCCCCATGAAGTCTTCTTCGGCGTGTAAGTAAGTACTTCGAGACAGGAGCGGAAGGCTTCCGATGAACTTGTGAGGGAGTTGCATAAAGCTGTGAAGCCAAAGCTCTACGCGTACGATAGGTATGCTATTGCGTACCTACATGCGCCTACGTAGAGCAAACCCTGATTTAGACGTGAACAACAGCCAATAGCCTATTACCATTTTCATTATTTTTTTAAGATAGGGCCATCAGCATGCTGAAATTTTTCACTTCAGTTATCGAGGTTTCCATATAACACTCGTGATCAGTGCCAATAATTTACAGAATATCTTTTATCCAGCTAAATAGGTGCATTTAACTTAAACCCATAACTTTAACATTATGCAAATAATAATATTGGCTTAATCAATTCTGGAATCTGATAATTTGTGATGAAACTGATTCAAATGGTCGCAAAAAGGGTATTATAAACGGTGCCATAACGCTAAAAATTATCCCGTTTATTGTGGAATTTATAGCATACGTGGTGCCTAAAGTTTCACTAAAAAGTCCTAAGGTTGTGTCCATTAATGTGGCCCCACCTACAGCTATCAGGTCTTCTGGATTTTTCTGAGCCTTAAAAGAAAGGGGATGAGAATAAATGATAGCTCTTCTCTGAAAAGTTCACTAGAAAGGCAATTATGCTTGCACCTTGGTTCAAAATACTTTGCGACGAGCTGCCCATCAAGTTGGTACAAGCCGAAAACTATGAAAAAGAAAGGTTCAACGGTTTGAAAAATAGTATGTATATTATGAGGAAAGAGGCCAAAAATCCTACCAAAATTGCTGTTGAAACTGAAAACATCACGCCTTTCCATACTTTAAAAAATGAATTAAGAGCAAGGATGTTTTCTATCTTTATTCCTTACAAGAAATATAAACAAAAAGAGCTCAATATCCAGGATTAAATCGGAGGGAACGCTAACTTTTATATAGAAACCGAGAAAATATCCCAGACTCAACGAAATAAGGTAAACTAATTCTCTAATGTCTTCGTTTTTGCTTTTGATGAAGCGGAATCTCTTCTTCCGGAAAAATCCTAATGCTATATGTAAACAGAACTGTAACTGAAGTGGCTATTAAAGATAAAAAAGGAATATTAAGAAGGTCTTCATGTAAACCTCTACTGCGTCCCAATAGTAAATCGTTAATTATAAGGATCATCACAACTACTTTATTAACTGTTGCGTCAGGCATAAAAGCCTTTAAACGGCCAAGCGCTATAGCTAGCAGGTATACGGCAACAAGATAAAAATAAAACTACATAATCAATTTCCCATGAAATGATTTTAAAACTTTTATTGATGTAAAGTTAAAAGAATTTTATGCAAAAGGTCTTGGTTTCATTCAGATTCTTTAATGAATGGATAAAGTTTCTGAAAGATAATGGACTCGAAGTTAAAGCCTGGGACTCTCCTGTTCCTCCTTCAAAGATATGGATAAAAGAAAACATCAGTGATGCTGACGGCTTGCTCTGCAGTCTTGTGAACAGGATAGATCGCGAAGTCATAGATGCGGCCAAAAAGCTTAAGGTCATAAGTACTTTCAGCGTTGGATATGATCACATAGATGTAAATTACGCTAAATCGAAGAAAATCAGGATAGGTTACACCCCCGAGGTCCTTACAGATGCTACAGCTGATCTGATATTTGGGTTGATCCTTGCTGTTGCCAGGAGAATAGTTGAAGGAGACAGGTTAATAAGATCTGGAAAATGGAACCAGCCTTGGACTCCTGATTTTATGCTTGGAACAGAAGTCAACGGTAAAGTTCTTGGGATAGTTGGAATGGGAAGGATAGGTAAAGCGCTCATAAAAAGAGCTAAAGGTTTTGGTATGAAAGTGATTTACAACAGCAGGACAAAAAAGGATGTTGACGCAGAATTCGTTGACCTTGACTATTTGGCTAAAGAATCAGATTTCGTCGTTCTCGCTGTGGAGCTTAACCCAACAACATATCATATAGTAAACAAGGATTTTATTGAAAAAATGAAAAGGAGCGCTTTCCTGATAAACGCCTCAAGGGGTAAAGTTATAGATGAGACGGCTTTAACTGAAGCTTTAAAGTTAGGTAAAATAAGGGGGGCTGCTCTGGATGTTTTTGAAGAAGAACCAATAAGCCCTGACAATCCACTTATAAAGCTGGAAAACGTTGTGCTAACGCCTCACATTGGAAGCGCGACGTATGAAACAAGGCAGAAGATGGCTGAAGTTTCTGTTAAAAACTTATTAGCAGGAATAAAAGGAGAGCAAATGATCTACGAGCTTTAATCTTGCAGGGCTAAGAGGCTGAAGATCCTCTTTCGTGAGCTTTAGAGAGCCACTTATAATAAAGATTTTTTCATTTGAACCGCTAAAGGAATTTATTTGCTTCCAAAACTAAAGAAAAATTCCAAGAGCAGGGAGGAAGAAGCAAACGCTGTTCAGGAGAATCTTGCAGGGTTCTACTGCTTCTTTTTACGCTCTAAACTAGAAAGGAGCATATACAAATTACTGAAGCTCAAAAAGACAAAAAGAGTCACCATAAACATGGTAACTCTTGCAAAAGGTATTTGGTGATCTATCAGATCTTTTAGGGGAAACTTAAATGCCTTGAAGAGGAAGGCTAGCACTAATGTTAAGAATGTTTGTTAAGACTAATAGCTTATGGCTGTCCTGTGAGTTAAAAATGAACACGTCTAAAAAGAGCTCACTTGCACTTGTTGCAACTCTACGTTAGACAAAAGCATAGCTTCAGTTTAGTTATTCTAAAGGATAGGCTTTCACATGGAATTTAGGGAATACGCCCTTGCATGAAAACGCCTCTGCGATGTTGGAATACTTTGCAAAGAATTTCTCACGTAAGCTTAAGCTTATCGATGAACTGTTAAACGCAATTAATGTTAGGCCTGTTCGCAAGAGTTTATCATTCTAACATAGTATATTTTATCTCGCCAATCTTTGTTGTCCTTATAAAAGTTCCATGTTTCAGCACTATACCTCTTAGAGAAGCATAAATAGCAAATGGCACAAAAACGAAGTACAGTATTTCAGAAAAAAGAGCATAAATGTAATTCAAACCAATCTTTGATGCAGAGGATGTCATCGTTACAATGCCCGAAAACATTATGAAAGCCGTAAAAAATAATATTATCGGCCTTAATTGTGGTTGATTAAAGTAAATATATCCTCCTGAGATCATCGATATTATGAGAGCAAAAGTTATGAAAGGCGTAAGCCCCGTCATTACTAGATCGACTTTATTCGCGAAAGGCATGTTACTCTGTATTATTTCATTAATATTTTTTAAAGTTGATCTTATCATTCCTTCATTCCACCTCACGTACTGATTTATAGAATCTTTGAGGTTAAATGGAACCTCACACTTTACAGCTATGTCAGGAGCATAAGCTATCTTGTGACCGTCTTTGGCGAGCCTTAGGGTCAATTCCCAGTCCTCTCCTATATCTTCATTTAACCTATATTGTTTTAGAAGAGCTGTTTTTATGATAAAATTGCTGCCGGTTAAAGTAACGGGCAAACCTATATAAAATTTTGAAGGCTGTTCTATCAGCTGATAGTAGCTCTGAATTATTGAGTTCGCCTTTGCTATTTTGTTATATTCTGAATTTATCACGGGGAGCTGAACGCCCTGTACAGCATCGTATCCTTCCTGAATCCTTTCAACAAGCCTTGTAAGCAGATCAACGGGGGCTATGCTGTCAGCATCTAACAGCACAGTATACTCAGAAGAGGGATCTGCATAGTTCAACGCATTATTTACTGCACCGGCTTTCCATCCTTTTCTGTTGTCCCTGTGAACAACCTTCAACCTGTGGTCTTTAAATTTTGAAATCTTTTCACGCGTGCCATCTGTTGAATCATCAGCAACTATAACTTCGAAATTTGGATAATCAAAGGATAGAACATTTTTTAAAACCCTTTCAATTGTATTTTCCTCGTTATAAGTTGGAATTATTACGGTAACCTTTGGGGCCTTGACCGGCTTCAGGCCCTTAAACCTGTATTTTTTTAAAAACTGAATTATTGAAAAAGCATATGGTCTGATCGTGAAATACAATATAAAAGCTGTCGAAACAGCGTATAAAACAATGGCTGTTAAATTCATACTATCAGTATTATTAAAATAATATATATATACATTTGACTCTGACATCCTCCCCGCATTAAAGGCGATTGTTCTTTTAAGGCGGATCATAGGTTCGTGGTTTACCGCCTTCATCTTCATGACTTCATAGCTAGTGGTTGCCCACCCCGCTCCGCTCGTCCAGCGATAGACCACGGGCTGTTCCTTCAGCCACTTACCCTATCCTCATTGGACTCCAGGATATGTAGAGCCTTCTTGAAGTATTCCTTACGGGACACGATTTAATATGCTTTACAACGTTTTATTACTAAAATTGTACCCCCAATAGAAGAGGCGAGGCTTTCGTTCGTTTTGTAAAAAGCTCAAAAATTTGCAAAATCTATACCTTTAATAAAGCGAATGAGAAACCCCGCCATAAATGGCGGGGAGGAGGTCAGATTAAATATCATGCGGCTCATTGTGAGCTATGGGGTCATCATGTTTCAGACATCCCCAGAGATATTCATAGCCGCAATTTATTTTTGACATATTTTTGAATTTAAACTTTCTCATAAACAGGGTTTTGTCTATAAATTTCAAAATTTAATCGTTAAATAAGCTAATGCAATGCCTTTCCGTGATGCTTGTTTGCATTGCAGCAGATTAATTGTTGCAATGCTGCACTTTTTATTTGCCTTTTTATGAGCCATGGCGTTAGCTAGCAACCATCTTTGTCTTTTATTAATATTATATGGTATACAGGATATTGCATTCCAAACTGCTGCTTACATACAGCTTCTAAAACCTTATTATAAAATATCTTGACCTTATATGAAAGATCAAGAACGTCCATATTAAGCAAAAGCATGACAATTTCCTGAATTCATCATACTTCTTCCAGCCCTTGGCATTGACTTACAATGGCTTTTGCTCAACATAATCAGCCTCAACTTAAATAGGGCCAGCTAACATTAAGAAGATAGCATATAGCATTGTTTTAGCGGAGATTTGTATGTGAAAATTTATGATCAAAACCAAATAAATAATGTTTTCCAGATAAATTAAGAAAAATTACAATAAAGAACAAACTAATTTAAAATTTTTATAACAATATAATTTAAATAAATCAAAAAATATATCTATGGAAGAGATGAATATACTAGATCAAAAATTTGACGTAGCTGTAGTTGGAGCTGGTCCTGCAGGTTTAGCTGCTGCATACTATCTTGCCAAAAAGGGTTTCAAAACTGTTGTTCTAGAAAGAGGTAGAGAAATCGGATCCAAGAGCATTTATGGGGGCAGGATATACGCTGCGCCTCTTAAAGAGATTTACCCGAACTTTAACTCAATGCCTGTGCACAGATGGATTAAAAAAGAAAGGATAAGCATAATGCCTGATTATGAAAGCATGATATCCATAGATTACCAGGGGAAAGATGCAATAAGCTTTACCGCTTATTTAACTGAAGTTGTAAAATGGATGGGTATACAGGCAGAAACAGCAGGCGCTACAATAATAACAGACGTCCCGGTCACGAATTTCTACAGAGAAAACAATAAAGTTGCTGGTGTTGTTTCAGGTGAAGACGTGTTAAGGTCAGACGTAGTTGTTGATGCTGAGGGAGTAAACAGACTTGTCCTCGAAGCATCTGGCATAGTAAAACCGTTAAAGCCAGAGCTTGTTGCTCTTGGAGTAAAAGAAGTTCTAAAAGGAGATAGCAAGCAGATAGAAGATGCCTTCGGCCTTTCTCAGGACGAAGGGCTAGCCTGGGTTTTTCTCGGCGCAGCTACCGCAAACGTTCCGGGAGGGGCATTCCTTTACACGAACCGCGATTCTGTTAGCCTAGGTGTTGTTGTCCTTTTGGATAAAGCAATAATTAACTTAAAGGATCATATAAGTCAACTTGTTGAATCTCTAAGAACGGCACCTGCTCTGAAAAATTATCTTAAGAATCTAAGGATTTCAGAATATTCTGCTCATCTGATACCTGAAGACGTATGGTCTCTACGTCCTGAACGTCTTGTTTACGATGGACTATTGATAACAGGGGATGCCGCCGGTCTTCTTTTAAACGCAGGTTATACATACAGAGGTGTAGACTTCGCAGCGTACTCCGGTTACCTTGCGGGAAAGGCGATCGAAAGTGCGCACGCGCAGGGCGATTACGGTGCAGGCGCGCTTTCTTCTTATGAGAAAATGCTAAAGGATAGCATAGTGATAAAGGAACTGAATAGGTTTAGAAAAGTTCACGAAATTATGAAAAACAATTTGCTATTTGAGAAATATCCTAAAATCATGAGCGGCGTGATGAAGAGGATGTTCGAAAATCCTGATGGGCCTTCTAAAGCATGGGATGCGATAAATGAAGCTTGCAAAGAAAATCAGTACTCAATGTTAAAACTTTTGATTAACGGTTACAAGATAGTGAGGGCGCTTTGAGCTCGCCAGAAAGAAAATTAAGGTTAACAGACATAATCAACGTGAACATATGGGACGTGGACTCAAAACCTCACATAATTGTAAATTATGAAAAATGTAAGAACTGCCCAACAAAGGCATGCGTAAGGCTTTGCCCAACAGGTTGTTATACAGAAACTGAAAACGGAATACTATTTAGCTATGAAGGCTGCGTAGAATGCGGTACTTGTAGAGTTGTATGTCCAATGGAAGCCATAACGTGGACATACCCCAAGAGTGGAAAAGGTATATTTTATCGTTTCAGCTAGGTGATAAACATGGGATTAGATATAATTTTGTTGTTCAAGTACGTACCAAATACAACCACCGTTAACGTTGACCCTAATACAGGTACGCTTATTAGAGAGGGTGTTCCAAGCGTTGTTAATCCTCATGACTTGGTTGCAGCTGAATTCGCTTTAAGACTAAAAGAAAAGTATGGAGGTAAAATAATGGCCATGATAATGGCTCCTCCTTCAGCAACCAAGGGAATAGAATATCTAGTTGGAATGGGAATTGACGAAGGCATACTTCTGACTGATAGAGTATATGGTGGAGCTGACACTCTTGCAACATCGTATGTATTATCACAAGCGATAAAAAAGGTTGTAAGTCATTATGATCTTATAGTTGCTGGGCAGGAAACTCTAGATTCTTCTACAGCGCACATAGGGGCGCAGGTTTCTTCATGGCTAGGTATACCGTATGTTTATTATGTCACAGAAGCTGAAATTCAGGATGGGCACATGATAGTTACAAGGCAGCTCGAGACATACATCGAAAAATACAAGGTAAAGCTTCCAGCTCTAATATCTGTGCTCATGCATTCTTTACAGCCTCGTGACGTTACTTTAAAAAACAAGATAAAGGCTGTAAAAGAAAAACCAATAAAGGTTTATACAAATAACGAGCTTCAGCTTAACCCGCTTTGTACTGGATTAAAAGGATCACCTACGATAGTGGCAAAAACAGAGTTCATAGGCAAAATACCAAGAAAGATGCAAATAATGCAGGGCAAACCTCCTGAAGAGATGGTTTCTTGGTTGATTTCAAAGTTAAAAGAGGAGAAGGTGATATAGATGAGTACTCCTTCTATATGTCCGGAGTGGAACCCTGTAAACCCAGCTGAGCATAAAAATGTCTGGATTTACATCGAAACCGATAAGGGACAGATACTTGAGCCAAGCCTTCAGATACTTGGCAAAGGAAGAGAAGTAGCAGATAAGCTGGGAAGCAAGCTCGTAGCTGTAATTATAGGCTATAAGATCGAAGGATTAATCGAAGATCTTGGCAAGTACGGAGCAGACCAAGTAATTTATGTAGACGATGAAAAGCTTAGCACATATTATGCGCCTCTTTACGGCGACGTTCTTGCTCACCTTGCCAAAAAATACAAACCTGAAGCTTTTCTTGTAGCTGGGACGATGAGAGGAAGGGAGCTTGCCCCGTACATAGCAAACCACCTTAGGACAGGAATAACAGCTGACCTTACGATGATAGAAGTAGACGAAAAAAATAAAGAAGTAATCCTCGTTAGGCCTCCTTTTGGAGCGTGGCAGCTCGCTCATATAAGGACAATGAGAAGAAGGCCAGTTATGGGCAGCGTAAGGCCTAATGTTTTTCCAACTCCAAAGAAAGACGAAAACAGAAAGCTTGAATCAATAATTAAAGAAGAACTGCCTGAGGTTCATGAGATAGGATTAGAGCTTATAAGTAGGGTAGAAATACAGAAATCGGAAGAGATGCCTATTGAAAAGGCAGAAATAATTGTTTCAGGCGGAAGAGGGCTTGGCAGCAAAGAGGGTTTTGAGCTTATAAAAGAACTAGCAAGCGTTCTTGGCGGAACGTATGCTGGAAGCAGAAAAGCTGTAGACCTTGGATGGATACCCCATGAAAGACAAGTTGGACAGACCGGAAAAACAGTAAAGCCTAACCTTTACGTAGCCATTGGGATAAGTGGAGCAGCGCAACATGTCTTCGGAATAAGAGAAGCAAAAATAGTTGTTGCTATAAACTCTGATCAGTACGCCCCTATATTTGAAAACTGTGATTACGGCATAGTGGGAGATTACAAAAAAATTGTACCAGAGTTAATAAAGCAGTTAAAGGAATTAAAAACAAAATCATGAAAATAATTATAATAGGAGCTGGCAGGATGGGCATTTGGTTTTATAAGTACTTTAATTTTAAAAATCATGAAACATATTTTTATGATACTGATAAGGTAAAGGTTATAGACTTAAAGGACAAAGGTTTCAGATACCATGAGATTGATCAAATAAAAGACTTTGATATTGTTTTTTGTTCAACAAACATAAGTAGCATCAAAAGAGTTATAGATAGCGTAAAAAACTCTGGATTTAAAAAATATTTTGTAGAAATAAGCGCGTTAAAGACGCCCATTGTCAAAAGTCTTATAACTCTTGAAAAACCAATATCCCTGCACCCTCTTTTTGGTCCAGGAGCTAGGACAGCTAAGGGAAAGAAATTAATTCACGTCCTTTTAAAAGAAAAGGAAGAAGAGTTAGCTATGATAAGGGAACTTTTTCCTGAGATGGAAATAACAACGATGAGCGCGGAGGAGCATGACAGGCTTGTAACAAAGACTATACAGCTCGTCCAGCTAATTTCAATGATTTACAATAGGCTCACAATAGAAGGGGATTGGGGATCAAGTCATAGAATGATGAAGCTTGTAGAATCAGTATCTCTTTATGGTTCAGATGAATTAATAAAAGAAATTTTTGAGCTTAACCCATACACAAAAGAATTAAAAGAAAGCGTCATGAACGTTTTAGAAAAGATCTATTCGGGAGATTATACTATAATAAAAAAGGAATATTTTAAAGATCTATACACAAAAGCTTACGAGATAATGGAAGACGGTTTATGATCATATTTTACTAGCTTCTTTATGGTAAAAATATCCAGTATTAAGATTGAAAAATATAAAGATAATTAATGTTAACAACAAAATGTGAGACAGTTTTTAGAAAGATTTTTTAATATGTTTTAATTCATAAAAATTATGGCTAATAATAATAAGGTTAACGATGAAACGCAGACAAATGAAACAAGCACAGTACCAATTCAAGGCAAAACTACTTATCAGCTTTCCACAGGTCTTATAATAGCTGCCGGATACGCGAACAAGCTCAGACGTGTAGCGTTAGTTTCTCTTGGCAATTCTGTTCCCAAAGATGTGATAATAAGAGATATTTCTGAAATAAATAAAAAGTTATTCGACGAACTCATAATAAAAAACAAGATCGATAAACTTGATGTAATAAGGCTAACTGTAAAGCTGGTTTATGATCCTGAAAATAAAAAACTAGAACTCGGAGAATACAAAATTATAAGGTATCTCCCAGAGGAAAAATGTACAAATGTGCCTCAGGAAGATCTATTACGTCTTAAAGAAGAAAACGAAAAATTAAAGGGTGAAATGAGTACTCTCAAAGAAAAATTAAAAGAATTAGAACAAATGCTCAGTTCAGCTTGAAACAGAAAAACTCTGTTCTTTGAGGAACTGCAACAGATAAAATCTGCTTCCGGCTCCCTTCCCTGTAAACCCACTGCTCTTCCATCCTACGAACGGGTGATAGCCTACTATAGCTCCTGTGGTTGCGCTTGCGCTTCTGTTTACGTATACAACTCCTGCCTGTATGCGTCTTCTGAATTCATCTATTTCTTCTTTTTTGCCTGTATAAAGTCCTGCAGTTAGACCGTATTCAGTATCGTTGGCCATGTTTATTGCGTCGCTAAAGTTTTCAAAAGAATCCATTACAAGGATAGGCAAGAAAAGCTCTTTTTTAAAAAGCTCGTGTCCATGTTTTAGTTCGATAAGGGTAGGTTCAACGTAATAGCCGTTAAGCCCTACATCAACCCTCTTTCCACCGTATATTATTTTGCCATCTTTCTGTCCAAGGTTGACTGCCCAGACGTACCTTTGATAAGCTTCTTCGCTGATTAGCGGTCCAAGGTAAACTTCCTTTTTAAGAGGATCTCCTATTGTTAATTCTTTTATCCTTTTTACAACCTCCTCTACTAGGACATCCTTAACTTTTTTGTGAACATAAAGTCTCGATAAAGCGCTACACTTTTGACCCTGATAGCCGAACGCTGCCGATATTATGCCCTGAGCGGCTTCTTCTATGTTTGCTGTTTCTGTCACGATTGCCGGATTCTTTCCTCCCATTTCAACTATAAAAACTTTATTGAGACCAAGGTCGTACGCCTTCTTTATCATAGATTTTCCGACATCCTTTGATCCGGTGAACGCTATGCCAGCTACATCAGGGTTTATGACAAGCTCATCTCCAACCTCGGAGCCTGGACCAGTGATTACATTGTATACGCCCTTCGGGACTCCAGCTTCTATAAGGTAATTGTAGATCATTATGCCTGTAAGCATAGTCATGTTACTGGTCGATGATGGTTTTAAGATGGCCGTGTTCCCAGTAATTAGTGCACCGACGCTCATTCCGGTTGATATGGATACAGGGAAATTAAAAGGAGCAATAATGCCAAAAACTCCATAAGGAACCATTCTCTGTTCAATGACTTCTGTCTTTGTTACAGACCCTTGGAACCCATACTTTATTTTAACGCCCTTTGAAGTCAACTTTACCGTTTGATTATATCCTTTGTTAGAAGCTAGCAAATAAGAATAGTACCTTAAAAAATTTATCGCTTCATCTACTTCTCCTATAGATTCAAGCCTGTTTTTCCCGTTCTCTATAGAGAGCACTGCAGCTAGTTCAAACTTATTCTTTTCTATTATGTTTGCTGCTTTCCTCATTATTGCTGCTCTTTTGTTCCAGCCAAGTTCAAACCACGATTCAAAAGCTGATTTAGCTTCCGCTATTCCTTTCCTCGCAATTTCTCTATCACCTTTCTGACATATGCATACCGTTGACCCATCGATCGGCGATTTTTCAACAAGTTTCGCATCAGTCTTTAACTCTTTTTCGCCTACGTAGATAGGGTATTCTTTTCCTATGTACTCTTTCTTTACTTTTTCAACTGCCTGTTCAAAAAGCTCGTGAAATTCTGCATCTTTTCCCTCGGAAACATAAGAAAGGTATGTAAAAACATCTTTGAACCCATTCATTTTCATAATTAAATAATTTATACTTATTTTTAAACTTTTTTAACTTTAATTAAAAGAACAAAAACTATCTACATCAAGTATATCATCTATATGTTGATGGTTTGAAAATGATTCAATGAGTATAAAAAATTCATTTAGAAGTGTAACGATGAACTAAACTTAAAATCCAAAGTAGTTTACTAGATCGAAAGATTATATAATCTCTTACACTAACACTAAGAAAAATCTGATTTGTTATCATAAAAAACTTAATTATTCGGTTTTACAAAAATAAATTTGTAAATTGTTTGAATGGATAGAAAGGATCTTTTCGAAAAAATGGATTGCAGGCCCAACTATTGATGATGCTATAAAGGTTGCGAAGATGCTGAATAAAAAAAACGTAGGAGTTATACTTAATTATTTGGGAGAGGAACTTAAAGAAGAAAACGAAATAAATGCTAGCGTTGAGAATTATTTTGAGATTATAGACGAAATATCAGAAAAAAGGCTCATAAGCGATATATCGGTCAAACCAACTCAGATTGGCTTAAGCATAAGCTATGAAAAGGCTAGAGAAAATTATTTAAAAATATTAAGGTATGCGAAGGTTAACGATGTGTTTGTATGGTTAGATATGGAAGCTTCTAACTATGTCGAGCCGACCATAAAGCTTTACTTCGAAGGTCTTTTGGTCTCGAGGGAAGGGATAGCTATTCAGTCTTATTTGAAAAGAAGCAACAAAGATGTGGAAGATATAGTAAAAAGAAACGGCATCATAAGATTGGTTAAAGGAGCTTATAAAGAGTCTCCTGAGATAGCTTATACAACTTGGAAAGAAAAAACAGAAAATTACCGAAGAATAATGCATTATCTGTTCGAAAACGCTGCAGAGTTTACCGTTGCGACTCATGACTTGAAGCTTGTAAAAGAAGCCGTAGAACTGAACAAACATTACAACAAGAACGTGACTATTGCAATGCTATTAGGAATAAAGAACAAATTTCTCTTTAATTTAAACGCAAATAACATAAAAAAAGCCCTTTATGTTCCTTATGGAGAAAAATGGGTTGACTATGCAAGAAGAAGATTCAGAGAAGCCAGCAATATAATCCTTGTCCTAAGGTCGCTTTTTGAATTTTAACCTTATTCGAGCAGATCTTTATACCATTGATAAGCCTTCTTAGCTATGTCGATGTTTATTTGTATGACATTTATAGGTTTGTCGTTCAGAGCTTCTTGGATCGCTTTTTCTAGTAAACTTACATCGCCTCCAAGATCTCTTACAAGGAAACCAAATACAGCAGAGTTTGAGGCGACCCTGGGTTCCCTCAACTTGCCCTTTGAAGCTTCTTCTGCAATCTCTGTAGCTGGCAGATAGTAAACTTCTCCCTTTGCTTTTACTTTCTCTTTTATAAGCGTTGAATTTATCATAACTTTGCCTCCGTTCTTTATTTTTTCTACTGCATACATGCCAAGCCCATCAAGTATGTTAGCTATGTCAAACTCGTGCGGGATCGGGTTAAGAACTTCTGTGTCGCTGGCAACTACAATGCTTTCAACGTAACCTCCTCTAGTCTGTGGTCCGTATGTAGGCACGCTAGTAGCATTATAACCAAGGTTTACAAAATACCAACCAAGCATTTCGCCTAGCTCAACTACTCCTAGACCCCCCCTTCCGGAATTAATTATCGAAATATTCATTTTTTCTCAACTCCGAAAGCATCCCTGCATAAAGCTGGCGGATATACCTTTACTCCGACTTCGTGCACATACTTCTTTGAATCGAGAATGCTCATCTTCCAGTTTACGTTACATGTTCCGATGAACTCAACAAAGCTGAAACCTTCCATGAGCTGAGTTTTGAACGCGTTAAGAACAGCTTTATATGAATCCATAGCTTCTTTTGAAGAATACATGACCCTGTCCTTTGTGAATATAGGCTTTGGTGTTATGACGACTCTTTTAAGATATGATATCTGAGGAAAAGAGGACAAAATTTTGCAGGCGTCGAGTGGCGGTCCCATCTGCTTTATGTCCCTTCCAAAAGGAGTTGTCGTTGTTTTCATGCCTTCGGGAGTTGTCGGGGCCATCTGGCCTCCTGTCATCCCAAAGACCATGTTGTTGTACATAAAAACTGTTATAGGTATGCCCCTGTTTGCCGCATGTATGAGTTCAGCTATACCTATCGAAAGGGCATCGCCATCACCCTGTATGCCAAATACCACTTTATCCTTTTCAAGCAGTTTAATAGCAGACATTATTGCTGGTGCCCTGCCGTGAGGAGCCTGCACATAATCAACGTTCAAAAATTTATATGCTAACGTGGAACAGCCAACGGACCCCACCATTATGGCCTTTTCTGTAATTCCAAGTTCATCCAACGCCATGCCTATGAATTTTAAAAGCAGCCCGTGCTCGCAACCCGGACAATATGTCGTTACGCCGTTTTCAAAAATGCTTGAAAACTGCTTCACTTCCATGCTTCCGCCACCTCCTCAACGTCAGGAATGTACCCGCCAAGATACGGCAGAACTTCAACGTCCTTCCTCGTTATGCGCATTATTTCTTGCGCAAGCTGCCCTTCATTCATTTCAACAGATAAAATTTTTTCTGCGTGGGAAGAATACTTTAAAATGCTGTTCTTATCTAAAGGGCTTAAAGTTATGGGCCTGAAGAGCCCCGCTTTGATTCCCTTTTTTCTTAACTTTAAAACGGCTTCTTTTGATATTCTTGCTGAAATACCTATAGCTATGTAAAGGACGTCAAGATCATCATAGCACATAAAACATTCAGATTCGGCTATTTTGTCTATTTCTTTTTGTTTTTGAAGTAGCTTTTCTTTGTTCCCTTTAAGTTCTGGAGGATCAAGGTAAATGCTGTTTATTATGTGTCTTGGCCCATAATTTCTCCCTCTTGCAGCCCATTCTACCTTTGGTTTAACTATGTAAGGCGGTTCCCATTCTACGGTATCATACATGTGAACTATAAGCGCGTCAGTAAGCATAATAACCGGAATTCTGTACGTAAATGCAAGCTCAAACCCCTTATGAACGTGTTCCATTGATTCCTGTACAGTGTGAGGGGCCAGAACAATAGGCTTTACGCCGCCATGTCCCAAAGAGTTTAAAACAAATGAGATATCGCTCTGTTCAGGCGCAACATTACCCAAACCAGGACCACCCCTGTTAACGTCTATTATCAAAAAAGGAACCTCTGATGCATAAGCATAAGAAATGCCTTCTGCCATAAGGCTAAGCCCTGGGCCTGAAGTTGCTGTCATAGAAACATATCCTGCTGCTCCTGCGCCAAAAAGCATGTTAACTGATTCTATTTCGCTTGCACTTTGCAAAAAAACCTTAAACCAAGGGTATCTTTTTTCTCCATAAAGCACAGATATATTTTCCATTATTTCACTACTAGGAGTTATAGGATAACCAAAATAAGCTTCAAGCCCAGAGCGGACTGCAGCTTCAGCTATAGCTTTAGCTCCCATTATCAGTTTTTTCAATCCTTCTCACCTCAAGTATGGCGTACTCGGGACAAACCCACCAGCATATCTTACAACCAGTGCATTCTCCTTTTTTCCCTACTTCAGAAAACTCTACATAATGATAACCTTGAGAATTTACATTCTTACTAAGCGAAAGATTTTCTTGAGGACATGCATTTATACATATTTCACAGCCTTTGCACCTTTCCCTATTAATAATAACTTCCCACTTGGAATGCACAACTTGATACATCCTTATGATTTATATAAAACTCTAAATATTTATATGTTTTTAAGGAAATTTCTTTTAAAAGTGCCAATTTTTTTCAAAAAATTTCTCTAATTTATGAAAAAAATAATTTAATTAACTATATATATTAGTTTATGTATTTTTAAATTAAATATTTATTTTTGTAAAAAAAATTAAAATACTATTTGTGTATATAAAAAATTTATTTTAAATAGAGGAAAAAATTTAAGGATAACTATTTTTATTTTTTAAAAAATATATTAGGTAAATTTATAAATAATAGGAATAAGGAATCCTGCTAATAAAATAAAACGTCATTTACAAAACGAACGAAAGCCTCGCCTCTTCTATTGGGGTAAAATTTTAGTAATAAAACGTTGTAAAGCGTATTTAAATCGTGTCCCGTAGGGAATACTTCAAGAAGGCTCTACATATCCTGGAGTCCAATGAGGATAGGGTAAGTTGCTGAAGGTATAGCCTGTGGTCTACAGTTGGCGAACGAAGCAGGGTGGGCAACCACTAGCTATGAAGCTATGAAGATGATTGCGGTAAACCATGAACCTATGATCCGTCCTAAGGTAACATAGCCCTTTGGGACGGAGAAGATGTCAGTCGAAGTTCATTCTGAGATCTATTACGTAAGGTCCATTCTCATTTATAATAAGAGGGTTAATTTCTAGTTCCTTTAAATTTTCTTTATCATATACCCATTGAGAAAGTTCAGAGATTGTTCTTGCAAACTTTTCAGGGTCGTAAATAGTTTTGTTTCTGTAACCTTTTAAGATGTCAAACAACTTTGTTTCTTTAAGCATGTCTAAAGCTTCATCGAATGTGACAGGGCAAACATAGTTTGATGTCATCCTGTAGAGCTCTGTCAGTGTTCCTCCAGCACCAACGCTTACAACGGCTCCAAAAGATTCGTCCTTTACAAAACCTAACCTTATTTCCTGGCCTTTGATCATCTGCTGGTAATAAATCCTGCCATCAGGAAATTTTTTGTTAAGATCTTCTATAGCTATAGCCGCTTCTTGGGCGTTCAAAATATTTACTATTACAGCATTTTGTTCAGTTTTGTGAATCAAGTCTTTTCTGTAAACTTTTAGCGCAATGGGGTATGGCAATCTGTTAAGATCAGATTTATCTATCCATCCCCATGGAGGTATGATAAACCCAAATTCTTTTAAAAATTCAGAACTTTCTGGATCTATAATTATACCTTTAAAATTTATTACGGGTTCTTTTCTAACAGAAAAACGCCAGGTTGGCTGTGCCTTTGATGATTTCACAAGATAGGCCATTGTAATTGAAGCTTCTTCTGGAGAATTAAAAGCAGGTATACCCATTAGCCAGAAAGCCTTTCTCAAATGTTCAGACCATTCAGTATTGCCTAGTTCTACGCTTATGTTAAAGTTTTTGTACTCGTCAGAAATCTTTTTTATGGATTCTGGAAGTTTATCAGTAATTCCAGGAGGATAATGGGTACTTATTATTATAAAATTTGAAAAGCCATTCTCGCTCAATTTTTTATAAACTTCAATAATACTTTCGTCAGTTCCTGAAGCGCTAACATCTACAGGATTAGCAAGGCTCGCAATTTTAGGAACTTTACCTGTTGCCTTTAATTCGTTTAACATTCCTGAGACATTAGGCACATTGACTCCGTTTTTTGCAGCGTTGTCGGCTGCAAGAACGCCAGCACCTCCGCTATTAGTCAACACAATAACCTTATCAGACCTTGGCAAACCGTTCATTTCATATGTTTTTATAACATCTATAAGTTCTCTGAGTGTATAAACCTGTATTATTCCAGCTTGTTTTAATGCAGACGAATATGTTTCATAGTCGCTCATTATCGAAGCGGTGTGAGACATAGTCGCCCTTTTTCCTACCTGCGTAACTCCGGCGAGCAGAGCAAAGGCTTTTTTCTTCTTTGTTAAATCAGACGCTATTTTCATAAATTTTTTACCATCCTTGATTCCCTCAATGTACATAGCTACAGCTTCAACATTTTCATCATAAGATAAAAATTCCAGCGTATCAGAAATCGTAATATCTTCAGAATTTCCCAAACAAGTAAGGGAACTGATGCCTATATTGTTGGTTAAAAGTTCATCAAGGATAGAAACGCTGATACCACCGCTTTGAGTTATTATTGCTACTTTGCCTTTTTTTAACTTTGGAAGAGATTCTAAAAATCTTCCGTCTTTAGTCGCCTTTTTTTCCGGCAGGAACAAGGTATTTAACCCGTTATATGTATTAACTATACCTATAGTGTTAGGACCAAGCACCCTGATTTTCAGCTTTTCTTTGAGCAGCTTTTCAGACCCTGATTCTGTAAAGCCTCCAGAAATAACGATGGCAGTTTTTGTCCCTCTTTTATCAGCTTCTTTTAGGTATTGCCATGCTAAGCTTGATGGTACCGAAATTATCGTCAAATCTGTCTCTGGCACTTCCTTCAAGCATTTATAACCAGCACATTCTTCATATAGGGGGTTTACTGGATAAATTTCAGCGTTAAGCGTTCTTTCTTCTTTTGCCTTTATTAGGTTTTTAAATATTATCGTAGCAAAATTGTCCTCTCGCGGTGAAACGCCTATAACAGAAATGGATTTTGGATAGTAAAGCGGGTAAAGATCATTATTCATATCAACTATGATGATTTAAGTAATATTTATTTTTTATTTAGTAAAGAAATGAAATTTATAAAATATAAAAACTATTTTTAAAAAATTTTTAACATTAGATTCGAAAAATAAAAATTTAAATTCATCTTCTTTTAATATATAATTGATGTTCCCTTTTAATGAGGTAATGGATTTTAAAATAGAAATGACAGATGAGCACGAGCTTTTCAGGAAATCGATAAGAGAGTTTGCAGAAAGCAAGGTAAGGCCCTACGTTCAGAAGGTTGAAGAAACAAACGAGATACCGCAGAGCATTATAGATGGGGCAAGAGAACTTGGGCTATACGGGGTAGGAGTCCCTGAAAAATACGGAGGACAGGGGGGTGATATGAGGACATTAGCTATACTTACAGAAGAACTCTCGAGGGTTCTTCCATCTTTAGGTACAATGGTAACTGTAAACCATCTTTTTTTAATTCCTTTAATGATTTTCGGAACCGAAGAACAAAAGCTCAAGTACATACCACCAGTTGCAAAAGGTGAAAAATTTGCGGCGCACGCTAACACAGAACCAGGTGCAGGAAGCGATGTCGCAGGAATTCAGACTAGGGCAGAAAAAAATAATAATGGGTATATAATTAACGGAAGGAAAATATTTATCACGAATTCTGAAAGAGCTCAATATTTCATACTCTCTGCAAGAACTTCTTCTCCTGAACAAGGCAAAAGATGGAAGGGAATAACAACTTTCATTGCAGAAAAAGGCATGCCTGGTCTTGAGATAGGGCAAAAGTTTAAAGTTATTGGGCTAAGGGGGGAACAGCCTAATGAGGTTATATTCAACAACCTTTACGTTCCTGATGAAAACATAGTAGGTAAAGTAGGGGAGGGTTTTAAAGTTATTGTGACAACATACGATTATTCAAGAATAATCATAGCGGCTCAGGCTCTTGGTATCGCACAAGGTGTTTTTGAGCTGGCGTTTAATTATTCAATAGAGAGAAAAGCTTTTGAAAAACCCATCATCGGGTTTGAAGGCGTAGCCTTTAGGATTTCTGACATGCTGATAAAGCTTGAGACAGCTAGGCTTCTTGTTTACTGGGCAGCATACCTTGCAGATATGCAAAAACCATTGTTTTTAATGGCATCTTCAATGGCAAAAACCTACGCTACTGAAGTTGCTGAAGAATTATCTGACATGGCTATAAAAATACACGGGGGCGCAGGTGTAGATTCAGCAACAGGAGTTGAAAGGTATCTTAGAGATTCTGTTATAACTACAATATATGAAGGCACAAACGATATTCAAAAGCTAACCATAGCTAAAACGCTTCTAAAGTTAGCGTCAAGGAGCGTGGATATAGGTTGAACGAAAAAATAAGCGTAATAGGGGCAGGAACTATGGGTCATGGGATTGCGCAGATTGCAGCCATGTCAGGTTTTCAAGTTTGGATTTATGATATAAAAGAAGAAATACTTTTTAATGCTATAGAAAAGATAAAACAAAGTTTAGAAAAATTCAAAGCAAAAGGGGTTATAAGCGACATAAACGTAGTTTTATCGAGGATTAACAAAACTACTTCCTTAGAAGATGCACTAAAAAATTCTAACTATATGATAGAAGCTATCCCTGAAATTTTAGACATAAAGCTACAAATATTTAAAAAAGCTGAAAGTATAATACCTGATGCTGAATTTTTTGGAACAAATACTAGCAGCCTTCCTATTTCAGAAATTTCTAGAGAGTTAACTTTAAAAGAAAAGGTTGTAGGTATCCATTTTTTTAACCCCCCGCAGCTCATGAAACTGGTTGAAATAATAAAGGGAAACTATACTTCAGAAGAAACTTTAAACAAAGCTGTTATATTTGGTAAAAGGCTAAATAAAGTACCTGTCATCGTAAAAAAGGACGTGCCCGGGTTTATCGTTAACAGGCTTTTAGCAAGGCTGATGAATGCTTCATGTCAAATAGTAGAAAATAATGTAGCGAATATTGTTGAAATAGATTCGGCCTTAAAGTACAAGTTGGGTTTCCCCATGGGTGTGTTTGAACTAGCTGATTACAGCGGCATCGATGTATTTTATCTTGTTTTTAGGGCTATGAAGGAAAGGGGCTTTTTAGGTGATTTTTGCAAGACTTTTGAAAAGATGTACGAAGAAGGTAAATTTGGCGTGAAAACTGGTGAGGGATTTTACAAATATCCCGGCAAAGGGATTTACAAAAAACCAGATATACCTGCTGAGGCAGGATCTAAATTTGATCCATGGTTAGTGGTTTCACCAGAAGTTGGTGAAGCCCTTTGGCTCATAAAAAACGATATAGCTTCCGAAAGTGACATAAATACAGCTTCAATGCTAGGGTTGGGCTATCCAAAAGGGATAGTTCAGATGGGGAACGAGTTTGGGCTTACGAACGTAAAAGACAGATTAAAGAAGCTAGCGGAGATTATTGGCAAAAAAGAGTACGATTACTTACTGCAGTATTTCGAATAAAAGGTAGCTATTGGAGCGTTCTTGTTCATCGCTGCATTTGCTTCCATATGAGATTCTTATTTGAAATCCAGTTTATACCAGGTTTTTGCATGCTCTGATTTCTTGAATATTGTCAAATATTGAATCTTCTAACCATTCCTTTGTTCTTTTATGTGTTGCTTATCATTAAAATAAAATATACTTCAAAGGTGATTTTTGCCTATTAACCACTGCGGATGAGGCACCATAATTATAAAGGTTAAATTTCTCCGATTTAATTAGATTGACATGGAAAAAATCAGAATGACAAATCCTATAGTGGAAATTGACGGAGATGAAATGACAAGAATCATGTGGGCATGGGTCAAAGAAGAACTTCTTTTACCTTATGTTGATCTTAAAACAGAATATTACGACTTGCACGTAAAGAAGAGAGACGAAACTAACGATCAGATAACTATACAAGCAGCAGAAGCCATAAAAAGGTGGAAAGTCGGTGTAAAATGCGCTACTATAACTCCCAATGCAGAAAGAGTTAAAGAATATAACCTCAAAAAGGAATGGCCAAGCCCAAACGCAACAATAAGAAAAATTCTCGATGGAACTATTTTCAGGGCACCAATACTTGTAAACAATGTAAAACCTGCCATAAGATTCTGGAAAAAACCGATAATAATAGCAAGGCACGCTTTTGGGGATATTTATGATGCAGTAAGCGCAAAGTTTGAAGAAGGAAGTGAAGCAGAGCTTGTAATTAAGAAAAAAGACGGAAACGTTAACAATTATAAATTTCCAAAATTTAATGGTTCTGGTATTATAGAAGCGAAATATAACATAGATAAATCAATAATGAGTTTTGCAAGGGCATCATTTTCTTATGCGTTAATGGTTAAACTAGATCTATGGTTTGCCTCCAAAGATACAATATCAAAAGTATATGATGCTCGTTTTAAAGAAATTTTCAACCAAGTATATGAAAATGAATATAAAAATATTTTTGAGTCAAACGGGTTACATTATAATTATTACCTTATTGACGATGCGTTGGCAAGGGCTGTCAGGTCAGAAGGTGGTTTTGTGTGGGCATGCAAAAACTATGAAGGAGACGTCTTTTCCGATTTTGTTTCAACAGCTTTTGTTGGAACGCTGGCTTTGATGACATCAGAACTTATGTCGCCTGAAGGTTATTATGAGTCTGAGGCAGCGCATGGAACAGTTCAAAGGCACTACTATAGATATTTAAAAGGTGAAAAAGTTTCAACCAATCCTACCGCTATAATATTTGCTTGGACAAGAGGGCTAAAGAGAAGAGCCGAGTTAGATGGAAACCAGGAGTTATACAAATTCTCAGAATTACTGGAAGAATCTGTTAAGAAAACGATTGAAAGCGACAAAATAATGACGCAGGACGTTGCGAACGTTGCTGATCCCCCAATAAACGCTGTCGTAGATACTCAGACTTTTATCAGGGCTGTTAAGAAAAACTTAGAAAATTCGCTCATAAAAGCAGGGTTGTTAAAAGCTTAAGAATACGAATAAGAAGCAGCAAGCATGCTGTAGTAATTTTTTATGGTATAAGCTACTTTTTCTGGTTTCGCGTTAACAACGCTTATTATTCCTGCTAAAATTAGCAACTGCCAAAAGCTATCAGGCTTTGCTCTTTCTATAATTTCTTTATCTAAATACATTAAGTTCTTAAGATCGTTTTCTTCAACTAATTTTTTAACAATTTTATCATACATTTTGGCAAAGAATGAAAATCCATAAGGGCCATTATATGAATGCGTATGAGCTTGATCGGCGCTTATTATTATTGAAAATTCATTTTTAAGCTTTCCAATCAAAGAACCAAATTTGAAAAGTTCAGATCTTTTAACTTCTCTTCCGGGTCCTATTATAAGGACTTTATCTGCTTTTAAAAAGAAGCTCAGAGGAATTTCTGAGCCCCAATCTAACGGTAACGAAGAAAGTTCTCCTGAATCTGTACCATAATTAACCTTTATGACTGGTAATTTATAGCTCTTTGAAGCATTGTAAAGTTCATCGGCAAGACTTCTATCTGTATTGTAACATTTGCTGTTTTTACATATTCTTTCAGCATATAACAAAGAAATATGATCTGGTACCCTTATGGTGTGGGGTGACACAACGATCAATGTTTCTCCATGATGCCTATTACCACATTCTATCATTATTTTTCTTATTTCCTTAACATCTAGATCATCGGGTTTTAAAACTTCATCACCATGAGGCAGTAAACATATTTGCTTTATCATATTATTTTATTAAACTAATTTTTTATTTAACTATTTGTGAAAGGAAGATTTTTAAAAGCAAAAACTTATTCTTTTTTAGAAACGTTTGAAAAGAATTTATAATAAACTATTGCAGATGCGTAATAAAATGCGGCACAAATAAAGAAAGGAGCGTTTAAAGATTCTTTTATGAGCAAAGCTCCAAATATAACTGTTAGCGAATTCATTGCGTTCCAAGTAAGGGTTTCTATGCTGGAACCTATGCTTTTGTATTCGTCATTAAGAATGGAAAGTTCAAAAGATGACTGTACAGGGCTTATTGCGTTCATCGTGACGGTCCTTATAAGGTAAAACGCTGAAAAAAGTGAGATAGCTAAAATACCGTTTCCAAGGAATCCAACAATCGGCATAGTTACCATAAATGTTGTAGCAGTTAGCCACGAACCTATTATGGATCTTAGGGATCCTCTTTTTCTTTCGATTTCTGGCATATATAAAGCGAGAAATGCCATGAACAGGTTCGTGATGGAAAATATAACAGATATAACGGTTATGCTTAGATTGAATCTATATTTAAATTGAAGCGGAAAATAAGGGATCAAAAATCCAGCCCCTGCACCAATGAGGCCTGCAGGGATTGCTAGTTTGTAGATTGTGCGAAAATTTTCGTTCTTTAAATCTATTTTTGGTGGAGGTGGTTTAAGATCAGTCTTAACTTTGTAGATAATGTAAGATGAAGAAAGGAACGCAATCATAGAAATTAAATAAATTAACTTATAAGACTTATAGTATCCTATATAATTTTTAAAAACGTCAATAATAGAACCTGAAAAAGCAGTTCCTATAAATGCGCCTATGTTATTTAAAAAATAATTTAAAGAAAATGCTTTTGTTCTGTTTGTCAGTGATTCGCTTTTTGATATAAGAGGGTTTAAGGCTGCGGAATTCACGCTTGAACCAGCTGAACCAATTATAGAAGATGCTAAAAAGGTAGTTTTTGAGGGATAAAGAAATATAATAGCGTATGAAATCGTCTGAAAAATGCTGCCAATTAAAACAGTATGCTTGGAGCCTTTAATGTATGTTAATATTGAAGATGGTATCAGCAAGAAAACAAAAGTGAACCCTCCAACAGCGCTTAAGATACCGTAAAAAACTACGCCATAACCTAAGTATATTATATAAAAAATCATTATAAAGCCGCCTAAATTAGATGCTAAGCTGTTTGCAAAGCTATAAAAAGCAAGCCTCTTGGCATCTTCTTTGAGATTTTTGTATTCATTTAAAGCCCTGAATATCTCCAATTTTACATTTACACAATCAATGGAGTTTATAAAATATAATTATAACTTTTTTTATGTTTAAAATAAGCTGTTTTATCATTTAAACCGCAATAAATGTATTTATATCATAAAAATTTTGATAAAACAAACAACAAATCTCGCCTTCAGGGCAGTGGAGGAGGTCAGATATTTTTATTTTTTAAACAAATTTCAAATTTTACAGCAATTTACGGCAGCTCTATCTATTGATTCAAATATTGTTGGGTGCTGATGTGCAAGCAAGCCTATGTCTTTTACTCTTGCGTTAACTGAAACTGCTAACGCTATTTCGTTTATTATCAACGAAGCAGCTTCGCCAACGATTAAGCCTCCTATAATTCTCTGCGTTTCTTTTTCAACTACTATTTTAACCCAACCCTTTCTCATTTTCATGATTTGGGCATAAGCATCATCTTCTAAATGATAGGAAACTACTTCATGCGGTATACCAAGTTTAATTGCTTCTGCAGGTGTGACCCCAACGCTTGCCACCTCAGGCTCAGTAAATACAGTAATAGGTATACTCCTGAAGTTTACTTCATAAAGCGGCCTTTCTGCAATTATGTTCCATGCTGCTACAGTAGATTCCTTAACCGCAGAGTGAAATAGCATATATTTTCCTATAACGTCACCAGCAGCATAAATATTTGGTATCTTTGTTCTCATGTGGCTATCAACTACAACCTTTCTGTTTTCGACCACTCCTAAATTATTAATTTCTTCTACATACGGAGACCTCCCAACGGCCATGATAACTTCGTCTGCAGTTATTGATTTGGTTTCTCCAGATTCATCAACATAATAAACAGTTTTTTGGTTTCCATCTTTTTCTATAGATGTTACCTTTGCATTTGTCTTTATGTTTACATTGTTTTCTTTTAAAGTTGATTTTATTTCTTCTACTGCATCTTCGTCCCAACCGTTCATTATATTAGGCAGCATTTCAAGGATTGTTATGTCAGTTGAAAGTCTGCTGATTGCAGATGCTGCTTCAACCCCTATGTAACCTCCCCCAATTATAACGTAAGATTTTTTTAATTTTCTATAATCAGTGTTGTATCCAAAAAGTTCTTCAGACCCTATCGTGAGTTCAGATCCTTTAATCGGAGGTTTAACCGGGACTGAGCCAGTCGCTAAAAGCATGTACTTTCCTTTTACAGTTTTTTTCCAAGAACCGTCCAAACTTTGAACTTCAACTTCACAGCATTTTATAGGTTTTGCAATAGCTTTTACAAATTCAAGATTTTCATGTTCAAATATTTCTCTTATATGTTGCTGATACCTAATGCTTTGGACCCAATCTTTATGTTCGATAGCTTTTTCCCAGATGTCTTGAACTAAACTTATATTAACTGAACCATTAAGCGCTGCTATCTTTTTTGTCTTTTCTAACAAATATATAGTAAGGTATACAGCTTTTGAAGGTATGCAACCTTCATACAGGCAGTTACCCCCCAAGTTGCCTTTATCATCTATCAAAATTGCGCTTTTTTTGCTGTCAGAGAGCTGAAAGCCGCCATGATAACCACCGCCACCGCCTCCGATTATTATTGTTTCGTAAAAATCTTTAGATGGTGCATCTGTAAAGGAGTCGTGAGTTGGCGGAAAGTGATGATATTTTCCGAGCATGATAAAGGGTAATAAAAAGTTGGCTTTAAAACTTTTCTAAGTTTGCAAACGGAGTCAAATTTTAGAATAAATGGAAATTATTCAAAGTTTTTAAATATGTTCTTTTAATATATAAATTATAAATGGGCAAAACTATTTCTGCCTTAAGAAAACTAGAAGGCAGTTTGGCGGGATTATATTCAACTCTGTTTAAACTAAGTTATTTTAGTATAAATGCTAAAACGGCATTTCAAAAAATAGCAATGGATTCAATGGAACATGAAGAGCTCATACGATTGCTTGAAAGTAAACTAGATGAATATGAAGGCTTGGTTGATGATGAAATGATAACTTTATGTAACTCTCTTTCTGAAGAAGCAATGAAATTAAGTGAAAGCGTTAAAAAAATGACTTCTACAGAAATTTTTGGAAAGCTCAGAGAACTAGAGAAGGGCGAAGAATTAGCATACCAAATATATCAAAAATACATGAAAGAAGCCGCTAATAAAAAAGATAACGTTCTAGTTTTGATACTTAAAGGCATTGTTGAAGATGAAGAACTCCATGATAAACTTTTATCCGCTTTAGTAAATTAAAGAAAAATCTGACCTCCTTTCTGCCATAGAAAAGGCGAGGTTTGCCGTTCACTTTATCACATCTAAAACGGATAGCTTGTTATGAACTTTCTGCCGGATGCCTTTCTGATTCTGTTCATTATTGCCAAGCCTATACCTTCTTCTTTAAATGATTGTATGATCCCAAACTCTACATCTAGCTTATCTATCTTTCTTAACGCTTCAAACAAATTTTTAGCTACAGTGTAAAGATTAGATTCTGTTCCTAATATTATGAAAGTTACATTTTTTGAAGCCAAATCTTTTATTTTTTCATAATTTTCTTCTGTAACCAAAACAGCTACACGTTTATCGATTTTTTTAATTATTTCTGGTAATGATGAATTATCTAGAAGCAAATAAAGGTCCTTTTCAGGTGCGTAATGCTTATATTTCATCCCAGGCGCTAAGGGTTTTTCAAAATCATACAATCCAGAAACTTCTGGTGGCACTTTAATCGACGTAAATATGCTGCGCAGTTCTTCAACAGTAAATGGACCCGGCCTTAACAATACGGGAGGGTCTCTGGTAATATCAACTATAGTAGACTCTACGCCAAAAAATGTTTCTCCGGCATCTATTATAACGTCCGCAAGCCCGTTGAGCTCTTCTATTACCGTCTTGCCGCTTGTGGGACTGGGTTTGCCTGATATGTTCGCGCTCGGTGCCGCAATAGGTGTCCCTGAAATTTCTATTAGTTTTAATGCAACAGGATGTGCCGGCATTCTTACAGCCACAGTGTCCAAGCCTGCAGTAACTTCTTTTGGAACGCTAGGTTTCTTTTTAAGCACAACTGTCAAAGGTCCTGGCCACACTTTCTTCAGCTTATCTTCGTTCTTTACTTCGCTTGCAACATTATATAACTGTTCAAAAGAACTTATGTGAACTATTAAGGGGTTATCTGGCTGTCTCTTTTTTATCTTGAAAATTTTTAAACACGCATTCCCGTTAAATGCGTCAGCGCCTAGCCCGTAAACTGTTTCCGTTGGAAAGGCAACGGTTCCTCCTTTCTTTATCACTTCTGCCGCAGGAAAAAGATCTTCAGGTTTAAAGTTAATGGGATCGACTTTGATTATAAGGCTCATTCTTCTACTATTTTGTTTGAAATCGCGCCTATGCCTTCAATTTCAACGGATACAACATCTCCTGCTTTAAGGTACCTTTCCCCTGTGAAGGCAGCGACGCCTTCAGGTGTCCCTGTTGATATAACGTCCCCAGGGTAAAGGGTTATACCCTGAGATAAATATGATATTATCTCTTCAATTTTAAATATCATGTCAGAAGTTGAGCCGTTCTGTCTTAATTCACCGTTAACCTTTGTCTTTATGTTAAGGCTGTAAGGGTCTTTTAGTTCATCAGACGTGACAAGCCATGGCCCGAGCGGCAATGCATCATCCAGCATTTTACCCATAACCCAGTTAAATCCGTACGGGGTCTGAACGTTCGGCCAGCCTTGAGGGAACTGCCAGTCCCTGAAACTTATATCGTTAGCTATGGTATAACCTGCAACGCAGGATCTTGCTTCTTGAACTGATACATATTTGCACTTTTTGCCGATGATGACCGCAAGCTCCCCTTCATAATCCATCTTGCTTGAAGACCTTGGCTTCTTCACATCGTCATAGGCTCCTTTCAGCGCATTTGCAAACTTTGTAAACAGATAAGGTTGCAAAGGTTTTGCAAGGTTTCCTTCTCTGGAATGAGAATAGTAATTTACTGCGGCCAGAAATATCTTTTGTGGGCTCCTCACGGTTGGATCTAACTTTATATCCTCCAGCCGATATACTTCAGATGATTCGTTTATTGCATCATCTATTTCATCAACATATCCAAGAGCAAGTATTTCTTCAACAGATTTTATGTCAGAACCGTATTTTGAAAAAACTGAAGTTATATCATAAACCTTTTCATCAACATAAACGCCTACCCTTTTCAGTCCCTTTACCATATAGTTTAATATCTTCATTACTCTAATCCTAGCTGCCTCATATCTTTAAACTTTAGCGTTATCATTTTAAGCGCCTGCATAACAAGCTCAACATATTTATCAATTTCTTCAGGCTGAACTCCATTCTTTTTAGCCTCTTCCTTGACCTTTTCTTCAACCTTTTTGTAGCTCTTTAAACTTTCGTTCAGATCTGCCCAGGGAATATTCTTTATGGCTTCACCTATCTTGTCGTTTTTTGGTAGGATCCCTTCAACCATAAGAGCTGCTATTATTGGATAGCCAATGTAACCTTTGAATATGGTTCCGTTGTCGTTGCTGTAAGCCATGCTGTTTTTGATTATCACTGTATACTCTTTATCGCCTTTTGAGGATCTAACTTTGTATATACCGGCATCCTCCTTCTTTACTCTGCCAGCAGATATCGAAGAAATCGCTTCGAGAACCTTAATCCTAGGAGGCATTTTTAACTTTATGCCATGATAAGCAGACAACCTGAATGATTTTATTAAACACCGGATTTATAAGTTTTTGTTGCACACGCTACAATTTTTGAGGTCCAGGAATCGTTACAAAATGAACGAAAGCTTCGCCTCTTCTAGAGGCGGGGTAAAATTTAAATTACTAAAACCTTGTAAAGCGTATTAAAGCGTGTCCCGTAAGGGAATGCCACACGAGGGCTCTACATATCGCTGAGTCCGTTAAGGATAGGGGTAAATGGCTGAAGGCACAGCCCGTGGTCTATCGCTGGATGAACGGAGCGGGGTGGGTAACCACTAGCTATGAAGCTATGAAGATGAAGGCGGTAAACCACGAACCTATGATCCGCCTTGAAGGAACCATCGCATTTTAAGGCGGGGAGGATGTCAGATTATTTTGTATTACGCGATATCGATTTATTGATATGTTTATAAGCAATATACGAAATTCTAGATTGATGGATATAGAGCATAAGATAGGGGTAGCAGCTTCGAGGACTCTGATAAGCGCCTTCGTTTTTCTTGTGTTTTCTTTGTTAAAAATTTATTTCGGCTATTTCAGCGGTCTCCCAATCCTCATAGCTGACGGGGTACACAATTTTGCTGATTTTTTGATGTTCATAGCTGCATATATAGGTCTCAAGCTATCTTTGATCGGACCCACAAAAAACTTCAGATATGGCCTTTACAAAGCTGAAAACCTTTCAGCATTTTTGATGAGCTTATTTATAATATACGCTGTTTACGAAATATTTTTAGAAGGCATAAAGTTTACGATCCCTAAATACCCAGCAATAGGAATTACGGTTCAAGCTATAAGCTTAATCGTAGACCTTGCCCTCGCAATCTGGCTTGGCAACATAAAGCTGAAACAGGTAAGCCTGATAAACGCGGAGACGCTGCACAATTATGAAGACTCAATATTAAGCCTGATAGTTCTTATCGGCATATTGATGCTGAATTATGGACTCAAATACCCTTACTACGCCGTCCTGATCATTACTATTGCAATAATATTATACCAGGTAATCATGATACTTAAGGATTCAACGCTTGCACTTCTGGATGCAACTGATAAGCGCATAGAAAGGGTTGTGGATGAATCTGTAAAGGAAATCAAAGAAATAAGCGGTTATCACGATTTAAGGGTAAGGAAAGCTGGACCATATTATTTTATAGAACTGCATCTGGAATTGCCTCCAAACGTAAGCGTGAGAAAAGCTGATAAGATTACTGATGAGCTGGAAAAAAGGATCAAAGAAAAAGAACCTTTGGTTGTTCTCTTTAACCCGCACGTAGAGCCAAGCGAAACTAAAAAGCAAACTCGCGTTCTGATACTGATTGATTCAGATGGAAAAGTTTCAAACTTTTCTCAGGCATCTCAGGTTGTTATAACTGAGATCGAAACCCAAAAGATTTCTGTCATGGATAACCCATTAATAAAGATCGAGAGAAGAAAGTTGCCGGCTCTGGTAGAATTCATAAAGGAGCAAGGAGTCAGCATAGTAATTACGAACAGAATAGAAGAGCCAGTGCTGCTGGCTCTTTTTGGCGCAGGGGTTGAAGTTTATTTATCAGATGATCAAGACTATAGGACAGCTCTGAACAAGCTCAAGACAGACCAGCTTAAACCGGCTGAGCTAAAAGAAAACATTTAAACGTACTTGTGCTTGTAGTTTTATAGTTGAACGAGACTGATCTCAAAAAGTTTTTAGAAGAAAAAGGCATAAGTTTCGAGATAATAAAGCATGGCTCTTCTTATAGAGCTGATGAAGCGAGCAGAGAGCTCAACATCGATCTTAAAAAGATCGTCAAGACAGTTCTTTTTATAGCAGACAAAAAAGAGCCGCTCATCATAATAGTAAGAGGGGACAAAAGGGTTGACCAAACAAAGATGGCAAAAATTCTGGGGTACAAAAAGCTAAGGCTTGCAACTCCAGAAGAGCTGAGAAACATAACTGGCTACGAACCAGGCACTTTGCCCCCCGTAGCTCACAAACAGAACATTAGGACAGTGCTGGATGAAGACGTAATCGATGAAGATTACGTTTACGCAGGAGGTGGTTCACTTGGTTCTTCTCTTAAAATATCACCTAAGGATATAGCAAGGCTGCAAAACGCATTAATACTTAAAGTATAAAATGAAAAATATAAAAATGCAGGATGAAAGGGTCATAGGAATCGATGAAGCTGGAAGGGGCAGTTTTATCGGGCCACTTGTAATAGCCGGATTTTCTATTCCTTACATTTTTATTTCACGACTTAAAGAGCTAGGGGTAAAAGATTCAAAAAAGCTAACTCCTGCTAAAAGGACAGAGCTGTACGTAAAACTCAAAAAACTTGAACGCTCATCAGTTTTGATTTATAAGCTAAGCCCTCAGCTGATAGATTCTTATGTTTGGTCAAACGTTAAAAACATAAATTTAAACTACCTTGAGGCTGTTTACATGGCAAAGATCATCAACAGACTGCCTGGAAATTATACAGTTATTGATGCTGCAGACGTAAGCGAATCCCTTTTTTTAAAAAACGTTCTAAAAAATGTGAAACGAAATGTAATCTTGATAAGTTCTCATCATGCTGATGATCTTTACGCAGTTGTATCTGCCGCAAGCATTGTAGCTAAAGTCGTAAGAGACAAAGAAATAGAAAAGCTTCACAAAATTTATGGTAATTTTGGCTCTGGGTATCCTTCAGACCCTAAAACTTTGGAATTTTTAAAAAGTTTAAAAGATAAACCTGAAGTGCTTCATGCTATTCGATTAAGTTGGAAAACATTAAATAAGTTAAATAACATACGGTTTCTATGAGCAAAGACTTTGAAACCCGTTTTATCTGGCATAATGGCTCATTTGTTCCGTGGCAGGAAGCAAAAGTTCATGTGATGACTAACGCTCTGCATTATGGCACTGGGGTTTTTGAAGGAATTCGAGCTTACTGGAACTCTAAGCAGCTTTACATTTTTCGCTTACAAGATCACATAAACAGATTTTTCAATTCTATAAAGATATACAATTTCGGAATAGACTTCAGTAAAGAACAGATTTCAGAAGGAATAAAGGAAACTCTTAGGAAAAATGAGCTAAGGACAGATGTATACATTAGACCTTTAGCAATAAAGGGCTATGGGCCCATAGGCCTTGATGTCAGGAAGCTAAAAACTGACGTCTTTATAATAGCAATGCCTTATGGTAAGTACTTTGAAAAAGAAGGCATAGAAGTGCTTGTGTCTTCTTGGAGAAGGATAAGTTCTCAAACTTTACCAGTGTTGGCCAAAGTTACCGGTCATTACTCTAACAGTGTCCTTGCAAAGCTTGACGCTCTGAACAAAGGTTATGACGATGCAATTCTTCTTAATGAAGAAGGAAAAGTTTGCGAAGGGACTGGTGAAAACATTATGATGGTTAAAGATGGTATAATATATACGCCACCTATTTCTGCTGGAATACTTGACGGGATAACTAGGAGAAGCATAATGGAATTTGCTCCGGATTTAGGATTGAAAGTTGTTGAAAAAGATATAGATCGTGGAGAGCTTTACACAGCAGACGAACTGTTCTTTGTGGGAACTGCAGCAGAAATAACTCCAATATTGAAGGTTGACGGAAGACCGATTGGGGATGGAAAAGTTGGTCCAATTTCTAAAAAGCTAAAAGATTACTTTGCGTTAATAACTCAGGGAAAAGTTGATAAGTATCTTAAATGGCTTGAAGCTGTATGGTAAGAGTAAGCTTTCAAGGGGAAAGAGGGGCTTACAGCGAAGAAGCGGTCATAAATTTTTTTGGAAACGATGTTGAGTTTTTACCATTACCTTATCTTTCAGATGTTTTTAAAAGCGTTGAGACAGGAGAGGCAGACTATGCTGTTGTACCAATAGAAAATTCTTTAGAAGGAAGCGTAAGCGAAACTTATGATCTTCTTTTAAAAAGTGACGCAAAGATAGTTGGGGAGTCGATTCTTAGAGTTAGACATTGCTTTATGATTCATCCAGACGCAGAACTATCTAAAGTAAAAGAAGTATGGTCTCACCCTCAGGCCCTTTCTCAATGTAGAATATTCATAGAAAAAATGAAGCTAAAGCCAGTACCTTTTTACGATACTGCTGGAAGCGCAAAAGTAATTTCAGAGAAAGGTGTGCTAACAGCTGGAGCCATAGCGTCATGCAGGGCTGCATCGTTTTATAACCTAAAAGTAGTAAAAGAAGGAATTGAAGACTCAGAAAACAACTTTACAAGGTTCATCGTGCTTGGTAAGACTGAAGCAGGAAGAACTGAAAAAAGCAAAACATCTATAATATTTGGGACTTCACACAGCCCTGGGTCCCTTTTTAAGGCCCTCAAAGTTTTTGCTGATAGGCAAATAAACCTTACCAAAATAGAAAGCAGGCCAACAAAATCAAAACCTTGGGAATATTATTTTTTTGTGGATTTTGTTGGGCACATTAACGATCAAAAGGTAAAAGAGGCTATAGAAGATTTAAAAAAAGTTACAACTTTTATTAAGGTGCTTGGATCATATCCTGCTGAGCTGATATGACCGGTTATGAACTTGCTAAAATCGGCCAGTATTTGGCATCGATGGGTTACGTAGAAGGTAGAGAAGGTAATTTAAGTGAAAGGGTTGGTAACGGTGCCCTCATAAAGGCAACAAACGTATTTATGGCGTTTGCTACTCCGGAAGATTTTTCTTACATTGATTTAGATGGAAACCTGATCTACGGCAAACCCCCTTCTTCAGAATTCAGATTGCACACAACAATATACAAAAACGTTAAAAACGTAAACTTTATAGTTCATACACATCCTGTTTATACTCTTGCTTTATCTCAGCACTATAGTTTTATACCGATAGTTATTACGGAAGGAAAACTTTATTTTTCAAAGGAAGTCCCAGTCCTACCTCTCATAGAACCTGGAACACAGGAACTGGCTGACAAAGTTACTTCATACATAAAAAATGGTTATGAAGCTGTTGTTTTGAAAGATCATGGGCTTGTAAGTGTCGGGGAAACTTTGGACGTTGCAGTTATGAGGACAATTTCGGTCGAAAAAAGTGCAAAAATTATTTTACTTTCGAGGAACCTTTTATGATAAAAACAGGGGTCTGCGGCTTCTCTGTTAAAAGGGAGCTTATCTACAAAACTCTCGATGCAGTCGAACTTCAGGAAACTTTTTACAACATGCCAAATGCTGAAAAATTAAGAAAACTGCGTATGGAAGCGCCGGAGAATTTTGATTTCTCGATAAAAGTTTTTCAGGGCATAACTCATGGTTTTAATTCTCCTACTATGAAAAAGGCAAAAAATTTTACACCTAGTGCAAAAGTTGGCCTGCTTAAAGATACAAAAGAAAACATAGAGCTTTGGGAAAATTTTAAAAAACAGACTTCTGTGCTCAACCCTGTCATATACGTTTTTCAAACTCCTCCTAGCTTTGGGAGTGAAGACCAGCTTAGACATGCATACAATTTTTTTAAAGAAATAAACGGTGAAGCAAGAATTGGATGGGAACCAAGAGGAAAGGCTTATGAAAATTTACAACTGCTTTTAAAAATATTTGAAGATCTAAGCGTAATTCATATAGTCGATCCCTTCAAAAGGAAGCCAATAAAAGCCTATGGTTTACAGTACTTTAGATTGCACGGGAAAGGGTCTAGCGAAGTTAACTACGGCTACAATTATACTGATAGTGATCTTTTTGAGCTTTATAATATAGTGAAAAATTATGACCGCGTTTACGTAATGTTTAACAACATAAAAATGTTTGAAAATGCAAAAATATTTAAAGAAAAATTCGTCGGTTAAGGCGGAGTTACTTTTATAGCTCCAACTGGGCAAGCTGTTTCGCATGCCATACAGAATATACAGTCTTTTTCTCTCACTGGGTCAGCTTTATCAGTATAGTATTTTGGCTGTTCTTCTGGGCTAAGTGGCCATTTGTCATTTCCAGATCCAGATTTTCCAGGATTTAGCAACCATTCGAAAACGTTAACGGGGCATACATCCATGCATGCACCATCAGCTATGCAGCAATCAAAGTCTACAGCTACTATACTTCCGTGTATGCCAAGTTTGGTAGGGTACGGTTTTCCATCAGCGTCTAACCTTTGTTTACCTTCTGCAAAAACTTTGTGCCCCGCGTGTTCCCCAGTTACCGGATATTCATCTGGTTTTTTCTGAAAATCAGGATCTATTGGCTTTGATTTAAAAGGTACAGGTCTTACCATTTGAGATCACCAATAGTATATAGATTAAGGTATAAAATGTTTTTGCACAAGTTATTATTTTATTTTTCAATCATGTTTTTTATACGTAAAATTTTAACAATGTTTAAATTTTATCTAAATCGTGTAATGCTAATTGAGCGAAGACCTCAAGAGATTTCTTAGCGTATTTGGACCTGCTTGGCTCGTTATGATAGCAGATGTCGATGTAGCTTCCATAATAGAAGGTATTGAAGCTGGCGTCGTATCAGGTGCCGTAATGGTTTTGGTAATGCTTGTTTTGATACTGCCCTTATTTTTTATACAGGACGCAGCAGGCAGACTGGGTTCTGTTGCCAATGTAGGGTTTGGCGAAGCTATAAGGCATAAATACGGGAAAAAAATTTCTATCATACTTTCGCTGCCGATGGCTTTAAGCGACTTTTTAGAATACCTCGCGGAGTTTGCGGGGATAGCTATAGGGCTCACTCTTTTAGGATTTTCAGTATGGTTAGGATTAATTATCTTTTATCTTATTCATTTAACAGTTGTATTTACAAAAAAGTACCGACACGCAGAAATAATACTTTTGCCGTTAAGTTTTCTTCTTGTTGTTACCCTTTTTGTTGAACTTTTTCTTTTTAGACCAAATTTTTCTCTTTTATCGCGTTCGCTATTAGCTTTTAAAATAAACCTTTCGTTTTTCTATCTGATAGCTGCAAGCATAGGCGCTGTTATAATGCCCTGGATGCTCTTTTTTCACAGCGGAGCGGATGCGAGAAAAAAGATAGGCATCAAAAACATGATGTATGAATCACTTGAGACTCTAATAGGTTCAATAGTTTCAGAGGTGCTCATGGCGGTAGTTGTTATATACGGCTGGGTTATTTCTTTCAGAGATTCAAACGCTTCTCTGGCTGGAATTTTGTCGTATATGCAAAGCATGAATTATCTGTTAAAATTGCTTATGGGAATCGGGTTTATAGCTTCAGGTCTTCTGGCCCTTGTTGTAATCTCAATGGCTTCTGCATGGGGCGTTGTTGAGGCTGCAGAATTAAACTCAAAACACTACGCTATAATTTATGTTCTTGAATCTTTTCCCGCATTGCTAATAGCACTCTTTGTTAGGGATTATTTGCAACTTATTCTAGGCCTTATGATAATTTATTCTGTACTTTTAATTCCGCTTCTTATTATTCTTGGAAAAATTGCCTCAGATTGCAGTTTTATGAAAGGTTTTGCGCTAAAAGGTAAAAGGTTAAAGGTCTACTGGATTATGGCTGGCGCAATTTCAATAGGCGGTATTGTTGGGTTTACATCTTTTATTTTAAGCTCTTTATAAGAGAGCAAATATTCAGAAAAAATATTAAGCTATTAAAAGAAAATAAGGGCGTGAAAGTGGCCGTAGGAGGAACTTTCGAGGGTCTTCACGCTGGGCACGTTAAATTATTAAAAAAAGCTTTGGAATTAGGGGATGAGATAATTATAGGAGTGACATCTGATCAATTCGTTGAAAAAATGGGTAAAAAGATAGAAACGCCATATCTGGACAGAATATTAAGGGTGAAAGAAAAAATAGACGAAATTGCACAAAAAAGCTTCAGATTTTACATAGCCATGCTAGATGATCCGTATGGGCCTGTGCTTAAAGAAGACGTAGATTTTATAGTAGTAAGTCCTGAGAGCTTTAAAAATGCGCTCAAAGCCAATATATTAAGGAAAAAGATTGGGTTTAAACCGATGAACATATACGTAATAAATTTTGTAAAAGCAGAAACAGGAAGTAAAATTTCATCTTCAGATATAAGGAAAGGAAAAATATTACCAAATGGAAAATCTGTAAAATTAAAGGTTAAGACTTAAAATATTACACAACGAAAGCCTCACCTCATTTAGAGGCGGGATGCTGACTCTTTGCAAATGCTGTCTTTGGTAAAAGATTAATAGTATTTATGTACTTTAATTAGGATAAAATAAAAAAGCATGCATCGATTAAATACAGTGCGTTCCATTGCAGGAAAAGAAACAAAAGCTAAACTAAAGGCTCTCGGAAAGGCATTCGTTGATTGTTGGAACGAAATTAAGTAAACCACGAAACTGTGATCCACCTTGAAGGAAAGCAGACCCTTTTGAGCGGAGAGAATGTCAGTTTTAGCTTATTGGTTTCAGGTAAGAAGCATCGACGTTTATCTGTATAGGTACAGCTGTTTCTAAGAGCATTATTGTTGCCTCCCTTTTCTCTTTATTAAACCTAAGCACTTTAGCTTTCATTCCTTTAAATGGGCCGTTTATAACTTCTACTACCTGTTCATTTTGTAAAGATATTTCTTCGGTTTTAGCCTTTATCAAAGGCGCTATATCGTTTATGCTTAGCACTCCTGGTACAATGGACTTGACATTCTTGACATCACTTATAAGTTTGCTTACAGCTGCCTGATTATCAGCTTCAATGATTAAATATCCTTTCATATTTTCGCTGTGTATTATAGAATATATGGGTAGATTGTTCATTTTAGCTCTGCTTAACAAAAGCACAGCTATACCTGCTTCTTGTCCACCAACAACTTTTACCGCATAAAATTTAGGGCTCATCTTAAACTCAGCCAGAAAGCTACCAAATGTATTATTGTACCTATCCCGCCTATTAAAAATAAAGCAAGAAGAAAGAGCTTTAAATAAGCAGATAGTTCTTTCCAGGATGACTTCTTACTGTAGCTTAAAATTTCCTTTACACTTTTTATAAATTGTGAGATACCCATTAGCCCAACAATATTACAAAGATGTAATTTTTAAGCTTTATTAAACAAGTTGACTCATGATTTTTGTGAACTAATCTGACCCTGCGGACAGTTACCAGTTCATCGATATGTGCGGAATACAAGTATACAATCGTATTGGCAAACTGACCTTCTCCCCGCCATAAATGGCAAGTTTTGTCATTCACTTTATCAGAGGTATGCCTATTTCTTTAACTATTAACTTTCCAACATACTTGTTGTTTAAAAGGCCTGGCTTAACATCATGTAAAGTTACAGTTATATCGGCCTGAATTGTTACGTTCGCAGCTCTTCCGGTATCAGGGTCCAAACCGCTAGGCACGTCAACAGATATTATAAACGCTTGAGATTGATTAATCATTTGAATTATAGAAGCAAAAGGCTCTTTTACTTCGCCTTTTATGCCTGTTCCAAATATTCCGTCTACAATTATTTCGCACCCTTTTAATTCGTTTAACGATGGCTGTTCAGTATGAGCCTTTTTAAGCAGCTCGTATAGCTTTAGCATCAACCCAGCATCTCCTTCTTTTACAGTTCCTCCAATTATATAGGCTTCCACGTTGAAACCTAAAAGCAATAAATGTCTTGAAGCCGCCAAAGCATCTCCCCCGTTATTACCTTTTCCGCATATTACGCATATTTTGCCGGTTGTTTTTGGGTCAAACCTTTCTCGAATTACTTCGGCAATAGCTCTACCGGCATTTTCCATCATCAGCGTTGTCGAAAAACCTTTTTCAGATGACCACTGTTCAATCTTTCTCATTTCATCTACAGTAACAGTCATATAATACTAATAAAAATAGTAAAAATTTAAAGGTATCTTTTTGGGGTTAAGGGGCAAAAGTCCATCTCCGTGAGCTTTAGATAGCCCCTTACAGCAGGGTTTTTATATAAAGGAAAAATATTGCATTATTAGTGCCTAACTTAGAGAAGAATGCTAAGATCAGAGATAGGAGGGCAACCTTGCATAGGAGAAAGGTTGGCACACATGTTAATAAGGTTCGATAAGACAACAGGAGTTTGTCCTGTCTGCAGAACATACGTTAAGCTTAACATGTTTGAGTTCCCATGCTCCTGTTATAACTTCGACAGAGATGTAGATTCAGCAATCGTAATATTGAAGGAGGGGCTTTCCCTTTGGAACTTAGGGTAGACGCCCAGTGATGAAGACACCTCTGCGATGGTGGAATACTTTTCAAGTATTCCACACGCAAGCGTATCGATGAACCGGGAAGCCCCCTCCGTGACAGTAGATCAAAACTTTTTTAGTGCAGGATTGCTGTTTAACGTTATGGCCATAAACAGCATCCTGCGATCTAACATTGGTAACAAGTACTTATTATACATTTATGAGTCTATCGACAAAGCTATGAACATAAAGGCTAAAGATAACTAAAAAAGTAATAGTTCTTTCTTCAATAACGAACTCTTATGTTGAGGAGACTGCTTCATCCGTTGATGTATGCGGACAGACTGTAAGGAACAACCTAAAAGAGCAGCATAGCACGTTCTAAAGTACAATGAAGAAATAATAAATAAGATAAAGGAAATTGGTGCGTTAAAAACCTGTAATCGTTGCGATGGACTGGCACGACATAATGTTGTATAGCTAAGCTGAAGGAGCAAAAGGGACTAATCATAGTTCGCAACGGTAGCCGCCGTTATGGGAGATGAAAAGTTAACAGTTGCAGTTACGCCTGTAAATAACGAAAGCAAGGTTGAACATGTAAGAAGGCTTTTATTCAAATTGTTTGAGCTTGGTATAAAGGTCAAGATCCTTCTTTTAGATTCAGGATACTACACAGTTGACATAATAAATTACCTTAACGCTAAAGGAATAAATTTCATAATGAGGACAATAGGGAAGTTCAAAGATGGGGATGACTTAATTTACAAAACGAACAGCAAGAGAAAAAGCAAAATGAACAGGCAACAGTTAGGATTGTAGCTGTTAAATGCAAAAAGAGCTTTTAGTTTTTGCAACGAACACAGACCTTAAGCCTATAAGAAGGATGTTCAGAAAGAGGTTTGCTATAGAGACTTCATACAGGATGATAAACCAGTTTTTCCCAAAGACGACGTCAAAGCTTTACAGCTTAAGGAAGCTTTACTTCTACCTTGCAGTTCTTTTATACAACATATGGGTTTTTATTAACTATAAAAGGGAAAAAGTAACGGTTCAGTATGTGAAGTTTTTATTAATGGTTGAAGCGTTAATCTATAACATATACGTTACAATATTCAGATAGCTTTTATTTTAAACACAATGAGATATCTTCACTAGCTTAGACCATGCTTTATTTTTGAATTAAAGGACTATTTTTTATAGCATAATAAGGTTAATCAGCGCAATTTGATGATTTACTAAGCCTTGCCTAAAGTTTTTGGGTAAAGATTACATTTAAAATCTAGTTTATAATCTTATATAATATCAAAAAACATCATAAAAGTCAACAAAAGTTTTGATCTACTGTTTAAGGCGAGGAGGAGGTCAGCAAGAGCTTATTACTGTAACTATAATAAATAACAGCCAGGGTATATGAAAGAATGCTTAAAGATCAAAGAGGATCTTCAAGAAGGCATTGTTGTGAAAAGAACCAACAGGTTTGTAGTTAACGTTTTACAAGGTGAGAAAATAAGAGTTTGCCACTTGCATGATACAGGTAGGTTAAAAGAACTAATCTATCCGGGAAATTCAGTGCTGTTCATTGACAAGAAAAGCCATTTGACTGATTGCTTGATAATGGCTGCTAAAGGATCAAATGGCTGGGTCATTACTAATACGCTTTTACATAGGGAACTTGCTATGTGTTTATTCCCAAAAAACGTTAAAGTTATACCTGAAGTTAAAGTTTTTGAAAGCAGGGTTGACTTCTTTATAAAACCTGACCTTTATGTGGAGACAAAAGGGTGCACTCTGATCAAAAATGGCGTAGCTCTTTTTCCTGACGCCCCTACGGAAAGAGGCAAAAAGCACATTTTAACTTTGATAAAAGCTGTTGAAGCCGGTTACAGAGCAGAGCTTTTATTTCTTATAATGCACGAAGGCGCTAAATGCTTTTATCCTAACTATATTACAGACCCTGAGTTTGAAAAGCTGTTTTTTAAAGCTTTAGAAAAAGGAGTTAAAGTTAGGTCTGCAGTTTTTTCGCTTAAAGGAAAAGCTGTATATTATATAAAACAAGTTAAAGTATGTAGAAGCAAACCAAGAATATAGGCTTTCAAAGAAAGGGTATTGTTTATTTACTTTCAAGGTTTATTTTAAAGCTAGATGGTTACAAACCTTACAGAAGAAGCCAAGGCTATATGGGCAAAGGCCATTATGGCTAAAGATCCTAGCGAGAAGCTTAGGCTTCTTCAGCTGTTCTTTTCTAAGATGCCGCATCATAAGGGTACAGAAAAGCTTGAAGTTTCAATAAAAAGGCAGATAGCTTCCTTAAAGGAGGAGATAGCTGAAAGTAGAAAAAAGAAAGCTGTAAGAAAAGATATATGGATAATAAAAAAGGAAGGTATAATAGCTGTAGTAGTTGATTTTGATTTTTCAGATTCTTTTTATAAGCTTACTGGCATAAAGGCGTCAAAGTATGAGGTTTTTTCAAGACCTGTAGTTGCGCCAATAAAGGCCAATGATGTAACGCTTCAAGCGTACTATGCGCCCATAGGTGCTGGAAACTTCCGCAATTTTATGAAACTCATCAAACAAGCAGACGTCCTGCTTATAGCAGATAAAAGGGCATCAGAACTCATTGAAAACGAAGGTATAGTCCTCGTGCCAAACAAAAGAAGGCTCGTTGAAATAGACAGAATGCCAAGCGGCGGCATCAGAATAATAGGTAAATCAAAAAATATTAATGAAGAAGAACTCAGGAAGTTTTTAAAAGGTTATGGTCTTGAAAACTGTGTTATAAAGATCAGCGAAGACGCAACGCTGGACGATGTTGAAGATTACATATTTGGGAGGATGCAGAAAGTTTACGTCTATCCGAGCTATGAAAGAGAAAAAGACGTTGAGAGCGTATTGAAGGCTTTAGGCTTCATAAGGGTTTATACGCTTGATTCTTCAGGCAACGTCGAAGGTCCTCCGCTGCTTATAAATGAAAACAGCACTCCACGAGATGTTGCTGAAAAGATCGGCATTAAAAACATTAAATTTGCTTACCTCATAAGAGACAGTTCAAGGTTAAAAGTTGGACCGAACTTTGTCCTCAAAGATGGAGACAAAATAAGAATAATCTCATAAAAAAGTTTTCTTGTTTTTACGTAAACTCGTGAACGAAATCATTCTACATTGAGCCTACTGTTAATCTTTAATCGTTTTTTCTGATCATAGAGTTCTTTTTAGGGTTATACGGCGGCATTTAAGGCTTATATTCGAGAGTTAAACATTTCTATAAGGGGCTAAAGCTCGTTTAATGGTCTTTCCCTTGAAACAATAAAGTTAATACCACACAGCACCTCTAAAAGGATTTTCTACCGGCAGCTTTTTCTTCAGCTTTATTAGAGCTAGAGCTTCTGGATAAGAGAGCAATGGCTTTTCAAACCCTTCAACGTTCATTGGTATTCTTGGGCATGCGGTCTCAACAAAGGCTTCTATTTTTTGAAACTTGTTTACTTTTTCCGGAGTAATCTCGTTCATTATTATCCTGAAAGTTTTAACCCCAAATGTTTCAAGCTGTTTGGATATAAACTCTGCTTTCTGAAGGTTTGCTTGTCCTTCTTTTTCTCCTATTATTATACCTATTTTTTCAGCATTATTCGCTAAAGCTATCCTTGCAAAAGAAGCTTTAAGGTATTTTTTAGCTTCATCGCCAACGTACTGAATTTCCTTAACATGCGGATCAACGATAAAGGTATCTTTTTCAGTTGAGAGCTGCAATCCTATAGCGTGAAAGATACTCTCCCCTAGGAAAAAATTATATTTTACATCTGGAATGAACGCTGAATAAAAATTGCAACCCAAGATCTGTCCTTTTAGAAGCGTGTCATACTTAGCTGGTTCAGCCACTTCTATTTTTCCTTTAAGAAATTCCAGAAGCTTGATGTATGCTGATCGATAGTTTGAAATCGTGTAAAAACCTATTTTTCCATTTAAACCTTTTTCGTTTATATAATTTAGCACAAGATCTGCTATGATTTTTATCTCTTGATCGTCAAAAAGGTACTCTAAATCTATAAACCTAACGTTTCCTATCTTTTCAAGCCCTATCGTATGTCCTATGTTGAAAATAAGGTCTGCCCCTGTTACTATTGCCTTATTTGTTTGTAGATCGCACGATCCGTAAGAAGGATCGCCTGATACGAATGCTTTGACTCCTATTGATTCTAACTTTGAAGCCACACTAAGTAAAACGTCAATTATGCCATCTGGGCCAACTATTATGACAGATTTTGGTTTATCTTTTTTTACTATCTCTTCTACCTTCTCCCAGTTTACATGAATCAAGATGAAGACGGTTGCGCCTGAATTATTTCTAGCCTAGTTTTCATAGGCAACTTAGATTTTGCTATTCTCAAAGCCTCTTTTGCCTTGTCAAGGTATTCCTTTTTTACGTATAACTCAATCACTGTGTCTCCGGGTTCTATTCTAGCTGCAAGGCCAATAGGCTTACCAAATGCCCTTCTCATCCCTTCTGATAACCTATCTGCACCTGCAGTGGCTATCATTTTATTTTCTCTCAAAATTACATGAGGAAACGGAACAAGCCTAAGAAAGTAGTTGTCCTCCCCTACTTTTTCTATGATTTTGTTTGCGCCAACCCTAGCTGCTTCTAGCGCATTCTGTCTAACCTGTACTTTTGATTCAGAAATTAACCTCAATATATAGTCATAGCCGCTAGTTAGCTTTCCCATTGTGAACTTTGCTATTCTCAAGCCCGGTATAGCGTTAATATATTCTCTTCTTACGTAAGGCATACCTTCTGGTCTTCGGTAATTTCTTCCTTTCAACTTAGCATACCTTTGTTAAGATACATTTAAAAACGTTTTGCGAACTATGTTAGCAACGCTATAGGTGGCATTTTTCTTTTGTGCTCGCTTGCCTTTATCAGTTCTAACACCCTTTCGCCGCTTTTACCCCACTTTTTTATAAGCTCTTGTTCTGAAACTTTAACATCTATGAGATCATAAAGTATTCTGTCTGCGACCTCATAAGTTATTCCTAGCTCTCCCTCAGCTGTTTGTCCTGGCCAAAGCCTAGGGCTGCTCTCTTTTTCGGTTATACTTTTAGGAAGCGCGTAATAAACGGATAGCTCCCTTACTTCTGTCTTATATATGTCACCTATGGGCAGTATGTCTACGCCTCCATCGCCGTATTTTGTAAAATATCCAAGGTATATTTCGCTCTTATCGCCTGTGCCTATCACAATTGCATCGTTTACGTTTGCAAAATAGTACAATATGCTCATCCTGATCCTGGCCTTAAGGTTCCCTAAAGCTTTTTTGTCCGCAAGATCAAAACTAGATAAGTATGAACTGATAATTCTGTCGATGTAGATAATGCGATAGTTTATCCCAAGCCAGGAAGCAAGCGTTAAAGCGTCCCTTATATCCTCATAAGGAGTTGACGAAGAGTCTGGCATTATGAGCCCCAACACCTTTTCTTTACCAAGAGAGATTGTAGCTAAATAAGCTGTAAGCGAAGAATCGATGCCGCCACTGAGCCCTATGACTGCTATTTTGTTCTTGACTTCCTCTCTTATAAACTCCGCAACTTTTTCCTTTATTTTTTCAAATGGTATTCCCCTTAGGCTAGTTGCATGTGACATAAAATGAATAAGCAAAAATCGATAATTAAATTTTTTTAGCTTTCTTAAACGTTTTATTCTCAAAGTTATTACATATCAACTGACATCCTCCCCACCTTAAAAGGCAAGGGTTCCCTGAGGTCTCAAGGGTTACACCCCTTTACTGGTGCTACTCTGTTGTGATCTAATTTGTTAAAATTTAATGTTTGCTTTGCTCAATTCCATTAAGAACTTATTGAATGGCATTTTAACCCAGTTTCCTTTTTTAGTAACCTTTTTAGCAGCAATCTTATTCGCAAATTCGCACGCAAGGTCAACATCTTCTTTTTCCCAATAAGCGTGAATAAAAGCTGCATCAAAAGCATCACCGGCTGCTGTAGTATCTTTTACGCTTACCTTAGGAGCGTTGTGCTGAACAACTTCGCCGTTATAAATTCTGTAACATCCTCTTGATCCAGCTTTTATTACTGTAATTTTTGAGTTTATAGCGTTTTTATCGTTACAAAAGCCTTCATTACAAAAAATTATTGATTGAGCTATAGAGAAATCTAAACCGGCAGTTTCGATGTCTTCCATGTCTATTGAATAATTTATACTAAGTTTTTTTGCAGCCTGCTCTACATTGTAGAGGATCTTTCTACCTTTTTTGTTTAGAAGAGAATAGCCAGAAATATGTATCCAATCAGGATTTAGGCTTAAAAGTTCATCCTGCGAAACTTCAAGCTTTTCGTTGGCACCCCTGCTCCCTATCATAGTTCTTTCTGAATTAACATCTAAAACAACAATCAAAAAACCAGTTGGCACTGAATTAACGCGTTTTACATTATCAACATTAACAAATATATTTTTTAATGCATCTAAAATATAATCACCCCACGCATCATTTCCAACAGAACCAAAAACAAACACCTGATCTTTTAGCATTTTTAAGTAGTATGCAAGATTGCTTGCAACGCCTCCTGGACTTTTTATTATATTTTTTAATAATATATTTTTCCCAGCACTTATTTCTTCTTCATAAAAGCCCTTTATGTCTATTATGAGGTCTCCTATAACTGCTATCTTCATTACAATGTAATCTCATTATGATAAAAATAAGTTTTTTAATACACCTGACCTCATAGCCGCGTGCATGGTAATGCTTCTCGAGCTTTAAGAGTTAAATTTTTTTCAGCTTCAAAGTTTTACTGACTCATGAAATTTTTTGTTATATTTAAATTAAATTTTTTAAAAAGCGCGCTCATATTTTTATGGCATAAACTTATAAATCGGAAATGTAAATTTTATAGCATGATGTTGCAGTATTTTCCTGGCGCCACAGTTGTTGGCATAACTGCCAAGGATGGAGTCGTACTTGGAGCTGAAAGAAGGTATACTTACGGCAACTATGTAGTAAGCAAGAACACGATTAAAGTCTTTAAAATTACTGAAACAATAGGCGCAGCATGCGCAGGCATGGTTGGCGATATGCAAATATTAGTTAAAACCGTACAGGCAATCGTAAAAAGAAAAGAAATAGAAACAAGAAGACCTGTAAACCCAAACAATGTGGCAAAGGTTATGTCAATCCTTATGTTTGAAAATAGGTTATTCCCGCTTTTAACCCAGGTGATAGTTGGTGGCATAGGGGAAAAACCCGAGCTTTACGTTTTAGATCCTCTTGGTTCTTTGATCCCTGATAAATATGCAGCTGTTGGTACTGGAGAAGAAATCGCTATAGGAGTAATCGAAAATGAATATAAAGACGATATAACAGTTGAAGAGGCAAAAAACTTAGCTTTAAGAGGCATAAAGTCAGCTCTGAAAAGAGATGCGTCCAGCGGGGATGGTGTTGACCTGTTAGTTATAACTAAAAACGGATCAAAGATCGAATACGTACCGATTTAGTGAAAGAAAATGTTTGTAGGAACGCCCGAGTTAGTAGACTTTGAAACAGAAGGAGGAGAAAACTGGATAACGCTCAAGCTAAAGGATGGATCTGTTATTAAAGTCAAGATGGAAATAACGGCTGTTCTAAGGCTTGGAAACGACCCAAATACTGGGTTGCCTATATACGGCATACAGAGCACTAACGTTGTAAGGATAGTAAATGTTCCAAAAGAGCTAATTAAAAAGAGTTCTCCACAATCTTATGGTTAATAGAGTTTGCGTTTATAATTTTTGTTAAAAAAATTTTTTAGAAAAAAATAGCAACATATATACGCAACGTAAGAATAATTTTAAGTTGTGAATAGCGTCGATGTATTGCTGATCAACCCTCCTCAAAACGCTGAGTTAAAAACGCTTTTAGAACTTCATGGACCCCCTATGGCTTCTATGTATCTCGCTGCTTATGTTAGAAAAATGGGTTATAACCCAAAAATACTTGACATGGATTTAGATAACTTGTCTTTTGAAGATGCATTAAAATACGTGGAAAGCACTTCCCCTAAAATTTTAGGGATTACTGCTTTTACTTCAACTGTAAAAACGGCCTATAAGCTGCTTGATGCCATAAAAGAGAGGATTAAAGATATAGTTACAGTAATTGGAGGGCCTCATGTTACTTTTATGCCGGATGAAGCCCTATCTCATCAAGGTGTAGATATTGTAGCTATCGGTGAAGGGGAAGAAACTTTGTATGAGCTAATAGAAGCTTATGAAAAAAACAAAGATCTTTCTGAAGTAAAAGGGATCTTTTATAAAAATAAGAACGGCGAGATAAAAATGACAAAGCCCAGGCCATTTATACAGAACCTCGATGAGATACCGTTTCCAGCACGTGATCTTGTAGATTATGAAAGATACAGATGGAACGGCGTTCTTGAAGCGCCTATGCTAACTACTCGAGGATGTACTTTCCAGTGCCAATACTGTTCTTCTTCTGAAATGATGGGTAGGAGGTATAGGATGAGAAGCGTACAAAACGTGATAGACGAAATAAAAGAAGTTCAAGAAAAATATCATGTGAGGGACATTGAATTTATCGATGATACTTTTACTTTAAATATGAAAAGAGCTTCAGAGGTGATGAAAGCTATAATCTCAGAGAAGCTTGATGTCAGGCTTTCTTTATCAAGTAGAGTTAATACTATAAATGAAGAACTTATGCAACAGTTAAAAAAAGGCGGAACTGAAAACATATACTATGGTATTGAATCAGGTTCTCAAAGAGTTTTAGACCTTATGAAAAAAGGTATAAAGCTAGAGCAGGCAGAGGCAGCAGTAAATTTAGCAAAAAAATACGGTATTAAAGTACTAGGCTCGTATATTCTAGGTTATCCTGGAGAAACTCCGGATGAAATGAACCAGACTATTAAATTTTCGATCAAGCTTAACACAGATTACGCCCAATACTCAATACTTACACCATTCCCAGGCACACCTATATATTATGAACTTGATAAAAAAGGGTTAATAATGACGAAGGACTGGGATCTTTATACTGTTTTGCACCCCTTAATAAAATATGAAGCCTTTGGTTATCCTGCATCTTTGGTTGCAAGAAAGCTCACTGAGGCTTACAGAAGGTTTTACCTAAGGTTTGATTACATATTTAGGAAAAGATACATGCTACCTCTTATTTTCAAAACTTTAAGAAGAAGCATAAAGCTGGCTAGAATGATGGCAAAAAGTTATTCTAGAAACGTAATAGGTTTTTAATGGTTTCAAAAACAAAATATTGTTACATTGCTTGATTGCCACATATAAAAATGGGGGCTCATCTTTGGTGTCATCAATCATGAATCATTACTACCAGCTTCATTCATAGCCCTAAAAATTTTTATCTCTTAGATCGCTTAATAAATTTAATGCAAAAAGACATTAAAGTAATAAAGTATTTTTTTAAACCATCTGGAAAAGTTTTGTACGTAGTCAAAGGCTTTCATCATGATTATATCACTACCAAGACTTTTTGCACCTGTTTTGATTATAATTTCAGGAAAAAACCTGAAGGATGCATACATATGAAAGCGCTTGTTGAAGCTTTAGAAAGTAATAAGTATGAAGAAATAATTGCTGACGATGAAGAATACAGCCAAATTTTTAAATATGAACTTTATGATGTTTTAAGTGAGGGGCCCCGGTAGCTCAGTCGGTCAGAGCGACTGCCTTGTAAGCAGTAGGTCGCGGGTTCAAATCCCGCCCGGGGCTACTAAGTATAAGTTTACGTATCCCTCTTCTTTTAAAGGGCGATCTGATTATCATAATGTGAAGGACGACATATATGAGAGCGAAAGAAGAGTCGAAACGATGTTCAATTCTCTTGCTACGCTTGAAAAGAATAAACCCATTCAAATAAAAATACGTCCCTTTTGCAACTGCGCAGAGTGTTCCTTTTCCATTGTAGGTGTTTGTGTATGTAAAAGCAAGGTTTTCTCCGCCCTTTATTATTGAGGATTCTGCAACTATGGGCCCTCTGGAAATGGTTCTTAAATAGGAATTTCCAGGTCAACGGTTACCTCACCTTCTCCTGAGCTATCTCAAAGGGGTAGCCTAAGTATATAGTTGAAACGCCTAGTTCGTGCAACTCTTTTATTAAGTGCGAAGCTAAGTGACGAAACCTTCTCTTTAACTTCCCGTGTAACCTTTTCTTCTCTTTTAATAGCTCTTCATATGCTTCATGTTCGCCCATGTTTTTCGTTTTGTCAGCTAGGGATTGTACTTCTGCTATTTTATTTTCAAAGTAGAAATAATCCTCCTTAGCCCTAACGCCTTTGTACAGCAACCAAGTTCCGTCTTCTACGATTACGCTTGCTAAAACGTTAATGCCTAAGTCTATTGAAGCCATTTTATTTCCTTTAGGCGATTCAACTTGAACACTTTTCCTTTGACCGTGAACGATATATTTGCTCTTATTTCCCTTTTTAGTTATTTCAACTCCTACATCAACGGGGATTGAAGCGTACCATGCTTTCCTAGTTTCGTCGTAATATATTTCAAGCCTACCCTGTTTGCCATACCACCTTAATTTGCCTACGAAATCAATTTCCAAGTTGAAGCCCTTAAGAATTAACTTATGGTTATGCTCGTCCACAACATATCTATCTTGCCTTATCACGAGCATTAGCTTCCTCTTCTTTGTTTCTTTGTCCTTCCAGTAATTCGGTGGGCTAATGCGTTTCATGAATGGTGACAATTTTCCTTCCTTCTTCAGCTTTAGCAAGGAGAAAAAGGAAGATCAGGCTTCGTTGTTCTTTTGCATGACTGCTTGAGCATTAACTCCTAGTTCTTCTTTGTACTTTTCGTAGTATTTGTCCTGCGTTGTATCGAAGTCCACGTGATGTTGCTGGAAGAACTGTTGTCTCCTTTCGTAGTTAATTTCGTTAAAGAGTTTTGCTGATATGTTCGCTAACTTCTTGAGCTTTCTTTCTTGAAAACCGTTCGGGAAAAGGCGCACGACGTTTGTCCTCTTATTTGAATACGTAACTTCGTAGATGCCCTCCTCTGGCATTGCGGGAGAATTCGGCTCCCGCCCCCTCATGTCCTAAGAGTTGACCAGAGGAGAGCATTCAAAACAAAAATAGCAGTTTTAATTTAAAAGCTTTTACCTTGCCATAAATGGCGAGGTTTGTCATCCACTTTATCAGTTTAACTGCGTCTTTTTTAATTGATAACAATAATTAATAGAATTCAGAAAATTAGCGTATTTGATTATCCTGTTTGAAAGTTTAAAGTTATTTTAAGGGAAAAACGCACATAAAGCTTGTAATAATAGCAAAGGCATCGTAAACTCAGAGAAAAGTTATGATTTACTAATTAGGGGTAATTCACAAATATTATAAAAGCTCTGCTATTTGGTTTTAGGCTAGGACATTTGCAGCGCTTTATTTTTGTAAATACATAACATAATCTATATAGCTTTTAATGCTACGCAGTTGGTCACGCAAAAAACCCTAAGTATTACAAAACGAACGAAAGCCTCGCCTCTTCTAGAGGGGTAAAATTTAAATTACTAAAACCTTGTAAAGCATATTAAACTGTGTCCCGTAAGGGAATGCCACACGAGGGCTCTACATATCGCTGAGTCCGTTAAGGATAGGGTAAGTGGCTGAAGGAACAGCCCGTGGTCTATTGCTGGACGAGCGGAGCAGGGTAGGTAACCACTAGCTATGGAGTCATGAAGATGAAGGCGATAAACCACGAACCAATGATCCGACATATA
>Ga0081473_154830_pt1 | contig 93998 bp, 95 predicted proteins | sample CisSprmetagenome_FD_70977 | JGI IMG/M metagenome (GOLD analysis project Ga0081473, IMG submission 70977) | Hypoxic/sulfidic aquatic microbial communities from Cistern Spring, Yellowstone National Park, USA v2 (version 2) | ecosystem: Environmental > Aquatic > Thermal springs > Hot (42-90C) >...
ACACGTTAAGAAACTATGCACAATCGATCAAGAGCATGTTAGTAACAGATCTAGGTTTATTAACAAGACATCTGAGAAAGCTTTACTCGAGATTGTCAAATGGTATTGATAGCAAAGTAGCTATGTTATATTTTGTTGGAGAGACTGGTAGCGAGATTGTCAGAAGAGGCATAGATATATTCTACGACTCTATAGAGGCTGGGGGAGATCCTGTTAAAACTGGTGATGTATTAAGTGTCACTATCCAGAGAATATTAAATCTTAGGAAACAGAGAGAACAAGTTGCAAGAGCTTTTCAAGGCGTAATATATGTACTAACGATCCTTGTGGTGGCATTAGCAGAATTTGTCTTCACACTAGTGGTCTTGCTACAACAAGTATTCTCAGGTTTAGGAGGTCTTCAGACACAGATAATTCCTGTATCTGTTATAGAGCCTAATATTATTACAGCTCTAAAGATCATTCTTATATTCGTGGTGGTAATATTAAATGCCTTTGCTATACAATTTGCCAGAGGAGGTTTCACAGGATCGGCATGGCTACACGCGTCAATTCTATTGATCTTGAGTGGGGGAACATTACTGATCTCTTCGATATTCTCACAGACAATATTTAAAACGCTTGAGGCCACTCAAATAACCTCTCCATAAAAGCTCTCAAGGCATATCTAATACATTAAGATCTTGATACATAGGATCTTTTGAACTATGGGAAGAATCTCTTTATTTCAGAAAAGAATCTATCTATAAGATCTCTTATGATCCTCTCCATATAAGGTGTAACAAGTGAAAGAAAGATGATAGAGATCATGATCATGACTATGCTGAAAACATGTACATAAGGATCGTCCGTAGTCACAAGCATAACTATTCCTGAAATTAATGCAATAAAATATATAAGAATCAATATAAACATCAGAATGTGATTCTCGTAAAATACGGCTGAGAGCTCAGGAATAAGAAATACTCCTAGAAAAACTGTCAGACATATATCTATCAACAGCATGCTACTTCTTACAATCTTCATACAGTTTATCTCAAATAACTTTATAATATCATAACTATTAATAATTAAATTTAATAGTTAAAAGTCTTCTCATTAGCCCGTTAGTCGCCTGAGACGTGAGATATTTTGAGCTAGACAAACATATATGTATTTTAGATAAAAAATGAATAAGTTAATGTCTATTCTCTTGATAAGCATATTAATATTAACAATATCTAAAGATCCTTCTTTAAACTTCATAGTCTACTCAGAAAGCTACAATTACTCAGATGATGAGATATTAAAGACACAGTTTTACTTGGCAGGAGGAAATAATGTAACAGCTGTTCTCAAAGATCTTTATTCGGCAGCTTATAATGACACTTATGTTTCTATGCACGTTTCAGGTGGAGTGCCTAAGTTTTTAAGATATAAAGATCGTGAGAATTCTTTGGATATAATTTTTAGTCTAGGACTATATGATCGTGAGATGCTTGATCTGTATAACGGCGTCTCTATGATTGAGTATGCAGGATTTTATGTAAAGACTATATATAACACTCTTCAAGGAGCTATAGAGATAAGTGTGACACCTCTATACTCCACCAGATCTTTCTATATCTCGTTATGTGTTAAGAGATCAGACGTGAGCAATATTGTAACAGAACTAAGCCTAATATCAGATGAGAGATATGATCTTGATACATCAGATGATCTTGTCAAATATTCTTTCAAAAATATTAAGATGTACATATATGCTCCATATTCTAAGCCTCAGATCTTATATACAAAGGATCATAACGTCTCTACCATTCTAATAAAAATAACAGGTTCCTGTGGATCTATACTCGTAGGATTTAATGAACGTTTGAAAGAGATTTTCAGTAGCTTAGCATTCTACATTGATTACACATATAAATTTTTTAAAAAGATATCTGAGAAGCAACCTTATATAAAGACTGAGAACATCCTTATTAAGAATCTATATCTTTTATCTCTTTATAACAGTATTAATCTTTTTTACGGGGATCTTTTTGACAAAGAGTTGTTTATAAAAGATGACATATCTTTCTCTTCCTATATCTATCTAACCGCTCTTTCTAATATGACATATGAGCTAGAAAAATTCTTGCTATATTTATTTTCATCTAATATAATGTATGATCCAGAGCATATTTACATGTTTACAGAAGCTCTTTACTATATGATTAAGCAAATGCCTGTGATAAGATCTGCCTCATCTCTAAATATCTCGAAAATATTAGAAAGAATAATCATAACATTAAATGATCTTATTTATAAAACTGGTAATAAAACAATAAAGATAGCAGCTCTAATCAAAACTATTGATCTGTTAGAGGACATCGCTTTATCTGTTGGAGATGAAAAGATCAATTCTGTTGTCAGAGTTTATAAAGAATTTTTGTTAAATGAATTAAAAAGTCTCTTCACAGGCTTAAATTATCAGACATCTTCTAATGAAAGCTTTTTAACTCCTTCAAACATTTTAGAGGCTATCTCAATATCTTTTTACAGCCCTCCTAAGTCAGATGATCATATTAGATATGTAGTTAATTACTTGAGAAGTATTGATCTTGATAAAATAGATATGAATAAACATTATATGTCGCTTGCCATAGAAACTCTTGCAAGATATAGTTATTTCTCAGAGGCTCTTAGACTGTCGTCATTATATTATAAGAAAATTGTTTCTGGAGATCTTTTATCTACAGATTTTTATAGAATAGTATTAAAAGGTTTTCTCGGGATCAAAATTGTTTCAGAGGGATTGATAATAGAACCTCGGTTGCCAAACGATTTGTCAAACGCCTCACTTATTCTTTATATAAACGATAATATGTTAAAAATAAGATTCATTGGATGGGGAGAGAAGATTGACGCTATATATTTAGATGAAAAGTATTACTCTCAACCTCTTATTAGATACAATGATCTTACAAAGACAAAGATTGTAACAGTAATCTTAAAAGAGAATCCTATGAGGATCACGTGTTTCATATTATCCTCTGAAGGAGAGCCTTTAAAAGATGCTTATGTAGTTATAAAAAGCTCTTATGGCACATCCTATATAGGTTATACAGATTATAACGGCGTGATATGTGCTCCCTTACCCTATGATGTAAAATGGATCTATATAAACATTAATGATACTCTAGGTATTTCTATAAATATGATAAACACAGGTTCTGATGAAGGATCTATACACATTGATATCTCTCAACATAATTTAAATCTGAGCAACGAGATGTCGAAGGTATATGCAGATATAAGGATTCTAAAAGATCGATTAGATTTTTTAGACAATTCTATAGGCTCTATATCAAATAATTTGTCGAGATTCCTGTCTTATATAAATGATGTTGAGAGAAAGATCTCTTTAATAGATGAGAAAAGTAAAAATCTTAATATAATCTTATACTTAATAATTGTTTTGACATCAATCTCTTTATCTATCTCAATATATTCTTTGATGGGAAGAAAAAGATGAAAGATCTATTGTTAGCATCTCTCCTAGTACTACTACTTGTATATTTCTCTACATCTGTTGTCATATCTGAGACTTATTCGAACTCAAGATCTTATCATTATGTTGTGAGTGGATGGCTAGACTGGATTCTTGGCTTAGACATATCTATACCTGAGATGTTTATAGTAGGCTCAACCCCTTCTGTCAACGTGTCTTTATACGTGTTAGAGAAGGGATTAGGTGAGCGTCTTCACGTGACTAGCCTAGATCTTATATTATCAGATGTGAAGATCTCTAGATACGTAGGCGTGTTCGAAGATGTAGGCAATAATATCTCTCTATCAGTATCACTACCAGTCTCTTCATATAGCTACTCAAATATTAAGCCTGGCTCGGCGTCTGGCGATAGACTTCAGATCTTGTTATACGGATATGTAGAATTTTTCAATGGCAGTAAGAGACAGATGATATTTTCACAGCTGATCCCAGTTCTTATATATGTTCCTCAGTCTAATGCTATTATTTATATAGATCATAAGATACAGAATGATATGATCATGTTTTATATAACTATCAAAAACTTTGATCCTCAGCCTATTTATAATGTTTATGTAACAATGTATCTAAATAATAGTCTTTATAAAATTTTTTCACAGAAGTTTCTCGGACCTGAAGAAGAGAAGATTTTTACTGAGACTTTAGTTCTCAGCCCAGGATTATATATGATCTATGTATCAATGTATTATACAACTTCATATGGCATAACAAGATCTTTTAATACTTCTCTCATAGTTGTCATAAAAAGTACTCCGAAGATTTTTATTGAGACAAATTCCTCAAGAATAAGATATATGGATCCTTTATTAATTAAAGGAGAAACAGTTTCCGGCACATACATTAGAGTAGCCTTAGAATATAGCTTAAACGGTCTCGATTGGAGATTGATATCATATGTGCAGCCAGATATAAACGGAACTTTTCAATTCACGTGGAGACCTACCTATATAGGTCTCTTATATATAAGAGCTAGAAGTCTAGAGACAGATTTTTATAAAGAGGCTGTGAGCAACATAATCACCTTATATGTCGACAAGATCCTTCCTAATATAAAGATTTTTTCTGAGAAAAATGATGTTGAGTTAGGTGATTACACAAAAATTTTTATAACAATAGATCCTCCTCTTCAGTTGCCAGTCACTCTTTTATATAGAGAGCCTGGAGAGACGTTGTGGAGAAACTATACATCTATAGTCACAGACTCCTCCGGAAAAAGTGTTGTACCAACTATGTTCTTCTCAAAAACAGGAGTTTACATATTTAAAGCAGTAGCCAAAGAAACATCTATAACTGGCAGTGCTGAGAGTAATGAAGTATCTATAAAAGTCTATATCAACAGAAGCATATCTACCACAGAAAACATCTCTCAGAATAAGACAGACCTTATGAAAATACTTTTAGTAATAGGAGTAAGCAGCGTAATAGCAACAATAATATACCTGATCGGCTCAAAACAGAGAGCCTCCCTCATCAAATGAAAAAGATCTTAGATGCATATAAGAAAGATCTTTTATTAAACATTAGAAGATAAAAATTCTCTCTAAACCTAGATCTTCAATTAAAACTTTGTCATTCAAATTTATAGTAGGGCCCGTGGCCTAGTCAGGATAAGGCGCCGGCCTGCGGAGCCGGAGATCCCGGGTTCAAATCCCGGCGGGCCCGCTGAGTCATGCTTGTTAACTTCTAAAGTTTCAATTTCACATGATAATGTGAACAACGTATAGACTCATTTAACTCTTGCTGAAATATTTAAGCATCTATATATATGGAAAGGCCTCATAATGACATTGTATCTAGAGACTCTCTCCTCACTCAGTCTTTATCAATATAGTATTGTTACCTCTGAAGTAGGTTTAATAGGCATCAAGCTAACGGTATCTAATTTCTTGGAAACCAGGCACCTTTTCTCGAGGTTTAGTATAGCCATTACAACTCTTCTAGATTCAAGGCTGTATTTAATACACATTGATCATCTGATCATCATTTCTCATCAGTTTAGATCTGCAGATTGAATCACAAATATCATGCTTCATGGGCCTACTTTAGGAGATTTTTCTCCGAGCACTTCTTCTCAGAATCTCTATCAATATTTCTGAATCCCGCTTAACATATTTCGCGCTTTAGTGTAGAATCCTTAATATTTCTAATGAAGCTCCCTGAATAACTTTGGCAGCTTCTCTAAAACAACTTAAGATTCTTATTAGATTGGTATCAATGTTTCTAACCTCCACCCGCCCTGAAGGGCGAGGCTTTCAGTTGTAAGTTTTAAGAGTATAACTACATAAGAGATTAGCGGTGAACACTATAAAAAATATTGATAAGAAACTCGATATCTTAGTATACTTGAGGTCGTCTAAATCGTGGAGAATTGCTTGGATATCTAACTACTATGTTAAGTGGTTTATACTGGGGACAATTATAGGTGTTGTTGCAGGCATCTCTGCTCTAACTTTTTACTTCACATTGAAACTCATGGAGCATCTTTTCTTAGGCCTTGTTGTTGGTATATCAGTTCCAGAACCAATTGGTGAAGGCGGCTCGCTGGAAAGCGAATTTAAGGTAATTAACCTCTGGCTAATACCTGTATCAACAACTCTCGGAGGCTTACTATCAGGTTTAATAGTCTACACCTGGGCTCCAGAGGCTGAGGGACACGGTACTGATGCAGCTATAAATGCCTATCATAAGCTACAGGGCAAGATAAGAAGGAGGATCCCTTTGATAAAGTTATTTGCATCAGCTATAACCATAGGGTCGGGAGGTAGTGCCGGAAGGGAGGGGCCCACGGCTCAGCTTAGTGCCGGCATTGCTTCAGCCATAGCTGATCTTCTTAGATTATCGCCTGATGACAGAAGGAGGGCAGTAGCTGTTGGTATCGGAGCTGGTATTGGCTCGATATTTAAGGCACCGATCGGCGGCGCGATACTAGCTGCTGAGGTGCTCTACATGAGGGATATCGAGTATGAGGTCATCTTTCCAGCCTTGGTAGCGTCGGCCGTGGGCTATTCAATATTTGGTTCTATTGTAGGCTTCACTCCTATATTCGGCTACTACACAGGCGTGTTCGACCCGGTAAGTCTACCTCTCTACGTAGTGCTTGGTATAATCGATGGCCTATTCGCGGTGCTGTACATCAAGACATTCTATAAAATCCACGATTCATTTAAGAAGTGGCGTATTAGCAATTATGCAAAGCCGGTGGTAGGTGGCATGTTGACTGGCTTGGTAGGGATAATGGCTCCTCAAGTGCTTGGTACCAGCTACGGTTGGATCAATCTGGCTATGTTCGAGAAACTAAGTCTATTCACATCACCACTGTTCCCACCTATTGTGTTGCTGACAGCTTTACCATTCCTGAAGATCTTAGCCACATCATTCACTATAGGATCAGGTGGTAGTGGTGGTGTGTTTGCACCTGGGATAGTAATAGGGGCTTTAGTAGGCCTTGACATAGGACTACTCTTTCATCATCTATTTCCATCATTGGCATCAGATGTGGCCCCCTTCGTAATAGTAAGCATGCTTGCCTTATTTGGCGCCGCGGCTAAGGCGCCGTTAGCTGTCATGTTCATGGTTGTGGAGATGACTGGCAGTTATCAACTGTTACCAGCAGCAATGATTGCCATAGCTACAGCTTACTTAGTCTCTGGAAACAATACAATCTACAGAGCTCAGGTACCCACAAGAAGAGATTCACCAGTTCACATAGGCGAGTACAGCATACCAGTACTTATGGAGATTAAGGTTAGTGATTGCGAACTGAATAAAGGGCCTGTGGTTAAGATTAATGAAAGCGTTAATAATGTGATAAATGTGATGCTCCAGCATCACTACACCTCGCTACCAGTCGTGAACTACAATGGCGATCTAATTGGTGTAGTGTATTTATTAGACATATTAGGTAAGACAGGGGCCGTGGGCTTGTATGTTAAAGCTTTGAGCGGTTATGTACAGCCTGACTCAACTCTCTATGATGCCTGGGAAATAATGAGTCGCGAAAACCTCACATGGGTGCCCGTGGTAAAGAACGAGAAAATTATTGGGATATTGACTATGGAATCCATGAGAAGAGCATATGACTTAAAGATTCGCTCAGCTAGATCAACATCAAATAAATCTCAACTAAAGTTCACTTAGTTAACAACGTCTATAGGTAAAAATTATGAGACTGATATCAATGATTGATTAGATATTATTTAACGAGACATGAAGGAAACATTAGAAGAGGCTACTTCTCTTCTATTTGTTAAGCTTATCTCTGAAACACCATAAGTCCTCGAAGAGGTCAAGCATCACAATATGCAGTTGTTAAGTAGTGTATTGTTCACTGGCATATATTCTTCTAAGCTCTATATACACTTTTTCATGGTCTTCATCAAAAATCTACATTTTTATAAATTTATAAGTCATTTTTAGAAAGATGACGGAAAGCTAGGAGGAGATGAGATGATGGGGGCAAATAAAAAATATTCAGGGTATACCTCGTGGCAGTTTTTCGAGCCGGGAAAGGATTATAAACCATTCAGGCTAGCTAGAGTGTTAAATAGAGTTCCTTCAACAGTGATCCAGCTTTCTAAAGCTGAGGAAGAGAGAGTTGCTGAAATTATAGAGAAAAATATATTGATCTCTTTTCATGATCATGCAGAGATATTTCCTGAGGATCCGAAGGATTTCATAGAATATGAGAGAGTAGGGAGACCATTTATAGGTTATGAAGGTCTTGCGAAGGCTGGTTTTGATGCTTTTTTTGACGGACTTAAGAATGGAACGGCCCTAGCTAGAGGACATGATCCTTGGTCTATTGATAATGTCATATGGCAGATCGGTATGGTTCAAGCAGATCTTGATCATCAAGATCTTGTTTTTATAGGTAGGAAGGTTGAGGATATTGAGAAAGCATTTAAAGAAGGAAAGATCGCTATGATCATTCATATAGAAGGTGCTCCACATATGGGTGAAGAGCTTGAGTGGCTTGATGTGTTATATGGTTTAGGCGTCAGATGTATGGGAATAGCATATAGCAGAGGAAACGAATATGGAGGCGGACTCGCCGATAAAATTGATAAAGGTCTCACAGATCTTGGCTATGAGCTTATTGATAGAATGAATAAACTAGGGATCCTTATAGATATTGCTCATGCAGGAGATAAGACTAGTCTTGAGGTCATCGAGTATAGTAGATATCCTGTTGCAATCACTCATGCAGGAGCAAGAGCTTTATGGCCTTCTAGAAGAATGAAACCTGATGAAGTGATCCAGGCTCTCGCAGAGAGAGGAGGAGTATTTGGAGTGGAGGCGGCGCCGCATACAACAATAACAAAGAACAATCCTAGACATTCTATTGAAAGCGTTATGGAACATTTTCAATATATCGAGAAGCTTGTGGGAATAGATCATGTGGCGTTTGGGCCAGACACATTATTCGGCGACCATGTGGCTCTTCATAAGGTATTTAGAGATCATCTCTCAATAACAAGACAAGAAGAAGATCTGCCTCCATATCCAAGAGTTGAATATGTAGATGGTTTAGAGAATCCTGCAGAGTTTGTGAATATAATAAGATGGCTTGTTAAACATGGATACTCAGATCAGGAGATAGCCAAAGTCGTGGGAGGAAACATATTGAATCTTCTTAAGAGAGTCTGGAGATAACAAGAGAGATTGTCAATTATAATAGCTAAGATTTTTCTATCTAAAGAAACTCTATGGCTAGACACAGATTTTTAATAACGTTATGATCGTCATAAATATTTAAGAGAAACAACATAGAGTTTTTATACGTTGAGAAGTAAATGGCGATTCATAACCTTTTATATTCATTGATTTCAGGCTCTCTGCCATCTACTGAGAAACGGGGGTCAGCAGTTCGATTGATACTCTAAGAAGCTCTTGAAGATCCTTTTCGACGTTTTTGAAATCGGTGTCAGCTGTTAGAAGAGTGTTTATCAACAGACCCTGCTCTTTCATAGCCTTAATATAGGCTAGATGAAGGAGATCTAGTGTTTTAAGTCTCAGCCCCTCTGTCAATTCTATAGCATACCTCATGGGATTGTATAATTTGCCGAATAAAGTTCTTGAGAAGCCTCTTACAACAATATACTTGAGGTTAAATCTTTTCAAGATATATAGAATTATTGCCATAGATGCCATCATATGATCATCTAAACCGAGCTTATCTTTTATACTGATCAACACCTTGTATTGTCTGGCCAGCACACTGGCAAGCTCTGCTATAACCAGCTCAGAGACTATCTTATTGTCATGAAATTCTAAAGCCTTTCTAGCCTCTTCTCTCCTAGGATCTGTTGGGTCGAGAGCCGCAACTATCACGCTCGTATCCACATAGATCAAAGTCTAAAACCTCTCCCGCTCACCCAGCAATTGCCTTAGAGCACCTTCAAGCCTGACAGGTATATCACCCTCCTCTTTTTCCAGCTCGAAGAGCTTGTTTACAGCTTCGGCGACCATCTGGATCTGTCTAGCGTATCTAGCACCGATCCTTATAAAATCTCTCAAGGCCTCGCTCCTCGAACCATAGACGCCAAGCCTAACAAGCTCATCAACAAGTTTTAACAATTCATCATCAAGCCTGACAGAAACCACTTTACTACCCATATTAGACCCTAAGTATATGTATACGTATACGTATATTTATGCTTTCAATACTATAGAAACATGTAATAAACCTCTCCTTTCGATCTTATCGGTCTTTGATGTATACTCTTTTTAGTATCTGAACATCTCTATTTTCTCTATTATATGTATGATCATTTGTTCTGGTGTGAGAGCAATCCCTTCTATTCCTCTGCTTCTTAATTTTTTTAATATCTCTTCTTCTCTCTCTGTCTCTCTCATGATCTTTATCTTATATATTAATGCTGAGAGATCTGATAAAGCTTTTATGTCATACAAAGATCTTAGCGGCATCATAACAACTATTTTATGACCTAATATTTTCAGTCTATTGATAAGTTCTTCAAAATATTGCTCAGATGCTGTGGCAGGATCTGTGAATAAAAAGATCAGTAGCTTCTCTCTTGAAAACTTTTTTAACAAAAGATCCTTTATAATACTGTTATAACTCTCTACAGTCTTTTCCTCGTCAAATATTTTCTCGTAATTTGCTGAAGAAATTTTTCTTAAAATCTCTATAAAACTGTTGTATCCTCTTAGAAAATTCTCTGTGTGATAAACTCCTGATGGAGATACAAAGATTATTGATTGATAATCAGATCTTCTTGCGACATATCTGGCTACCGAACCTATGATCCTTGAGATCTGTTCGTAAGGCGTGTATAGATATACTCCTCTGAAAAAATCTTGTGATGCAACAATTATATACAAGATCTTTATTGAAGACTCTCTCTCCATCTCTTTAACAGCCAACCTGCCTCTTCTAGCAAAAATTTTCCACACAATTCTTCTCATATCATCACCAGGCCTATAATCTCTAACTGATCTAAACTCGATGCCTTCTCCAGCCTCCCTGCTTCTGGCGAAACCAATGCCTCTAGCATAACTATATATTCTTCTCATGATCACATGTTGAATCTCTGGATAAATCTTTATATAAAAAGATCTGTGGAGAATAATCTCTTGAGATTTAAAAAGCCCAAGAGGATCTCTAACAACAATTTTCAAAGGACCGATCCTGTGAACACCTACTCTGCCTCTGAATATGACAGAGTATTGAACAACTGATTTAGCAGGTATAAATATTAGAGCTCTGCCGACACTTATTCTATTAAGATGAGGAGAATGTTCTATGAAAAGCTCTCCTGATAATATAGGTAGATAACTGTTGTTTCTAATTTTAAAAACAATTTTTATATCATGATTCTCAGTATGACCACTTCTCTCGACAGAAACCTCAGATCTTGTCAAAACCGCTGTTGAAAGCTCTACATAGCCTCTTAAAATTATCATGAGAAGAATCATAGATAAACTTATCAGTATGATCTGATCAGATCTATTAACAACTCCATATGCAAGTAATATGACCATTAAAACTATATACATTGATAGACGTGTGGTAGGATTATTTAAAAAAGATGTTTCAGCAACTGATATGTTGTCTCACCCAAAATCTTTTTTAACATAAGATCCTATTGCCTCAAGAATGTTTAGGCTATCTCTAGCAGCTTTTCTAACAACTCTGCCCCATGCAACAGGAATAATCCTGTCGACAATCTTTTTCTTAACAATTTTATTCTTATACTTATTCATATACTTCTGATATCTAGAGACAAAATTAGGATCTACGTTATAATCAGATAAAACCTTGGGTAAGACAGGATCTTCCAGACTGACACCTAGATAATGTATAAAGATCTCGTTCATATAATTGTATAATGTCATAAAATCTTTCTCATCAAATTTGATCCTTCCTCTTCTAATATTCTCAACAAGCTCTCTGAAATTAAGAATATCAACATATCTAATCTCTCTAAAAGAATAATCTTTTATACTAATCTCTCTTCTAAGCCATATAAGTGATGAGACAAGTCCTATGAGAAGAATGATCAGAGGTCTGAGAACAGACATGTTGATAAGCTCATTTATCAGATTATCTATCCATGATACCATAGGAGGCATCCACGTGGCTGGATGAAGTAGTTTTGCTAAAAACATTGCAATTATTTGAGCCATAGGGACTAGAGATATGTATCTGGGGTTGCTAATGATCTCATAGGGATCTAATTTGTTATATCTTGATCCATCAAAAATCACTAGACAATTAGGATCTTTATCACATAATTTGTTCAAAAGATCTATGTAAAGATCCATGTAGTTAGATCTTAGATCTGATCTTAAAACTTGATTAAGAAATAAAGAGCCGTCTCCAATCACTAGAATATTAATCTTATCAATAGTCTCTAAGACCCCCACTCTGATCGTCTTCATAAGATCAAGCATAGAATAATATCTTTCAGACCCTTGCGAATAGATCAGATAATAAACCATGTCTTCTCCAGAAGTTTTGAAACTTGCCACATAACTCTCTTCAGATATATAACTATTGTTAACAACAAAACCTTTTTCTACAAACCCAATAGTCTCTACATAAGAACTTTCTTTCGAAATTTCTTCAATAGAAGATGCTATGTCTAGTCTCACAACATATTTTTTATCAGATGATATGTTGAAGACCGCCTCAGGATATAATAATGAGGAGACTGGATATAATGACATGTTCGTACTTATCAGAGAAGAAACCATCATTTGTGAAATATTTCTTATCTCAAGACCTGAGCCTTTGACAGGCTCTGTTGATAAAATTATTTTTCCACTGATCCTCAATGATGAATTAAACAACTCAAGTATCTGATTAGAGACTCCTGATTCGTCAGCGATAAAAATATTAAAAGAATTACATTTCTCAGCAAAACTTTTTATATTATAAAGATCCTCTTCAGAATAATATTTCTCTGGAGATATCATTATAAGAACAGCTTTTTCACATGAGACTGTCGGAATATGTGACCATGAGAGTATTAGAAAAGTCTTTGGATAAATCTGTTTAGTGATCATATAGATCTCAGATGTGCCTAAAGAACCTATGTTAAGAGGTGAAGATCCTAGGTATATATATGATGATGGAGGACCTTGTTCTAACACTGCTAAAACTCCGATGAATATTAACACTGCCACAGCTCCTGAGATCACGAGCTTAAGATCTTTTCGAGAAATATTTTCTGTCATTGTTCTCTTCTCTCTTTCTCAAAAGTCTTAGAAACAGAATATACGTATGCTGATAATTTGAGTATATATAGAGAGCCTGATAACAATGTGAAACCTATGAGTGCAGATAATAAAGATGTTGCTACAAGACCATTCTGCATATATCCTATCGAGAGAATCAAAAGAATGATCGATAGGATCAAGACTCCTAATCCTAGCCCCAGATAGATCATCCATCGGATATTTTCTGAAAATAATCTTGTTTTAAGGGACAAAACCCATCACTCTCCCTATCAACTCTATATAATAATATATGAGAAGATAATATCTATACATATTCTCATATATAAACTGATCTATTGGTCTCAGATTTAATATTCCAGACCTAGGATCCCATCCCCAGCTGAGATAAGCAGATGAATAGATCAGAATTATTATTAGAACTGCTATGATGATCCTCTTAAGATCAGTCTCTTTAGAAGATATTATTGATAAAATAGCCTTGATCATTACCCATGAGAGTATGAAAGAGATAAATACGCTGAGAAAATCTTTGATCCATGGCTGTGAAACAAAAATTTTTGAGAGATAATCAAATAATCTGATTAGAATAGCATAGATGAAAGGTGAGAATAATATTGAAAACATTATATCTCTAAGACTTCTCATAGGATAATCAAAAGAGACATCAATATCATCTATATCTCTAAAGAAGTTTTTCAAAAGATCTTTGGAGACTCTCGAGATATATATAGAGAATATTGACACAATATTGATAATCACATATGAAAAAACTACGAGAAGAGACAATATTAATATTGTGATACCGAGAGGATTCTGTGTGATAAAATTGATCAGAGGAGCCTCATATATATTTAGAGGTCTCACAGATCCTTTTATAGTATTTATGAAGATGTATATATATTCTATTGAAAAATAGATCGGAGTGACAAATGTTGTTATAATAATAATGAGAGAACCTATTATCTTACTCATTCTATTTTTATCAACAATTTTTATATATCTGATCTCTCCATCTCTATATACAGTGGCGAACATATCATAGTATAACGTGTATACAAATGTTATTAGTGATGTCATGATCTGATCTAGAGAATATTTTCCTGATAATATCATTAGAATAGATGCTGTAAATGAAAAAACAGGTTTCATAAATATTATCAGAAGAATATAGAATGGAGCCACTAATAACATGATCATGATCCCAGGATCTTCTATAAATATCTTTAGAATCCCGTGGAGCCCTTTCATATAGTATGTCGTATATATGTTTTCAAGAGCTTCTATAGATCTATTCATGAGAAAATATGTAAGGATCAATACAAAGATTCTTGAAGATATTCTAAATAGAAATGAGAGAAGATCTTCTTCAAAACGTCTCATCTTCTACTCATCTCTTTAAAACTTTCCTCGGCAGTTTTCTCAAGATCTTTGTTTATAACGCCGGCGTATTTAGTAAGCTCGTAAACCTCAGTTATTTTAGAAAAGTTTTGTGAGGAAGGATCTTTGTTTTCAATTATTTTTTTCAGATATTCTCTATGAGTCTCATTCTCATATCTAGGTACTCTCTTAGATAAAATTGAGACAGCCATCCAATAGATTTTTATCGGGGTCGGAAGATTAGATAGTTTGCTTATATCTATCACTCCTCTGTTTGTTATATATCTGCTGATCTTTTCTAAAGGATTAACTCCTAGTCTCAGAAGCATTATTATGAGAGTGATTAATACTCCTACAACAGCTATCTCAAGGATCATTGTTAAAGGAATTGATGGAAACATTATCTGAACAAGTCTTAGACCTTCGAAACCTGAGAAGAGATTTGAGCCTGACATATTGTTTTGAGAAACAAAAATTTTATTAGAAGATCCTTTCTCTATCAGAGATATATCTTTAGATGCTGATATCATTTTTAAAAGCGCGTCTGAATATGATCTGTCTATAATGGCTCGCAAAAGATCCATTTCTCGTTCTCCAGCGAGATTATAGATGTCATAAACGTTTTTCTCAAGAGCTAATCTTCTGATAAGCTCTAGAGCTGCTGCATATTCTTTATAAGATATTCTACCTGAGACATACATCTCCATAAGTCTATTCATAGAAGAATTTGCTAACTCGGCAAATTTCTGAATATCTGATGTGTTAAGCTGTGATAATAAAGATCTTATCTCTGGATCATTTATTAACGAATAAAGATCTTTATAATCAGAAGATCCTGAGTTTGAAAGTATATTTATCGCATCATAAGCATCATTAGATAAGACGCCTTCATCTCTTAATCTATTAGCCACAGATCTTATATATGAAGAAGAGATGTTCTGTACACAATCAATATTTTTACAGCTGCTGGTGATGTTATCAATATTCTTAAGCTGATTAATTATCTCAGATAGTTCACTGCTACTTATATTTATGGTGTATGTTATATTCTGTGGAAAACCTATAGTATGTCTATTATCATAGATCTCGTTTGCATATGTCTTCTCATAGATTTGAAGGGTTGTTGATATAAGCAGTATCAAAAGGATTAATAGAATTAATGTTAATATCTTACTCCCCATATTTTTCACCTGATCATGGTTTTGGAACAGGTGTTTTTGATAATATATTCTCAATAATATTCTCAGGTCTGACACCCTCAACTTCATACTCTGGTTTAACTATTATTCTATGAATAAGTACTGGTCTAGCAATTCTTTTTATATCATCAGGTATCACATAGTTTCTCCCCTCTATATATGCTAATGATTTTGCAAGTCTTATCATTGAGATCCCTGCTCTAGGAGATCCTCCTAATCTAACTGCTGGATGACTTCTTGTGGCCTCTACTATTGAGGCTACATATTCATATATAGAGTCGTCTACACGTACATTTCTAACATTATTCATATGTTGAAAAAGTTCTTCTCTACTGATCACAGGCTTCAGCTCTCTAGATCTTTCCTCAATCTCGTCTATTCTGCTCATGATTTTTATAAAACCTTTTGTAGAAGGATATGTAGTCTCTATCTTAACAAGAAATCTATCAAGTTGAGCCTCTGGCAGTGGAAAGACTCCTTCAAACTCGATAGGATTTTGAGTAGCTATAACCATGAAAGGCTGTTTCAATGATAATGTGACTCCTTCTATAGTCACTTGTCTCTCTTGCATCGCCTCGAGAAGTGCGCTTTGTGTTCTCGGAGAGGCTCTGTTGATCTCGTCTACAAGAATTATGTTTGCAAATATAGGTCCTTGTCTAAGCTCAAACTCTCCCGTTTTCTGATTATAAACATATGAGCCTAAAATATCGCTTGGAAGAAGATCTGGGGTCATCTGAATTCTCTTAAACTCAAGATCAAATAATCTCGCTATCGTCTTAGCGGTAAGAGTCTTTGCAATACCTGGAACGCCCTCCATAAGAGCATGACCTGATGAAAGCAGAGTTGCGATTAAGAGAGAGATCTCATATTCTCTCTCAATAAGTATCTCAGAGACTATGTCAAGGATCTTTCTTAACATACTCATGACAGCTAATCATCCTCCTAATAATTATACAAAAATAAAATAAATCTCAAGACTATAATATCTGAAGTTAACATTAAAGAATCAGGCCCTCTGACATCATTCTTTATCAGAATTCTTTACAAACTTTTTCATCAAAGATCTTTTTCAGAATAAAATCTTTAGAATATGCAGTATGTCATGCTTAACTCTAATAAGACTTTAATCTGAGGTATATTTTATCATTTAAATAAATATAATGTTTAGGGGTCATATCATAGGACATGTCCGTGTGAAAGGCGTTATCGCTAATCCTTTTAGAAGAGATCTTAGAGTAGAAGTGGAGTTTATAGCTGATACTGGTGCAATATATACTATGATACCTGAATATATTGCTGAGAGACTAGATCTTAAAGTAGTTGATAAGAGAAAATTTAGAATTGCTAGTGGCGAAGTAGTTGAATATCCTGTTTCAGAAGCATATATAATAGTAGAAGATAAAGGGGTCACAAGTCTTGTTGTTATAGGATCTGAGAAGACGCCGCCGCTCCTTGGCGTCACAACCTTAGAGTTATTAGGATTCCAGGTAGATCCGATAACTGGAAGATTAAAACCGCTGGAATTGCTGCTCTTATAATATTAATCTTTTCATGTCTTCTTTTTTCGAATATTAAAAGGATCTTTCTTTTCATCATCTTTCGGACTCTAAAAATAATCTAACTTATTTAACTTAGCTCTTCTCATGAACCTGTATTTGTCTAGTTTTTTATATCTCTTATAGACTTATGAACTACATAATTATAATAGAAATTCTAAGAAAAATATGCGGCGGCCGGGATTTGAACCCGGGATCGCCGGCTTGGAAGGCCTGATCCTGATGAAAATCAGTTCACGATCGATACATGAAAACGTGAACTTTAGCTCACATATGATTTATCCTTATCATTCATATCTATTCTTTGTGAACCTTGAAGATATCTATCAAGTTTTAAAGCGATCCCTTGGCCGTATAATTTAAATGCTTCAAAGAATCCTCTTAAAGCCTCCCACTCTCTTTCTCCACAAGCTGTCATTATCAGAGACATTCTTAAGAACAAATCTTTAAGTTTATTACTCCAAATCCTCTCTAGAAGCATCTCCATGTTTCTCTCACTAATAGTAAGACTTGTTTGAGCGGCTGCCACAATAGAATATGTAAAGAAAACCGCCAATGAATAGTATATGAAGCTCACACCTATGTCTTGATCCTTTTCAACATCTTTTCTCTCTAAGAAATATTCTATTCCTCTCTCTAATAACTTGATGATATTTGAATAATCATCACTATTAATCTTGGGAGCGTTTCTTATGAAGGCCCTGCCTCTCTCAGTTAATATGTAATGACCTTTTTCATCTTTAGTCACAAAACCTTTCTCAAAAAGTCTCTTCATATGTTTATGAACATTCTGTCTTGAAACACCAAAGCGTTTAGCTATATGTGAAAGGTTGACAGTTCCGGTTGACATCTGATCTAATATCTTCAAAATCTCTATAGGATCTACTTTTCTCTTATCACTCATTGTCAACACCAATATTTATATCATAGTTGACATATATAAATATTTTACATGGTGAAATGTCAACTATGAAAAATAATATAACTGTAAATCTCTTAAGCCAAGGATTGATTGACGCGGGAGAACTAAGGATTACAGTAACAACTTTAGGCAGAAAAATACCGGGAAAAAGATATCTGATCTATCTGCCTATGAATAGAAACTATATATGGGAGGTTCTTCACGAGAAAAACGTGAAAGTGAGAGTCTTCATAGAGATCCCTAGTGAGGCCTTAAGAAATGAGGCAGTCGGAAAAAGAGAAGAGAAGTAATAATGAGAAGCCTGAGGATCTCGACTCAGAGCTGCTTAATAAAGAGGTTGAAATAGCTCTACAGACATACGGGTCTCTCAGAGGAAAAGTGGCCGCGATAAGCAGATATTGGATCAAGCTAGAGTTTAGCGGGAGATATATCTATATCAACAAGCCTTTCATAGTGTTCATCAGACCTATACAATAAGGGATCCTATATGAGTAGAATTGAAAAAATAAGGAGAAGAACGGAGGCCCTAAGATCCCATGTTTCCATTTTTATACTCTACTAGAAAGATTAAAAACCTTTCAAAAAGACACGTTAAAGAACTATGTCTTGAGCCTAATAGATGTAGAAAGCTGATGAAGAAATATAAGTATTCAGATCTTAGAGACAGAGAGATACAGACTCTTAATGATGAAGAGTTTCAAGCTCTTCTATGTCACATTCTAAGGTCTTCTGATTGAGGTTATTATATGAGTGAGGATGTTGATAATAGTCTCAGAGATTACGCCTTAAAATTATATGATAAAGGATTCAATATAGTGGCAGTAGGGCCTGATAAAAAGCCTCTTAGTAAATGGAGCTCTAAGAAGAGGATTTCACGTGATAAGCTTAAGAAGTTAATTGATGCTGCTAGTGGAATAGCTATTGTAGGAGGATCTGAGAATCCTTGGAAACCTGTGGCCACATTAGTAATCATTGATATAGACGATCCGCGTCTATTAGATGAATATTCTTATCTAAAATCTATTATTTATTCTACAGTATCATGGAAAACAGGTCCTAGATGTCCTAAATGTTTCTCTAAACATGTTGATGCGATTGAATATGGCAGAAGATTCAGATGTTCAAATTGTAAACATGAATTTACGCTTGAAGAGGCTTTAAGAGGATTTGCTGCTTTAATAACAGTAGATCCTTCTACATCTGATAGATATTTCAAGAATACTATAAGAAAAGGTGGAATAGAGTTTCTAGTAAATAACTATGCCTTGATCCCTCCTAGTGTTCATCCTACAGGCGTTAAATATGAATGGGTTAAACCTTTTGATTTTGACACTTCTAATCTAGGAGTGAGATCTCTTAGCGAGATCGAGGTCAAGGAGTTGTTAGAAGAGCTTGAGTTTACTGTTAGAGAGACTGAGAGAGTAGAATCTGTTAGAGGATCTAGAGAATTTAGAGAGCTTAATGATAAAGAGAAGATAGAAATTGTAGATCTATTGAAAGACGCGTATAGACCGGGTTATAGACAGATGATATGGCTGTATTTATCAGGATGGGCTGCTAAAGCTAGAATATCTCCTATATCTATTGCTGAAGTTTTGAAGAAACTTTATGATGAAACTAATGATGAAGATTCTATAAAGATGCGGGCCTCCGCCTTGATATATAGCTATAAGAAGGCGGGTTATGAGCTTGATAAATATGCTGATGAAATTGAGAGAATATTAGGAGTAAAGCCTTATGGTCTTGAGAGAGAGTTTAATGAAGAGAATATTAAAGGTGTGAGCGGACTTCAAGAAATACTCGAGAATGTTTTAGAAGAGAAGAAGGCTCTACAAGTTATTGAGAAGATCAGTGATATTTTCAAGACTGCTAGTCCATATAAAGACAGTGTGTTTAGAATACTTGATCATGAGAGACAGCTTTACGCTATTGCTAATCTGAGAAAGCGATTTGTAGCTAGAGCTAGAAAACAGAAAGATGAATTCATTTATAAAGAACATGTGTTTATAGGAGCTCCTACCCATGTAGAAATTATTGAAAACCCTATTACAAAAGGCGTTAAATACAGATTGACATGGGAGATCCCCAGCGGAGATACGCCTATAATAATTGAAGGATCTCCTCCTGAGATCATTGAGGAGTTGAGAGCTAAAGGCTTGGTGTTAAACAGGTTCTTAGCAGAAGATGTTTTAAACGCTATACTAGACGCCTATAGATTATCAGGTGGAGCTATTATTAAGAGAGAGATTGAGGCTCGAGGATTTTTCATTATGGAGAACAAGCTTGTGGCTGTTAATGTAGAAGTTAAACAGCCTGATACAAAAGATCTTAGGGAGGCTCTTCTACTACTAAATGAGTTAGCAGATAAATGGTATAATCATGTGTTAGACAAATTTGCTAGACAGATCAGATGGGGGATCATATCTCCGTTCATCTATGCCTATAAACAGCTTGGCAGATGGATCAGATATAGATATCTTCATGGGGTCTCTGGGTCTGGAAAAACTACCTTAGGAAAAATAGTGTTATACATGTGGGGCCTAGGGCCGGATCATGAGAAGGCAGGCTCACAAGTGGATACAGTGGCCCGTCTAGGTGAAGTGATCTCTAGAACTACTTTTCCAATAGTTATTAATGAGCCGGGAGCGTTATTTGAGAAAGAAGATACTAGAGAGATGTTGAAAAGCTCTATTGAATCTATAGTGGCTCGCGGAAAATTCTTTGGCAGATCCTATAGAGATATTCCTTCTTATTCTCCTATAATCTTTACTTCAAATAAATTTCTGCCTCGTGATGACGCATTACTCAGACGTCTAGAGGTAGAGACATTCACCTATGGAGATAAAATTAGTAAAGATAAGATCAAGGATTTTGAAAAGAATGTTATGCCAAGACTATATAAGCTAAAGGCTTTAGGAGATTTTGCTACCTTTTATGTGTTAGATAAAGGCCTTTTAGATGATCATGAGGAGCTTGCGACTAAAATACTTGAAGAGGCCTATAGACAGGCGGGACTTGAGATCCCTCAATGGATCTATACTAGATATGTTGAAGAGAAAGATTTTTATGAAGATATGAGAGAGAGCATCAGGATCTTTCTTATGAATATGATTAATGAGGCTTATAACAGATTTGTAGGCAGGATCATGATAGAGACCTCAGAAGGATATAGTTTTCGTGAGAGAAGCGATCTTGAGCTTGAAGATCGTGTGAAAATTGTTTTGGAGAAAAAGCTTATACCTTGGCTTTTCACTTCTAAAGGTTTTGTATATCTCACTACAGGATTTTATGAAGAATTGATCAATGTTATTGGAGATGTAGGAGGCTTGAAATCTGTGGCACAGATCTTAGGATGGAATTATAATCCAAGCCTTTCTAAGAGAGAAGGTAAAAAAGTGACAAGTCTTAGCGTGATAGAGGTTTCTCTACATGATTTTATCGAGTTTCTAAAGCCGCCTGTCTAAACAATATGATGATAAGAATCATTACTACAGATGAAGATTTACGTCTGTAGTAATTGTAGTAATCCGAGGATTACTACAAGCGATCTTTTTTCTCTAGTTTACGCCTGTAGTAATTGTAGTAATGGGGTCAAGACTGTATAAAATTTTTTGGGGGGTATAGACTAACTTATTACTACAATTACTACACGATCATAAAGATTCCTAGAGAGATGCTAGATGAATAGAATCATGGATCAAAATGTAGTAATCATCGGAATTACTACAATTACTACAGAGAAGATTTTCACCTGTAGTAATGACCCACTTAAGTGGGCCTCACTAGAGTTATGTCACTAATGATCCTATGCTAACAGCTTTCACAAGGATCATCTTTATACAATAGTAGAAAGATCATGATAATAATGATCCTGATGAAAACCATCTGATCACGCGGGTTCTGATGAGGGATCATTCTTGTGAGGGCCGCGACATTTTTACCTGCCGCGGCAGGCTAACATTATTGTGTATATAAATATTATCCCACTAAGGTGGGGGCTATAAAATTTTGTCGAGCCCTCCCGCCCGCTTTCACGCCCGCCTAATTTTATAGGGGAGAGTATAGGGGAAACGTAACATTTTGGCCCGCGAGCCGCAGGATCCTTTAAAGAAAGATCCTATACATCATAGGCTGCCAAAATCATTGGCCTCTCAATAATTCAGGATGCTGCCAAAAGTAGCCTAACATTCTCAGGGCCTGAAAAATGATTATGCCCTGAGACTTTCAGAGGAGAAATCATCTGTAGAAAAACATTATGCTTATGATAAAAATAATATGATTTAAAAAGCCGCGGGCCCCCTAGGTATATATGTGATAAGTAAGATTTAGAATAGCTCTTATATCGAAATACAGAACAATATGTTTCAAAAAGCTGTTTATAAGCTCAACAGCTCTCTCAAAACTATCTTTATCTCTAATGTTCTCATAAAAGTCTTTCACAGCGAAAAACGGCTTGTCTTTTCTCTCATTAATATATATCATGGAGACTTTATCAGTTATCAATTCTGATTTAATGTAGTTGATGCTGAAAGCCTCAAAAAGATATTGTTCAGGCTCTACATATGTTATCTCAAGAATATTACTGAAATAATCGTTATCATTGAGGAGATATCGGATCTCAAATTTAACGTGTTTCAGATGATCCTCAACGAATTCAGCTTTCAACATATATCTATATCTCTTCTCAAGATCATCTTCTCTATTTATCACATCAAAACTTCTCTCGATAAAGACATTGTTCATCAAGACCACCCTGATCATTCTAATAATGTTATTAATGTTTTAAGCATCTTAATAGCATCATCATAATTCTTTTCTTCAAGCAGCTTGTATATATCAACAAGCTTATATAGGATCATTCTGTCACTATCAAGCCACATCCTGATTATTTCATCAGTTACCTCAATAATCTTTCTTCTACACTCTTCTCTACAAGCCTCCTCATATATCTCCTTAAGATCTATGTTAATCTCTCTCTTAATCATGTTCATCACCATTTTAATGTCTCAAGATATTTAGGATAATGTTCATCAGCCTCACTGAGAAGATCCTCATAACGAGCCTCAGAAACCTTTAATTCACCAAATCTACTCTGAATGAAACGAGCCACTTCTCTAGACATGACCTTAATCATCAGTCTCCAAGATATTTTTCTAACATATTTAGGAGGTAGAAGACTTCTTCTCTTAATATATTTCTCAAGAGCTCTTCTACTAATATTATTACCCGCGTATTCCTCAAGCAGCCTCAGAGTATCTATAGAGAAATAAGCCCATTCACAAGGTTTAACACTCTCTCTTAAGCCAACATAATATCTACAGAAGCCTTTATCCTCAAAACACACAAGCCTATGTGTCTCAACATCCAAGCCGTTTATCTCGATAATCTCATTAGGATTGAAACTCTCGATAATGTATATAGCGTGTGATAATCTTAATCCTCCTTCAAGCATAAGCCTATAGACCAGATAATAAAGCTCGTGATTATCTCTCAAGACGGATAAGGTCTTAACAAGATCCTCAATATTTATCGGGTAGGATCTTACGTCTATCTTATAGCTTCTGCTAGGAACAATCTCCATTATCCATCCATATGTCTCTGGAGAGATCTTTCTGAGATAATAGAGATACTGAATATAATGTCTAAACACATTTCTAAGCCATTTGTTCTTATGATTAATCACATAGTTGATAAGATCCTCACTAAGAGTTTTACCCTCAAGATGTTTCTTAAAGAGATTACGATAATAAGCTATTGTCTCAGGATCTAATATTTTTCTCCTCTTCTTTCTCTCACGTAGAAACTCCTCGAAACCTTGGCTCCATGTAAAAACTACTTGTGAGAGGCTCAGGCCAAGCATTTTTCTAAGATCCTCTCTGAAATTATCTATCGTGAACCTCAGTATGGCCTGCCTCAGATATTCATCTTTAGAGGCTAACGCTACAGCCTGTAGGATCAATGAGTAGTCTATAGATCCATCTTCTCTAATGATTCCTACAGCCTTCAACCTGTCTATGCCTGACACAATTTCGTTAAACTCTTTTTCATCAAGATATTGAAGAGCTTTTGATATTACATCATCAGGGATCTTTCTGAGAGCATTCAGATAGTTATGGAGGGATCCTTTTGATATATCAAGGATCTCTACGGTCTTGTTGAAGCCAAGCTTATCCTTAACTCTTCTAAGGATCTCTCTTCTCACATCATCACCGAGACCTTTGATATTAACCTTATGAATCCATCCTGAAGAAACATTTACATCTCCCATGAGTTCACTCATGAGTTCACACCCCCCAAGTAGAATCGTGAACTTCGGGGGTTAATAAGCATTTTCATGCGGCGGCCGGGATTTGAACCCGGGATCGCCGGCTTGGAAGGCCGGCGTCCTAGACCAGGCTAGACGACCGCCGCTGTCCATTATTTTCTTTAGAGATTTGTATATATAAGTTTTTCAGAGTATCTCTTTATCTAGTTTTTTGAACATATATTTTGATGCTTTGTAATATGTTACGTCTCCATGCATGTCCACCACTGCGATCACAGGTATATATCCTTTATCTATTGACGACTCAATCCATTCGCTTATAAGTGTTATTGGTAGAAAAACATTCTCTTCTGTGACAAAGATCCTGTATTTCTTTCCCTCTCTCTCTAATATAAGATCATTTTCTGAAAAACCTCTTTTAACAATTCTTCCTCTTTTATAAAGATCGTAAAGCACTGTAAATAGAAGCCACCAATCTTTTTTATCGCTATATCTATTAACAAGATCTTTTAAAGACAAAACTTTATCATTATCAAAAACAACAGCCTTTCCTTCATATATTAAAAAAGCTACCTCGAGAGGATCTAATGTTGTTCCTTTAGGATATTTCTCAGATCCTCTTACAACAACATATTTATCATCAAAAACTTTGATCTCAATAATCTTGCCGCTCATCTCAACCTTCTAATATAGACACATGAGACCTATATAACCATAATCTGACAAGATCATGATTTCTCAGCAACAACATAATAAAAGATCCTGCCAGTCTTTTCATCTACTACATTCATCATCTTGTCAATATATCTACGAATTTTCATCATAGATTTTAGAAGATTCTCTTTTCTATGAACAGAATCTATAGAGAAAAATATTGAAGGCACAAGATCTATGATGATCATTCTGCCATTATTTTTTAAAACTCTAGACATCTCTTTGAGAGCTTTAATAACGTTATCAATATGATGCACAGTAGTATGTGATACCACGACATTAAAAGATCCTTCTCTAAAAGGAAGATTCTTTGCGTCGGCAACTATAAACTCTAGAAGACCTTCATAGAATTTATTCACAAAAGATCTTGAGAAGATCTTAATATTTTCATAAGAAAGATCTATTGATATGAGTCTCGACCTCTCATTGATATGGCTCAGCATTACATAAGTATTTAGACCAAAGCCAAAAGAGATCTCAAGAATCAAAGCTTCATCATCAAGATATTCACCATAGATCTTGTCTAGATCCGAGGATAATCTATTTAATGTCTTATAAAGAAGCTTGTGTATCATATCTAATCTTTATAAATCTATCTTATTAATATAAAAAGCTTATTGAGAAAGGTTGAGAAAAGTGTCTGTAAAAAAAGATCATGTCTTAGATTATGAGATTCGGCTGAGAATTATAGAGACCGCAAAAAGATTATATCTGAGAGGTTTGATAACAAGTCTCACAGGAAATATAAGCAACAGAGCATCAGATAAAAGAAGATTTTGGATCACGCCTTCCGGAAAAGATAAATATGATCTTAAGCCTTATGATATGTCTCTAGTGGATATAGACTCTGGCGAGAAAATAGCTGGCGACAAGCCTTCTTCAGAATATCTTATGCATCTATATATATATAGAGTGAGAGATGATGTAGAGTCTATAGTACATGCTCACAGCCCCTACACTCTTGTCTTATTTGATCTTTATAAAAGAAGTCAGTTGATAAAGATATTTGAGAAATTCTCTGAAGAATATTATGAGACAAAAACATTTTTAAGAAAAATAGATGTTATAGAGAGAACTCCTCCGGGAACTGTTGAACTTGCAGAGAAAGTCTCAGAGGTTTTTAAAAACGATCTTGATGTGACATTGTTAGTTTTAAAAGGACATGGAGTAGTCTCTATAGGCAATGATCTTACGAAAGCTCTTAATAGAATAGAAGTTCTCGAAGATCTTTCTAAAATATATATTTTTAGAATGCTATTGATCAAATGAAAGATCTTTTAATCCAATGCTTCTCCTGATCTCTCTTCACATCTTTTTGATAAAGTCTCTAATCTATTAACAAGTTTGCTTAATGTTCTTGTTAATAATCTAAGCTCTGTTAAAGTAGGCTGAGATTTATAAATGATCCTTCTCAGCGAGGTATATACCTCATTAACACGTTCTCTAGGAAATGTTTTTGAGACGGCTTTCAAAAGGATCCTTTCCATAACCTCGAAGTCTTTTTTATCAGGTTTTTCAACAAGATCTATGCTTCTCTCAACACCATATTTATTGAACAACTCATATAAAACTATTGCAACGGCGTGTGATAGATTCAAAACTGGATATTCTTTAAAGGCGTTTATATGAACATACATGTGACATTTTTCGAGTTCTTCTCTTGTCAATCCTGTGCTCTCTCTGCCGAAAACAATTGCAACACTTTTATAGTTCTCGATTTTTTCAACAAATTCTTTAAGTTCTAAAGCCTGTCTAATAGGATCTTTATCTAATGGGATCACTGATGAGGTACATGCCATCACATCTACATCACTTATGATCTTGTCTAAAGAGTCTATGATTACAGCATTCTGAAGAACATCAGATCCTTTTACAGCAAATCTGAGAGCCTCCTCATTTATAGATGCAGATGGATTCACTAGATAAAGTCTGTTGATACCAAAATTCTTACATAATCTAGCTACAAATCCTAGATTAATAGATCCTTCGACGCCTACTAAGACAACTCTAATGTCTTTAGAGAACATTTTCACACAATCTTCTCTCTATATAATCTTATCTTCTCAAGACTTTTCATAACCTCATCAACATATCTATCAATCTCTTCTATAGAAAAGCCTTTTCTCGCCAACTGTTCTTTTATTAATTTCTCGACTAATGCATAGCTTTTATATCTCTCGTTAAGCTCTCTCCATCTAATACCTTTCAGACCTTCTGCAAGTCTCTCGTTATATGGAAGAACTCTCTTGATCATTAGAACAGATATTATAGGATAACCTATGTATCCTCTGAACACAGTCCCATTATCACTACTATCAACAATTTTTCTAGAAAGATCCACATAGACATCATATGTTCTATCACCTTCTGAACTGACCACCTGAGCTCTATACTCATCTAAAATCTTGATCCTGCCATCAGCTACCGCGCCGAGAGCCTCCAGAATTTTAATACGAGGAGGAAGTCTAAGTATCTGAGCCATATCTCATCATCTATTAATAACTATTTTAAAAATAATAAGATATAAACATCGATCATGACCTCCTAAAGGCTCTGAAGAGCAAGACATTCAGTAGCAAGTATCACAAAAACATATTTTAATACGAACGGTAACTATTTAGGGAGAGTTTATAGGAAGATTAACTAGATATATTGTTCTAAGAGGATTATCAATGTTTATAGTCTTCATACTCTCTATGCTAATATTTTTTCTATTCTTTAGAGTCGCACCTGTAGTCATAGGTGCGGGAAATCCTCTTGCACCTGCAAAAGCATCTTTTGATCCTGTGTCTGCGGCTGCAGGCTCAGCAATGCAAGGAAACCCCTCAGGATCTGGCTGGCTGGGATCTCCTCCTCCAGATATTCTCACAGGAGTGAGCCAGATGTTTCATCAGGCAATAGGTTTTCTTAAAAATATTCTGACATTCAATTTCGGCTACTCTAGATACACTTTTAAACCGGTTTCACACGAGATCTTGATAAGACTTCCTTATACCTTAGCAATATATCTAGTCGGGATCTTGACGCCTATATTGATAGGATATGCTCTGGCAGTTAAAGCTGTGAAACATAGAGGAAGGATCTTTGATTATCTAATAACGATCTCATCATTAATATCATATGTGGTTCCCTCATATGTTCTTTTATTATTACTCTATTATCTCCTAGCTTTTCTACCTAAAGTCTATTACGACATATATATCTTTCCTTTGCCTACCAGAGCTCCTATAATAAGCTCAAGAATAAGTGTTGAAGAACTCTTCTACATGATATGGTATCTTATACCAATATATATAGCTCTTATAACAACATCATTTGGTCAATGGGCTTATTATATAAGACAGCTGCTGATCTCCGAGGCTGAGAAAGATTATGTAGTATCCTCAAGAGCCATTGGTAAAGACGAGGAGTACATAATTAAGAAAGAGATCATACCTAACATAAAAGGTCCTATAGCAACATCAGTCGCATACACGATCCCGACGGTGTTCGGAGGATCAATAGTTCTTGAGATGCTCACTTCATGGCCTGGAGTAGCCTCATATGCTTATAACGCATTATCATTAGGAGATTTCCCAGCTATAGTAGGCTTCTACACGATCTCAGTTATTCTCATTATAATATCATTATACATAACTGATGTGCTTATAGCCATATTAGATCCTAGGGTCAAACTAGGCTGAGCAGATCTTATATAGATAACAACTCTGATATAATAGCCAGCGATATTATAAGCAACGAGAAAATTAGCGTTGAGATGATTAATGTTTCTCTCAAAACATTTTTTCCAACATATTTATTTAGAAGATTATGAAAACCACAGAGGCCATGTATGAATCCAAATATTATCAAAGAATATCTTAGAAACCTGTTTGTATGTAGATAAAGAGCATCAGAATAACATATGCTGAGCATATTGCACATAATTTTCTCAAAAAAAGGTGATATCATGATATAACCTGTTAAAAAATATGTTAATGATATGATCAGTAGTGGTATTGAAGTGAATTCAGTTAATAAAATAGAAACTCTTCTGATTATAAAAGATTTATCCACTTCTCATTTCACCATAAAATCTTTCTATATATTCAAATGAATTAACAAATCTGATGTTTGGAACACCTATTGGAAATATATAGAGAGGCTCTTCATCTGAAGATGCTCCAATGATTTTCGCCACAACATCATCATAGAAGGCTCCTACAGCAACTGTGCCTAATCCTAAGGCTGTAGCCATTAAATATATGTTCTGTCCCACGTGGCCAGCCTCCATATATACGTATCTAAAGCCTCTTTCACCATAGACACGTGTAGTCCTTCTATGAACTGCACAGATCACTATCGAGACTGGAGCGTCTCTGACCCACTCTTGATCTAATGATGCTATATAAAGATCGTTTCTAAGATCTCCTTTTTTAATTAGTTTAATACTATGTCTAAAAGGATCATATTTATAAGAGCCTGGCTCAAGAAATCCTTGCGAAGTCGCTACAGATCTTTCTCCAACAACAACATATATCTCCATAGGATATGTTGCTCCAGCACTTGGAGATGTTCTTCTATACCATCCATATATATTCTCGACGACGCCATAGGCGGCCCAAAGAATCATTGATAAATCATCTATATGAACAGGATCTTTCCTCCATTCTCTAATACTTTTTCTATTTAAAAGAGCTTCTTCAACAGAGAATCTCGTTCTTCGAGTAGGTATAGTGAGAAATATCTCACCGAGAAAAACTCCACTAGATATATCTCGATAATACTCATGTGAATATCTATATTTAGATGACAAAAAAATTGATGAGATTAATAGTACCATGAGAAAAGCAGCTATAAGAGATGTTATAAACATTCTTCTGCCAATATTGATGTCATATTTTCTCCTAAGATCTCTCATAAACAGTTTTGCTACTACTAAAACAACTATTCCTACAATTATGAGAAATACTATGGTCTCAAATATCTGATACATATAATGACTCCATTTTTAAATATCTAATTAAAATTAAGAATTATAGTTCAAAATGTTCTCAAGATCTATTGATCAGTATTTTATATAATAAAATGTCTTATCACAAGATCTGTTCCGATAGTGAGTAAAATAGTGAGGATTACAGCTGGAATTATATATTTAAAAGGTTTCACGATATGTGTCTCATAGTATTTTGCTGATAAAACTAGACATGCGTGAGAAGGACTTAACATAACGCCCATGTAGCCTCCTAAAAACGCTAGAGTTAGATAAAACAAATTATGATGGAAAAGATCTATGAAGGGAGGAAAAGCCAAAGCCACATATGCAAATTCTGCGGCAGTTGCAAAACCTATTACAAAAGGTACAGCTAGTGTTGCTATAAAAGCATGTCCTGATAATATATTTGATAATCTACTTGCAATATCTGATACTCTGATCATGTTTCCGAATACAAATACTTCAAATATCAACATTATAAGAGATAGATTAAAGGCGTATTTTAAAGCTTTCAATATAACATCTTTATCAGGTCTATATAATATTATAAATATGATTATTGTGATAAATATTGAGAGAGGCAGATAAACTCCCATCACAAGATTCAAGACAGCTATCAGAATAAAAGGCCATAGATGATAGATACCCTTTAGATCGCATGAATCTCTCTTTTCTATGATCTGAGAAGCATTTTTTAGAGAAAATCTTTTAATAAAAATAAATATGATCAGTCCAGATAATATGCTTGAAAAGGTTATGACCCAGTTGATATTTAATATATCTCTCACACTCATTCCCAGAAGACCTATTGCTATAATGATGTTCTGATAGAGAGGCCATATAGGGATCCATATATGTCTGAACCAATAGTTTATGAAAGTCTTAGCCTCTGACTCAAACATCTGATCTTTATATACAGGATCTGCTAATACTGCTGAGATATATGCGCCTCCAGGCATTGGAAGAAGACCTATTATCGCTGGAATAGAGACTCCAGCAAAATTATGACCTGCACAAATTAATCCTCTAACCATCTTGTCAGCTACACCACTTAATCTATAAAGATCTGCTAGAAACATTGCTTGTATAAGTGATGTGAGAGCTGTGAAAAGAGTGAGATCAAACGTTCTCATAAGAGCCGTATATATTTTATCAAGATCTGAGACAGCGAAGATTGTATATATGATCAGCCCCGCTCCTAAGGATATGCTTATATCTATCTTCTTCAATATAAGAGAAACGACAATTATTATAGATATCATGAGAGCAAGCTCAGGATTCATGAGAAACATCTTATTAATCCTCATTAGATATATAAGAAATATCTTATAAACAGATGGTAGTAATATGTCTATGATATAGGTGTGAAACTTGAGTGAGAATAGATCTAGATATGATGTTATAATTGTAGGAGCAGGCGTTGCAGGCGCGTCTCTAGCGAATCTTCTCTCTAAAAAAGATCTGAAGATTCTATTAATAGATTCAAAGCCTTGGCATAGATTAGGAGACAAACCTTGTGGAGACGCCATTGGTAAACATCATTTTGAAGAGACAGGTATTAGACCGCCCTCAGGAGAAGAGCTCGATGGATATGTGAAAGGAATCTTGTTATACAGTCCTTCTGAAGAAGTTGTGTTGAGATTAGAAGGAGAAGGTTTTGAAATCAATAGAGTCATGTTTACTCAAAGATTAGTTAAAGAGGCGATAGATAGAGGCGTAGAGTTTTTTGAAGAGACAAATGTCTCTGAACCTATTATTGAGAAAGATCATGTTGTCGGCGTCAGAGCAAATAGAAAAGGACAGCGCCTCGAGTTGAGAGCTGAGATTGTTGTAGATGCGTCTGGTAATAGCAGAAGTGTTATTCGTAGACTTCCAAAAGACTGGCCTATAACAGAGGACATTGATCCTAGGGATACAAATGTTGCATATAGAGAGATTAGAGAACTTAATAGAGATATTGAAGAGCCGGAGTTTATCAGAATATATGTTAATAACAAGATCGCTCCAGGAGGCTATTGGTGGGATTTTCCTAAGAGCAGATACTCTAACGTCACCAACGTGGGATTAGGCATTCAAGGAGGCAGAGGATATGGGCATCCTAGAGATTATCTTTATAAATATGTGTTATCAAGAGAGCAATATAGAAACTCTAGAATATTAGAGGCTGGAGGAGCTTTAGTGCCTACTAGAAGACCTTTAATAACAATGGCATGGAACGGCGTGATAGCTATTGGAGATGCCGCGTTTACAGTAAATCCTGTACATGGAGGCGGCAAAGGATCTGCTATGTTGTCAGCTTTAGCAGCTTCAGAAGCTATTAAAAAAGCTTTTGAAACAGGAGATTTCAGTGCAAAAGGATTATGGCTGATCAACAAATTATATCTTAAGCTATACGGAATTAAACAAGCTTCTTTAGATATCTTCAGAATATTTCTACAGAAACTTAGTGACGACGATATTGAATATGGTATTAGAAAGAGAATTATGAGAGAATCAGATCTTTACGAGACTAGCTCTACAGGTGTCATAAGAAGAAGTATTTTTGATAAATTAGAGAGAGTGTTAGCTGGGTTAGGAAGACCATCTCTTCTGATAAAACTTGCTCAAGTAGCATCATATATGGATAAGATCAGAGGATTATATGAGGAGTATCCTGAGAGCCCTGAGATGTTAAAAGAATGGAGAGAGAGATTAGAGAGACTGTACTCAGAGTTCTATGATGTTCTCAGATAAATTTTTAAGTATATTTTTTATTTTATTAACTGTTTTCACAGCCAAATCCTCAAGATCTTGTGAAAAAACAAAAAATCCATATGGATTATAAAGGATATAATCACAATTCAAATATTCAGATGATCTATATGTGATCTTTGCATAATAATATCTATGGGCAGATCCTTTTGCAAGCATGATCTCATATACTTTATCGTCAAACTCTACATAACCGGTGAAACACCACGATGTTTTTCTTAGAACAATTCTCCTGGCCCCATGTTCTAAACATTTTCTTCTGAAAATCTCAGCTTCTTTATCATCTATATACACATACAACACCTCATAGTGGTTATAGTCTTCTATTGATACGCTACATTAATTATATTCTTTTTCTAAAAGATAATATTTTTGAGAAAATGAGTGATGTATATAATTCTTTTAGAAATCTATGGATATGGAAATATCTTGGAGAGAGAGTGGCGTGGTATTATAAAGTCTCTGTGAATGATGCTCCTGCAAAATATTTGATAGCCAAAAGAACTCCAGTACCTTTAGAAAGTTCTTCAGATTATGATGTTGAGGAGGGTCTCAAGATCTATGAGAGGTATACAGAAGAGTTTCTTAGAATAAAAAGAGATATTGAAGATGGAGAGGATATTCGAAGACTAGAGACACCTAGATATAGTCTCTTAGATATGGCTAAAGATCTTGTGTGGAAGATCTTGAGGAGATGCGTGTTCTGTAGATGGAGATGTAAAGTAGATCGTGTGGAAGGAAAGAGACTTGGAACATGTATGCTTGATACTGTCAGCAGGGTCTCATCATATTTTCATCATCTAGGTGAGGAGCTGATATTCAGAGGAACACATGGCTCTGGAACAATATTCTTTACATCATGTAATATGAGATGTCTATTTTGTCAAAACTCTGATATATCAAGAGACAGATTCAATGGGATTCCAGTCACACCTAGACAGCTTGCTCAGATGGCCTACATATTGAGGTTAGAAGGTGTTCACAACATAAATTGGGTGGGTGGAGAGCCGACGCCTCATATTCATAATATTGTGACAGCTATATGGCATTTAGCTTATGAAGGTTTTAGATTAAAACCTTCTGATGATGATCTGGATCATATTTTAAAAGTCAAACATGACTACTTTATATTTCCTATGGATAAAAGATTTGCTGATTATAAAGGAGAATTTAATGTTCCAATGCTCTTCAACACAAACACTTTTCTCAGCAGAGAGTCTCTCATAATATTAAGACCTTTGATAGATATATGGCTTCCAGATTTCAAATACGGTCCTGGAAAATGTTCTATAAGACTCTCAAGAACTCCATGGTATTGGGAGACTGTCACTGAAAATCTGAAACTATTATATGAATGGGGTGAGAACATAGTGATCAGACATCTTATAATGCCTAATCATGTCAAATGTTGTTCTATACCTATAATAGACTGGATCTCTAGAAACACTCCTGAGATCCCAGTGAATCTAATGGATCAGTATAGACCTGAACATGAGGCTGATCCTCACTCGCCAATATTTAATAAAGATGCTTATGATATAGCCAGAAGACCTTATAAAGAAGAGCTTCTTGAGGTCTGGCGATATGCTGAAGAAAAGAAACTTATATTCAAAGAAATAACTTTTGAGAAAAAAGGATTCATGCTGCCATGATCTTTATGATTAAATTTTTATCCTCAAATCACAAGAGGATCAAGAGAACCTCCTATAAAGACCATAGATCCATTCAATAGTTTTTATAAATGAAGGCCCGAAGTGAGCTAGATTCAGCTCTTTAGACTCCTGAACAAGAAAAATTCTCTGATATTTATAGGCTGTGGAGTTTTTAAGTATAGGCCTGATCTCTAGGTATCTTTCTATATCAATATTTTTCATCACAGGCTCTATATTTACTAAGATGATTTGAGGATCTTTCTTAATTATATCAAGATCTGTAGGGGCGAAAAATTCTAAAGCATAATCTCTGAAAATATTTTCTCCACCCGCAATCCTGATCATGTCATCTATATATGTTAAAGATCCTGCCGAAGTAAAACTTTTGTCAGGCCATAAATACTCTATGTATGTTCTTAATCTATTTTTAAAATCGAAGGCTTTAACTCTGATCCTGGCTACCGCCTCTATTAATCTCTCGGCAATCTCTCTTGCTTCATAATATCTTCCTACTATACTTCCTACATCAATAACTATATGAGATATTATAGAGTAGACATTTGTGGGAAGAGGAATTAAAAATGTGTTAAAACCCTTCTCTTTTAAAATCCAAAATAATTTATCTTGAACACGTGATTGAAGAAATATTATGTCAGGTTTTAATAGTTCGATTCTATCCCATAAAATAGTTAGATAACTACCTACAATAATCTTATTATCAGGATCCTTTAGATACATTCTGCACCAAGGAGTTATACCAACGATCTCATCCTCAAGACCTAATAAGACTAAAGTCTCTGTCACAGAGGGAGATAAACTTATGATCCTCATATTATTCTCAGAGATTATATTATTATGAGCTATAAATTTAGAAACATCTTAAGATCTCTTTATAAGGAGCATCTGTCTTAAAACCTGTTTCATCAAGATGTGTTCTAGAGGCTTTATAACCTATCTCTTTAAGACATTTTATCACTTTATCTATCTTAGGAACATTCTTCTTCAATATTGATGCGATGTACTCTGTCTTATAATAATATGAAATATCGATCTCTTCGTTAATTATGTTCAGAAGCTTTTCTATCTTCTTCTTATTTTCTAGCCACCACAGGCTCTCAAGATCTTTTATAAGTCTATTAGTTAATTCTTTATCATATAGTTCTCCCAGCCATACAGGACCTATCAAGATCATTTTAGATCCGCATATTGGGCACTTTAGATCCATATGATCTTTATTAAAAAACTCTTCCTGAAAGATCGTGTCTTTATAATGACATTTAGGACAATATCTGTAAAAGCCTTCTTTTCTTAAAATATCAACACTTTTATCAGCTCCTTTATCTATTGAAAACAAGATCTTATAATAATGATCTGAGTAGTAAGATAATAAAGGTTTTAAAACAAGATCCTTTTCGGCTGCTTGTGTCTGAATATATCTGATTAATACTCTCAGACCAATCTCTCGTGAGAAATCTGTCTTGTAGATATATGCACCATATCTTCTAAGAGCTTTGCGAGGATAACCACCCATTAAGACAGCAAGATCTGTAGCTGTCACACTCAGAAAACCTCTTGGTTTAACAACCTCTAGTATAGAGTCTAAATATGGAGCCGGAGATCCATATGGATCTAAGTCTACGAAATCAATTTTTATACCGCCTCTTTTTAGACTTCTAGCTAGCATATTAACATCCTCACAGTATAACCGAATTTTATCAGAGACATTGTTTCTACGTACATTTTCTGAGATCAAAAGACATGCCATAGGATCTATATCATTCATATAAATCTCATTTAACGAGGAGACTTCAACAGCCATTCTAATGCCTCTGACCCCTGTCGCGGCCATAAGATCTGATGCCGTCTTTATCTTACTCTCTCTAGACAGCTCGTGTATAAAAATTATTGTGAAATCTCTATTCATAGACATAACAGGATTATAAAAGACAGGAGCCCACGCAGGCTCGTATACACCGTCTTCTCTTAGATAAAGATTTTTCTTAGGAACACATATTCTTGCTAATCCTTCTTTAATCTCTTCACTCCACTCAGGACATAAGCTCTCTATATTCATCTCTCTCTAATTATAAATCTTTAGTAAGTCTTTGATAAATTTCTATATAGATCTTGTCTCTATTAAACTCATTGATCTCGTAGATGATTGCAGAAAAATTTTTACTCAGATCTTTCACAATTTTCTCATGAACGACATACAGACCTTTTTTATCAGTTTTCAACATTTTATATATAAGATCTTTTAAAGAATATATTGACAACTCCATAGGTCCTATCTCATCTATTCCTATGATCTCTGCATAATCGATCTTCTCAGAAATTTTTCGAGAAATCCTCTCAGCATCCTCATGAACAAGACAATATCTTCCTATCCTCTTTATACATTCTCCACCTATTTTATCAGTTGATACAGCCAGCCATCCTGATTCTCCTGTCTCAATGTCAACTATTTTAAAACCAACTCGTCTACCTCCTTCTCTTACCTCAGGACAATAAAATCCTATTATCTTAAGCCCTCTTTTCTTCAAAAGATCTATTGTCTTCATAAAGACCGTAGTCTTTCCTATTCCAGGTCTTCCAGTTATAAATATTCTCATAACTATATCCCTAAAAATTTTATCTTCTTATGAATTCTTTCAACTCTCTCTCCAGACGGTCTAGACTTATGATCTCTGCCCTGCTCTCTTTTATATCTCTAATAATCTCCTCATTAAGATCTTTACCAGCGATAAAAGATCTGATTCTAAAGGATTTTGAGAATTTCATGGCTTCATTAATTTTCTGAATCCTCTCTTCAACAGCTTTTCTATGGTCATCAATTACTATCATAAAAGATTCTTCTTCAAAAACTCCAACTATATCTGGTGCTGTTCTATAAAGTCTTACTGCTGAGAGACCTTCTCTATTTATTTTATTGACAATTTTATCTTCAGCTGATGAGATCTTTGCTAGTCTCTTTATAAGTTTCATACGATCTATTTCATACTCTGTCTTTGACAAAAGATCTATAGAGCCGACAATCTCTTCTCCAAAAAGATCTATGAGTCTCTCCCCATGATCTATATCTGGATCCATAAGATCTCTCTCATACTCGTACACACTTTTTCTAGAGACTCCTAGCCTCTCCGCCAGATCTCCAAGACTCATTCTAGCTTTCTCTCTCATCTCACGCAACTTCTTATGATCTATCTTAATATAGAAAGATCCTCTCCACTCATATATAGAGATCTTTTCTCCATTAAGATATGCCATGAAAGTCTCTAGATTGACAACTCTCACGCCATTTTTCTCAAATATTATGCCTGACTCAATATGTTCGTCTTCAATCTTCTCAGAGATCATTAGTGGAGAGGCTTTCGTTGATGCTGAAATTGCAAGCAGATCTCTGAAACCTTTGTGATTAAGATCTTTGGTATCTTCAGCCACCTTTACTAGAGAAAGATCTTTCACAAGAATATCTAGAGACCTCTTTTCCTTGGGATATCTTATGATCTCTGTCTCAAAACCTTTCTCACGCAAAATCTTGCTGATTAATAAGGCTCTCTTCTCAACAGAGATCGTCTTGTCACTGCCGTTTTTCATATATACTGCTCCTCCGTATAATAATATTTCTCTATATCAGATTCTTGAATTATAGTTAATATTATTAAACTGCTGAATTCTGATAATAATTTTCTTAAGCCTCTATATGTTAATATACATTGTCTTATCTCTGTTTCATCTTTATCAAGAAAATTTTTCTTTATAAAAATGTTAAGCATCTCTATATGGCTATTGTTGCAATCAACAATTTTATAGATAGATGTCCCACTAATTTTTCCAATTAAAAAAGGGAGTTTCAGAAGATCCCATAGCTCTCGAGGTATCATCTCAGAAAATCTCTTCAGCTCCTCTCTCGAGAAGCTATGTCTAGAGCCGTCTTGAAGCTCTACATACGGGTGGCTCTCAGACAGGAGTTGTGTAAGAGATTTTTTAGAAACTGGATGTTGAGAAACTATTTTGTCTATATGATATTTATATAATCTCGTGAATCTTGTGATTTCATCTGTATCTCTCAGAACAATGCCCTCCATATTTATGTTTTTAAATAATATTTTTAGACACATCCAATCTTTTCATCTATTCCTGAGGCGATGTTCTCAAGTCTACGTGAGATATGTCTTAAAGCTCTCGACAAGATCTCTTGATTATTATATTTAGATAATATCTCGCGGGCATATTCTTTATATCCTTCTCCCAATGATTTGATCTTTTTAATCTCCTCTATTAATCTAGGCATTGCTCTCACAATATTATCTACTATAGTGATGTCTGCTGCTCTGGCTGTTCTTGACAGAGGATTAAGATCTATTGTTATCACTTTCTTCCCTAGTCTTCTCAAAGCCTCTGTTCTATCACCATCTTCTAAAGGCACAAAAACTAAATCAGCTTTTAAAATTCCTTCAGGACTTACTCTTCTTCTCTCGCTATGTATCTCAGGTATTACTGCCACAGCATCTTCTAGACCTAATACTTTCTCTAAACCTTCTTTTTTCAAAACATCTGCTATCAGCCTAGATCTTTCTAAAGTTCTATGAAAAAGATTCACTTCAACAAGAGAGTCTGTCTCTTTAGCAAGCTCAACAATCTCTTTAGATACTAAAGCGGCTGTGTTTCCATTCACAGAGATGACCGGGTATGAGGCTGTGAGAAAAGCGGCTGCAGCAGCTCTTATAGCCTCTAAAGCAAAATCAGTTGTACACTCACCTATAAGATAATCAAAACATTCACCACGTCCATGAGCGATCAAGCCTTCTAAAACTACTATTCCCCTCTTGTATCCTTCTACAATCTTCTCTCTAAGAAGTAGCGAATGATAACGAGGATGACGAGGATCTAACATCAATGTTCTCCTAATATAAATAATTCAGAAGGAATTATTATTCTTTCAAAAGCCATATATTCTATTGCTTAGGTTTTAGACTTATTAATAGAGAGATTATAAAATAAAATTGTTAGCTTCATGATGTAGAGAGGAAAAGAGATGCACACAGGATCTCTTGAGGAGTTTATAGAGATACCTCTTCACATAAGCGGTTTCTGGAGACCTATATATACAGAAGATGTGTTATCAACGGGAAGTCTAGGCGCAGGATTAGTGTTGAAGCCTATGACATTTATAAAAGCTATTAATGAAGAAAAGATATATATAAACTCTACACCATTTGATCTAGAACATCTTAAAATAGTTAAAGAGAGATATGGATATGCTAGAGGACTATATGTAAAGACCTCTGTGCCGCTGGGCGTAGGTGCTGGTGTCAGTGGAAACATATCTATAGGCTTAGGATATAATCTCGCATCAAAAATATATACAAAAGATCTTTTTAAAAGAATTGTTTTTGCAGGCATCATCGGACATGAGATTGAGGTGATCGCTAGAACAGGATTAGGCGATGTAATTGCTGAGCTGTCTGGAGCAGGTATTGAGGAGAGAGTTAGAAATGGTTCTCTATGTAAAGGTGTCATAATAAATCATCATATAAAAGAAGATGTCAAAGTATTACTTATAGTATTGAGAGAGAGAATTTATACGCCAGAGATGTTAAAACTTTATTCAGACAAGTTTTATTCTTTACATGAGAGGGCTTATAGAATATTCTCAAGATCATATGATATAGACTCTTTTATAGAAGCATCTTATTACTTCTCTAAAGAGATAGGTTTTCTAAGAAAAGATGTTGATGAAAAAATCAGTAGTATATTAGCTGATTATCAGAGAAAAGGTGATGTCTTAGGATATTTTATAAAAAAATCTCTTTTAATAATAATCTATAGATCTGATGCCGATGCAAAATCTATATGCGACAACATGAGATTCTTAGGTGAAGAATGTATATTTTTAGAGATAACGGATCGTCCTATCATAGATAGTAAAGCCTTAGACGAAAAACTATGTGAGACATTATTAAGAGATAGAGATGAGATATTAAAGAAAAAAATTATTCTACAAACTGATATATAAATACCATTACATAAGCCTCGAAATAAGAGTTTGGCGAGTTGCCGTAGATAGGTATATACGACATGAATATGGCCGCAGGCTTTAAATATTTAAATTCTGGAGGCTGAACAGGCTGACCTCCTACATTAGGATCTTCTGAATAAAATGTGTATCCTTTGAATATATGTAGAGCTCCATCAATCATTATTCCGTATAACGTTGTGTTTCTAACATAATCTGATGCCCAATTAGGCGCTATTCTTATGCTTCCATCAGGCATTCTATATACTTTCACATATCTCTGAGGACCTGATCCTACTGTATAATAAGAGGGAGTGTTGTTGCCGTATATATCATAATCAATGTTTACTCCAGCAATTCTATATATAGCTGATATTCCCTTAGCAGCATCTGCCCAATTTAGAGGAACTATATATTCCCCATATCTATTCACTGTGAAGACGTCATAGACAAGTATATACGTCTTATTAGGTTTCAACCTAAGATCTTCTCTCAAGATCTTTATAGCATCACTCTCGTTAGTAGCTGTAAAGAATTTAGCTAACAACTCTATTTGTGTGCCGTTTATGGTAGACCCGTCTGCTACTGAGGCTCTTCTTCCAAGCACAGAGATCCAGTATCCATAGTCCCACCACGCTACAATCACTGAGTCAGGATCTGTATTATTTCTTATCCACTTAAGAGCTTGTATCCATGCATCTGATGGTATGCTAACTGAGATGCCTGATGTAACGATCATAGGTAGATGTGTTCTATAGGCAGGGATATGATAGCTATAGACTATATACACATGTGATAAAAGTATTGATATTAATAATATGACTGCTAATAACGATGAGAAACTGAAGTATCTTCTCAATTTTATAAACATTGTTGAAGAATGTCTAACTAATAAGCCTAAAAAGCTTGATGCTGTCAATGCCATACTTATCACAGCCAATGAGAGGAAGTAGCTTAGATTAGTCAATACATATAGCATTATAAGTCCTTGTATAGAAATAAAGAATGCCACAAGATCTTTTCTATAAAACGTGAGATATAAATTATAGATGACAGAAAATATTGATAATATAAATACTGAGCCGTAGATATTGAGCACATAACCCATGTTGGTAGGCTGATACTCTGCAATAGTAAATGATAAAGTCCCCAGAACGTGATAGAAACCTAATGCTTGAGCCGCCTTCCCGGCTATGCCTAAGAAACCTGTCTGTAACAATATCACTCCTACGACGACGACGCCTATCAATGTCCCTACGTATGTTAACAAAGCTCTTTTCTTGAGATATGATATGTAGACATAGTCGTAAATAGTCAGCATGAATATAACCGCGATTGGGACAAGACCTAGATTCTTTGCAACATATATGTAGCCATATATAGGTGTTGAGACAAACACTATTAAAACAGGTATGCTCATCAAAACTGTGTTTATTAAAAGTTTTCTCAGGTCTTCTCTCTTCATAACAAAAGGTGCCAGAAGAAGTGTTGCATATATAGGAACGTATGAGGCTGCGAATAATCCTGTTGAATATGCTGAATAAGCCAATAGTAGTCCTGTGATCATATAATATAAGGTCTTGTTTGTTTTAAATGCTTTAATAAATATATAAAAGATCCATGGAGTGATCATTATAGCAATAGTGTATTTAACCATGAAGCCTGCAACTGTTCTGTCCATAAAAAATGTTGCCACCAGCCCGGTTATTATTACAGAAGCAATCTCACTTCCACTGATCTCTCTAGAGACTAGATACACTCCTATAAGTGAGATCGCTGCAGCTATAACAGGCATATAAGCCATAAAAGTCATAAGATCTATATATCTAGAGAATGGTAGATATAGAAAATATATTGTATAATAGATCCCTGGCACATCAGTTTTTGTGAAATCTCTCCCCCACGGGTACCAGAAGATTTCTGCGGCAGGATTTGGAGGCTTAAGATCCCAGAAAGATAGCAAGCCATGATCTAGGAGATACTTGACTACATAATAATTAGAATAAGGATCAAGCTCGTCAAGAAAAGTTGGATAACCATAGAAATGGCTGTTCACAAGAGGTAATATTCTGAGATAGATGCCAAATGCCACCACCAGGATCAATAGTGCGATCGATATTATGATACTTAGCCTCTTAAGATAATTTGAATATATTGTCTCAGAGACGTATCTACGACGAGCCGGAGATTGTCTAATAACTTTTTCAGATGCTTTCCTCTTATCTCTTCCACTCATATTCTATCCACTTTATAATGATATTCTCAGTATATAATTTTGTGAGGTCCTAATAACATTATTAATTTCCGACTTTGCTCAATTCTGAGGAATAAGATTTTCATTTGCAAAGCAACATCATTTATTTATGAAGGTGACGTGATTAGATATTGAGATGAGCAAATCATATAATGATGAATATGATCATGTGTATATCGGTGTTGACGATCTTGATGACTTTTATTTCGGCTGTACAACATATTTTGTAAAACTGTTTATTGAGAAATTATCTTCTTCAAATATGTTAACTAATATAGCTTTTCTAGATTATCCACGGCTTGTAAGAATGAATCCTGCTGTTCCTTTTAAAACACGTGGAAATGGTGCTGTATCTCTCTTTCTGAGAGTTAAAAAAGATTCTGAGGATAAATTAATATCTATTCTCAAGGATCTTGTTCAGAATTATTATGAGGAGAGCTTCGGCAGAGAGCCTGGGATCATATTATTATCTGAGAACAATATTCATGATCATGGGATCATGAGAGATTACTATTGGAAAGCTGTGTCTGACGTCATATTAATAGATCATGCGTTAAGATTATTAAAGAAATTTAATGCAAAAATCTTAAGTCATGGAAGAGGTATTGTAGGTGCGCTAGGAGCTGTATCAAATTTTTTCATCGAAGGAGACTGTACTTATGAGCTTATAGGATATTCCGAAAGATCTTCTGAAATCATGATCTCTAAAGAGAGAGTTATCCTCATGGATAAGCTGACTAGACCCTATACCTTCAATAATATAGATCCTGATCATAAGAAGATCCTTATAACGCCTAGTTTAGGAAAACCAGTTGTTTTCGGTATAAGAGGAGAAGATCCTAAGATCCTTATGAAAGCATTAGAAATATTAAGACCAGCGAACATAGAGAGCACATTAATATTCAAAACTAATCAAGGAACAGATCATCATATGATCCCTAGGAAAATTAGTGAGGCCAGAACATATAGAACAGGGCTTTTTGAAGGCGTGATCTCGAAAAGACCTTATATAGCATATGGAGGCGATGTATTTCTAGAGATAAAAGATCCTGAGGATCCTGATCTCAGGCTTGAAGTTGCTATTTATAAAGAGCTGGGTGAGGGAAATGTTGTTGCTCGAGAATTGAGAGAAGGAGATATAATAAGAGTAGGAGGATCTATAAAACCTCTCGCCAGATTATACGGTTCCTCTGATATGTTGTTAAATGCAGAAATTCTAGAGATCATCGATCTTAAAAAGATCTTTATTCAAAAAAATCCTTCATGTCCTAGATGCGGCTCTACTATGAAGAGCATGGGAAGAGATAAAGGATTTAAATGTCCTAAATGTGGTTATAAAGATCCTTTTGCAAAAAAGATCTATATAGAGGTGCCGAGAAACATAGATGTTGATAAAAAAATATTTAAGCCTCCGCCTAGAAATATGAAGCATCTTACGAAACCTGTCTCAAGATATGGTCTTGAAAAGATCTGTAGAAAAGATCCTGTATCTCTCAAAAATTTTTATAATATTCATAAATTTATGAGGAATCTAATGATAAAAATATAAGTTGCAAACAATTAATATTTATCAGTGAGACTTATGACGAGCGCTCTTGTATTGATTAATACTGAGGCAGGATCTGAAGAAAACGTCCTAAAGATCTTAAAGAATATTGATGAGATTAAAGAGATCTATTTGACTTATGGAGCATACGATATTATTGCTAAGATCGTTGTAGAAGATATTGGGAGATTAAAAGAGATTGTCTCTGAGAAGATAAGAAAGATACGAGAAGTCAAGAACACATTGACTATGATAGTCGTGGAGGGATCTTTTAAAAAAGTTGAAGAATGATCATAGGCTGTTAATGTCTGCCACTGAGTATTCTAGACAGACTGTTAGCACCAAGAGTTATTAGCGAGACGTAGATAGCTGGAAATATAGTTGTTAAGATCATAGTCATTATAACATCAGACAAAAATTGATCTAGCTGAATATTGACTTGATCTTCAGGTTCGTATCTTATGATCTCTAGATTCGGCTTTGGAGGCTCTTTAAAAAGAAAATATATATCTATATGAACATTAGAGAAACTTGCCCCAGGGTCTACAGATATTTTATATGTGTATCCCTCTACTCCTGCCCACTCCCATTTTATAGTTATGGGATAAGTCTCTATATTGTTTATGATGATCTTCGTGATATTAGTTGTTGATGGAGCCGTGATCATAAGTTCGTCTTTTGTCTCAAAAGTCATGTCTAGAGATATCAAGCCTTTATCATCATTTATATAGATAGTATATCTATAATATAGCATATGTGAAGGTGTGTGAACAAATATATATGGCATATATGAGACTAATATATGAGGGATCTTTATTATCTTGACACATTGTGTATATATACAGTCTCTAGAGAAATATAATGTCTCATCAGTATAGAAAACCCATCCATATAACTCATTTCTAAAACCTATTCTTCTATCTGCTGGGAGACCTGCATCTAAAGATCTTGTGTCTAAAACTCCTTCTCTATCTGCTGGATATGCCGCTATTATCTTATTAGGATCTTCTGGGAAAAAGAATTTTGTATATACATATGAGAGATTATTTCCTGAGTAATCTTTAAATATAATTAGTGGATAAACGATCTGTGTGTTAATGTTGTTCAGGCTCTGATTATTTGAATTAGATGTGTTGACAAGATTACCAAAGAGATAATTTGCGAAAGACGGCATTGCTGGCAGAGCAATCATTGATATTATGACGAAAGACATTAAAAGAGAACCTGCTCTTTTAAAGATCCCAAGCGGAATGTTATATAAGAGAACTCCTATCGCTAATAAGATCCCTCCTTTCTCAAATATCAGTATGTAAAGTATTCTAAGTAGAAATAGACTTATAAATGATGTTGTTAAAAGAGAGATCGCTGATGAAATCAATGGATCTATTAGAGATCTGAGTAGAGGATTAGAGATAGATGCCAAAGTCTTTAGAAAAAGGATCTTTGAGGAAATACTTAGGAAAAAAGTGTTAAACCATTTGATAAGCTCATTAGGATCTGCTCCTAATAAATTTTGAATAAATCTCACTATATACAAGATGATCCCGAAGCCAGTGACCATGACGATTCCTGTTATAGAGTCTTTCATCATTGAAGCTCCTAATCTTTTTACGCTGGCAAAAGGTATTGGAGAGCCCAGCAATGCTGATCCTAAGACATAGTTTAGAAACGCTAGATAATAAGAGATCTCTAGTAGAGAGCTTACGTCTTGAGGCATTTATACACCTTCTTTAAAAATTTAAGGCGTTGAAGTGCTCTGGATCATGTTTGTGGGAGGAGGAGGCATGGGAGATCCTATGGAGTTTACTATGAATATTATAAGAGAGAACACTGTCCCACCCATGGCGAGCCAGAAGGCTGCCCAGACAGCGTCTTCTACTAATGAATGACCTGTTTTTTTAAGTCTTGTCATAGGGATCGGAGCTCCTCTAAGAACCCATCCTATGATCCATGTTATCAAAAATATGACCCATGCTACAATCATTATCTGTACCGCTAGATTTCTTACAAACTCCACAAGATCCATTTTCCACCCCAATATATTAACTAGACTTTTAAAATGTGATAGGGGCTTTGAAATGATATCTTCTAAGGCTGTCATTAAGAACGTGAGATATCAGCCGAACATAATGATCTATGGAAGATCTATTGTTGAAGATGATGTTATTTTAATGAATTTTGTTGAGATAGGATTTCCTTCTAGAGATACTTTAAAGAAATTTTTTGATGAAAACAAAGATAGGAATGATCTTAATTTATTAATTGAATATGGTGAAGGATCTATTATAAGACAGGGGTCTCTGATAAGATCTTTTAATGTGATATATGAGAAGACTGAGCTTGGAAGAAATGTGAGAACAGGTCATCATATAATTATAAGAGAGAATACTAGAATAGGAGATGACACAGTGATTGGTAGCGGAACTATAATAGATGGAGATGTTGTGATTGGAAGAAATGTTAGTATTCAATCAGGCGTCTATATACCTCCTAAAGTTTATATAGGAGACAACGTGTTTATAGGTCCTAGAGCAGTTTTTACAAACGATCGTTATCCCCCTAGTAGAAGATTGATTGAGACTATTGTAGAAGATGATGTGGTCATAGGAGCAAACTCTGTGATAATAGCAGGAATAAGAATAGGGAAAAGATCTGTGGTGGGAGCTGGTTCTGTAGTGACTAAAGATGTGCCCAGCAACGTAGTTGTAGCTGGAAATCCTGCCAAAGTATTAATGTCTAGAGAGGAGTATGAGAGAAAAAAGAGAGTTTATGAAGAGAATATTGGTCGGCTGAGTGTGTCTTAGATGAAGATAAATGTTAAAAAGCTTGTTCTAAAGATAAGTGGGAAGCTTATAGATCCTTCTAGACCGGATCTTTTTAAAAAATATGTTGATGTATTGAGAAGAATCTATGAAGAAGGCATTAAAATAGCTGTTATAACAGGAGGCGGCGTGATAGCGAGAGATTATATAAAATTATGTAGAGAGATCTCTGGAAACGAAGGGCTGTGTGATATGATAGGTATAGAGGTATCTCGTCTAAATGCTCTTTTACTATCATTTCTTTTAGGAGATATTGCATATAGAAAAGTTCCTGAGAGTTTCAAAGATCTTTTTGATGCATGGGCTTCCGACAAGATCATTATTTTAGGAGGAATACAGCCAGGTCAGTCTACAAGTGCAGTAGCTGCTGCAGTTGCAGAAGTTTTATCAGCAGATCTATTGATATATGCAACAGTTGTTGAAGGAGTTTATAATAAAGATCCTAGGGAGCCTGGGGCGGTGCTACTTAAAGAGGTGAACACAAATGATCTTAGAAAGATCCTTAGTAGCCAAAGTTTTTATGCAGGAGGATATGAGCTTATAGATCATGTGGCTATAAATATTATAGAGAGAAGCAGAATAAACACTTACATCATCAACGGATTTGATCCTGAGAATATTCTCAGAATATTAAGAGGAGAGAAGATAGGAACAAAAATAATATTTTAGAAAGTTTGTCATAAGAGCTTTAACAAGATCTTTATGTTGCTCCTGGAGGACCTCCAACGTTTCCTACAATGATAACGTATCTTACCACTAGAGGAGCTTTATTATTTTGAACATATGCGTCAGCAAGATTCTGAGCTGTATACTTCTCAACAGAGACAGGGATCGACTGTCCATCAAGTCCTGTTCTGGCCCAATATAATTTTAGAAGAGATATAGAACCTTGAAAAGTCTCGTCCGCAAAACCTATGAAGTTCCCTAAGAATGAGAAGAGTTTGTTGACAGCAGAATTTGAGAACTCTCCTTCAAATAATAGATTCACAGCCCACATGAAGATGCCAAACATTATAGATGCCATACTACTTCCACCATAGACATAGCTTGCACTAGAGCTATCAATAAGCGTTGGAGTTATAGGAGGAAGAGAATCATATGTGGTACTGTTTAATAGATATTCTTTTACTTTAATAGCTCCCATCAAATCAGATATTGCATTAAATATGTTTGTGATATATTTACAGGATCCTATACAAGCTCCATAAGCATCATAACAATTTGTGCCCCAGTCTCCCCGTTCGGCAGCTTCAAGATAATATGGTGTGATCGAAGGAATCGGAATTGCGATCCAATAATTATCATCATAGCTTCTTATATCATATTTAAGAACGAGAACATCTCCATAGCTGGTCATATTCGTTGGTACTACGATAGTCGCGTGTCGTACTCCATTGTTCCATTCGTCATTAACTATACTCACAACAGCCATGTTCATATATGTATAATAAAGCTGTTGACCAGATATCAATGTACCCATGAAGACAAGACCATGAATATTATAACCTGCAAAGCCAGATGCGTACATCAACAACACCTCTATAGGCGGTAGTGTCTGAAGTCCTGAGATCACCGATAATACATATGGTTTATAGAATATGAAGGGGCCAGGCTCTATAGTATGTCTCCAACTGATTGTGTAAGATCCTGGATTGAGACATGTGCCTACTATAAAATCCATGTTATGAACTCCCTCTCTGAGACATAATCCTCTACTATTGATATAATCTCTGACCTGATCAGGGGTGCTAAACTTGTTTTTACTAAATAGATATGCTGAGCCGTATAGACTGATGAAGATCTGCCATAGATCATTTGATGTGATGCCTGGCGTGTTTATTACAACCCTATCAATCCAGAACTTCGGAGGATCATATGGGAAATCCCAGTAATTATATATGTAGCCGTCAGGATCTATATAGCTATTAATTATGCTAGGTGCAGAAGTTATCTCAAAGCTCTTATTTAATAAGCCAAGCTCCCTGCGGATCTTATCCACAACTGGTTGAATATTGATTCTGACCAGATCATTCTTAAGATCATTTAATGAAGGTATTATAATCGTGACCCCCTCTCTCACAATAGCCAGAGGATCTTGAAAAATTCTTTCAAAGGCATCTCTATATCCTTTGCTTATATAATAGTGCAACGACGAGAAGGTCTGAGTAAAAATATAATTATGATCATCTTCATCATATAACCATAATGATAATGAAAGTGTAGGCATGCCTACTCCTATGATCTCTCTTTCTGTTAATCTTTTAATAACCTCTTTACCACTTACTCCTATAACACCTTCAGGCCTAAAAGATATATTTATACTTGAGTATATCCTTCTCATACGTTCATACTCATTTTCGAAACCTTTCGAGAAACATATTGAAAAGCTTCCCTTTCTTGCTAGATCTTTTAGAGAGATAGTGTGAAATTCTCCTCCGAAGGAGATTATAAGAAGACCAGAAACTCTTTTCCCATCAATTATGAGATTAGCGTCTCTGAGCATGATATTTATACAATTTCTGCCATTACTCAGGGCTTTGAAAATAAGAGGACCTACATTTACATGCTGGGAGAATATATCGCTGACGAGAAAAGGATAGATGATAGTAATTATGACCATAAGTAATAGAGATATGATTTTTAGAATATTATGATTCACGTCAATAACACCCTTCTTATCAATATGATTTTAGAGGGTCAGAAAATATAAAAGTGATAATCTTTTTTTAAAAAAATATATAATAGCGATTATGGATCTCTAAATAGACCTAGATCTTTTGTGATGGATAGTATAGTTGTCTCTTGTTGTTTATTGAGATCCATATTTCAAAAAAGTTTTCTATAGAGCTTGTCAAGATCTTTGGCATGAGAACTTCCTCTATTTGAAATAATCCGGCGTAATCATTCATTGTTACTATGATCTTGACAGGTCTCTCAACTCCTTTCTCTATCTCTACGCTTCTAATTGATAATGCTGACATGGCGTGCATATCTATTTTTCCCATCTTATATGGTATTCTTGCTCTCCCCATAGACATGTCTGTTCCATCTGCTATTTTAACGATCCCTGCCTCAGTAGTGAGACATTTTTTAGAATATTCTGTCGCATGTATTGCGTGAAGAACCTCTTGTCTTATAGCCACAGCTTTTCTCCCTTTAAAACCTAATGAGCTTAATATTCTATCAACAATATCTTTAGATATCAAAGCTCCTAGAAGCTCATGATCTTCTCTATGAATAGAGTTTCCAATATCATGAAGATAAGCTCCTAAAAAGACTATGAGCTTAGCCTCATCAATATTTGACACAGTCTTATCTCTGAGAGAAGATGGCTGAACTCCCTGAGAGATCAATAGATCAAAAATTTCTAATGCCGACCCAGACACGATCTTAGAATGAACAGGCCCATGATCATTATATCTAAGTCTTATGACAGCATTCACATTACTCATTCTCAGAAGCTCTTGAACTTCTTCATCTCTCTCAAGAATCTTATATGCCTCAGCGATGAGAGGATTCTCTCTTAATTTGGTCTCTAAAAGCTCTGTAGAGACTATAACCATTTATTTCACCATACTAATCACATGCATATGGCATATACTCATTATTATTTTCTTTTAAAGTTAATATAGGTTGTAGTGAGATACGAAAATGTCTTTGAAAAAAGATCTATTGTTTGCAGATGCTCATCTACATAGCAATCCTATCAACGGCCTAGGATCTGAGAATATCGCTAGAAGATTTAAAGAGAGAGGAGGCTGGTTCATAGCATTAGTTGGTCTGCCCCCAACCAGTCTGGGTTTGAGACCTGATCTAGAGGGTTTCACAAAGTCTATAGAGATGCTATTGAAAGAATGTGAGAAATTGAGAAATCTAAAGATCAGATATTCTTGTTTAGGAGGTTTTCATCCTGCAATGATTGATAAAATGATTGATGTATACAAGATGTCTCCTGAGAAAGTTTTTGAGATATCTATGAAAACTATAGAATACGCTGTCAAGCTAGTTAGAGAAGGATTATTAGATGGTTTAGCAGAAATAGGCAGACCTCATTACAAGACTTCTCCAGAACATATAGTTTTGGCTGACACTATTTTTGATAATGTTCTTGAGATAGCTAAAGAGAATGATCTTCTTTTACATCTTCATCTTGAAGAAGGCGGGTGGGCAACAGTTTATAACGTATATCTTAAGATAAAGAGATATTCGCTAGACCCCTGGAGAGTGATTCTTCATCATAATAGAATCAAAAATTTAAAACCTGCGATCTATTATAATCTTATATCTACTGTGCCAGCGATTCCTCAGATAATTGAGAATATAAAAGATCTTGAGAAGAATTATGTCTTTGAAAGCGATTATCTAGATGATCCTTCTAGACCTGGAAGACCTATGTATCCATGGGAGATTATAGATAATTCTCTAAATGCTCTCAGAAACAATATATTAAGTTATGAGGATCTGTATAAGATTCATGTTGACAACATAATCAAGATATATAATGTAGAGCCTCCTTAAGATATAATAGGTGTCGAAGACATATGTTTACTATAAAACCTATTGGAGTAGTCAGAACATTATATTCTGATGATGATATTAGAAACTCTATAGAAGGAGTGCCTGGGTATATAGAGATATTTCCAGAATATGAGGAAGGTCTCGAAGGATTAGAAGAATTCTCACATATTATCGTGATCGCTTATCTTCATAAAGTCTCTGAGAGACAGAGAGACGTTCTAAAGGTGAAACCTAGAAGACTTGTAAGACTTGGTATAGATATAAGTGATGTTCCTGAGATAGGAGTCTTCGCATCAGATAGTCCTCATAGACCTAATCCTATTGCATTATCTATATTAGAGCTTTTAGAACGTAGAAAAAATATATTATATGTCAATAAACTAGATCTTTTCAATGGAACTCCTGTCATTGATATAAAGCCTTATACTAGAGATAGAATCATTGATAAAATAAAAGTCCCCGATTGGATCAATATATTAGAAAGAAAGATCCTTCAGAAATTTGGTGATAAAAAGATCCCTATATGAGCCTGTGTTAAATATGAGCTATTTACTGATCTTCTTATATGGACATATTATAGAGAAAGGGCAGTAAGAACATTCCCAAACATATCTTGGGTAGGTATTGCTTGTTATTCTTATTATCAGCTCTTCCTCAGAGATCTTGTCTTTGATCTTGTATTGAGCAACTCTCTCATAAGTTATATAGATGAGATATGTCTCATCAAGATCAAAAAGCCAGTTATATATTCTCGCCTGATCCATGTGATGTTCTAAAGGTATTCCATAATCAGATCTGCCTGATTTTATTTCTATACCTATCCTCTTATTATCTTTCTTAACTATAGCATCACATCTTCCTTTGACTCTAACCACATTACCCTGAGGAAGACTCAGTTTTTTCTCACCTTCAACCTCTATCTCAACATCTGATCCATATATCTCCGTAAGAAGTTTCTGAAGACCTTTATGAACAAATTCTCCTAAAATTGTTGGCGGAGACATTATCTCATAGAGAGAGATCTCTGGATATCTCAGCTCAAACTCTCTTTTCAAAGGACATCTGACAAGATCTGTGACATAATACACATCTGGCTCTCTCACATGTTTATCTCTCTCTTCTTTTCTTAATCTATAGATCTCTTTTATAAGATCTATATCAAACTCACTCAATAAGACACCAAAGATAATTATGTCTATTTATAAAATATTGCCGAAGGCGAAGATCATTAGAAAAGATCTTTAATAGAAAATTAATTAACATTTTATTAGTGACAATTATGAGCAATATAGTCTTGGTCGAAATTTGTGATGAATAGGGATGATATGTTGAGTAACAATGATATATTAAGAGAGCCTCCATATGATTTTGAAATTGAGAAGATCGTAGATGCCATTCTAAGAGGAGGATATAAAAAAATTTTGATTCAAATGCCTGACGGACTTAAGATCTATTCTAAATATATTCGCGACGAAATTGTTAAAAGAGTCAGAGATGTCGAGATAGTATTTTCAGGAGATAGTGCATGGGGTTCTTGTCTTTTAGATGATGTAGAAGCTACGAGAGGAGGCTATGATCTTCTTGTTCACATAGGACATATAGAGTATCCATATTACAAACCTTCTCACAGAACATTATTTATACCTGCTTATAGCAGACTATCTATATCAGAGGATCTGATATCAAAACTTTTTGACGCTCTTGACCTTTATAAGATAAATAGCGTAGGTGTTGTATCAACGATCCAGCATATAAAACTTCTGCCTGAAATATTAAAAGTCTTGTCCACTAGATATAAAGTTTTTAAAGGCTCTGGTCTTGGAGCTGTCATGGGATGTGAATATTCTTCTGCAATAGCGATCTCTAGATATGTAGATGCTTATGTAATCATATCGGGAGGAGTTTTTCATGGCCTGGGTCTAGGTCTCTCAGTCTTGGGAAAACCTGTTATAAAACTTGATCCTTATGAGAGCAGGGTTGTAGATCTTACTAAGGAGATTGATAAGATCCTTAGAATACGCATTCACAAGATCCATGAGGCTTCTGAGGCGAGAAACTGGGTCTTGATAGACGGTGTCAAAGGTCAGAATAGATCTTGGTTCAGAAGATATTTAGAACAGCTGATAAAAAGTAGAGGCGGAGACTACATAGTATATGTTTCAGAGAATATAACAAAAGATCTTCTTATCAACATAGACAGTAGTTGGGTTGATGCCTACATCATATTAGCCTGTCCACGAATACCAATAGATGATCTATATGATTTCTATAAGCCTGTTCTCACACCTGCAGAAGCTAGGATGATATTAACTGGAAAAAAAGATCGATATTATTTTCCATGGTAATTTTCTTAAGACAGATCTTATATATATGTCAGCCATTTTCTGTATCTAGGCACCTTGCCTCTCACAATATCCTCATATAATTGTTGTAAAGCTTTTGTGACAGGCCCTGGAGATCCGTCTCCTATCTTAACGCCATCAACTTCTACTATAGGTGTTATCTCTGCAGCTGTTCCTGTGAAAAATGCTTCATCAGCTGAATATAACATTCCTAGCGATATGTCATCTTCGAAAACGTCTATCCCGAATTCTCTGTCTAAAAGTATTTTTACCGTGTCTCTAGTTATTCCTGGAAGAACTGATGCGTAGAGAGGTGGTGTAATAGCTTTTCCATTTTTCACTATAAAAATGTTCTGACCAGGACCTTCGCTTACAAATCCTCTTATATCTAATAGAAGAGCCTCGTCATAACCTCTTATAGCTGCATCAACACTTGCTAAATAGCTGTTTATATAATGCCCCGTCGCTTTGGCGTTCATTGGGAGAGAATTTGGAGGTATTCTTCTCCAGCCGCTAGTTATCACTCTGGCTCCTTTTGTATACGCCTCTCCCATGTATCTGCCCATCTTAAGAACTCCTATAGCAACTGAAGCTTTTCTCTGAGGAGGTCTGACGCCTAGCTTTGGAATATTAAGAAACACCAGAGGTCTGATATAACATTCTTCAAATTTTGATGCTCTAACAGTTTTGATGATAGCCTCCTCAATCTCCTCAGGTGTGTAAGGTATCTCTAATTTATATATCTTAGCAGAATCAAATAACCTCTCAACATGATCTCTTAATCTGAATATAGCTGTTCTTCCATCAACAGTTTTGTAAGCTCTTATACCTTCAAAAACTCCTACACCATAATGAAGCGAATATGTCATTACACTTATCTTAGCCTCATGAAATGGAACTAGCTCACCATCAAACCATACATACTCGCCGAAATCTCCAGTTGAAGACAAAACAAAACCTCCCGATATAAAAATATTATGTCTCAGATAATAAGCTTACTCTTCATGTCTTCCTCATCAGAGATTATTCCAAAGGATCTTGTAGAATAACCTCCACGGGCATTGGAGGGATCCTTCTTTTATGTTTATTCATATAATATCTTCTTATCACATCATCAACTAATGTCTTTGGATATCCCAATTTTTCGATAACATCTCTGACACTCATCCTAAGATCAAATAATGCATACATTATCTGATCCAGGACGCTATAATCAGCCGGTAGCTCATCTAAAGCAGTATGTCCAGGATATAACCTAGGTGCTGAAGGCTTCTCAGCGATATGTTCTGGAAGACCAAGCCATTTCGCGAATCTTCTGACCTGAGACTTATATAAATGAGTTATCACTGTAAAATCAGATGCTCCATCACCATATTTCGTGAAATAGCCTAATATATATTCGCTCTTGTCGCTTGTGCCAGCCACAAGATAGTTATATGAGTTAGCATACATATAGAGTATACACATTCTGACTCTAGCTCTTAGATTCGCGACAGCCATCTTATGATCCTCTTCTTTCAATCCCGTAGATCTTATGAAGCTACTAACGATCTCATCTATAGACACCTCTATAGTCTTTAATCTCAACATCTCAGCAACATATTTAGCATCTTTAATATCTTCATAAGGAGTAAATCTGGTCGGCATAATAAGTCCTAGAACATTATCAGAACCTAGAGACTTAGCCAGTAAGGTGGCGACTACAGAACTATCTAATCCACCACTCAGACCTATTACAACTCCTTTAGCACCACTCTCCTTTAGAAGATTTTTGAGAAATATAGATATTCTTCTAAACTCATACTCCCAATCCAATTCCAGAGGCATTATCAAAAGATCATTCGCCTCCTAATGTTAATATTTTATTTCATAAAAAAATTATTTCTAACACAAGATTCTCAGATTCATAAAGTTTTCCACAACATTTTTCATCGACAATATTTCTCAGAAAATCCTCATAATTATTCACATAATCTTGTAGAAAAATATACTCGTCTTCAGATAGATAGTTATTTTTTAATCTTGTTATAAAGACACATGTGCTACTTATTACACCAGCTACCACGCCTCCCTCACTTAAAAACTCTAGTATACTCTCAAGATCTTTCCTCGATGGAATACATATATTCTTTGGATGTGTATGAAACATCGCTATTAAACTTTCTATTTTAGGTATTGTTATACTTCTCTCATCACCTTCTAAAACAATCCATGACCCGTCCGAAAGAAGAATCATAAGAAATTCTTTATTTAAATAATCAGAGACCGAAATATATCTGATAAATAATTCTCTTAGATCTTTTAATATTTCCTCATATATTTTATCAAAAATCTCTTCATATCTTATTACATGTAATGAACTAAGGATCTTATCACTTCTTTTTGTAAACGAAAGTTTCTCAGCCCTCCAGAACATGATCTTTTCTTTCTCATATAAATCTTTTAAAAGTTGTGAAAATACTCTCTCTATCTCTTGTCTACATTTTTCATTAACATAGATCTCAGCTTCATCACGAAGCTCATCTACATATATAATAGGATTTTCACAACCAAGATCCTCGATTATATAATCAAGAATTCTTCTAAGTTCATAAAATTTTGCTATCGAAATACCTCTCTCAGATCTTTTTTCTAAATATATTTTATTAGTCATCTAGACTCCAGATTAAAAACTTTTTTACAAATATAATATTAGACTACTATGAACATATTTGCTCTCTACATATTGATCATGTCATTGAACTTATTTCTCTTATTAGCATTTTTCAGCAGAATTCTTATGAAGCCTGAGCTACTTGTAAAAGAATTTAAAGAGACATCAAAATACATCTCTAAAGCTGGGACAAGAGGATCTAGAAAAAAGAGAGAGATAGTCTCAGCAAAAGTCTCTTTAGTAAGAAAAAAAGTGTTCACTATATCAATGATGGCAGCGATAATACCTGTGATAGGTATGATGCTCATGTTTTTATATCTATCAGTATTCCTTGGCGAATATGGTCTTGCAACAAGATCTTTATGTTCTCTCCCGTATCCTATAGAGCTTTTTTATGAAGGACAGTGTCTCATATATACTCCATGGATCATTTTTTTAAGTTATGTTCTTATTCTTCCTCTATATAATCATTTCTCAGGAATAGATCTTTTGAGAGAACATAGAGAATGAAAAGATCTTCTTAATATCATGTCTTGTTTTCTTCAGCGAGTGAAAGATTTAGTTTAAGAAATTCTATAAGCTCTTTATATCTATTTCTCACAGTGACTTCTGTCACACCAGCTGCGGTAGCGATCTCTTTCTGAGATCTTTTCTCATTAGTTAATAAAGTTGCTATATATACTGCTGCAGCTGCTATTCCAGCAGGATCTTTTCCAGCTCCTATTCCTGTGTTTCTTATCTTAGCCACAATATCTTTTGCTATTGCCTCGACATTTCCGCTGAGACCTAGTTGTGCAACTATTCTAGGTATATACATTGAAGGGTCTGGCTTAGGTATCTCTATATTAAGCTCCTCCCAGTTGAGTTCTTTCCATAAAAGTCTGTAACATCTTGCAATTTCTTTTCTATCACTTCTAGTATATTTCACTATCTCATCTAAAGATCTTGGGGTACCCATTACTCTACATGCAGCGTATAATGCTGCCGCAACAATACTCTCAATAGCTCTACCTCTTATAAGACCTGATTCAATAGCTTTTTTATAGATTATAGCAGCCTGATCAATAACTTCTTTAGATAATCCCAAAGCGTTGCCCAGCTTGCTAAGCTCTGCATATGCCTGTGCAATATTTCTATCTAATGTGTTCTGAACTTTTGTTCTCAACTGAAGTTTTCTCATTCTGGCATACTCAATCTTCTTCTTAAGATCTAGTTTCTTTCCTGTGGCATCTTTCCCTCCTATATCTATGATACTGGTGACATCACTACCCTGAAGAATTGGAGATATAGGAGATCCTGCTCTGGCCCTCTTCTCTCTCTCCTCACTAGTATAAGCTCTCCAGTCGGGACCTGTATCAATCAATCTCTCCTCAATAACTTCTCCAGTATCAAGACATATCTTCTCTCCTCTGGCCTCATCATATATTATTCTGCCAGAAGGACACGGAATGCTACTCTCACCTTTTATAGATTTAGCTTCTGTAGAAGAAGTAGCTGAGTAACTCATTTAAATCCACCAATACGTTAGCCATAAAATATAATTATTTTAAAAGCTTATAAATATTAACATATGAAAATTTCGAGAAGCTCTATTGTATCTACATATATTAAGATGAGTAAGATTTATATACTTCCATACGTATATACGTGTATGGTGTGATGATGCCTAAGAGAAAGTTAACGTTGAGTGTGAGAGAGGATCTTATCGATGAGGTTAGGAGAGTAGCCTTAAGCGAGAGTAAGACTTTAAGCGACTTGATTGAAGAGTATCTCGAGTTTCTAGCGTTTGAGACTTGGGTTGCAAAGCTGGCAGAGGATCTAGGGTTAGGTGAGCTAGAACCGATATTCGATCAAGAGATCACATCTACTAGGCCTAGAGGGTTAGACGCGACTAAGATAGTTAGGGATCTAAGAGATGAAAGAGCAGGTGTTCACTATGAGTAGAGAGATCTACTATCTCGATACAAGTGCTCTAGTTAAGAGATATGTTCTCGAGCCTGGTAGTGAGGTAGTGGATATGATATTTAGAGACGCATATAGAGGTTTAGCAATGATATCATGCTCATCCTGGAATATTGCTGAGGCAGCGCTAGTATTCGACAAGTACGGCAGAATCTTAGGGCTTAACACAAGAGAGCTAATGAGAAATATGATGAGAGAGTTGAGAATATTAAGTAGACTCCATATGCTGAGAGTGATTGGAGTAACACCAACAATAATAAGAAATTCGATACAGCTGATCTTCAAACATCACATCTACGTAGCCGATGCTCTACAGGTATCGTCAGCTAAAACAATTAATAGTAGCAAGTTCCTAACAGGAGACAAGAAATTAGCTAAGATAGCTGAACAAGAAGGCTTACAAGTTATTTATGTCGAGTGACTCCCTGACCTCCTCCCACCCTAAAGGTCGAAGCTTGCTCGGTTATCAGGAGAGAGGTCGATCAGCGTGTTGCCGTCATTGATAACGTTAATTAGGAGTTCTATGATGAACTATTGGACTCTGCATCGTTTCTTTATGATATATATATGCCATGGAATCATCTTGAGAGACAAGCCTGATGATCATAGCTGAAGCTCTTTGTCTTTGAGAGGGACAGAACCGCCTCTCTATACTAATGATCGAGAAAAAATAGTTCTGCAGTAAACATCGAGAGATGAGATCAGTAGGAACTTTTATGGAAAGTTTCAACAGATCTTCTAAGGCTGTATGGATAATAGAAGACTCGTTGAGAGAGCATCATAGCAATACTATCCTACGGAGATTCTGAGGAAGAAGCCGAGAGATCCCTTAAAGATCACATTATAATTGATATGATCAACCGGATCAATAGTGAGAAGCAGATATGTTTTCTCCTCGAAATGGTTTCAGCAGAAAACCTTCAAGAGGCAACAAAAGCAGAGAGATACGGAGACAGATATCTGAAAAGAACAAGAAGGCAAATAGAGAAAAAGATGCTACTTATATTGTCTAGCCACACGCTGAGAAGATATTTTTATGCGGATATCTATATAACTATTCGCCTATGTCTCCTCCGATCTCTTTGCGGAATCAAAAGGTTGCAAGGATCGAAGACTGATCCAAAAGAATCAAAATGTGATCCTGAGGATCATATGTTTATAAATGAGGATCATTAAAACAAAGATCTTGATGCCGCGGCCGGGATTTGAACCCGGGTCTCCCGCACACAAACGTGTCACGGGCTCGAAAGGCCCGCATACTTGACCGGGCTATACTACCGCGGCTCTCAAAAATATATATGTTCATTAGACTTTTAAGAATATTTTCTCGACTTCTCTGCTATAATCAAATCAGAGATATCCTTATTGTTAAAGTATTATTTCTATCTTATTTTTTCTGGCAACGCCCCCTGGCTTCGGATCGTTTTCTTCAAAGATCATGTGTTTATCTGAGACTTTCTCCTCAAGATCACGATATATGTCTTCATCATTAATTATCTTATTGAGAGCTTCTCTAATAATCTCCGAGCGATTCAAGCCGCGACTCTGTGCGTAAGAGTCTAATCTCTTAAGCTCTTCTTCTGTTAATTTAAATGAAACAATTTTAACTTTCTTACTATTCATCAGAGCCCATTAATATTGATTAGTTGACTGAGGCTTATTTCATATATGTATAAGATCTATATACATATGATTTATAAGTCTTCATTAAACTCTTCTCAACTTAATCATGCTTGACTCATATATTATTTTCATAAGTCCTTCATCATTTATTCTCAGAAGATCCATTGTCTTTTTAATTGATTGAAGACTTAAATCTCCGAATCTTTTCATAGATATCTCACGTATGATCTCGCCGTACTCCCATGGAAAAACAATCCATTTGTCAGTAGAATCATTATAATAATCAGGCACAAGCATAGTCCTCTTCTTTATATAAAGTGTTGCAGTTCTGATCTCTTTAGCTCCATATAACCTCACAAGGTCTATCGCTGTCTGTAGAGTTCTTCCGCTATCACTCACATCATCTACTAAAAGAACCTTCTGATCTCTTACATTGATCGTGGGTCCTGATATTACTAGAGGTCTCTCACGTGTCTCGCCAATACCTCTATAAAACTTGATCCCTATCCCACCGATCTCTTCTACACCCAAGAGATCTCCTAATAATCTACCTACGATCCATCCATTTCTAAAAACTCCTATGATCACGTCAGCAACATATTTACTCAAATAAATCTTTTGAGCAAGCTCTCTAACACCTTTAAACACATCCTCCCAGGCAAGCACCAAAAGATCATCAGAATTCATATGATCACCCGGACATCTAATTCATAATAATCTATTTATTATGAAAAATAAATTATCAAGCCTTTAAAAAAGATTTTTAATATTACTGTATGAAAAGATCAGTTCGTCGCGAGTTCTTCACATGTCTGATTGGAGCGGCTTCATCATCTGATTAAATATTTCAGTCAGAAATATATTTGTTTAAAAGATCTGTTCAGCCTATGACGAAGGTTTCATATATAATCTTTTTCTTCTCGAAACGTTCTGGCGTGAAAGGTTTCATAAGCTCATGTTCTTCTCCAGTTAATATATATTCTGCCAACAGTTTTCCGGCGTAAGGGCCTAACATGAATCCATGGCCGCTGAAGCCTCCTATAACATACAAGCCGTGGGGCCAGTCTCTTTTTCTACCCATTATATGACTTCTATCAGGCGTCATATCATAAAAGCCGCTCCATATTCTCATTATTCTGATCTTATCGGCTCCCTTAAGAACGTTTCTCAGAATATAAGCCATTGATCTAAGCCATCTGAAGGTGTTCTCTCTCTTCACAAGACCTTTCACCTCTTCACCCACAACTGCCGAGCCTATGATCTCTCCTTTAAAAGTTTGTGAGAAGTCTGTATGAAACTTTGAGTCTATGACAAGCTCTTTTATATGATATTTGAAAGGCTCTGTCACCATGACCTCTTTTCTAACAGGCTCTATAGATAATCCTAAATTCATTTTCTCAGAGAAATACTTCAGATCTTTACCAACTGCCAGAACAACAGTCTTAGCATTAAATTCTCTACCATCAACAAGTCTGACCCCAGAAACATTTCCATCTCTCACTATGACCTCTTTGACTTCAGACCACTCATATATCTTAACATTCATATTCAACAATCTCTTCCAAAAACCAAACACAATGGCATCTGGATGAAATGTTCCATCTTGAGGTCCTAAGAATGATGCTATAAGATCTTTCTGTCTCCTCAGGTAAGAGAATCTCTTGTAAGTCTCATCAGGAGAGTATTCTATGAGAGGGATCTTGTATTTCTCAAATAGTGGAAGATGTCTTTTCATAACTTTATACTCCTCCTCATCATATATAAGCCATAGATAGCCTGTTCTAGCAACCAAAGTATTATATCCCAACAGCTTATGTAGATTAACTAAATAATCTATCGCCTTAAGAGCAAATCTAAGATTCTCTTCAGCACCAAAATGAACTCTGAATCTCCCAAGATTTCTTCCAGAATCTCCATAGCCGATAAATTCTTTCTCAAACAAACATATGTCTTCTCCACTTCTCTTATTAGCTGCCAAATGAAATGCTGTTGATAAACCTTGGATCCCTCCGCCAACAATTATATAATCACATTTCAACATATACACCTCATAAGAAACTTATTTCCACAGGCTCTAGAGGAGGTCTTTGTCTTATTAATCCTACAGATCCTATAGGAATCTTCTTTAAATAAGAGAGTATGATAGCAGCATTATATTTACATATTCTCCCTTGACAAGATCCTGTGCCTAAGGCAGTGTATCTCTTAATCTTCTCTAAACTTGTGTATCCATTCTCAAAAGCTTTAACAAGATCTTCTAATAAAACATCTTCACAAGGACATATAAACTTGGATCCATATATACTGTCGGCTAGATAAAAAGATGGTCTCTTATCTATAATCTTGCTATTTATGTCTACTAGCTTCTTCTCAATAAATATCTTCTCAAGAATCTTCTTTTCATCAGAGCTCAGTTCTCTATCGAGAATAGTCTTAGAAATTATTCTGGCCTCTTCTTCAATATATTTCTCTTTAGTCCCAGACATGCTGCCGAGAACATATATGTTAGGCACATCTGTAGAGCCGTCTAATCTACTTAATACTGTGATGCTCTCAAGAGACTCTGAATAAGCTGTAGACACATGATTCTGAAGCAAAGGTTCTATATTAGCCTGTCTATTCAATGCTGTTATCAAAAGATCTATCTCTATAATTTTTTTCTCACCATTTTTCAAACGAATCTCTAGTGATTTAACATGGTCATATCCTGAAGCCTTTATATAATCAATTTTATTGAAAACCTTGTATCCTTCTGATCCTGTGATTCTCTCAGGAGATTCTGAGACGTCTATAAGATAGACTTCTGCACCTGCATCTGCAAATAACCTTGAGATCATGAGACCTCTTTCTTTATAACCTAAGACAGCTATTCTATGATCTTTTTTAATACAATTGTTCTTCAATAATTTAAGTGCCAGATCAGACGATATTATGCCTGGAAGATCGTTATTCTCAAATATTGGATATACGTCACGAGTGCCTGTCGCAAAAACGATCTTTTTAGAATTAACAACATAGATCTTTCTTTTTAAATAATTGATAAAGACATGCCCATCTTCAAAATAGCCTAGATAATGAGCTCCTCTCAAGATATTGACATCGCTATCAATTTTATATCTCTTCTCAACCTCCGAAAGATCATCCTCATCATCATATACTAACAGGTGAGAGACAGATTTGTTTAAAGAGATCTCATTTGCCAATATTACTGCTGAAGGCTCTCTTCCAATTATCAGTATATCGGTATTAATACTCTCAATATCCACGGAAGATTCTGTGAGAGAAGATTCTTTGATAGGAAGTCTGGGAAGACTGCTTATTCCAACTATGAATCTCCATATATATCTCCATAGATTTCTAATGAAATAATTATGATAAAAACCTGCGCGACCGAATCTAGTAAATATTGCTGAGATAATTCTATTTCTAGGTCTCACAGAAGGTTCAACAAGTGTGTGATGTTTAACTAAGTAATTTAATGAGCCGTTAGACGATAATGTTCTGATCCATGGACACCAAATTTCGCCAAAAAACGGTGCTCTAGGTCTACCAAATTTAGGACTTAATGAGGTAGCTCTCATAAATACTCTACAGAATATTGAAGACTCAAAGCTAGTAGGAAAATTTATTCACCAAATATTTAAATTACAAAAGGCCTAATTTAATTTTAATAAATAAAGAGTTTTAACAAAAGATCTTTTATAATACGTTTCTAAAGATCCTTTATATCATTTGTACAGAGATCTTTATATGTCATATACGATATAGGTTCTCCATCTGCCGTCGCTTGTTCTATGTATAAACATTTGAGAGTATGTTACAGCCTTTACCACAAGTCTAGCCTCGTGACGTTCTCTATCAAATTTCTCGCCGCACACGACTCCTCTAAGGATCATTTTTTCAGATCTGTCTTCTCTAAATATTGTCATGTTTAACTGCCTGATTTCTGAATACACGTAGCCTGTAAGATCATGATCTATTAGAAGATTCTCGAGCCATCTATATAGAAGATTCTCAAGATCAAAGCCTTCAGCAGAGATCTCTTTACAATCTCTGGGCACAACTTTTTTTATATCTGTCATCGTGTTAAACATGCTTATGGCGGCCAACTCAAATAATTCCAAAAGATCATCTGCCGTAATCTCATATAAGACATCTGCTGTATGTTCTAACTCCTTTATTTTGTTTAGCGAATCTTCTATATCACTCATCTTATACCCAGAGATTTTTAGAACAAAAAGTTTATATTAAAAGATCTTTGTGTCCGAAAATCGTATTTGACAAAAAAATGTTTTAGTCTTCTAAAGTTTTCTCAGGTCTGCCTAATATGTTCTCTATCTCTTTATAAAGATCTTTTTCTTCAAAAGTTTGTTCAGTTTTCTTCTCTTTAATCTTATGAACAGCCAAGATCACTTTATTTAAAATTCTGAAAACATCCTCGATCTCTTTAGCTATATTTTGCCATTTCTCTTCATCTTTTTCTTTCACTTTTTTATATATGTTGCTCAATATAACAAGATCTTCAGTACTTATTTTTTTAAGCTTCTCATAATCTGTCTCAGCCCATCTCTCTTTTATAGCTAATTTATTTAAGAAATCCTTGATCTTTTCAATATTTACAGCTATCAACTGTGTCTTTATTATTAAATACTCAGGATCTGTCTCATCTATATATTCTCTAGATCTTATTATATAATCTTCAACAACTTCTTTCACCACAGGACTACTAAATATAAACCATCTCTGTCTAGAGGTATGTAAAGTAGTTTTTATAAGCCCATAATCTCTCTCAAGAATTCTTAAAATAGGCGAAGGATTGTAACTATATCCCATGAGGCCAAGCTCTTCAACCAGTGTCTTGTAATCAAAATCTCCTGGAAGTTTTGGTAAGATATCTCTTTTCTTCTCAAATCTTCTTGAAGCTCTCACAGCAGCTTCTAAAACTGCTTTTCCTCTCTCCCCATATTTAACTAGAAAATCAGATAACAAAGCCTTGATATTGTCTGTAGCAACATTTTCAACTGACATTTCTTAAAATACCTAATTTTCATCAGAGATTTCAAAGATTTAAGATATAACCATAATTTCTATATGATATCCGTTTTCCAAGGTAATACTTATGCTCGATTTTCTCGACGTCTCTATCAGAGATTCTTTCTTAACATATATTTAATTCTTAAGAATATTTTAGATAGGTGTCTCATTTAAAAGATTCTGTCATAGATCATGTGTATGTTAAAAGTGTTAAAAAAAGTATTGTGCCTAAGATCATCATAGCAGACTTAGAAGGTAGCAATCTGAAGATCTCGATGGATATACATCAGGAAGTGTTTAACGTCAAAGAAGGTGAGAAGCTGGAGTTTGTGCTGAGCCACTCATTGCCAGATTATAAAGAAGGTGAAGATTTTTGTGCCCGTGGAGTAGTAGTAGGTTTTAAAGAAGATGAAAGAGGATTTAGAGCAATAGTTAGTTTATATGGATTCTTAGTAGTTATATATCCGAGAGACAGAGAGATCCTAAAAGATTATAAGCCTACTGACGAGATCTATTTATGTCTGAAAAAATTTTGAATCGAATAACAACATTTTAATGAACAAAGATTCACATGAAGGAGCTTTTAACAAGTTTCTCGATAGCCGCCTCATATCTCTTATCCACATCTGAAGTAAGACTTGGCTTAACAACTTTTAAAGCCTTCATGAAATACTCCATAGAGACAGGTCTCACCTCTAATCTCTCTCTTAATGCTATTAACACTGCTTCTCTGACCAGAGCCTCTAGATCTGCTCCGCTATATCCCTCTGTCATCTCAGCAAGTTTATTAAGATCTACATCTTCAGCAAGAGGTATTTTTCTCGTATGGATCTTAAGGATCTCTAGTCTAGCTTTTTTATCTGGAGGCGGCACATATATCACTCTATCAAATCTGCCAGGTCTTAACAAAGCTGGGTCGACTAGATCTGGCCTGTTAGTTGCTGCAATAACTACAACTCCTCTCAAAGGTTTTATTCCATCCATCTCTGTCAGAAGCTGATTAACAATTCTATCTGTGACCCCAGATACGTCATGACCTCTCACAGGCGCTATAGCATCTATCTCATCAAAAAATATTATCACAGGGGCAACCATTCTGGCACGTCTAAATATCTCTCTAATAGCTTTCTCACTTTCTCCAACCCATTTACTTAATATCTCAGGACCATTTACAGCTATGAAATTAGCCTCGCTCTCTGTTGCAGCTGCCTTTGCAAGTAAAGTCTTTCCAACACCCGGCGGACCATATAAAAGTATTCCTTTGGGAGGTCTTATCCCCATCTTCTCAAATAACTGAGGATATTTAAGAGGCCACTCCACCGCCTCTCTAAGCTGTTGTTTAACATCTTCTAGACCTCCGATATCACTCCATCTAACCTCGGGAACCTCTACAAATACTTCTCTGATCAAAGTTGGTTGCACACTATTCATAGCCTGTAGAAAATCTTTCATCTCAACTCTGAGCTGACTAAGAAGATCTGGTGGTATAGGCTTTGAAAGATCTATAGTCTTGTCTCTTAGAAATCTTCTTAAAGCGCTCATAGCAGCTTCTTTAACAAGTGCTGCCAGATCAGCGCCTGTGTATCCATGAGTCATATCAGCAAGCTTATCAAGATCCACGTCTTCTGCCAGAGGAACATTTCTTGTGTGTACAGCAAGAATCTCTTTTCTAGCTCTTCTATCTGGAGGAGGTATCTCGATCTCTCTATCAAATCTGCCAGGTCTTCTCAATGCAGGGTCTACAGCCTCTATTCTATTGGTTGCTCCAATAACAACAACTCTCCCTCTAGATTGAAGCCCGTCCATCAATGTGAGTAGTTGTGCAACAACTCTCTTCTCAACTTCACCGACAACTTCACTTCTCTTAGGTGCTATAGCATCTATCTCATCAATAAATATTATTGCAGGAGCGTTCTCCTGAGCTTTTTTGAACACCTCTCTAAGTCTTTCCTCAGACTCTCCATAGAATTTACTCATTATCTCTGGACCATTTATAGCTATGAAATAAGCTCCAACCTCATTAGCCAACGCCTTTGCAAGTAAAGTCTTTCCGACGCCCGGCGGACCATATAAAAGTATTCCTTTGGGAGGCTCTATACCTAGATGTCTAAAGATCTCTGGATGTCTCATAGGAAGCTCTACAATTTCTCTTAACTTCTCTTTAACCTCCTCAAGATCTCCTATATCCTCCCATGTGACTCTTGGGATCCCTTCTAAAGCTCTTTTAACCTCCTCAATAGGTTCATATTTAATCGTGATCTCTGTGTTGTTAGATACGTATACCACATTTGATGGAGAAGTTGATCTGACGAAGAATTTCATAGGCCTGCCAAAGGCAGGTTGTATAGGCACTACTATGGTCTCTCCTCTAGCCAGAGGCTTTCCCATCAACTGATCTTTTATATATGGAACATATTGATTAAGAGATTCAGCAAGCTCCTTAAGATATTCTTGTGAGGTTCCAAGAAACGGTGGGAAAAATCCTTCTTCAGCAATTTCTACAGGAACAAGAATTATTCTGTCAGCAGGAGGAATCTTTTGTTCAGGAAATACTGTGACTATGTCCCCGACGCCTACGCCAATAGTCTCTCTAGTAGGACCATCGATTCTTATAATATTTCTATCTTCATCCTCAGGATAACCTGGCATAGCCTGAGCATAAGCAACTCCCTTGGGCCCTCTTATTCCTACAAAATCTCCTGGCTCAATACCTAACTCTCTCATGACCCTCTTAGGGATCCTGGCATATTTTCTATAGACATCTCTACTTTTAGCTGACTCAACTATAAGATCTATCTCTTTTTTAACAGGATCTCTCTTAATAGACACTTAGCTCTACACCATTTAAAACATGATAGATAAAGATAATAAATATATTAAAAACAGTCGGCTTTTTCTGTTCCTAATCTTCTGAGAAATGATCTGTAGATTATTAACATGAAAACCTCGTTCTTTAGAATGGATAGAGAGTCATAAACATTTCTTATTAGTTTTAAATTTAAAAATCTTATTAGGTGACACTTTCATGAGTATAACACCTGTGGCAAGAAGATTCATGACTGAGCTTAATAATATATTAGACAAGAGAATTACTGTTAGAATGTCTGATGGAAAGATCTATAGAGGAGTTCTTTTAGGAGTAGATCAACAGGGTCTGAATTTGGTTTTAGGAGATGCTGAAGATGAGAAAGGCATCAGATATCATAGAGTTTTTATATCAGGATCTCGTTTATCAGAGATTCTTGTTGAAGAACTGCCGATTTTTGATCCAGACGAGTTTGCTAATTTAGCTGCTCAGAGATTAGGTATTAATCCTGTCAATATAAAAGTTCTTAGAGACGCTGGTGTCGTAATGATATTAGATAGATATAAGATCTCTGAGAACGGCGTCGAAGGTTCAGGGGCTTTGGCCAATAGAATCTATGATCTTTGGGATGAATATATCAAATCAAAGAAATCGAAAAAAGCTTGAGGATGTCTAAGTGGATGAGATTTTCGAGATTAAAGATAAAGATCTTATGGGAAGAATAGGTTTATTACACACTAGATCTATGAAAATAGAGACTCCTCTTTTTTTCCCTGTGATTCATCCTATAAGAAATTTACGTGAAATATCTGTTGAAGATATTAAAAAGATAGGATTTAACACGCTTATAACAAATGCTTATCTTGTGAAAAAATTTTATGGAGAAAAAATTTTTGAGACAGGTCTTAAAAAGATCCTTGGTTTCGAAGGAGTTTTAATGACAGACTCAGGAGCTTATCAAATTATGCAATATGGAGATATTGACGTAAGCAACAGAGAGATCGTGGAATATCAAGAGAAAATGGATCAAGATATTGCAGTGATCCTTGATATACCAACTAGATCTGATGTATCATATGAAGAAGCTGAGAGAAGTGTTGAAGAAACCTTCAAAAGAGCTTATGAAGTACTTGATATTATAAATAAATCTGAGAAGCTCTGGGTGCTACCGATTCAAGGAGGCGGATATAAAGATCTTGTTTATAAATCAGCTGTCAAGAGCCTTGAGCTGCCTGGATATAAGATATATGGAATAGGCAGTCCTGTTACATTTCTCGAAAATTATGAGTATGATAAGATTTTAGAAAACATATTCATAGTTAAAAAGATTCTTCCCCCAGATAAACCTGTACATTTATTCGGCGCAGGACATCCAATGATCATTCCATTCATAGTTGCCTCAGGAGTCGACATGTTTGATTCGGCAAGCTATATTTTATATGCTAGAGAGAATAGATATGTGACTGAATATGGCACAGAGAGATTAGAAGATTTAGAATATTTCCCATGTTCATGTCCAGTATGTAGCAGATACACACCTAAAGAGCTTATGGAGATGAGTAGAGAAGAGAGAACAAGATTATTAGCAATACATAATTTATATATGATCTATAAAGAGCTTAAGAGAGTTAAGACAGCACTTAAAGAAGGCAGATTATGGGAGCTTTTAATAGAAAGATCACATTCTCATCCGCGTCTGAGAAGCGTTATCAAGATATTTATTAGAGAGAAAGATTTCATAGAGAAATATTCTCCGTTCTCCAAAGGTCGTAGAGGATTATTTATTACTGAGTACGAGTCTTTGTACAGACCTAATATACAAAGATCGAAAAATAGAAACTTTGAGGTTCTTTCTTATAAAATTATTAAAAAAATATGTGAAGAAATAATATTTATCCCAGCAGATCTTAGATATAAACCTTTTTCATCTTCACCTATTTTAAAAAATGTGTTTTCTCAAATAGATATTAGAAAGATCTCATGCACATATTATTACACACCTGTGCTAGGGATCTTGAGTATATCTATTGAAGAAGCATATCCTTATTCACAGACAGAGATAGCCAGAGAAGTAATAGAAGATCCTAGGGTGATCGAGGTTTTGAAAAAAGAGCTTATTGAAGTTTTAGATAATCTGAGAAGAATCCGTAAAGACCTAAATATAGTGATGTATTTTGTTAAAGAGTTGGACTGGTCTCTTAAACTTTATGAAAATCTCAACAGAGATCTTGAGAAAATTAATATAAAAACAATAGTTCTGTAGAGTGCAGATGTAGTCTATCTGGCTTATATATTTTTATAAAGAAATGTTCTGAGGAGATTTGTATGAACACGTCTAAAGAGAGAACACGTGATGAGATATTAGTTCTTGAGAATGGCAGGATCTTGGATGTTGAAAATGAGAGATTTATAGAGAGAGGAGTGATTATAGTCAGAGACAAATTAATTAGCGACATAGGATCTAGAGGAGAAGTTGAGACTCCTAAGAATGTTGAGACGATAGATCTTAAGGGAAACGTTGTTCTTCCAGGTCTTATAGACGCTCATATGCATTTGACAACATAAGGGCAAGCCTCACCCTTCAGGGCGGGGATGAATAGAAAAATTTATAAGATATGTATCCTCTAATATATTCGGGAGAGTGTCTTGGAGGGCGAATCTCTAGAGTGGATGAGACTTAGAAGTACTAGGCATGCTAGGTATTGGTGTGGTTATCATTTTGTCTGGATCCCAAAGTATCGTAGGGATGTTCTCGTAGGAGATGTTGCTGAATACACTAAAGAAGTCTTAAGTGAAATACTCAAGGAGTTAGAATGTGAGCCACTAGCCTTAGAGGTCATGTCTGATCATGTTCATGTGTTTGTTTTATGCCCTCCAAGACACTCTCCAGCTTATATTGTGAACTATCTTAAAGGTAAGAGTGCTAGAAGAATACTGCAGAGGTTTCCAGAGCTGAAGACTAAAACTGTTCGTGGGAGGTTGTGGAGTAGAAGTTATTTCGTGGCGACAGTCGGAAACGTAACAGCTGACATTATTAAGAGATATGTTGAGGAACAGTGGGAGAAAGAGAGATGAAGAGAACCAGCATAGTAGAACTTATAGTCGATAAAAACTCTGAGGAGAGGTTGAAGCTACTCTGCAGTTTATCATCTAAATTATGGAATGAAGTAAACTACACTAGGAGGAGAATGTTCTTCGAAAAGAAAGGAGTAGACCTCAAAACAACATATAAGAAGTATTATGAGAAGTATAAGACACTTATAGGTTCTGCCACGACACAACAAATACTTAATAAAAATGATGAAACTTGGAAAAGCTTCTTCGAACTATTAAAACTTAAGAAAGAAAGTAAGCTACCGCCGTTCATTACAAAAATCAATCCGCCTGGTATAAGAAGAAAAATAATAAAAGATCTCTATGGACAGTTCTAAGGAAAGACCAGTATAAAATAGAGGGGAATAGATTAGTTCTCAAAGGACTGGGAGCTATTGGAAAGATAGAGCTGAGATATAAAGGATTGATACATTTGAAGGGAGATCAGGGTAGACTGGAGATACATTATGATCCAGATAGGAAAAAGTGGTATGCTCATATATCATTTGAGATATTGGAGAAGGCTGTCAGAGGAGTATGGACTAATGTTCCGAAGAAGCCGAGAGGAGATCTAGTGGCAGGTATTGATATTGGTATCAACAATTTGATGGCTGTATACGTCGAGAATGGCTTGGCAAAGCTTATTAATGGCAGACCATTAAAAGCTATATCTCACTATTGGAGGATGAGGATTGCTGAGTATCAGTCTATGTTGAATAAATATGGCTTGAAGACTTCTAGAAGGCTCAGGTCTATGTACTCTAAATGGAGGAGGCAGGTTAAGTCTTATATTGACTCAAGAGTTAGACAGACAGTCGAGTGGCTTTATAATGTGGGGGTCTCTATTATAAAGATTGGTTATCCTAAGAATATTGCACAGGAGAATGGAGATTTTAACAATGTCAATGTTTGGACATATGGCTACTTGCTGAGAAGAATTTATGAGATTGCAGAAGAATACAGGATAGTAGTAGTCTATGTAAATGAGGCATATACATCATCTAAGTGTCCAATTCATAAGGAGAAATGTGGTAAAAGAATTAAACGTGGACTATTCAAATGTACAAGACTGAATAAAATATTTAATGCAGACCTGGTAGGAGCATTTAATATACTCATAACCCCGAGTCCCGAGAGGGATAGGGGTAATAGGCCGAAGACCCGGCCCGGGATTGAACCCTCAAGAAGAGGGGATGTAATCCCAAACCTCTCCGCACTATCAGGAACCTTCGCCCTTTAGGGCGGAGAGGAGGTCAGGAGGTGTTTGTGGCCAGAGCTATAAAAGATCTTGAGGCATTATTAGATGCGGGATTCACGACGATTGGCGATGCGGGAAGCGTTATAGCGCTTAATCTCAAACAAGCTGTTGAAGAAGGCACCATAATTGGGCCGAGAATCATTGCCTCGGGATATCCTTTGTCTCAGACTTTTGGTCACGGAGACGAGCATTATCTGCCTGTTGAATGGGTTGATGCAAGAACTACGAAAAAGCTCACTCCAATGATGTCTTTGTTATGTGATGGAGTAGATGAATGTAGAAAGGCGGCTAGATATGCTCTTAGACAAGGAGCTGATTTTATAAAAGTGATGGCCACAGGCGGAGTTTTGTCTCAGAGAGACAGACCAGAGTATATACAGTTCTCTAAAGAAGAGTTGAGAGCTATTGTAGAAGAAGCTGAACATGCCAATAGATTTGTACATGCTCATGCTCAGGGTTCTAAAGGTATTATACATGCTATAGAAGCAGGTGTTAAAGTGATTGCACACGCTATATACATAGATGATGAGGGATGTGAACTTGCTAAACAAAGAAATGTTGTTGTTGTGCCTACGCTCTCAGTAGTAGAACATATTCTCAGATATGGCGAAAAAATTGGAATACCTCCCTGGGGTGTTGAGAAATCTAAAGAAGTCTATGAAGAGCATATTTCTAACATAAGAAGAGCATATAGAAGAGGAGTGAAACTGGCCACTGGGACAGATTTCATGGGCGGGAGAGAGGCTTTTAGACATGGAGACAACGCGCTAGAGATCAAGCTATTAATAGAGAAGATCGGTATGAGACCTATAGATGCTTTGAAATCAGCAACTTTATATGCTGCTGAGGCTGTGGGATTAAGCAGTTTAACAGGCTCTCTAAGAAAAGATAAATATGCAGATCTTATCGTTATTAAAGGAAATCCATTGGATGATCCAGATCTTTTGCTTAAGAGAGAAAATATTCTCATGATCATGAAAGAAGGAAGGATCTATAAGAACATCATTGAAAAACATTGATTTCTGCAAAAAGTTCAACAATAGATCGCTGTTTCTAAAAGAGTTCTCTCCAAAGATATGTTTCAAAAGTTCATATCATTGGTTTTCTACTTGATCTTAAAATAAGCCTCTTGAGATATCTATATACTGTAGAATGCTCTCTACCTTCTATAAGTAATTGAATAGCCTCTTTGACAGCGTTAGCAGACTCATAATCTCCTATGATCGCTATGTAGTTCTCGTAGACAGATATATAGCATCCGCTGATCTCCTCTAGATTTCTTCTTGCCCTCCCCTCTTCACCTATTATTCTACCTTTAATTCTCTTCAGATGATTCTCGGGAAGTCTAAGCTGATCTTTTAAATCAATAATTAGAAGAACCTGATCTTCTCCTAAAACTCTCTCAGCTCTTTCAGGACTGAAGCCGTATCCTATTGCCTCTATATAATCTTTTGCTTTAAACAGATTATTCACTGGAGTATCTGATTTAGAAGGCTCTATAACAACAGATCCTAGGCTAGGGTCTATAGATATCTTTACATCAAGTCTCTGTTGAATTGTTTTTATAATCTCTCCTTTATTACTTAATAAAATTCCGACTCTCTCAACAGGGATCTTTGTATAAATCTTTGTGACACCTGGGATATATCTAGATCCTTGATCAATATTACTCATATGTTTTTCTGCTCCATGAGAAATTAAAAAACTCGTGAAATTTATTTTTTGTTATTAATAAATGAATTTGATGATGAACTCGGGAGATATGATTGATGATTAAGGTCTTGAGTTCTGATCTATATGTGTCTTTCTCACATGATAATAAAGACTCGTGAGACCTTCATAAAGATCTTTACGTGGTTTAAATCTCAGTTTCTCACTGATTCTTGTGATATCTGCAACACTAAATCTTATATCTCCAGGTCTAGGTCTCGTGTATATAGGCTTAAGATCTTTTCTACCAGATATATCAATGATCATTTGAGCCAAATCTTTGATAGAGACGCCTGTTCCACTGCCTAAGTTGTATATTCCTGAGAAATCTTCTCTCTCCACAGCCATATACACAGCCTCTGCCACATCTTCTACATGAATAAAATCTCTTATGTTAAGACCGTCTCCATATATGATCGGTGGCAGACCCTTGATCACTCTGTCTATAAATATTGTTATGACACCTGCATATGATCTGTTCTGACCTATGCCATAGACATTAAAGAGACGAAATATAACATATCTATAGCCTCTACATATAGAGTTATAAACAATTGTCTTCTCTCCAAGAAGCTTGCTGAGACCGTAAGGTGATATAGGTCTCTTCTCATCATCTTCTTTCACAGGTATCTTCTCAGGCTCTCCATATACAGCTGCTGAGCTTAGATAAATTATCTTCTGTCTTTTATTCAGATGATCTGTTATATTTTTAGTTGTATAATAATTGTTATGAATATATGACCAAGGATCTTTCATAGATTCTTCGACATCTATGTATGCAGCTGCATGAACTATTATATCAAAATTTTTCAATAGATCTTTGATTCTATCACTATATCTCAGATCTTCTCTCACAATATCCATATTGTTGAATTCTTTTAATCTATTAATTATATAATCAGATGATCTTTCGAAATTGTCTAAGACTGTCACATGAAAACCTTTATCAGCTAGATATAAAGCTACATGTCCTCCTATGAAACCTGCTCCTCCAGTCACAAGTATTTTCAATTTCATCTGCTTGCAGTAAGTTTTCTAGCTTCTCTCTCAGTCTCTCTCAGAATAACTATGTCTCCAATTCTCACTGGGCCTTTAACATTTCTTGTTATAATTCTTCCTTTGTCTCTCCCCTCTAAAACTCTTACTCTAACCTGTGTTATCTCTCCAGTCACACCTGTTCTACCAATGATCTGAATGACTTCTGCTGGAAAACCTATCTCCTCAACCACATTAAATTCTTTCTCTCCACTCATTTCATATCCTATATCAAGTAGTTATTCACAACACTTATAAGTCTCTTTAAAGAGAATAGTTAGGATAAGAAAAAGTGTGATCTATATGGTGCTGATCAGAAGATGTAGCTACTGTGGGAATGAAATAACACCAGGCACAGGATTGATGTATGTGACTAATAAAGGAGAGATCTTCTGGTTCTGTTCATCAAAATGTTTTAAAAACTTTAAACTAGGGAGAGATCCTAGGAGATTGCCTTGGACTAAAGTATATATAAAAGGTGTGTCAGCTCAGAAGAAATGATATTTAAGAGATGATCTAAATGCCTCTTCAAAGAACTTTTGTGATGATAAAACCTGATGCTTATGAGAGAAGATTAATTGGAGAAATCATTTCAAGAATCGAGAGAAAAGGTCTGAGAATAATAGCTATGAAAATGATTAGAATGAGTAGAGAACAGGCAGAGAAACTATATGCAGTTCATAAAGAAAAACCTTTCTTCAAAGATCTTGTGGAGTTTGTGACAAGAGGACCTGTAGTTGTTATGGCTGTAGAAGGAGAGTCTGCTGTTGAGGTGATGAGAATCATGATAGGCCCTACAGATGGTAGAAAAGCTCCTCCTGGAACAATTAGAGGAGACTTCTCATTATCAATTCAAGAAAACGTTATTCACGCATCAGACTCTCCTGAGACAGCAGAATATGAGCTCTCTATATTTTTTGATGAAAAAGATTACGTCTAAAAGATCTTACAAGTATCATATATTAAGAAAATAATAAATCTTTATGTCTTAAGAACTTATATATGGTATAGAGATGGAAACATCTTTATTTAACAATGATAAAATAAAGATCTGGTCGGATGAGGCCAGCATCTTAAAAAGAATCGAGTCTCTATTAAATATTAATAAGATTGTTTTGATACCTGAAGAGGTTTTTATATCAACATTATCAAGTAGCAATAAGATGATGATACTTAATCTTCTATCTAGAGGCCCCTTAAAAGCTTCAGAGATCGCTAGATCATTAAAAATTAGTAGAAGTCTTGTGTATAAATATTTGAGAGAACTTGAGGAGAAAGGTTTTATAGAAAAAATTAATGATCTATATCGTGTGGTATCAAATGTATATATAGGATACAGATTATATGAGAGAAATAACGAGATCATTATTAAAATGTCTAGCGATAAAATTGCTTATATTGATGAAATATATGGCATATTCTTCATAACTATAGGTAAAGATCTTATTCCATTATGTGGAGAATGTATCATATACGAGTCATGTAATAAAATATTAGACGACATTGTTAGAAGATATAAAATTAAGATAGATAAAGATATTCTTCCAGCATATAAAATCTCGAAGATCATATCTGAAAATATTAGAAAGAATATAAGGAGATATCTCTCGAGAGGATATATAATATTGAAAAGATAATTAATAATAGAAAGAGAGTAGATAGATGAGAATATCAATAAAAATCTCAGGCTTTACATATCCTTTCTATAGATTAGAGAGAGATAAAGATGTTACAGAGATAACATTTGCTAAAACATTTGTTGAAGCTGACTGTCTTTACAATATTTTTCACGGGATCATATGTATACCATATATGTATTATTCAGATGATAAAGATCTTGATGAAGAAATTTTAAAAAGATCTTTTGAATATAATTTTCTACCATATTTCGCAGATGACATAGCCGTCTTCAAAAGAATATATGACTATATCAAAATTCATTATAAATATATTTTATATAAAAGGATCTATGACCTCTCAAAGAAGTATAGAGATATATCTTTATTTAAAGATCTTAGAATAAAATATTTTTACGACCCAAATGAGAGGATCAGATTTATAGACAAGATCTTATTAAAGATCTTAGAAATAGATCCTGAGAAAAAAATTATTGAAAAAGATATTTTAGAGTTTCTTATCAAAAGATATTCAGGTAGATACGGAGATCTTCTAGCTAGACTTAAAATCGAGTTTAAAAAAATTTCTGATGCTTTAGAAAACTTTGGATCTCTAATTGATCTTTATATGAACCCTTTTATTCAACTATATAAAGATATAAAGATCCCTTTGACAGAACATGTAGAGGCCCCCCCTCCCGAGAGCCTTATATATGTTCCAGAGGGAGTTGTCTTGAAAAGATCTATGGCGAAAGCTAAGACTATCAAAAGAGAAGTTAGAGAGAGAGGACCTGGGATTGTCACCTCGTTGTCATCTGCTAAAATAAGATCTTTTAAAGAAAACGTTTTATTTGTAGAGAAAAGATTTCTTGACATAACTTCTGTTAAATGGTTTTTCACGTCTCCTGTGATTGAGATGCTCAAAAGATATGGTGTGAAGCTTAGCACAGATCCTTTGGATAGGTTATGGAATGAATATATATATACGCTTAAGCTGAGAAAAGAATATTTTAATACTCCAAAGATTCTTTGGATAGATCCTTGGAGCTATATTATTGCTAAAGAATATATTGATGCTAAAAATCTTCTTGAGATTATAATTGATAAAGAAAAAGATCTTGAGAACATCTGTTCTTTATTTGGCAGAACACTAGCTCTTCTTCATATCAAAAAGATATGTCTAGGAGACTCTAATCCTAGAAACTTCCTGATCAAAAGAATAGCAAGTGAAAATAATAAAGAAAAAACTGACGTCTCCGATATATATAAAATATATTTCATAGATCTGGAGCAGACCTCTGAGTGTATTGGGATAAACAATGTTACATGGGATCTTGCGAGCCTAGTATATTTCACTTATCTAATGAGTTCCAGAAGATCTTTTGATAAAACAAGATCATGTATGGAGAACATGTTCAGAGAATATTTTGTGACAATAGAAAGATTCGGTGATTCTCATCTTAATGTAAACGTTATAAGAGATAGATTGTCAGATCCTGTCTATTTAACAATATTTTTGTCAGGAACATCACTGATTTTTTCGCCATTTGCTACTGTAAAAATTTATAAAGCATATGATCTGTTGAATCAGATGAAGAAGAGATCTGAATAACTTATTTACCGTCTTTCAGATGTATAATTCTCTCGCCAGTCTTAACAAACGTTTTTACAGCATTAACCACTTCAGTCTCTGTCACAGGTCTTCCAGTCCATTTAAGTGCTTGATAAGGTATCTCTATTCCCGTCTCCATCTTAATGAATCTGCTGGCCTGACCAAGATAGTTGTTCTCGATAGAAATTAAAATTCTGCTTTTCTCAAGAATTTTTTTGATATAATCTTTTGGTAAAGGTGTGAAAACCTTAATCTGTAGGAAACTCACATCTAAACCCTCTGATCTTAATATGTCTAACGCGTCTAACACAGCTCCCTTAACGCTCCCCCACGCAATTATTAATATGTCAGATCCTTCTTCTCCATATAATACTGCTCTCTCCTCCACAGGGATCTCTTTATCAGCTGTCTCAAGTTTTTTCATTCTCTTCATATACATTCTATATCTAATCTCTGGATCCTCTGTTATATGTCCTTTAGTCTCATGTTCATCACCTGTGTACCACATAACTGTTTCAGAAGATCCTATGAATGCTCTCGGTGATATGCCGTCTTCTGTGAAAGCAAATCTCTCGTAATCCCATCCTCCTCTCTCAACGATCTTTCCTCTCTCAATTTTTATCTTATCTCTCTTAGGTATATTCACTAGAGACCATGAGTTTGCAAGATTCTTATCAACAAGATGTATAACAGGCAGCTGATATTTCTCAGCCCAGTTAAGAGCTTTAATAGCATCATAAATCAGCTCCTCATGATCTCCTGATGCAATAACTATTCTTGGGAATTCCCCGTGGCCAGCAAATATTGAGAACAAAAGATCTGATTGACTATCTCTTGTAGGCAATCCAGTGCTAGGACCTCCTCTCATATAATATGTGATCACTACAGGAACCTCATTCATTCCTGCAAAACCTATGCCTTCAACCATTAATGAGAATCCTGGTCCACTTGTTGCTGTGGCTGCACGTGCGCCTGTGAGAGCAGCTCCTATCGCCATGTTTATAGCTGCCAACTCATCTTCTGTCTGAAACACTAATATTCCGGCACCTTTTAAAAGCTCTGCCTCCTCTTTAAAGTCAGGATCTATCTCAAGCAGCTCATAACTCTCTAGAAAGAAAGACTCGTCAGCTGCCGGCGTTATAGGATAATAAGTCTGTACTGTTAATCCTCCAAGTATCTTTCCAACGGCCACTGCCTCGTTTCCATTCAGAAGAACCATCTTATCTCTACCATTAACAGGCTTAGAGATCTTTTTGTAAGAGCTCATGAGATTCTTTCTCATATATTCATATACGACCTCTGCAACAATCTCATTTTGTTTAATGACTTGTGGTCTTCTCAGGCCGAAGTATGATTCTAAAGCTTTTTTAAAATATTCATGCGGAAGATCTATTAATGTGGTGATTGATGCCAGAACCACTGTGTTAAGAAATCTCTGAACAGCAGATAATGATCCTGCGCCAAGTCTCTCAGCTGCTATCTTTAGAATATCTTGATAAGATATTTTGTATAATTTGGCGCTCAACTTTTCTGCGGAGTATCTCAGAGCATCTTTTATAGTAGGTGCATAACCATTTTCCTCTAAGAATCTTGAGATCCTTTCTTTAGTCTCCTCAAACATCATAGGCAAAGAATCTATCTTAATATTTTCAAAAGAAGGATCATATATTATTGCTCCTCCAAAAACTATATCATCAAAATGTGTGGCAACAGACTCAGCATCCATTGCCGCAACAATATCAACTTTACTTTTTACAGATCTTACCGGAGAATCTCTGGCTCTCACTTGGAAATAGCTATGTCTCCCTGTAATATTAGAGTAATACTCTCTCTTACCATATACATATAGACCGTATTCACCTAATGCTCTTATAAATATCTGAGCAGCAGTCTCGATACCTCCGCCTTGAGGACCTCCTAACAAAATCTCGATCTCATTTTGAGAAGACAATCTTTACACCATCTCACTGCCTTCATTATATAAGTTTTCCAGAATATAAGCATTCTAAGACGTCATGATGTTAAAAATAAAATCTTTCAACATATAATATGAAACGGCGGGTAGGGCCTGGAGCCTCGCCCACCTCCCACGCCCGAGTAGGGCGTAATGCGGGGGCCAGTAACCACGACACACATGCTACACAAACACAGGATCCCTAGACACAGCAATGAGGTCCGTCCCATGGGGCCGGCGGTGGCGGAGGATCTCTCGGAGGAGAGATCCTACCGCCTTTACATGGGGAACCTGGCCAGGGCCGGAAGGCAGCAACCTAACCCATGACGCCCGGCGTTCATGGGGGAGCGGGCGGAGCCTAGGTCTAGGGGCGTCCTGTGTCTGTGTAGCATGTGTGTCGTGGAGCCGCCGATCAGCTTTATCATGCTTTATGTTCTCAGCTTTTATAAGATAGGTTTTATCAAGTTTTATTGTTCTGTTTTTTGTTCAGTATGGTACTTTTTTCAGCTTTAGTCTGAATGCTCCGTAGTTAGTTGCTAGATGTATCAAGGGTATCAATAGTACTCCTATAATATAGTTCTCGATGTTTATATGAAGATTCACGTATTTCTCTATGCCACTCAGTCTTATCACAATAGTTGCGAGAACCAGAAAATTCGTTTGATCTAGCAGAGGTGCTGGGGCTCCTCTTTCTATCCCAAGTCTTCGTTTTATAAATGCTCCTAACAAATCTCCTACGCATGCTCCGACACCTGAGATCAAACCATATAAGATGAAATATATGTTGTTGACATATACTGTGTATATAGATCCTATGGCTGTTCCAAATATTATGAAGAGACCTAATCCTTCAAATGTTTTTCCATCTCCAAATATTCTTCTTCCATCTATAAATCTTTTATTCATATCAATAGGAGTTCCTTTCTTAATTAACACAGGCGCTCCATTTGCAGCCATTGATGGAAAATATATGATCAAAGTCTCCAAGATCTTTGATAAGATCTCTTTAATCAGATCCATATGATATCATCATGAGAAATTTTAAATCTAAAACTTTTTTTCTCTCTCTCTAAAAAGATCTCGCGAACATCTTCATAGACTTTTTTAACTCTGATCATGTAAGGATCATAGAATTGTATAAGATCAATTCCTGAAGGCTCTACACCTTCATCACTCTCTCTGACTTGCGCAGAAAATATCACATCTCTTTTCATATTCTCAGAGAGAAGAAATGTTAAAGCATTTATAGAGAGAAACATTTCATTAGCTCTAAAACTAGTCAAAGCCTCTATTCTATAGAGATAATTTATAGAGTCAATAGCAATAACATCTATATCATACCCAAAAAGTTTTATGATGATCTTTAAAAGCTCACTTAAACTACTTGGAGTAGCTATAAATATCTTGTCTAAAAACTTATCATCTATTATGCTGAAAAGTCTATTAAGATGGACGGTGCCCTCTGTAGAGACATATGCTACAGAATATCCTTTTGACACACTCTCTTTCAATATTTTAAATATGAGATTAGTTTTTCCAGAGCCAGGCTCACCGTATAATAATATAAATCTTATTTTATCTCTCTCAAATATATGATCAAGATCTTTATTTCCAGTATATATCATAAAATGCTCCGGATGTTTTTACTAAATATCATCTTCGCAACAAAATATTTTTAACGGCTATAGCCGAGATCTCTATCATAAGATCTATGTCTATTCTCTCAGTGTTGATAACAAGATCAAACACGCTAAGATCATTAATATCAACCTTATAATACTCCCAGAATCTTTTTTTCATAGACTGTTCTCTAGAGATGATCTCTTTTAAAGCTTCTTCAAAACTTTTTTTATCTCTCTCAGCAACTCTTCGAGCTCTAGTCTCTAAAGACGCTGTGACATAAATAGATAGATCACTAAGATCTTTCAAAAGCCATCCTCCCACATGAGTATCTAATACCACGTCGCCTTTCTCAGCCTCTGATCTTGCCAAAGCATCAACCTCATGATCTATCGAAGGATCTTTCTCAGCGATTTTATCAAGCTCCAAAGGATCAATGCCTCTCTCAGAAGCTATTTTTCTATAAAAATGGCCTGTGGAATAATATCTTAAATTGAATAATTCAGCAATTTTTTTAGCAAGAGTAGATTTTCCAGAGCCTGGAGGACCTCCTATTATAATCACGATCTTTCTTCTATCATCTTTGTCAGAAGATGATGTGTTCATTTAAAAACCCTTTAAAATCTATTGAGAAACCATAGATCTAATGTAGCTCTTAAGGATCTCTTCTACACACTTGTGACACAATACTCCTCCAAAGATTCTTTCAGGTCTTTTCATAGACTTAGGAAGTCTCCTAAGATCAACAGGATCTCTAGGAACTCCTGATAATATTGAGCCACATCTCGCACATCTTGGTATAAAATGTTTTCTTCTCTCATAATGAATCACTGTCTCTCCGGAGGGAGTTCTCACCTTGATTCTTTTTAAAGACCTTGATCTTAACGCAGGTCTCGGCATTATGTATTCCTCTACAAAAAGATTGATAAATTAATCCTTATATATATTTCTAGCTGTTTTATCTCAAAGAATCTTTATGACTCAAGATCTTTTAATGCGCTTCTTCTTCTTCTAGACTCTGCTTCTTCAAAAGTGTTTCTGACTATTATCTCATAAAGAACAGCTTCTCTCTCTTTAGGTCTTAACAATCTTCCTAGTCTCTGTATAAATTGTCTTTTAGAGCCTGTTCCAGCAACTAAAATTCCTACGTTGGCATCTGGTATATCAATCCCTTCATCTCCTACTGAAGTGACTACAAGAGCTTTATAATAACCTGATCTGAATAACTCAAAATTCTTTTTTCTTGTAGAAGGATCTGTCTCACCTGTTATAACAGGTATTCCCAGTAGCTTGCCGATCTCCTCAGCCTGATCTATGTATTGAGTAAATATCAAGATCTTAGATCCTTTCTTAAGCTCCTCATAAAAGATCTTTTTAAGAGCCTCAATCTTCTCTTTGGCCATATGAACAAGCATTCTCATCTGAGTACGGATCCTAAGTGCCTCAGCTGCTTCTTCATCACCTTTTTTAGCTCTTGAGACAAGCTCTTCAAAAGTATATCCACGTGAAAGCTTACTATATTTATCCTTAAGATCTTTATATATCTTCATCTCCTCAGGAGTCAAATCCACCTTAACAACTTTGATCATGAATGGAGCCAGATAACCTTCTTCAGCAAGTTCTTTAGCACTTTTTGTATAGACAATTCCTCCGAGCATTGGGAAAAGCTCTTCATGTCTACCATCTTCACGATAAGGTGTTGCTGACAATCCTAATCTATAATATGCGAAGCTGTGTAAAGCTATTTTTCTAAATTTATCAGCTGGGAGATGATGACACTCATCTATTATTATAAAAGAGAAATATGGTGATAAAGTCTCTATATATCTAAAAGCTGTCTGATAAGTGGAGACAGTTATTGGGGCAATTCTCTTCTCCTCTCCATGAAAAACTCCTACCTCTGACTGAGACAATTTTAAACCTCTGATCAATTGTTCTCTCCATTGTTTGACCTGTTCTCTTGTGAAAGCAACTATAAGAGCCCATCTGCTAAGTTCAGCCACGGCAGCTACTCCTACAATAGTTTTCCCAGATCCTGTGGGCAGAGCAATTATTCCTCTATAAGAATTCTCAATCCATTTATTTAAAGCCTCTTTCTGATAATCTCTCAGCTGAATATTTAGAACAGGTTTTATAGGAAGACTTCTCTCGATGAAACCAGTTTTATCAATAATTTTCACATTATATCTATTGAAGTGACTAATTATCTTACGATAATATATAGGATATGTCTTGAAAATCTTCTCATTACGATCATAATGAAGCACATCTCTAACATCATTTAATACTTCTCCTAAAAAATTCTCCGGCTTAATTATGATCTCTCCGTCTTTATATAAGATCTCTATTTTAACACTTTTTCTCTCTAACTCTTTCTCAACTAAAGATTTAATCTCCTCAAGATCTTTCTCATTAATCTCAGCACCATAACTCATAAGAAGATCTATTATAGACTCTGTGTCAAAACCATTTTTAACAGCTTTTGAAGGATTAAATATGAATACTGTACGACCTCTATCTCTACCAACATAATCACTGATCTTAAGAAGCTCTTGAAAATCATCTTTCTCAAGCCATCTGTTTATTCTGAAATATACTCCCATAGGTCACACCTGAGAATATATATCCTCGATCTCTGACACAAGATCATTAGAATAATCAATTATTCTTAACATGCCCTCATACTTCACATTATATATTTTATCAATAATCTCATAAAATAATTGCCTAAGATCTTTACCAGGCTCAGGCTCTTTAATAATAATACTACACTCATGAAAACTCATTATCATGCCTCCTATTTTCTCAGCTATCTTATTAATCTCATCAAGAGACATGTCAAGATCTTTTCTACAGAAATTGACAGGAATCATAAGTCCAAGCCCATAGACATCTTCAGTATAAGGATTTAGAACAAGAAACATTATAATAGGCGTAAAAAGATCCTTGGAGGCCGATGATAATAAAATATATAATGTGTTGCCTCCGCTCATCCTAAGATCTTCTAAAGCGATATACATCTCCTCAACATTATCAACAAAATCTCTTAAAACAGACACAAGATCATCATATTTAGCAAATATCTCTTGAGACACTTTATACATATCCTATTTAAAATATGATATAAAACCTATATTCAAAACAGCTGGGAGAAGTCTCAACATGCTAGATGGTTCTAATGTCTTCAGGAGCAACTATGGTTATCCCATCTTTTTGAGCCGCAATTATTATTTCATGACCCCTCCCCGCCCTAAAGGGCGAGGCTTGTACTTATTTCGTCAGGGTTTCTATCAGCTATGTATGGTGCTATCATCATGATCTTCGATACTTTTCTTCCAGAGACCTTCTCATATAATTCTACTTTCTTCTTAAGATATAAAGGCTCTCCTCTCTTTATACTAGATGTTATCTCAATGGCAATTACCAACGAATCTTTAATAACAATATCAAGATCTATGGTAGAGGGATGACCATATACGTATCCAGTACTATCAAACCAGATCCATTTCTCAACAGAATATCCCACAGATCTTAATAAATCTCTTATACCTTCTCTGACAGCCTCCTCATTGATCAAGCCCCACCTACTTCCTATGGACATGAGTCTCATTTCAATCAATTTTTTGACTTCATCGAGATCTCTCTTAGTGACCATAACATTTTTTATCTCACCGATCTCACCTCTGATCCTGCCGATCTCACTTTTCACTTCACCAAGATCCTTTTTGACTTCATCGAGATCTCTCTTAGTGACCATAACATTTTTTATCTCACCGATCTCACCTCTGATCCTGCCGATCTCACTTTTCACTTCACCAAGATCCTTTTTAGTTATCATGCTCAAATCTTCGAGAGATCTTATGAGAGACGTCCATGGAGCCACTTTTAATAATGCCTCCTGAAGTATGACAGGATTTTTAACAAGGATCTCTATTATAAACTCAGGCTCTTCTCTAAAGATCTCTATGAGAACTGTTTTCACAATATCTCTTATATTCTCTGAAGTAGCCACTATACCTCTCCTTATATAAATTATCTCTATTAAGGCTAATTAAAAAGATGTTTGAAAGCTTTGAATCAAAGATCTATTGTTAGCCTGGGTTGGCTAGAAACTGACCTCCTCTCCGCCCTGAAGGGCGAAGGCTCCCTTTGGGCGGTTCGTCGGTTTCCCTCATCTATTCGGGGCTATATCTGTAAAAAGATTATATTATGAAGGTTATCTTTTCATATCCTCTGATCCTTGTGTTCTTTTTTACATATATTATGAGATTCTCTCCTTCAATCTCCCATGTTCCATCAATGATCACTTCTATGATCCTAGATCCTTTGGGGAGATACCAGTATGAGGAGTAGTCATATTCTGCATAAGTTGCCTCATAAATGTTTTCATAGACATTTCTTCCTTTTCGCAGTTCTATATCTGCTGAGACTCTGAAGACTATGTAAGGTCTTTTAAAATCTTCTCTAAATCCTATATCTACAAAAACTACTTTCGGATGAATCTCTTTATCATTAAATCTTGTGACTTCATCATCTAATATATTCTGCATATTTATTCTCAGCTTCTCCAACTCTTCTTCATACAAATCAGGATCTTCTATCACTTTACGATAATACTCTAAAGGATCCTCATATTCAAATATTATTGTGTAATCAAGTAATCTATGTGTTACAAAAAAGAATGAGTATGCATATACCGGTCTAACCATTCTGCTTGCGATCAAAAGATCTTCTCTATCCATATGTCATGAACCACTTGATATCTTCTAGGACCAACGCTTCTTACAACTCTTGTATTTATAATATCAAATTTTTTAATATAATTTATTTCTGAAAGAATTCTGATATAAATATCTTTTGATTTTTCAATAGCCTCTCTACGATTATTAGCATCTATAAAATCATATGGATGTATAAAACCTTTTTTATTCAATGAATCAACAGCAGACTCTATTGATGCTTGTGCCAGCGCCGGCAATGGGATCAGGACTCTGTCAGCAACATTTTTATATCTTTTTATAACTTCCAGAGCATCTCCAAGAACAGGTTCGACGATACTCTCAACATGATTCAATCTGATGTTTTCAACAAGATATTTATATGCATATTCATTTATATCTATAGACACTACTTTTCTAGGTCTCGAATGTTTGGCTATGACTATTGAGAAGCCTCCTACACCAGAGAACATATTGATCACGTATTCTCCTTCTTTAACTAGTCTAGCTATTCTTATATGTTCATAACTAAGTCGAGGAGATATATATGTCTTTGATATATCTAGTTTAAAAACACATCCATGCTCCTTATATATAGTTTCAGATCTCATCTCACCAGCCAGCCATATAAGATTTCTTGTTCTAGTAACCTCCTCGACACCTCCAAGATCTAGCCATACAGATCTTATGTATTTAATTTTTTCGAGCAATCTCTCGGCAATTTTTCTCATATCTTCAACATCAAGATCAAAAGATTTTCTTAATATAACAATGTCTCCAACAAGATCTATTCTCTTCCAAATTTTTGAAGCTTTCTCAACACCTAAGACTTCTTCAGCAATCTTTTTTAATATTTTCTCTCTATTAATAAGTCTTTCCCATAATCATATAGCTTGATAGTCGTGTTATAAAAATCATAGTCTTGATCTAGGTCTTCTCATATAAATTTTTATAAACATCATTATCTTGGTAGCATATAATGTCAGAAGCTGAGAAAATTAAAAGAGTATATGATGAGGTACATGGATATATTGAGTTAGATCCTTTGACACAGAAGATAGTTTCTCTCCCAGTTTTTCAGAGACTGAGAAGAATCAAACAGTTAGGTGTTGCTGAATATGTGTATCCAGGAGCTACACACACAAGATTTAGCCATAGTCTAGGGGTCTATCATATAACAAAAATGATCGTAAATAAATTCATTGAGAGTATCGATCGTGACAAGATACCTGTGATACTGACAGCAGCTTTGCTACATGATATAGGTCATCTGCCGTATAGTCATGCTCTAGAGACGTTTTATATGAATATAAAAGCTTCAGCCGGCGAGAAGATAGATCATGAGTTTCTCACTTCCACAGTCATTAAAGAAGATCCTGATCTTAAGGAGGTGTTAAAAAGCGAAGGAATCAATCCTGATGAGGTCTCTAAGATAATATATGGAAGACATGAGGATCCTTTATTAAACACTTTATTAACATCTGATCTTGATGTTGATAGATTAGATTATCTTGTGAGAGACTCTCTACACACAGGTGTGACATATGGTTCTATAGATCTTAAGAGAATATTATCTACTTTAGAAATAGATCGTTCGAGAAGAATTGCTGTTAGTGAGAAAGGGCTTATAGCAACAGAAAACTTTTATCTAGCAAGACTTCATATGTATAGAACAGTATATTATCACAAGACTGTTCATGGATATGAACTTATGCTTGTGAGATTATGGGATAGAATAACAAGAGAGAGACCAGATCTTTCTATATATAGAGATATAAATTATCTTAAAAATATGATCTCTAGAGGAGTCTATAAATATTTTGATGACAACATGTTTCTCTCAGAGATCATATCAGTAGCCAATGATCCTAACGTGAGTAAAGATGTGAGAGAGCTTGCTGAGATGTTTCTATTTAGAAGAGGATATAAAGCAGTTTATGACAAGATCATATTATCAGATACTCCTATAAAAGATGATGAAGATAATGAAGAACTTAAGAAGATCAAGGAGGTGTCTTATCAATTAAATAGATATGGCATCAGCGATCTTTATTATCTGCCAGTTGTTGAGAACATAGCCATATATAGAGAAGAGGATGCTGTATCAATAATATTTAAAGACGGCTCTGAGAGAAAGATATATGAGTACGAAGGATCTATAATAAGAGATCTTCCGAAATATCTTAATATATTAAGATTTTATATACATCCGCTTGCATTAAAAATTAAAAATGTCTCAGATCTTATCGAGAGAAGTTTTAAAAGAAAAACGAAGTAGAGAAATCTTATGTGGCGGGCCCGCCGGGATTTGAACCCGGGACTTCCGCCCAGAGCCTTGGCCTACGGGTTAAAAGCCCGCCGCTCTACCTGGCTGAGCTACGGGCCCCGCCAAAAGATAGATATATAAATAAGCTTATAATTTTTTAGTCTCACATCTATCTTTTTTAACCATCTTTATAATCTTCAGAGTCTTTTCAATATCTTTCTCAAATAATGTCCCTATCACTATAGCGTCAGACCCTGCCTCAAGAGCTTCACACGCTGTATATTCATCTCTGATCCCTCCACCTGTTATTATAAACAGATTTGTGTTTTTTCTTACTTCACTAATCATTTCTTTAGGAACGCTTCTCTCAGCGCCTGAGCCGGCCTCTAGATATATATATCTCATTCCCAAAAGTTCTGCTGCCACAGCATATGCTACAGTGATCCCTGTATGTCTCCAATGAATCGGTCTGGCTTTGCCCATAAAGCCTGCGGCACCTCCTTCGCCAATGATTATATATGCTGTAGGCAGAGCCTCGAGACCTAGCTTTTTAATAATTATTCCGCCTTCCACCTGAGCGCCTATTATATAATAAGGATTGTCACTGTTTAACAAAGATATGAATAATACTGCGTCAGCATATTTAGATAATCCTGCGACGCTTCCTGGAAAAAGTATTTTTGGAACATCAATATCTTCTAATAATAACAATGTTTTGTCAAGATCTTCACTAGATACTCCTAGACTGCCTCCTATTAAAAATGCGTCCACCCCTTCTTCAGCGAGTTCTCTCATTATTTTCTCAAAATTTTTCTCATCATAAATGTTCTTCTCAGGATCTATTAGTATAAACAACATCTTTTCTTTATCACTCTTCTTCTTCTTCAGATACTTCTCCACTCTCCCTCTCCATCTCAATCTCCTCAGCCTCTTCAAACCATATTTTTATCTTGCCCTCAGTATAAAGATCCATGAACATTGAATATACATCTACAGGAGTGAATAATCTGGGAACATTATCAATCTTAGATCTCATTCTACACTTAGGATTTGAACATGATATAAAAGCAGTTCTAGTGCCGTCTTCATTCTCCTCTATTTTTACAACTACAGACACAGCGCCACATACTGGACATTGAAATACTTTCGGAGGTCTTCTCTCTCTCCAATGAGGCTTACGAATAGCTCTCTTCTTTCTTCTCCTACCCATGTCACATCAACATCTAATAAACTTATACAACTAAAATTTATAAGGAGAAAGCCTTGTTTTGATAGAAAAAGTATTGATGATACTACAAAAATTAATATAAAAGATCTTGAGAGAGAGCTTTCTGAAGAATCTGAGGAAGATCTTTCTCGAGATGAGAAGGTTCTTGAGATAGTTTTGAGCAAAAGAATCTATAGGATCGATACTTCAATTGGGAGAGTTTATATCTACAGATCTGGTAGAGAAGATTATCTTGTAATACCAAAGAGATTATGTACATGTCCTGATTTTATTATAAATGTTGTTTCTAGAGGAAGAAGAAGCTCTTGTATTCATCTCAGAGCTGTTGAATATATAGAGAGAAAAAATCTCTCTATTCCTCTTATGAAAGATGTTGATTGGAGAAACATCTTGTACAAAATAATATCAACAGGATCTATATGATCATCTGAGGAAGAGCTCTTCATATTTTTTAACATGTTCAACACTATGTTTAACATCCATGAAAAGCTGTGCCGCCTCTCTGACATCTTCTACAGAGACTTTCTCTCTACCTTTTGTTTTTGCAATAATTCTTGCAGGCTCCATAAGTTGTACAGCATGTCTCAGACTAGTCTTTTCACCAATATCAACAAGCTCTTCAAGAGCCTTCTCATCCAGCTGAATATCTTCTTCAGAAGCTCTTATCTTTAGTATCTCTCTGATCTCATCTCTATTATAGGGATAGGTAGGTATTATCAAAACTCTGTCGAGAAGATCTAGAGGCATTCCATGTGGAGAATCCTGATCTGTCCCTCTGATCTTTGTTATTCCTCTGTTGGTCGCCATTATAATTATAGGAGCCATCTCACTCTCCATAGCTCTTGATAGAAAACTGAACATCTCTATATCAAGCATGTGAACATCATCAATAAATAATACTCCTGGTATAAGCTCTGCTCTGCCTTCTTCAACAAGTTTTTTAACCATCTCATCAACTTGTTTTCTAAGCTCAGGATCTATCTCTCTCTCAATCTCAAAACCAAATATTGAGAATATAGATGCTTTTCTAAGAGCAAAATTAAGATCAAGATCATATAATGTGAATGTTCTGACAATCTCTTTCTGTTTTTTCACAGGTCCTTTAGGGATCTCAATCTTCTTATACACATCAATATCATATTTTCTGGCGCCTTCAACCTCAGTTCTGCCTATGATGTTGACCATTCCAGTCTCAGAATCAATCCATATGACATCTCCTCTTCTAACATTTTTCTCAATTAATTGTTCAACAACTGATTGTCCAACATTTAAAGTCACTTGATCATCTGTTGTTGCAAGTGTTATAGAAGCCTCTCTAGGAATAAAAACATAAGGATTATAAGGATGTTTAACCCTGCGGATCTTAATATCTTTAACATAACCTTCATAAACAGTTCTCATCTCTCTAATTCTAACACCAATAGCTTTTCTAAGAGCCTGTGCAAGAACCTCAGTCTTCTTAACCTCAGCTGAGTAGAGTTCTGAAGCATCTATGTCAACAAATGGAGTGTCTTCACCAAGCTCTTTTGCAATAGCTATTGCAAGAGCAGTCTTACCACTCCCAGTAGGACCTACGAATAAGACTCCTCTACCAGCCATCTTACCTTCTTTAATCATTTTAACAACAACGCCAGCAGCCTCTCTAGCCTTAACCTGACCCACAAGACCGTCTCCAACGAATAATGCTCTTCCATTCTCATCAAGACCTAGACCTCTTATATGGGTATGAAAACCTCTTCTTCTAATAACAGCAGTCTTGACTTCTCTAATAAGCTCACTCAATCCTATCCCTAGAAAATATAGATTATATTATTTCCTAAAAACTTTAAATGATCAAGAGATTAAATGATAGATGCTCTCTGAGATTCATCAATGATCTTAATGATCAGGACGTTAAAAAGCTTTTAAAATATGTGACTACATTTGTATACACCATCTTTTTATACTAGAGAAAACAAGTTTTGTGATGACGGTGAGAATTGGATATGAATAGATACATATATAAACCTCTCTACATACTCTTCTCAATATTACTTTTAACAGGAGTATTCGTAGGACTTGTGACACCAGTACAGGCACAGGTAGCATCAATAGTAAGTGTATCACCCTCTGGAGTATATCCTGGAGAACCTGTTACAGTGACATTTAACGTGGTTCAAGGAAACGTCCTTATAAATGTCACTCTAGGCAATGCGAACCTGAGCAGTATATGGGTTAGCCAGGCAGTGCTAGCTCAGACACCAGGGACGTATACAATATCAGTCACACTGCCCACAAGCTTACCCGGCATAGGAAGCCCACCTACTCTTAACGTATCAATATTCTTAGGAGGAACTTTACAAAGCTCAACAACCGTACCTATATATCCGAAGATAGTAGTTACTCCTCCAAAAACAACTAACGTAGACGCATTCGGCGTATTTCAGAATCTTAACATAAGTGGATACGGATATGATCCTGGCACTAATGTAACATTTATAAATCTAAGCAGCGTCACCTATCCAGGTCTTAACTATAATGTCACATTATCTTCCCCAGTCACAGCTGGTCTAGACGGTAGCTTTCTCGTTACATTAAACATATATTATAACATAAGTACTGAGGGATTAGCCGGGGGCAAGTATAATGTTAATGCAACAACTGATGCTACTTATGCCAACATGACCAAACCCGGCGAGTTAGAGATACTTCCACAGGCAGTCATAGTTGATGCAGTCGCAAGAACTTATGGAAGAGTTTATGCCAACGGCAGATGTGATTCTCAAGCCTGTGATCAAAATAGAATCGGAGTAAACTTATACGGCTTCCCACCAAACTCTTCAGTGCCACAGATACAGTTTGTAAATAGAAACTATACTGGCGTAAACTATAACTTCACATTTGACCCGTCGACTAACAAGACAGATCCCAACGGGTATGCATATTTAAACCTCACATATTCATTTACACAGACCAACATGTCTGCAGGCGACTACTACATAGTAGTATATATAGCTCCTGCTCCACAGACTTTTCCCAACACAACATCAATACCTCTGGGAGCTAAAGACACAGTAACTTTATCGCTTCCAAACGGTGCAAAAGTCTCTGCAGTATCTTATGTGTCAGGTGGATTTAGTTATGTTCAAAAAGGATCTGATTTGTCGTATACAATAACAGATACTCTGAAAGTAGATTTCAAATATGGAGGAAACAACTATAGACTTGCAGCAAACTGGAACTCAACCACAGGGAATGTAACCTTTGCGTTATACAACACATCAACACTGCCATATGTTCAGCTGTTTAATGTATCAGTAGCAACAGCATATAACGATACTTATAAAGCTAATATTTCAGTAGTCTACTTCAACATCACGCCAACACTTAATTACACAGCATACCCAGATAATGATACTCCACCATCACCAGCTCCTGATAATAACAATTATACATTCTGGGGATCTTTCTATCTGTATCCAAACCAGATCCTGCTAGTATTAAGACAATACCAGTTTGTGCTTTCATATGCTAATCTCAGTATAACTCTCACAGCACCTGATGGAACAACATTCAGCTGGTACTTTGAGTATCACTTTGAGTATCCAGGAAACTATACTTATGACAACGTGTCAGTAGTAAGTGCAAGCGTCTCACAGACGTATGCAGGCTATAAATATGATAT
>Ga0081473_128102_pt1 | contig 93757 bp, 96 predicted proteins | sample CisSprmetagenome_FD_70977 | JGI IMG/M metagenome (GOLD analysis project Ga0081473, IMG submission 70977) | Hypoxic/sulfidic aquatic microbial communities from Cistern Spring, Yellowstone National Park, USA v2 (version 2) | ecosystem: Environmental > Aquatic > Thermal springs > Hot (42-90C) >...
AGTTGAGGTTCGTATGCTACCTTTTTGCATAGCTTCCGCTAGCAAACCAATTACGCTTCTTGCCCTAAGGTCTTCTCCAAACTTCCTCTTTATAGATGAGAATATCCCTTCTATAGCCCACCTAAGGCCATACTTAACCTTCTTTGCCCATTTTTTATAACCTAACTTCATGTACTCCCTAACTTCTTGCCTTCTTCTTCTACAACGATAAGTTGTAGCGTTCTTCCTTATTTTATAGCTGATTCTGCATCGCCGATTGAATTGAATATTTCATTAGTGTCGTATGCACCATCTCCGTAGAACTTCTTCAGCTTTATCCCTTTCTCTTTTAACAGCTTTATGTGCTTAGCATCTAACTTTGGCTCAGATATTTCGCCTATCTTTACATCAACAGTAATCAGCTTCTTAGTCCTCACATCAGCAGTTATTATTGCCTTAACGTACTTTCTCATTATTTTTCCATACACAAAAGTCCTATATTCTCCAGCATTGCCAGACTTAAACCAAGTTCCGTCTGAGCCAGCTTCAACTTCGTAAGTTGGTAGCTTTATTTCAGGCCTCATATCTGTACTCTTTGCCATATTATTGTGTAATCATCATGGTAAGGTATCAAGCATAACCTTTTCAGTGACCTTGCTATACCCTCAAGTCCCCTTTAACCAACACTGATGCCATACAGCCTGGATTTTTATAAAAGATTCAGGGAATTCATAAGGCCTACCTTTCTTATTCTCATTCATCTTATCCAATTCTTCATACCAGTTTTCAAACATATCTATCAGCAACAAAAATTCACCCCTTATTACAAGCTCTTCATTGTAACTCTTCCAGCTACTTTTGTCGATAAACTTATTACCCCATCTTTTGCTATTATTATTGCGGCTGTCTTTTGTGCACATACTTAAGGAATTGACAGCCGCGCTTTAAATAATTATTTAACATAGCACCCGCCTCTAGAAGAGGTGAGGCTTTCGTTCGTTTTGTAATCATTTGCTTGAAATAGGGCATAATAAAAAACTTTAAGCTGAAGTTAACAGCAAAGTACAAAAATAGACTAGGTTTGTTATTAGTTTTATTAAATTATTAAATATTACCAAGCACGATAAAGCTCTTTTTAATTTAATTAATTGAGCTTCAAAGATTATCAGAACTCGCGTTCATGAACTTTATAGAACCATTCTAGTATAATTGCTGAGAACATAAAAAATAAAGCCGCAACAAAAAATGTAAAGCTGTATCCTTCATAATAAGAAATATAACCTGAGAACAAAGATCCCAAAAATAAGCTAAGATTAACAAAAGAGCTGTAAACCCCAAGCGTTGCCCCCTGATTTATAGAGGGTAAATTGTAATAAAGAAGCGAACTTAAACCTACGTAAATTGGTGTATAAGCTAATCCAAGCATTGTAAATATCAAAAATGTGATATAAAAGCTATCTATACCGTATACATATGAAGCTACGATGGAAGCGCTTATCGCACCTATAACTCTAATTAGCAACATGTCTACTATAAATGCAACGTCTGCCTGTTGGGCTTTTTGTCTTATTTTAGGCAGCATGCCAATTGAGTTTACTATAAGTATGTAAGTGCTTGCTGTTAAAACCATCCAATAAGGAACTTTATTATAAACAAGATAAGGCGAATATGAAGTGAAGAAGAGATTTGTTGCCAAAAAGAACATAGAGCTTGCTGCAATTATTATTGGAAGCTGAAAAGAAACAGAACTTTTTATGCCCTTTAGTATCTTAAAGTCACTAAGTCTGGGCGCTCTGAGCGTCATAGCAGGCCATTTTAGTATCCTGTGAAGAAAAAGGTTAAAATTTCTGACCTCACTCCTTCTTTCAAAAGCTACTGGAGGATCCTTTACATAAAAATAGTTGAATAAAAATGCAAGCATCAGATATGCAAAAATTACGTAAAGTCCATAAAAGATAGGAAGTTTTATAGAAACAAGAATTGTGGGGATCATCCCTACTATATATCCTATTAACATGAACATAAAAGACCATGAGTTACCTTGTCCCCACATATTTTTTGGCAAAGTCTCAGTTAGCAACAATCCTATAATTGGTATTGCAAAAGAAAAGCCAAAAGAAAAAAGCGTCGTGGCAACTATTACACCCAATATGTTTTTGACAAAGTACATTATAAAAAATGCTACAAGAGCTATGATAAGGCTGGCTGTTATCATATTTCTCCTCATGCCTGTAACGTCAGCCAACCTGCCGCTAACTATAGAAGTAAAAATAGGAATTATGTTGTAAAGAGCTAAAGCATACCCAACCTCAATAACGTTGCCCCCCAGGTAAAGTATATAAAGCGGAACTATGTTAACTACAATTTCTTGGCTAGCATAATAAGGTATAAGAAAATTAAACCAAGATGGTCTCTTCGGAGCCTTCTGCATTAGAATCTACCTCTAAAAGGTTCTTAGCCTTCATTTTACGAGATCACCTTTAACAGATACCTAATTATGTCAACTTCTGTAATAACACCAACAAGTTCCCACTTTTTGTTTACTACAAATACGTGGTCCTCGCCAGAGTTGAGCATAAGCTCTATGGAGTCTTTTAGCGTTGAATTTTCACTTACTGTTAAACCTTTCTTTATTTCCAATTCAGCTAAAGGAAGTGATTTATAACGATCTGGAAGAGATGCTAGGTATTCTATAGAAATGTAACCCAAGAAGATCTTTTCTTCGTTGACAACAGGTAATATTTTTATCATTTTTAGTTTAAGAAGGTCAAATGCTTCTGAAACAGTTTTAGTATAATCAATATAAACTGCTTGTTTGTTCATGATTTCGCTTATATTTATTTCTAATGTTTGGGGCGCCGTTTTAAGAGCTTTAATGTAGAATCTTTCAAGCGCAAATGTGCCCTTATCTAGCTTGTTAGCGGGCTGATATTCATAAATTGTAAACTTATAGCTTATAAAATAACTTGTAATAGAAGCTATAAGAATAGGTATCGCTATGCTACCCCCAACAAGCTCTAACAAAAACGTAACAGGTACCAGTACTAGTTTATTAACTCCGGCCGCCATTGTTGCCATTCCTAAAAGGACAAAAACAATCAAATATTTTGGATAGAGAAGATAACCAGTTATGTATCCAAATAAAGCTCCTATCTCTATACTTGGAAGAAGCAATCCGCCGCTTGCTCCAAAGTTTATAACAGATGACACGCTTATTAACCTTGAAACTAAAATAATTATAGCAGAAAAAATGCTAAGCTTCATATAGATCGTGTTGTTCAACAACAAAAAACCTGGACCTATCGATGGTTGAATGCGATATCCCAAAAATCCAACAAGAAGCCCCCCTATTAGTATGAGCATAGGAAAGCTTGCTAACTTCATAAGGTTCTGCGCTACATAAGTAAAAGCTTTGTAAACACTTATGAAAACCACTGAAAAAACTCCTGAAAGAACGCCAAATCCAAGGGATATAGCTATCATGCTCGTAGAAATTCCTGGCATCTGGATGTTTTGAACCAAGATTAATGAAGGTGTCTTTAACACAAAAGATGTCAAATAGGCAGTTGCAGATGCTAAAGCCGAAGGAAGAAATGGATCTTTTTCTAGGTCGCCTTTATAAGGTAATTCTAAAGCTAACAAAAAACCGCTTATTGGAGCTTTAAAGAGCGCCGTAAAACCTGCCGCTAAACCTGTAAGAAGAACAGTGTTGCTCTCTATGTTTACCTTGAACGTTTCTTTCATCTTCTTTGCTATGCCGGCTCCTATCATGGCTGCCCCTCCTTCTGGGCCTACAGGGGCACCAAATGCAAACGAAAGAAAGGACGATAAAGAATAAATTAAAGATTCTTTAAACGAGAAAGATTCTGGAGACGTATGATAGTATTCGAGAATTATGTCAAAAGAATCTTTAGGTCTTCTTTTGAGAAACATCCTAATAGGAAGACTAGAAAGTATTATGCTCAAAAAGATAAAAGAAAATGACAGCTTAGGAACTATTAGCAGAGCTTTTTCAAATATTTTCCAAAGCCCGTAAAATATATAAAAAGCAATTGAAACTGCAAGCCCTATTAGTACCCCCATTATTATAGGGGCTATCCATATGTTGATTTCCAGCCAGCGAATCTTTGCTATCATTTTAACTTATACTTCCTCTTAATATTGCCTATTATTTAAATTTCAAAAAAAATCATAAAAATATCGTGTAGATTACTTTCCCAAAATCCTATAAAGGGTCGTACCACAGACCGGACAAACGCCTTTTATTGCTTTTCTTCCGTTCTTTAAGGTTATCTCTTGCGGGTTTTGGATTTCTCTTTTTGCTCTGCATTTAACACAATATGCTTCTACCATTTTTGGTCCTTGTATATAAATATCTAACCTTCTATTTAAAAACATTAGCATAATAAAGTTAGATTTTTTGTTAATTTAATTTATTTTAAACGATGCAGTATTTACGCCAAGCTTTTTCGTATATTTGCCCGTTTTTGAGCATTATCATTATAATTCTTACTGCATCTTCGTCAGTAAACTTGCCTGTCCTAACTAATTCTTCGATCAGCTTTTTTTCATCTATCGGTTCATTGTTAGGTCCGCATAGCTTCTTTATCGTTTCTAGCGCTATTTCTAGCTTGTTCCTTTCGCTTGCAGGTTTCCCTTGTAAGATACCTCCAATATCTATTTTTTTGCTTCTTACATCCAAACCTACAGTTTCCAGCATGTTTTTAACAAGAGCTATGGCCCGTTCAGCATCATCCTCATCGGCTATGTTTTTTAGTAACAACCTTGCCCTAGCTAAAGTAAGTCTTATAAGAGTTTCTAATTGTCTTGCCGTGATGGTTATTGTCCCTTCTTGACTCAGAGATCTCATCTGTAGATAGAATTCTTTAATTTTCTTTGATGCCTCCTCACTGAGCACTGGGTTTATCCTTTTCGTATAAGCAATATATTTTCTCAAAAGCATAAAATCGATCGGAGGCGCGATTTTGTACGAGCTTTTTCTTCTTATTTCCAATATATGTTCCGCAAGCTTTTCATCACCTTCTTTATCAGGAATGTCTCTAATTACATAAATAAGATCAAATCTTGTAAGGAGAGGTATTGGTAAGTTTATGTTTTCATATAGGTTTTTGTAAGGATCATATCTTCCGTACACGGGGTTGGCCGCTGCGAGTATTGAGGTTCTTGCATTAAGCGTTGCGACTATACCTCCTTTTGCAACGCTCACTGTCTGTTGCTCCATCACTTCGTGGAGAACGCTCCTGTCTTCAGGCTTCATTTTGTCAAACTCATCTATACAAGCAATTCCCTGATCGGCAAGGACAACAGCTCCTGCTTCAAGCATCATCATCCCGTTAGTTTCCTTAACTACGGCCGCAGTAAGACCTGCTGCCGTTGATCCCCTTCCGCTAGTGTAAAGAGCCCTTGGCGCTAACCTCGAAATGTATTTTAAAAATTCTGATTTTGCCGTACCTGGATCTCCCACAAGCAATATGTTTATGTCTCCCCTTAGCGTTTGCCCGTCAGGGAGCGTTACTTGAGGCGATCCAACAGTAAGAAGCAATAAAGCTTCCTTTATATCTTCATGACCAAATATCCCTGGCGCAACAGAATTTTTTAAAATTTCATAAGCATTTGGGTTTCTGGCTATTTCTAGTATTTTTATTTCGTCTTCTGGAGTTATTTCAATTTTTTCGTTCCCTCTTGCTAACTCTTCGATCCAAAGCCCTTCAAGCTTAATCTTGAACAAACTAGGCGGTGCCGTTCTTTTTACCTTTTCCTGATCAGCCCTTATTATGCCCGTTACAACTATTCTGTCCCCGGGTCTTGATACATTAACTAAATCTCCATCTATTTCAATATCTATGTACTGTGGTAATTGACCGGGCGGAAGTTCCTCGGGTAATTCCTGAATCCTTATGACTTGATAATCCGTAAATATGCTTCTAGTTTTATCAAGCTCAAGGCTTTTTTCGCCACACTCGGCGCACTTTGCTGGTTTTTTTAAAACTGTATCTGATTGCAACATGTAGTTTACATGCCCCAATGGGCACACGAAGGCCGCAACCTTAATAAGAGGCATAACTTCTGATGTCCTCACAACCATTCCCCCTATAGAAACCAGCTTGTCGATATACTTAGAACTGACGTTTCGTAGGTTAAGCCTGTCTGAAAGCCCCCTTATTCTAACTTTGAACTCATTTTTAATTTCTTCTGCATATGTTGGGTTTTCTACTTTTAATGTATCAAAAGCTGCTTTGTTAAGCTCTTGTATTGCCACATCAGGGTTATCAACTAGTAATATAGCAAGATCCGGATCGAACTTTAACAAGTCTTGATAATCTATTACTATCGATTTTTTACCTATAGATGCAAGCTTTGCTATCTGCTCTCTATACTTATATTTTCCATCAGGAGTAGTTACGCTCTTTAAAAAGAGCTCAAATTGGTCGTAAAGTTTTGACTGTGTATACACCATTACCCATCACTAAAAACGTTTGAATACCATTCTTTGAGGTCGTTTTTTAATCTTTCAAAGAGTATGGTCTCTTCAGGAGTTAATAAGCTTGCAAGTTTATCTAGCTCTACATCTTGAAAGGCCATCTGAATTATCTTGTTCATCCTTATTTTAATTAAATCATAAACATGCATTTTTATCCGGTTGTCATCTTTTTTTAACTTAATATAAAGATTGAACTTTTGATAAAAGTCCTGTGGAAGAGGCCCTATCTGATGCTGTCCTAATATCTTTTCTTTATTTATGGCATTAAAAACTTCCGCTTCAAAATCTTCTAATCCTACCTTTATCAGCCCTCTTTCGGCTAGTACTGGCGCAAGCCACAAACCTATATCAAGTATTTCGCCTTCTTTTGGACCGTTTATTTTTATATAATCAAATTTAAAGTCGGGTCTATTTAAGCTAAATTCCGCTTTAATTGAGTTAAGCATTCCAAGCCTCTTAATCATAAAAAGTGTCTCCTTTAAATCTTCAGACATTCTATTAAATTAAATTAATAAGTAGAATATATTTATTTAGTAAAAACTTAAACCTTCTATAAGGGTAGCATTCACGTAAGCAATTATATCTGTACGTAAATCTTATGTTGCTTCCTATAATACCAAATTTAGACCTTAGTTTTTATAGTTCAAACTAAGGGCCTCATTTTAGCTTGTTTAATTTCTTATTCAGGAAGCCCGCCCGCTCATTATTTTCATTTCAACAAAGTGTTTACAAATATAAGGTCATGCTTTGGGTTTCGACATATTAGTACAACAAATTAGAGAATTATTGATAGCATAAAGTAAATAACTCTTAAGTTCTTGCTTCTAGTCTTAGCCTAAAATTAAGGCTTTTAAGCTTGCATAACAGCCTATTTAACCAAGGAGATCCTTTAGTTTATTTCAAGTAGATGCATTATTCATTGAAATATAAATCGAAGGCTTTATCATATCCCTTAAGTTTTTTACGAAACTTATCTAGGATTTATCTTTAAGGTATAGCTTATATAGCTCGCAAATTTTCTATCGAGCCTTATTTGTTATTACCTAATCGTTAAAACAAAAAAGGCACTTAATAAATTTCCTTAGAAGAGTGAGGCATTATACTTGCGGCAGTAGTGGTTAACTAGCCTACCCTTACTGAAGGGGAGTTCCGCCCCCTTAACCCCAATGGGTTAAAAGCACTATGTTTATAAGTAAATCTGTTTTTGATAATTAATTGAAAATGTTTAGAATGAACAGGGACATGAGAAGAATGCTCGAAAAGATGGGAGTAAAAATAGAAGAACTTCAAAATGTAAAAGAGGTTATAATAAGGACTGATAAAGAAGAATACATCATAAAAAAACCTGCAGTTAACCTCGTAAAAATGCAGGGAACATTAAGTTTTGAAATTATAGGAGGGGAATTCACAAAGAACCCGCTTGAAAGGGAAGAAGTTCCTATAGAAATAAAAGAAGATGATGTTCTTTTAGTTGCAAAAGAAACTGGTGTGAGCAAAGATGAAGCAGAAAAAGTTTTGCGGGAAACAAACGGCGATATCGCCCTCGCTATATTAAAAATACAGGAAAGGAAAAGTAATAACCCTTAAGTTTTGAATTACTTTTTGGTTTTTGCTGTCTTAAAATCAATTTCTATACTTACTGATTGAGGAATGTTAAGTTTTGTTATCTGAGCCATTACCCTGTCATTATAAGGGACTTCAATTAGCCTTCTGTGTAACCTTAATTCCCACTTATCATAAGTGTGCGTTCCTTCTCCAGATGGCGCTTTTCTAGTCACGACTAGTAGTTTTTTTGTAGGTAAAGGTATGGGCCCACTTACCTTAATCCCTATCTTCTCTGCCATATCTTTTATAGCGCCACTTACACTTTCTAAATCCTTTAAGTTATTTGACACTAGTTTTATTCTTGCTATCTGTTCCATTCTAATATACCACCTGATACCTATTATATTTATTTTACGCGTATCTTGAAGTTCAGCCTATCTTCCCGGCATTAAAAGCATCAACGAATTCGTTGTAAATGTCTATGTATTCCTGTGATGTAACGGGCTTTTCATATCTTAAGCCACAGTTGCCACAGACAGCAACCCATTTGTCATCCTGCTTTTTTACGATCACAGATATAGCTCCACATCTTGGACATCGAAGAATTTTAGGGAGTACTTTTTTAAATGGTTTAATCACTCTTCTTTTTTTCCTTGTCATGATTTCCTTTTTAAAAAAGGACCTATTAAAGTTTCTTATAAAGCTATATTTAAAATAAAATAATTCGTTATAATATAGAAATTTTTTATCTGTATGATTTCTGTTCTCTTCTTCTAGCGCCAGGTCCGCCAAACTTTTTAGGTTCTTTCTGTCTACTATCTCCAATAAGCAAATGACGATCGTAGCTAAGTATTTTTTCTTTTAAATCTTTTTCATCTTTAAAATAGTCTACTACAGCTCTTGAAATAGCAATAGCTGCAGCATATGCTTGTCCTATAACCCCCCCGCCTTTTGTTTTGATCCTTATGTTAACTGAAAACCTTTTATCGCCAATTAACTTTATCGGTATGCTTACTATAGACTGAATATGCTCAGGAAGCGTCTCCAAAAGCATTCCGTTATACCTTATTATGCCTGTTCCGGGCTCAATCATTACAAAAGCTTTTGCTTTTTTCCTTGATCCTGAGTATATCTTTACTAATTTTGCTTTAGTTGACATTTCCATTCCACCCTAACTCTTTAGCTAGTTCTCCTAGCATTATATAATCTGTTGGAAAGCCTTTTGCTATTGCCTCCTCTGGTTTATAAAACTTAACAGATTTAAACTGCTCAGGAATTCCGTGAACTACTGTTAAGTTTTTGTATGCTGTTCTGCCTTTGGGTTTTCTATAAGGAAGCATTCCTCTTACAACTCTTCTAAAAATCCTATCAGGTCTTCTATAGTGTATCGGATTGTGCCTGGGATTTATAATGCTTTTTATTTCAAGCTTTCTTTTCCATTCTTCAATAATTGAACGCCTATTGCCTGAAATCAAAATCTTTTCAGCATTAACGACATAAACCTTTTTTCCTTCGAGCAACATTTTAGCTATTTTACTAGCAAGTCTGCCCATTATTAGCCCAGATCCATCTATATAAATTGTCTCATTATTTGACAATTATTATACCACCCTGATCTTTATACTTTTCAATAAATTGATCAATTAGCAATGCTTCACCGCCCGTTTTATTTATTTTTTCTCTGCCTGCCTTTGAATATGAGAAGGCCCCCACATGAATTTTTTTAGTTAAAGATCCCCCACCGAGAACTTTACCTAATACTACAACGTAAGCGTTTTCTGGAACAATTCTGTTTAACTTAGAAACGTTAACAACGTGTTTTGAAGCGTTTTTTACTCCCGCTTTATACACCGCCCTCCATAAAGCTCTTCCTGTTTCTCTATAAGCTTTTTTAATTATTTTTAAAGTTTTCATTCTTTCCATCATAAAGCCTCTAACCTCTTATTAAACTCATCTAAATCTTTAATTATTAAATTTACGCTTTCAAGGATTATGTCTTTTGCTTCAAGCTGCCCTATACTCTCAATACTTAAAATGTAACTTCCTGGCTTTTCTGAAATTTCTAGATTTTTTCTGTCAACCTTGAGACATTCTTCGCAAAAAGTACAAGCGTATGGGTTTTTAGCCACAAGGTTTCCGTTTATTATCTCAAAGACATTTCTCGGACAAGAATCTACTATTTGTTTTGCACTATCGGTTTTTGGGTTAATTATGTTTATTACTGGAGTTGGTTTAACTATGGATTTTGAAGTTGGGCTATATTTGCTGTGCTTTTTACCTTTTCCAAGCTTTGCATAAGCTTCAAGCTTTATGTTCTGTTTTGGCGCCAATTTTAGTATGGGTATTTCGTTAGATACTGGTTTTACTTCTTTGTCTTCTACTGGTACTAAATCTCCTGAGTAAACGGTTCTTACCGAATCATTTGCACTGGCATCGAGAACTAACATCAGCTGAGCATCTTTCATTTCTAAATATTTTTTAGGTGTTTTGAGAGGCACTAAGCCCAAACGATGGGCTATAATTTCATCATAAACAAGCGAACTGTTTTCGATAATTACTACGTCTTCAACCGCAAGAGTTGGAACCTCTGACATAGCATATCTTCTTAAACCGTTAATAAGATCTAAGGGATAACCTTCAATTTTAATCGTTAGATTTAATTTGTCTTTTTCTAGAACTTCCACCGTCATTTACGTTCTCCTTCCTCTTCTGCCACCTGGAGGTCTTGTACTATCATGTGGAATAGGTGTTACGTCTTCGATCCTTCCAATTTTAAATCCAGCTCTAACTAAAGCCCTGATTGCAGCCTGCGCTCCTGGACCGGGCGTTTTTGAACCTGTCCCTCCTTCGCCGCGAACATAAATATGAAGCGCAGTTATACCCTTTTCCTTAGCAACTGCTGCAGCAGCTGACGCTGCCTTCATAGCCGCATAAGGTGAACCTTCTAGCCTATCAGCTTTTACGTGCTGCCCGCCGCTGCTAAACGCAATGGTTTCAGCTCCTGAAAGATCTGTAATGTGTACTATAGTGTTATTAAAGCTACTATAAATGTGTGCTATGCCCCATCTATCTTCTTGCTGTACACCCTGTGATGTAGTTTGAGCTTGCATCTCTTCTTTTTTAACCGTTTTTTCTTTAGATGTTTTTTCTTCACTCATTCCTCTTTCACCTTAATAAGACCTTCCTCTTTCCTATTAACCAGATAACTTGGCTTGTTTATTATTCTATCTCCTACTATTATCTTTTTATGTGTTACAATCTGTCTAGCATGATGTATTGTTTTGGCTAGACCTTTCTTAAAAACCATTGTCTGCAGTCTTCTTTCTAATAAATCCTTTACCGTTAGATTAAGTATACTATCTAAGTTAAGCTCATTTTCTTCTAACAGACCCATTTCATAAAGCCTGTTTATTAGCATTTTTTCTCTAGCCTTCCTTATCTCTTCAGGAGTGCCTAAAAGCATTCTGGCCTGTCTACGTATATTTGAGATTATGGTTGCAGCTTTCCATAATTCTTTCTTGTTTTTTAACCCATATTCTCCTATTAGCATCAGTTCTTGCTGTAAAGTTGCCTTATCCCATGGATTACGCGGGGTAGTAAAAGTTTTCTTAGGTTTTTTAGGATCTCCCATTTACTTTCCCTCCTTTTCTTTTTCACGCGCTGCCTGCTGAGCTGGCTGTTGAGCAGCTTTCTTTCTAACGCCAACAGTAAGGCCTTTCCTACCAGTTGTACGTGTCCTTTGTCCTCTGACTTTCAAGCCAAGCGAATGCCTAAATCCACGCCAACTGTTTATGAGTTTTTCTCTTTCGATATCTTCTTTTATCTTTAGCATCAGATCACTTTCAAGCAAATGTAAGTCCTGACCGGTTTCCATATCCTTCCTTCTGTTTAACAACCATCCTGGAAGGTTGAGAGATTTAGGGTTCATTATTGCTTTTTCAAGAGTTTGAAGTTGAGAATCACTAAGCCTTCCTAATCTTATAAATGGATCAAGCCGAAGCGCCCTTATTATAGCTAAAGCTAAAGTAAAATTTAGACCTTTAATATCCCTTAAAGCAGCAAGTAATGGTTTATTACCGTTAAGGTCCCTTCCAGCCATCCTAATTATTGCCCTAACCTGGGTTTGTGAAGACATCCGCTTTCGTTAATATGCACGATATTTATAAATCTGACTATGAACTTATGTAATGTGGCTCCATCTTACAACTATGAAGTTATTGTGATCGGCGCGGGCCCAGCAGGTTCACTTGCTGCCGCAGAAGCCGCTCGCGCCGGAAAAAGCGTCTTGATCGTAGAAAAGGATACAGAAGTTGGAATTCCTGAACACTGCGGCGGACTCGTAAGCACAAGCGGATTAAAAAATTTGATCGATAACTACAGTGTCATTAAGAAAAAAATAGATAAAGGAGTTTTAATAGTTAAAGGTCGATCTTTTGATTTTTCTTTTAAAAAGAGCAATTTAGTTGAAATAGATAGACAGCTTTTAGATAAAAAACTTGCAAGCCTTGCTATAAAAGAAGGTTCTGATATAGTTTTAGGATCTTATGCGTTTTATAAGAAAGAAAATAACGTAAATTTAGTTTACGTAAAAGGTAAAAAGCTATCAGCTAAATATGTTATTAACGCGGGGGGAAATGCTTATTATCCTAAAAAAGAAGGAAAAATTCTAGCCACCCAGTTTTTGTTTGCTTTAAAGAACGGAAATTATGATGGTGTTGCAATATACATAAATAAAGAGCTAATGCCGCAAATGTTTGGCTGGTACATACCATATGACGAGGGACTTGCTAAAGTTGGAGCCCCAGGAAGCACGGACGTTGCACTGTTAGTTGCTAAAAAGATCCTTAATAATCTTAATTTAAACGGTGAACCAATAAAAATCATGAGTTCGTATTTAATAAACGGAGGGCCCGTGTTTAAAAATAACACAAACGATTACGCTCTTATAGGGGACGCAGGAGGACAAACCAAACCTACTACTGGAGGGGGTATAATTTTTGGAGGAATTGGAGGAAAAATCGCTGGAAAACTGGTTGCGGAAGATGCTCTTGGTAAGTATAATGAAGAATACTACGAACGAGGGCCCGGGAAAGATCTCATAAATCAGGTTAAAATAAAAGATGTCTACGATGCGTTAAACGACTCAGCGATATATAAAATTGTAGAGGTTTTACATAAGAATGATGTTAGTTTCAGTGGCGATGAATTTGATTTTCATTCAAAATTTATAAAAAGAATATTGGGGGACCCATTGTTAGCATTGAAGGTTGCAGAAGCTATACCGTCCGTCGTTCTTAGCTATTTAAAATCGCTGTTTTTTAGCTGAATTATCTTTTTGCCCTTTTCCTGCGGCACGATCTTTAACTTTGCATCTTTAAATTCTCTGTAAAATTCAGAACCATTAAAAATACGATCCAAAAAAATTGCTAATGCTGCTATTTCTGAATGAGGCTGATTCCCTATGGATATGTTATAGTCAGAAAGAAGGTATACCTCTAGAGGTACTTTTTCAGAGCCTATTATAACTAAAATGTCCTTATTTGCGCTTTGTATTTCTTCTAAAACCTCTGGTAATGGAATACCGTACATTGTAAGATTTATTATGCTTTTGCCATCTTCCTTTGATTTTTTAATAAGGTTTTTCCAGCTATCAACGAATTCTACAAAAAAATCGCCCCCCCATTTTTCATTTACTTTTTTTATTGATAATAAAACTTTTTCATCTCTATCACCGTAAACATACATGCCTGAGGCGCCAAAGGCTCTTCCTACAAGCCCGCAATGAGTGGTTACCCTTTTATCCCTTTTCGATCTGTGAAAAAGCCTTAATATTTCAACTTTCATTTTTATTTTTCATTTCCCTCAAAGTTTTCAAGGCATTTATATAATTTAGAATTATGATTGAAGTTTTTTCATCATCTGGCTGTTGCTTAAGAACATTTAAAAGTCTGCGTAAAAGCAGATCGTCTATTTCTTGAAGATCTGTTAGTTTTGTTTCGCTTTTACCCTCAAGTTCTTCTATATTTTCTATATTGTCACAGTTTGGACAAAACGTCTTCCCTTTATACCTAAGCATTATACCCCCACATTTAGGACATGGTTCAGCTAATAGAGTACCCCCTCTCCGCATGATTTCAGCAACCAAAGCCCTTTTTTCTTTTGAAAGCATAAGTATTATTTATTTACAGGTTAATTTAGCTTTAACTATATTTTGCTTCATTATATCTCATTTTAAAAATTATTTCATCCCAAAAACACGAATAAGTGTATTATGGATAAATATAATGAAGAGATATAGTGCGCTTAATGACGAGCAAGTAAATAAATCAGAAAGGAAGGATGAATAACAAAAATACTGTTGAAGCACAAAAGATTTTGCAGCATAATTCAGCAGATTTGTTGAGCGTAAATGAAATTTTGAAGACAGCGCAATTAAAGAATTAAGGTAAAAATTTGAGATTAAAAACAATGAAAGGTTATTATTAAAGCTAACAACCAAACTCATGCGCATGCTATCTGGAACATTTATTGCAAAATAGGTAAAAGGTGAACTACATATAAATATACTTAATATAATATACTTAGTAATAAAACACAATTGTTATCCACAGAAAACATTGGCCTTTAGGAATAAATACGAAAGGGATAAACCAATCCATTGTGGGGCATTGGGTGTATGAAATAAAAATATGGAAAGTGTTGATCGGTCAATCTTTACTTAAGCTAAAGTGTGAAATGATTTTTTTTAATAAAATAGCGATTTAAAAATAATTATAATGCTTAAAAATACGTTTTTGCTTTCTTTGATCAGGTGCAAAAGCATGCAGATTGAGGCCGTTTTTAACGAAATGATTTCTAACGTTATGCCTAATTTTGATGAAGAATTTAAGAGGGTTTTAGACTCTTATGATAACGAAATTTTAATTAAAATGATTAATTATGCAGTTGGTGGCGGAAAACGGCTCAGACCTCTTATATTAGTTTTAATTAATAAAAATCTTGGAGAGCGTTTTGATGTTTCTTACGCAAGCTTTTCGATTGAGCTTATGCACAATCTTTCCTTAATTCACGACGATTTTATAGATAAAGAAGAAATTAGAAGGAGTCGTGTTCCTTTTTATAAAATTTATGGATACGAAAATGCACTTTTAGTTACTGACTATATATTTGGAATTATTATAGATTTAATAAATCAGTATAAGATACCTGAGGTTATTGATACACTGGCTAAGACAAGCATAAAAATGAGCGAGGGCGAATTAGAAGAGTTAAGCCTTTTTAACAATAAAGAAAACATTAGCTTAAAAGAGTATCTTCGCGTTATAAACTATAAGACGGCTTCGTTGTTTGGAGCTGCGGCTAAGCTTGGAGCGCTTCTTTCTAAGTCACCACAATTTACAGAAAAAGCCTACTATTTCGGAGAAAATTTAGGAATCATATACCAAATAAAAGACGATATTAAGGACAAAAAACATCTCTTTAATGAGCTTATAAACAAACTAAAACCCGAGGAAGAAAAATCTTTAAATGAAATTGTAGAAAAAAGTTATAATGACGCAATTAAATATTTAAAAGAGTTTCCACAAAATGAATACCATAAAATGCTTTTGGATCTTACAGATCTACTTTTTAATGCTTAAGAATGGAATACATAGTTAAATTTCAAGGTCATCCAAATATTACAGCAAGACATAAAACAACCTTAGAAATAACTAAGGAACCGCATCTAACTTTAAGGGGCGACTGTATAATCGGAGTTAATAGTTCAGCTAGCGTTTATGACCTTCCGGATGAAATGAAGAATAAAATTAGAAAAAATAATAGAAGAATCGATTTCTTGATTACCGTTGGGGGTTTTAGTTTTTCCTTTTTTGGTTATGGACACGAGGGTCTTTCGTTGTCTCATCCAACAGATATAGTAATAAGAAAAAGCGAATTTTTGTCTAATAGAACGTTGGCAATAAAAAGTTCAGCTGCTGCCATAGATCTGCCGCGGGAGATTGTTGCGATCCTAAGAACTGGCGCGCATGGGGAACTTAAAATATTTGTTGATTAATGCTGATTTACTACAATCCTAATTTTGAGGTTTTCGTATATAGCATAGCTTTGTTCATTCGTGGTGTAGTAAAGCTTAGAAATTTCTAAATATGTTGAACTATTCATCTTACGTGTTCTTTAACCAAAGAATGAAATTTTATACTCGTGGGAGTACTGAAGATGGAGGAACGCATCATATTATAGGTATGCTTATGCGTACTTGCATGTACGTAGAGCAAAACCGTTTTATTCCCATCTTATCTTTTCGCCTAAAAACCTTAGAGCATCAATAAGGCCCTCAGCGTATGCAGCTTGCATTAGTGCTGTTACTAGATCTCCTTTATGTTGCGCTTCTTCTGCATCTTTTATGTATAAAAAGGCATTTTCAAAAACATCCTTATAATTTTTTATTATCGAGTCTTGTTCTGCGTTTTTTATCGCTATTCTGCATTTCTCAATAATTTTTTGAGTCCTTATTTCTAAAGTAGAAGGCTTAATGTTTTGAGAAGGTAAAATTTTATAAACCTTTTTAAGAACCTCTTCTTCAGTAAAATGTAACGTTCCAGGTACTATTAGCGTAAATGGTTCTTTGAGTTCTATTTCACTTTCTAGCAATTCAGAAAGTTTACCACCTAAAATTTTCTCTTCTTCTGTGCCGGCTCTGCTAACAAGGAGAATAAAACGGTAGTCAGTAAAAACTTCTTCCTTAAAGTTAATTTCGGCTTGTTTTAGTTCATGTAAAAGGTATCTAACGTTACCTTCATACCCTGAAGGAATGATTATTGAGTGTTTTTTTAATTCCAAAGACGCGCCTACTTGTTTATATACATAATTTCTAGAATTTATGTCATCTTTTATTATAGACCCGACAAATCCTATTTTATAAATATGCAGTCCGGTTTCTCCAAAAATCACATTTATAAAACTTGAAGAATAAACTGTTTTTACGTCGATGTTATTTTCTATTGCATAAACTTTTAAAGCCTGATGAGTCGTAGCTATATATGGATCACCATAAACATACAAACAGACGTTTTTGTTTTTTGCTTCTTCAATAAAATGTTCTACATCTTCTAGTTTTTCCCTGCTAACGGGAACTGCGTTTAGTTTTTTTTCTATCCAAACTAAATCACTGTTTTTTACAAATGTAGTAAAATTATCAAAATAGCTTTTTTCGCAAATTGAAGAGGCATAGTTTATAAAAATAGGAGCTGTGTTTTTTGGATCCACACCTAAACCTATTATAAATAACATGTTAGTTAATAATAAGAATGAGGTTTTTATAATTTAACCTAATGAACTACCCGCCCTTAGCTAGTAGTTCAAAACTTTTTGATGCAAGATGTCGTTTCAGAATTTATGAGAAACAATACACAATCCTACGATCTAATAACGGCAAAGCGTATTATGAGTTAATAAGAGATGAAAAAATTTATGGTAACTCTTTTTAAACTATGCGATGGGTTATAAGAAAAAACCTGAAGCAGTACTTCATAACAATGTATTATGATTACAACAAGGAGGGCATGAAAATGAATGATGTAGACATGTCCAAAACTGTTATCGTTACGATTGAGTTGTAGTACACAATGTCTTGTGAGCATAAAGTCTAGAGTTAACAGAATAAAGCTAAAAAGTAATTAATGTATCATTTTGTAACTGCGTCCTTTACAATTGATCACAAAAATTGAGTAAATCCGGGAGGTCAACGTATTTTGATTAACCTGCTTTACCAAAGCTATTTAAGGGAAAACGCTCATAAAGTTGTTAACGCGATGAATTCACTATAAAATCAAGTTTTGATCTATTGTAATGGATGACGTTTCAAACGATAAAAATAAAGTATATAGAAGATAAAATTCTATAAATAAACAAGGTTTGTGATGTTATTCCATTACAATCATTGATAGTGTTGATCTTACTTTTTCTAACCTTCTTATTTTCCAAGTTATTATTTCTTTTACTTGTTCCATACTTTCTGCTTCAATTTTTGCTATTATATCATAAACGCCATAAACTAGATATACTTCTTTTACACCCTGCATTTCTTTTAACTGTTTTAAGACTTCCCCTTCATACCCCATATCTGTATTTATTAATACATACGCTGTTGCCATAGAAAATAATTATAAAACATTCGTTATAAATTTTACCATTAACAAAACGCGGTTCTGACAAAAAAGTAAAGCTTTCTCGCAATAATCGTATTCAGATAAATTTTTATTATACAAAAAAACATGTAAATATGCATGTTTATTAAAAACTACGTTAGTAAGAAAGCAGATTTTTACGTAAAAAAAGTTGATAAAGCTTTTTTAACGTTGAGCAAAATAACCGGCATAAAAATAATCTTAGCTGAAGAAATAGAAAAAAATTTAGAAATAAAAGGGATAAATGTTTATCATTATAAATACGATCCTTCAAAGGATTTTAAAGGCCCCTTGGTTACTGCAAATGTAAAAAATTATAAAGCGGTTTTTGAGTACATAAGAAAACACCCTAATAGGGTATTTGCGGTTATAGCTGATTTTAACAATTTTATAACTAATAATGAATCTCACTTGGATTTTATAAAATCTCTAAGAAAGATCTATCCAATTCCTTTATTGTATGGAAGTGGGGCCACTAATGTACACGAGTTTGTTTCTCCAATAGTTCTAAACTATGCTGTAGAATTTTTTTATGGAATAAAAAATTTTGAAAATAAAAAACTATACAGATCTTTTTTTGAAAAATTAGCTAGCTTATTAGGAGATGAAAGGTATTTTGAAAAAATTTAGGACAAGATATATTCTTATTATGATAGAAAAATCACCGCCTTTAAAAGTAAGTGAGAACATAATAAGAGCATTAAAAGAACTGATGGGCAACTATGCTCTTTTTAGGATAGAAATAAAGACAGTCTTTTTAAACAAAGATAATTTTCTTCTCTTAAAGTTCAGATATTATGATATTGATCCCAGAGCATTTTATCTCGCAATACAATATGTAAAAAACTACGGGGTTAATTTAGTACCGTTAAAAACTTTTGGAAGTATCAAATCTGCAAAGAAATTTTTGAAAGCATTTAGTCCAGTATAGTGCGAAATGTAAGCGACGACCTATAAACTTGCTTATTCTATGTTCGTGGTAAATTTTCTTAAATCAAAAATACTATTTCTCTTTGAGATGCTTTTCTCTGGTCAACTTAATTGAGATGAGGAGCTATAGTTCAAATCTCCTGCAATACCCTAGGAAGGCATCTACGATGTTGATGAACGAGGGCCAACAAGTTCAAGGTAAACATATTATCTTTTTGCAAGTTAATGGGTATGATAGAAGTGAGAGCTAAGGGTATACAATAAAAGTGTTTAAGGTCTTTGAGTATAAAAAGTCCAGATGCTACGTCTATTATGATGCGAAAATCAAAAGAAGAGCTGGAGGTATTTAGTTATCCTAAAGGCCATATACTACATAGCGATCTAAACAGAACATTGAACATTTTGAAGAAAGCAATAAACTTAATGGTTTTAACAGTAAAGTAACATCCATAAAGGGTGTAACAGCTGAGACCTAAGGAAATACTTATCTCTCAAAGAGGGGAGAAGGTCAGTATTCTTTTTAGGTAAGCTTTTATAATATGCCTTTTTAATATTATATTAGAAAATTGCAAACACAACAGAAAAAATATGAAAGCATAGCCTACATTTTAGATTTTAAACTAAATTCTGAGTCATTAAATATAAAAGGAAAAAGAGGTACGATTATACAGGCAATAGGGGGAGATTACTTTATGTTGCTTGAATTATTGGGCATTCCTGGCGTAAATTATGTTATATTAGAAAAGTTAAATATAAGTAAAGAAAGAAGAGAAAAAGTTCTTAGCGTGCTTGGAAAGCTAAAATATGAAAGCCTTACATCAATAGCAAAAAACACTTTACCTCAAGCTGTTGAAACAATTGTAATAGAAAACGAACAGAAGTTTGTCAATTTTTTTAACAATGCTATGCCAGTTACACCGAGATTAAATTCTTTAGAACTGATACCGGGCATTGGAAAAACTTTAATGAACCTCATATTAAAAGAGAAGGAAAAGAAGCCTTTTACAAGTTTTAAAGATATAGAAGAACGTGTTGGTCTTAAAGACCCCGCTAAAAAAATTACAGAAAGAATTTTAGAAGAACTTAAAGGTAATCAGCAAATATATCTTTTTGTTAAACAATTTAAAGAGTGAATATAAATAAACATTTAATATTAACTATTTAGTCCTTTTTATAAAATGGTGATTTGATTGAACGAACTTGAAATAATAGAAAAGATACGAAGTACGTTTGAAGTTAAAGATTATCCGTTGACAGATGATGTGGCTTACTTGTCTAATAAGTGGGCGTATAAAGTAGATATGCTTGTTAAAAGTACTGATGTTCCTGAAGGCATGAGCGGCTATCAGCTTGGACGTAAGTCTGTTGCTGCGGTACTTTCTGACCTTTCAACTAAGGGTGTTACTGCAAAGTTTATGATGCTAAGTTTTGCTTTTCCAGAAGGAATAAACAACGAATACATAATTGAAATTTTAAAAGGAATAAAAGAAATGACGAATAAATACAAAATAACACTTATAGGCGGCGATGTTAACAAGGCTAATGATTTAATAATAGATTGTATAATAATTGGCAAATACAAAAGAAAGGTTCTAAGAAGTGGCGCTCGTGTTGGTGATAAAGTATATGTTGTTGGAGATTTTGGATTAACGACTATAGGTTTAGATTACCTTATTAATAAAAAAGAGATTAATAACGAAAAATTAAAGTTTTTTGCCTTAAAAGCCGTTTATGAACCTGATCCTCAAGTTAACTTTAATATAGATGCTATAAATTCAGGTTACATTACAGCATCTATGGATTCTAGTGATGGTTTAGCATATACTCTTAATGAAATTGCTGAGCAAAGCAAAGTTAAGATTATTGTTAACAATTATCCGATGAGTGAAGAAATTAAAAAATTAATTTCATTAGAAGGAAGAGATCCTTTAAAGGATGCCCTATATGGTGGAGAAGAATATCAAATGGTTTTTACTGTTAATCCTAAAAAAGAATCTCTTCTACAAAGGCTTGCAAAAAAACATAACGTTAAAATTTATAACATTGGAACGGTTGTAGAAGGCAAAGGTGTTTATTTAAGTAATGGTGATAAAGTAGAGAAGAAAGGATGGGTTTTCACTTTTTAATCCCTTTTATCTTTTATGATTATTTTTTCGACTTCCTTTCTAAAGTATACCCATTCTCTTCCAACCTTTTTCCTTGAAAGTTCTCCTTTATCATACATTCTTCTGAGATACGTAGAAATTATTGGTAATTTAACACTTATGTTAAACCGATCTTCAAGCATACTAAGTACATCTTTTGATGTAAAACCAGTAAGAGGAAGCATGTTAATTAACCTTTTTATTTTACTATAAAGGTCTTTTTCGTATTCTTCATCTACGTCTTTTTTACTATTGTTTTCAGAAGACGAGGAAAGAAGGTCATAAAGCTCTAAAAGCCTTAAAACTTTATCTTTTTCTATATTTCCCTCTACTTTAAAGGAATATCTAGCACCATTCTCATCCTCAAACTCAAGCTTTATGGCCTTCTTTGCCAAATCCCTTTTTTTGTTAACAATTTTTAAAAATAAGTATATTTGATAATTTTTGTTAACAACTTATCAAAATTGCTATTAGCAAATTATTACCTTAACTTTATATTAACTTTACCGATTTAATTTTAACTTATTAAATTGTTTGCAGATGTTCCAGTGGAAATATAGGGGTTGTTTAACAGTTAATAATTGATAATAAACCTGCAATAGCTCCAGTGGAAATATAGGGGTATCAAGCTACATGTTAAAAATATATAATTTAACAATAAATTAACTTTAAATCAGCCCTACACCCCACATTTTCTTCTGTTTCTTTTCTATTTTTCTTTTTGTAATAATTTTTGTTTTTGTTTTATTAAAAAAAAATTTACTGTTAGTAAATTTATCTTTATTTTTATCTTTATAATTTTTTTATAAAAAATATTCTTTTGTTAAAAGAGATGCAAAAGAAATCATGGGGTGTAGGGCTGATTGTCTGAATTTCTTGATAATATATTTAATAAAGTTGCCTCTGGTAAATCAATTTTTAAAAAAAGAGAAGTTCTTAATATAGATTATATACCAGAAAGAATACTATTTAGAGACGAACAAATAAAAAAGATCGGAGAAACACTATCTCCTATTATAAAAGGTGCTAAACCTTCTAACCTTTTACTTTATGGAAAAACAGGAACGGGAAAAACTATGGTGGCCAGATATGTTATGAATAAACTTAGCAAATATATAAAAGATAACTACACGGTTTTTGCTTATCTCAACTGTAGAATAAGCGGCACTCCTTATAGAGTTTTAAGTGAAATTGGAGAAAATATTGGAGTAAAAATTCCCTTTACTGGATTATCTTTAAGTGAAGTAGAAAAAAGAATATTTGAACATTTAATCAATAATGGTATAAAATTGGTTCTTATTTTAGATGAAATAGATTTTTTGGTTAACAATGCTTCTAAAAGGGATATAGGAAATGACATACTTTATCAATTCACTAGATATGATAGCATATATACTACAATGGGCAATAAAAGCTTTGTTGCGATAGTTGGAATCTCAAACGATTTAAAATTCATGGAATATCTTGAAGGAAGAGTTCAAAGTAGCCTAAGATCAGAAGAAATACTTTTTCCGCCATATACAGTAGAAGAAATAAAAGAAATATTAAAAGACAGAGTTAGAGAAGCATTTATTGAAAATTCAGTAAGCAATGAAATAATAAATCTTATCGCTGCATATTCAGGTAGTGAACACGGCGATGCTAGGAGAGCAGTTGATCTTCTCAGAGTATCTGGCGAACTTGCTGAAAGAGAGGGATCTATAAAGATCGAAGAGAAGCATGTTCATGAGGCCCTTAAAAACATAGAAAGAGATAAAGTACAAGAAGCTATATCTTCTTTACCAGTACAAGAAAAAGCCGTTCTGTATTCAATCGCAAGCTTTTCAAACGGAGAAACAACTGGTCACGTTTATCTTAAATATCAAGAAGTATGCAATCAATTGGGGTTACAACCATTAACACAAAGAAGAGTAAGTTCTATAATAAACGAGCTAGATATGTTAGGTTTGGTTTCGGCTCCAATTATAAACAGAGGTAGGCATGGTAGATCTAAAAAAGTTGAACTAGCAGTAGATAAAAACCAAATAATTGAGGCTTTAAAAAACGATGAAATTTTTAAATTATTGTTTAACGCTGTTTAAAATTTCATTTATTTTCATTATTGTTTCTGTAGGCACTATTTTTTTCCATCCAAGAAGATAAGTTCTTATTTCTTCAGGAGTTTTAGGCATAATGTTAACAAGTTGTATTGCATAATCTTCTTCTAAACCGACTTCTTTTTCTAGCGATTCAACAAGTTTTTTTGCCTGTTCACCATTTATCTTTGAAAAAGCATTAACGTATTCAAATGTTCTTCTTTGTAATTCGTCAATGTCATTCGCTGACTGTTTTAATATATCCTTAGCTTCATGTATGGTTATTTTTTTGCTCTTTATTATTCTCATTTAAGCTCTCACCTTTGAACGGGACAACATGTTCAAGCCTTGTGTAAAGTATTTTCTTTTTATTACCCACTTGAACTTCCACAACTAGGGATCTTTTTCTAACTTCAATAACCTTACCTACACGCCCTTGAAATCTTCTATGCGGCATACCTTTTGGTTGTGAAGGGTCGATTTTGATAACAACTTTATCTCCATTTTTAAACTCGTTTAAAAGATAAGAAAGTCCTCTTTTGCTTTCTATTGTTAACAACTTACGAGTTTTTCTCCTATAACCTTTATAATGCGGCATATGCGAAAAGATAATAAGAATATCTATATAAAAATTTACCTGAACATACTATTTTTCTTTCAATGATAAGTGAATTTAACAATAGTTTAATTTTGATTAAAAAGGTTATAATAGGTAATCAAGTTTTTCACAGCTGGTTAAAATTTAATTTAACAAGACAAAAACAGTCTTTTTATTATTTCTATTTTTTAAACTCAAAAATACTTAAAATCTATGGTTGTTTAATATAAATAAAAGCTAAATTATATCGATAAAATTTAAGGTTAAAGGATAACGAGCAAAACTCCTATTAATTTTATTATAATAAACGGGAGAACAACACCTCCAAGTCCGTAAATAAGAACGTTTTCTAGGTATATCCTTCTTGGAGATTTTGGTTTAAACGATATGCCTATAATAGCTAAGGGTATAAGTATGGGAATTATTATGGCATTATAGATCAGCGCGGAAATAACTGCAACTCGCAGAGGCAAATGTAAAATATTAAGAATTCTAGCTACACTTAAGAAGCTAAGTAAAGCAGGCAGCACAACAAAGTACTTTGACACATCGTTAGCGATAGAAAATGTTGCTAACGATCCCCTAGTTATAAGTAGCTGTTTTCCTAATTTAATAACATCAATTATTTTTGAAGGATCTGATTCTAAATCTATCATGTTAGCAGCTTCCTTAGCAACTTCAGTACCAGTATACATTGCAAGACCAACATTTGCCCTTGCAAGAGCAGGCGCATCGTTAGTACCATCGCCAACCATGGCTATAGTTTTTCCTTTTTCCTGTTCTTCAATCACTTTTTTGTATTTATCTTCAGGCTTAGCTTGCGAAATTACTTTTTCAATACCTACTTCAGAAGCAATTATTTGTGCTGTTATAGGATGATCTCCAGTTACCATATAAGGTTCTATTCCCATAGATTTAAGGGCTCTAATCTGTTCTTTGACCCCTTCTTTTAAAATATCTTTCAGTTCAAGAAGTCCTATTATTTCATCTCCTACTGCTACAGCTAAAGGCGTACCCCCCTCTTTAGCAATTTCTTCAAGCTTTTCATCAAAATCAGGAGGAGCATGAAAGATGGTCCTCATGACATCGGGAGCTCCTTTAAATATAGGCATTTTTTCATTTAAATAAGCACCATAAAAATCAGATTTTCTAATAATCCTCATTTCTTTATAAATTTCTTTTCCGGGCAACCTTAACCCTTTATAATAAATACCACTTCTCCTAGTTTTTGCAGAAAACTCCTCATATGATGACATTATAGCTTTATCTATTTCGCTTGGAATATAGTTTTTACTTTGCAGATATCTAAGAATAGCTTTTCCCTCTTGTGTATCATCTTGAATTGAAGATAGAAATAGAGCTTTAGCTACATCTTCTTCTGAATAAGAATTGAGCGGTATTATTTTTACCGGCTCTCTTCTACCCAAAGTTATAGTACCGGTTTTATCAAGCAATACCACATCAACATCACCAGCCGCTTCGATTGCCTTTCCAGATTTCGATATAACCTTTATTTTCCACAGTCTTGTTAATCCTGATATGCTAATAACTTCTTCTAAAGCACTAATAGTAGTAGGGAGCAAACAAACATAAAAACCAAGCAATATAGGTAAGCTCAAAGAATAGCCCAAAAGCCTGATTGTAACACCCAATGAAAATACTACTAAGCTTAACAAAAGGGTTATTCCATAGATTAAAGCGTCAAGCTGCTTTTCGCTCTCGCCCTTGGGCCTTTTCGTTTTTTCAATCATTTCAGCAATTCTGTATACGTACGATTCTTTGAGGGTTTTAGTAACCTTAACTTTAATCCAGTCGCTTACAACTTTGCTGCCAGAAATTACTTCATCGTTTACATCTTTTATTACAGGTAAAGATTCCCCAGTAACTAAAGATTCATCTATTGCAGCCGCTCCTTCTAAAATTATTCCATCAAGCGGTATTATTTCATTCTCTTTAACTAAAATTATATCGCCTACTGAAACGGCATCAGGAGGAACGTATACTTCAGAACCTTCAGGTGTTATTTTTCGTACAGATAGATTTGATGTCACGCTTAAAAGCGACGTAGCTGTAAGTTTTGCTTGGTGTTCTGCGTATGAATCGGCAAACGTTCCGAACCAGACTGTTGCAAATATTAACAAAGCTATAGATAAATTGAACGACGTAATTTCTTTCATACAAAACGTATAGATTATAGTTATTACAAAAGAAATTTCTGTAAGAAGCATAACAGGATTTTTTTTAAGATATAAGGGAGAAAGCCTAGTTATTGAATTTTTTAATATTTGAAGATAATCCCCAAGCTTCAAATATCGTCACCCTATTGAAAGCGGACCTAAAGCCAATAACGGCAGAATTGAAATTATTACAAGTAAAAATATAAAAAATACCAAAGAAAGCGAAAAATAAAAAGAATCTATCCTCACATCTGTTTCTGTAAAACTTATTTTTTTACCCATTAATGATTCACTTATTTTTATCATAAAGTAGATAGGGACATACCTTCCTGCCAGCATAAGAATTCCTGTTAAAATATTTAATGAGCTAATATTTCCTGTAGCTCCATAAAAATCCGAACCGTTGTTTACACTAGCGGAAACTATTTCCCATAAAAGCTTGGTAAATCCATAACCAGTTGAGAAATTAAAAGCCCTTAAAGCAAAAATAGCTATAGGTATGGCTGTTAAAACTATAGCAAAATGAAAAATATAACCCAAAACAGCATATTCTATTTCTTTGTGTTCTAGTTTGTAGCCAAAAAATTTTGGCATCCTACCGCTCATTAAAGCCGTAAAAAATATTGTTATGATGATTATAAATATTAATGAAATAAACCCAGTACCAACGCTGCCAGGCAAAGCATTACCCAACATAAGTATGATAAAAACAGCAAGTTGTATAGGTGATAATAGCTTTAACGGAAAAACAGCAGCACCTGTATTTGTAGCTATGGATGAATAAAAAAGACTTAAAGAAGAATACTCACCTAAAGCTGCAGGCATTGATTTGTTTAAAAGAGGGTATGAATTTTTGAGAAGTATCATGTTAAAGGCGAAGTAAAAAATTAAAACAACTAGAAAAATGGAAAGGCTTAGTTTAATATTCTTAGTAATTATACCTATTAGAAAAATAAGTGAAAACGGTAATAAATTTAGAAAAATTATGTCCAAAAAAGCTGTTATTGAGTTAGGCATAAGAGCTCCTGCAGCAATACCTTCTGTGATATAAGAACCACCGTTGTTACCTAGCAAAGTAATAGCGTTATAGATGCTTAAAGGAGCATTATTAATTCCATGTAAAAATGAAAAAGGAAAACCAAACGTAACTCCAAAATAATCATACAAGATAATAATTATAAAAACCGTTGTTGCAAGCAATAAAATGCTTTTTAAAAAATCAACATAAAAGTTACCAAACGTTTTATAAAAGAGCGACCTAAATATGGCTACGGCAACCGAAAGACCAGTTGCAGGAGCTAAAAACTGTAAATACATAAGGCTAGTTGTTTGCACAAAATACGGTAATTGCTGATTTATAAAATGCTGTAAATTTGTATTTGTGATATATGATGTGATAATATTAAACCATAAGTAGTTATTATGTGATGTGATGTAACCAAACCATATAATCACTAATGCGATCACAGCTGAAAATAAATTAACTAACATTAAACTAAAAAAGTATTCATTGGCTTGCATATTGTATTTAAAGACTCGTGAAAAAATAGAATTTTGTTTAAAACTAAAGAAAATTCGATAAATAGCTAGAGCATAGATGTATGAAAATATAATGCTAATTACGTATGGAAATATGAACCAAATAATATAGCTGTATATAACTGTGCTCAATATACATCACTCAAGTATTGTCGACCTTTATCATCTATTATGTATTTATAAGGTTTGCTTTCATTTAATTTTTTCAAATATCCTTCTTTATTGAGATGTGATAACATTCTAGATGCATGTTCTCTTGTGATGTTAAATTTTTGCATCACATCACGCGCTGTTATAGGCATAGAGGTAGCAATTTTTAATATTTCAATTTGAGTTTTATTTAATTCATTTTGCGTTTTAGGTCTATCAACATGTGTTTTTATTTGATTATTAAAATTGAAAGACTCGATGTCGTTCTGGATTTTCTTTTTAATTATGTATTCTTTTGTGATATCGCTAATCACGTTATATTCTTCTTTCACTTTATTGATGAGACGAAAAATCAGTAAAAAAGTTAATATTGATATTACTAGTGAAAAAAATGACATTAAAACGCTTATTGTTGTGATGTTCATTATTATACAAGATAATATCACATTATCATATAAACATTAATCTTTGAATTTCTATAAAATGTAATTAATGATTTAATTAATTTAAAAAGGTTGGCAGCATTCTAAACGTTTAAACTATACAAAAATGTATAGTATTGTATGAGTAATAATCATAACAATGAAACAAAAAAAATTTTAGAAAAAATAGTAGATAACTCATGCATTACAGAATTAGAATTTTTAGCATTAATTAATAAAAAAATTACAAATTTCCCCTATGAATGGTTTAATAAATATGAAAATTATCGTAAATTTTATAAAAAAACATCAGGAGAAAAATCCACTATAAGGAGACGCGCGAGAAAAAACATAAAATCCTGTTTTTTGACCCTTATTCTTTTTTTAACTCTTGGAATAATTAATGAAAAAAATTTGATACAGTTAAAAGAAATAAGCGATATGCTTAAAGAAGTATTAAATATAAAAAATGCGGAAATTTACCATAAACTGAATATCCTATTAGATACAATTATTAAGGAACTTTTTTGACTTCTTTACATATTTTATTAAATTCGTTTCCTCCTTTTTCTTTTTCTAACAAATTACCTATAACAATGCCATCAGCTCCAGCACGCGCAATTTTAACCGCTCTTTCTGCATTAGTTATTCCTCCGCCTACTAAAAGCAAACCATTAAAAAGTTTTCTGCTTAAGCTTATAGTTTCTTCAGATATTGGTGTAGATGTGCCCGAACCTCCTTCTAAATACACAGCTTTAAATCCAAAATGTTTTGCTGCTAACACATAAAGGGAAATAAGCTCAGGAATAGAAGGTATGGGTCGTACATGACCTATATGTGATACTGCACTGTCTGAGTTTGTAACTATATACGCTGTTGGTATAGTTTCTAATTTATATCTTTCAATCAATGAAGAAGCCAAAACTTGAGCATCTATGATATAATATGTTATGTCTGAATTCATCAGCATCATGTAAAGTATTGCATCGGCCTTTTTTGAAACAGCATTAACATTATTCGGGAATATTATAACTGGCAAACCAGTCTTCTTTTTTATACAATCGATAGTTCTGTCAAGATCTTCTTGCGCTATCATCGTAGAACCTCCAACAAGAAAAGCATCTGCCAAACTTTTATCCACTTCAGAAAGCTTTTTTTCCGTTTTAGCAGCATCAAAAAAGTTAACTGGATCTAATAGTGGAAAGCAAAGCCTATTATTTTTTCTTCTATTAAGAAGCATTTGATAAACAGACAATTTTTCCATTTGTACCTAAATAAGAAAATTTTGGTATAAAAACACTATCTATTAAAGTTCTTTTAGTGTCGGCAGACCAAGAACGTTCATAAGATCAGAGATGATCAATTTGTATGCATAAACAAGCGCTAGCCGTAAAGTTCTTAATTTTATGTCTTTTTCATCTAGCACTCTTTTCTTTTCATAAAAGACATTAAACCTAAAAGCCAGCTCGTGAGCATAATTAGCAAGAATAGAAACTGACATCGATGAATAAGCCTTTAATAAGTAATAATCATATTTGCTCATATAAAGTAATAAGTTCTTTTCCTCTTGACTAAGGTTAATCTCCTCTAATTGACTGAATTCTTGATTAGCTTTTTCGAGTATTTTAGAAGCCCTTGCATAAGTATATTGAATATAGGGTCCAGTATCACCTTCTAGCTTAAGGGCATCGTCTATATCAAAAACTATCTGTTTTTCGAGATCGGGCCTTAGGAGCGAATATCGTATTGCAGCAATTGCAACTTTAGAAGCCGTATCTTCTTTGTCAGGAAGGAGCGGATTTCTATTATTTATTAGATTAATTGCAGCAATTTTTATAGCATCCATTAAATCATCTAGATTATAATAAATTCCGCTTCTACCTGACATATGAACAAACTCTTTTTCAACTTTTCCTTTAACGATTTTTTCTGCTGTATTCTTTGAAAGCGCAACTAATCCATAAGCTATAACTTTATACTCTTTAGATACTGATAAAGCCTTTAAAGTTTCTTTTATAAGGTTTTGCAAAGGCAACTGTCTTTGATCTATAAGTATATATGCTTCATCCGCAGGAGTATAGAGCCCCTTAATTCCGCCCGATAATGTAGTCGTATAGACGTCTGTATTATCCGGTTGTTTAGAAAAAACATAGTAATAAAAGTCATCATGTATTAAACCAAGTTTCCACGCTGCATAAGTAAGATCTTTAGCGGTATAAACTGTAGTCCCGTCGCTTCTTATAAGTATTTTTTTATCTAAAAGAACCCAACAATTTTTATACTTGCCTTCTTTTATAAACTTTACAAGTCCTTTTTCTTTTAAGATTTCAAACATTTTTTTCCAATAACCGCCGTGTATAAAATGGCTTTCCCAGTTAAGTATGTCATATCTTGCCCCAATATTCCATGCGCTTTTTAGTTGTTCTCTTACAATTTTTTCTATAATTGGCTTTGCAAAATTATATATCTCGCCCCCTTCTTCTAGGTCTTTTAATATTTCACTTCTTTTTTTCTTTAATTCTTCGTTTTCTTCGATTGCTTTATTAGCATTAACATAAACAACATCCCCGCAGTAATGGTCAAATTTGTCATCACTTTCAAGAGAATACCCTAAATATTTGAATCCAACAATAAGGTCAGCAACCTGCACGCCAGTATCGTCTATATAGTTTAAAACTTTTACATCGTGTCCTAACCTTTTAAAAAGCCTATAAAAAGTATCTCCGAGCACCACGTTCCTCGCATGTCCTACATGTAAGGCTTTATTCGGGTTAACACTTGTATGTTCAATTATTATTTTTTTCTTTTCTTTAACCTGGATTTCTCCAAAACCGCCGTTTTTAAGTATTTCGTTCAAGAAACTAAGATAAAATCGTTCTGTAAATCTAAAATTAATAAAACCGCTTGGATGAATTTCTGCGCTTAAGTTTTCTTTATCGTATTCAATCTTGTTTAAGAAATCTTTAGCGATCTCGTAGGGAAGTTTTTTAAATGTCTTTGCTAATACGAATGCCGCATTAGTTGTAATTTCACCAAAGGCAGGCTCTGTAGGTTCTCCAACGTAAACGCTTGTAGTTGTTATGCCAAGCTTGCTTAAAGCATCGTTTATTGATGCTGTAAGTTTATTCAGTTCAGTAAAATAGGAGATCATTATTCATCAACCATTCGATTGCTTCTATTAATCCCATAGGGCCTTGTCTTTCCGTTACTATTAATTTTGTATTTTCATTAATCGTTCTATTTTTTATAATATAATTTTTATTTACAAGGAATGAATAACCAGATACAGCGAACATTAGTTCATCAACCTCACTATCTCCAATGCTTGCTACTTCTTCTTTTTTTAAATTCATCTTTTCTATAATATATTTTAATGCAACACCCTTATTTACGTTAATACTTGATAGGTGGTAAGCTACACCGCTATCAAGGATTTTTGAATTATAACCATTGTCCTTAAGTAACTTATTGGCAAAATCTATATCAAAATTTCTTTCGAGTAAAATTTCGGTTAACCTTGGCATTCGCTGATTTATCCTTATGTTGTCTATATTTTTAGATAAAAAATCATATGCTCTTAAGGAATCAAAATAGTTTCCAAACAATTTAACTCTTGTAGGTTCTTTATAATATATAACTCCGCCATTCTCGCTAATGCCAAAATTTGCAAAACCTAAAAATCTTGATAACGTATAAGTCTCAAATACGCTCCGCCCAGTTGCTAAAACTACTTGTAAACCACTGTCTTGTAGCTTTCTCAATAAAACAGCAGCCTCAAAATTAATTCTGCCGTCATTTTCCGTTAAAGTTCCGTCAATATCAATACCAATAAGCTTGATCATACGTATTGTTATTTTTTCATACATATTTATCAATAACTAAAAAACATAAGCAAATTACAAATGGTCAGAAAGGTTTATAAAAAAAGGAAGCTAAACATACAAAGCCGGCCATAGGGGTAGGGTTCTACCCGGTCTCATCCGAACCCGGAAGTAAAACCTACCACCGCCGCTGTGTTAGTGAGGTGCGCAAGCCCTCGCGAAGCAGCGGTGCCGGCGCCCTATAATTTCACATATTCTTTAATTTTTGAATAAATTGAATCTACAACATTACCTTTTATCGTTCTTTTATCAAATTCCTGTAAGATCTTAATAGTTATTCCTGAAGGAGTAGCTACTTTTTTTATAAGAGTTCTAAAATCAACGTGTTTTTTAAGTACATAGTTGGAAGTTGAGTAGGTAACCAGATTAGTTATTCTTTCCGCTAAATCTTTTTCAACTCCAGCAAGAACCATGTATTGAGTTAAAGAATCGAGAAAATAGGCCACGATTGCAGGGCCACTTCCTGTTATTGGAACTAAAGCATCAATAATTTTCTCATCAAAAAGATAAGGTTCTCCTATCTTTTCTAATAACCTTTTAAGGCTTTCAAAAAGTTCTTTTTGACAATAAGCAAGAACGGGCGCCTTTCCGGTTTCTGCAGCTATGCTTGTCATGATTTTGCATATTTTCGCTTTTGGCATTTTTTCTACCATTTTGCTATAGGGATAGAGAGCTACAACCGAAACCACCGTTTTTCCTTCAACGTTTAAAGAAATTTCATCAAAAAGTTTTTCTGCGTCGATAGGCTTTACGGAAACAAATATTGTATCTGAGCTTTTAACTAGATCCATAAGGCTGTCTGCACGTCTAATATTTTTTATTTTTGGAACCTTATATTTACCCCTGTCGTAAACTAATACAGTATCTTCTTTACTTTTTGAGAGCGCCACGCTAAGGGCATAACCCATATTACCTATTCCTATTATACCTATATTCATCCGATCTTTTTACCTGCAAAAAGCAACTTTTAAATCGTACTGTTATATGATTAAGTTATGCCTTTACAATTTACGAACCCCGCATATGCACTTATAATTTTAGCAGCCGGCGAGTCTACTAGATTTGGGGAAAATAAACTTCTTTATAAAATCGACGGAAAATCAATAATAAAAAGAGTTGTAGATGAGTGCTCTTTGGAAGAATTTGTAACGGTTGTAGTTGTTGGACATGAAAGAGAAATGATAGAAAAGGAGCTTAGAGGAGAAAACGTTATTTTCGCAATAAACCCTGATTATAAAACAGGAGGCATGAGTTCTTCAATAAAGATAGGCGTGTCAAGAATAAATCCTAGCAGGGCTTATTTGATAACTCCAGGAGATATGCCTTATTTGCAAAGATGGATTTGCGAAAAAATAATAAATACGTATGAAAAATCAAAAGCAAAAATCGTCATACCCAGTTTTGAGGGAAAGGGCGGGCATCCTATACTTTTTGATTCGTCTTTAAAAGAAGAGCTTTTAGCAATAAACGAAGAGACAAAAGGGCTTAAAGGCATATTAAGCAAACATACAGATGAGATCTTAAAATTTGAAATAGGAACCTCCAGAATACTTATAGACATAGACTATAAAGATGATATTAAAACAAGGAAGCCTATTGACAAAATGCTAAATAGTGAAAAATCTTAAACATTACAAGTCGACATCTTTCACTTAAAGAAAAAATGTTATAGAAAAATTTTATATGCTCACTTTAGAAAGTTATCGTAATGGAAGTAACTGTCACGTTCAATTTAAACGGCAAAAAAGTTAGTGTTACAGCTCCTCCTGCAAAAAGCCTTCTAAGGGTTTTAAGAGAAGACCTTGGTATTACGAGCGTTAAACCGGGATGTGAAGCAGGTGAATGCGGAGCCTGTAGCGTTCTTTTAGATGGCCAGGTTGTAACATCTTGTCTTGTTATGATTTCACAGGTTGAAGGAAAAAACGTTTTAACAGTAGAAGGATTACAAAAAGATGGCGAATTGGATCCATTGCAGAAAGCATTCATAGAAGAGGGTGCAACACAGTGCGGGTATTGTACGCCTGGGTTTATAATTGCTGCAAAAGGACTTTTAAACGAAAATCCAAACCCAACTGATGAAGAAATTCTTGAAGGTGTAAGCGGAAATATTTGCAGATGCGGCGCTTACCCTAGAATATTTAACGCAATTAAGAAAGTGGTGAAAAAGAATGGCGTATGAAAAAGTAGAAGTCTATTCTCCGAGAAGCTTAGCAGAAGCGCTTGAAATACTTTCACAGAAGAAAGAACAGATAAAACCCGTCGCTGGCGGTACAGATGTGATGGTAATGTTAAAGGATGGAGTACTTAAAGAAAAAGAACTTCTAAATCTTTCTTATATTCCCGAGTTAAGCTATATAAAGGAAAAAGAAAACCATATATTAATTGGAGCTACCACAAAATACAGAGAAATCAGGAGATCGCCCATTATAAACGCTTACGCTCCAATCCTTATTGAAGCCGTAAGGCAGATTGGATCGCCTCAAATACAAAACTTAGGGACAATAGGTGGAAACCTTGGAACCGCAAGTCCTGCGGGAGATAGTATACCACCTCTTTATGTTCTTAATGCCAAAGTAAAGCTACAGAAGGTTGGAAGTGCGAGGGAAGTTCATATAGATAAATTTTTCTTGGGCCCAAGGAAAACAGTAAGAGAGGCTGATGAACTTATAACTGAAATATCTGTTGAAAAAATGGAGCCAGGCTCATATTATTTTTTTGAAAAATTAGGGTTAAGAAGCGCCAACGCTATATCGATAGTAAATGCTGCAGGCATCCTAAGTCTTGAAAACAAAACCATTAAGTATTTAAGATTGTCGCTCGGCGCTGTTGCGCCAACTGTTATAAGGGCAACTGAGGCTGAAGAAGAAGCTAAAGGGAAAGAGCTTACTGAAGATCTTATAGAGAGAATAGCTAAGCTCGCGTCTGAAGCTACGAGGCCAATAAGCGATATTAGAGGCACTGCAGAGTATAGAAAAAAAGCAACATATGGTATAGTTTATGAAGCTTTGTACAAAATATTAAAAGGATATGGCAAAAAGATAGAATACGGTTTTGAAAAAATAAGCTGATCAAAAATGAATGGATGCGTTTTAGGCGAGTATATTGTTAATGCAACCATTTCATTAGACGTCTTAAAAAAGACTTTAAAGCAGATGTTGGTTAAGTTTATAGGAGGGATAAATTAAAATGATAACTGAAACAATATCAAAATATAGTTATATTAATAAATCCATACCAAGGATTGATTCTATTGATAAAGTAGCAGGTTCACTGTTATATTTAACCGATTTAAAGCTGGAGAACGCTCTGTACGCTTATACTTTCAGGAGTAAAGTAGCGCATGGAAAGATAAATGCAATATATACTGAAGATGCTGAAAAAGTTAACGGCGTTAAGGCAGTTCTTACCTATAAAGACATACCGGCGATGAATGGGTATGGGGCGATCGTACCTGAAATACCGGTTTTAGCTTACGATAAAGTAAGGTATTATGGAGAACCGTTAGCTCTTGTTGCGGCTGAAACACAGGAAGCAGCATTAGAAGCTCTTAACAGGATAAAGGTAGACATTACACCATTGCCTGTCGTACGTTCAATAGACGAAGCGCTCGATGAAAACGCGCCAAAAATACACGAGAAGGGAAACATTGCAAGGCACACGGTTGTAAGAAAAGGAGACGTAGAGAAAGCTAGATCTTCTGCTTACATTGTGCTTGAAAGGATTTACGAAACACCAATGCAAAAGCACATGTTCTTAGAGCCAGAAGGAGGAGTAGCTTTTGTAGATGAAGAAGGGGTCATAAACGTACTTGCTGGCGGGCAAACTCCTTATAGGGATAGGATCCAAATATCTAGAGTTCTAGGAATACCTCCTGAAAAAATAAGAGTAAAAAACACTCCAACAGGAGGCGCTTTTGGGGGTAAAGATGACATTACAGTTCAAATTCATCTAGCTCTGCTTGCTTACAAAACCAAAAGGCCGGTAAAGCTAGTTTGGTCTAGAGAAGAAAGCGGAATAGCAGGGTTCCATAGGACAGCTTCAAAGATAAAGTTAAGAACTTCTGTTGACAGAAATGGGTATTTGCTTTCAAATGAAGCAACAATATACCTTGATTCTGGGGCATATCAGAGCTTTGGGCCTACCATACTGGATGTAAGCATAGAAACCATAAACGGTCCATACAGAATCCCTAATTATGTAATTGACGCAAACTTGGTCTATACTAACAACGGTATAGCTTCAGCATTTAGAGGATTTGGAGCCCCTGAAAGCAATTTTGCAATTGAAAGCATGATGAATGAGCTGGCAGACGAACTAAAATTAGACCCGATTGACTTAAGGTTAAAGAACATCCTTAAGACAGGTGAGGTAGGACCATTTGATAACAAAATAAGACATGCTGAAGGTTTGGAAGAAGCTTTGAAAAGAGCTAAAGAACTTTTTTACAGGCCTGATCCTACAGGTCCGTTTCAGAGAACAGGGGTAGGAATAGCCGTGGCGGTAAAAGGGGTAGGTTTCGGAACTTTGCCAGAGTATCCCACCGCAGCAATAGAAATAGTACCCGAAGGAAGGGTCAATATTATGTTCAGCAACGTAGATTATGGGCAAGGAATAAATACTGGAAACGCTCAGCTCGTTGCAGAAAAGCTGCAGATACCTGTATCACAGATAAACGTCCTGCATTCAGATACAAAGTTTGCTCCAGATACAGGAGGCTCAAGCGCTTCGAGATCAACTTTTAACGCGGGAAATTCACTTCTTTTAGCATGCGAAAAGGCTCTATCTGAACTCAAGATGGAAGCAGCCTCTTACTTTATGACAAAAAGCGATTTTATAACTTATAAAGATGGATACTTTTATTTTAAAGATAAAGCGGTTTCAATTTATGAACTAGCCAAAAGGTTAAGGCTTAAAGGCAAGTCGACACGTTTTGAGGCTACGTTAGAAGTCCCGAGGTATGCTGAAGCAGTTGAAGGAACTCTAGAGGTTCCTCATATGGTTTACATGTATGGCGTTATCATAACTAAAGTAGAGGTAGATGAGCTATTAGGAAAAATAAAACCACGTGAAGTTGATTTTATAGCTGATATAGGTAACGTTATTAATCCGGCAATAGCTGCCGGTCAAATAGAAGGGGGAATAATTCAAGGATTAGGTTACTCATTAATAGAGGAACTTAATTATGATAAAGACGGAAAGCCTTTAAACATAAATTATACAACATACGTAGTTCCTGTTATATCAGACACGCCATTGATAAACGTAGAATTCATAAAAAGTTATGAAGAACTCGGACCATTTGGGGCAAAAGGTGTTGGTGAAATAAGCATAATCCCTGTTGGAGCTTCGGTAGCAGATGCTGTAACAGACGCTATAGGAAAAAGAAGCTATAAGTTGCCGCTTTTACCTTGGAGGATTATCTGAAAACTAGTCTAATCACTCAGATTTTTTTATTAAAAACCGCTTAGTTTTAAATCAGCCAACAAAAAATATTGCATTTTTTACAATAAAAAAGTGTTAAAAATAAAAATGTTTAATAATAATACTTATAAATATAGTAATTTCATATGCTTTGATGCGGAATTGACAAATTCAAATTTTACTCAAAAGTCAACGCCATGGGAAATGGCTCTTCAACAACTAAAAAAGGCTGCAGATTTATTAAATCTTGAAGAAGATATCAGGGAAATTCTTTCGCATCCACAAAGAGAAGTTCAGGTATCTCTACCAGTAAGAATGGACAACGGCAAGATCAAAGTTTTTATAGGATATAGAGTTCAGCACAACAACGCAAGAGGGCCTTATAAAGGCGGTATTAGGTACCATCCAAATGTTTCTCTTGATGAAGTAAGAGCGCTTGCTATGTGGATGACGTGGAAAACGGCAGTTCTTGATCTTCCTTTAGGCGGCGCCAAGGGAGGTATTGTTTGTGATCCTAAAATGCTTTCACCGGGTGAAATTGAAAGGCTTACAAGGAGGTACGCATATGCAATTTCTGGTATTATAGGTCCTTATGAAGATGTTCCAGCACCAGACGTTTATACAGGCCCTCAACACATGGCCTGGATAATGGATACTTACAGTATTCTTAAAGGTCATCTAGAACCTGGAGTCATAACTGGCAAACCGGTAGAGGTAGGAGGAAGTCTTGGGAGGAACGATTCTACCTCAAGAGGCGTAGCAATAGTTGTAGCTGAAGCAGCAAGGAAATTAAATATAAACATTAAAGGAGCAACGGTTGCCATACAGGGTTTTGGAAACGTCGGTTCAAACGCTGCGATTATAATGGCAAAAGAGTACGGTATGAAAGTAGTCGCTGTCAGTGACTCTAAAGGAGGCATATACAATAAGAACGGGCTCAATGTTGACAAAGTACTTGCGGAAAAAGAAAAATCCGGAACTGTTACAACATATAAAGATGCAGAAAAGATAACCAACGATGAGCTTCTTACATTGGATGTAGACGTTCTGGTTCCTGCTGCTCTTGAGCAAGTTATAACAAAAGATAATGCCGAAAAGATCAAAGCAAAGATCATAGGCGAAGGCGCAAATGGACCCACAACTCCAGAAGCTGATGAAATATTATATCAGAAGGGAACAATGGTCATACCAGATATTCTTGCTAACAGTGGTGGAGTAACAGTAAGCTATTTTGAGTGGGTACAGAACTTAGAAAGGTTGCAGTGGCCGCTTGAACAGGTTAACAAGATGTTAGAACAAAAGATGGTCAAAGCTTTCAATGATGTGTATGAGGCAAGTAAAAAATACAAAACAGATATGAGAACAGCAGCACTTACTGTAGCTGTATCAAGGGTATCTCAAGCAATAAAGCTTCGTGGAATCTGGCCATAAACGCTTTTAATTTTTACATTTTTTTGTTTAATTGTAAAAAATGTTTTTAAATAACATGTTTTAATGCAAAATTATGGTATTAGTAGAGCAAAAACAGCAAGAATCCCAAAAAGCTAATGTTAGGTTTATCAGGAAAACAAGAAGCATATGTCCTGAGTGCAACAGAGTAATCGACGCAGAAATATTTGAAAGAAATGGAGTTGTTTATATCGGAAAAACGTGCCCTAGACACGGTTATTTTGAGGACGTTTATTTTGGGTCTTATGAAATGTACGAGAGGTTTTCTAAATATGCAAGGGACGGTATAGGAATATCTAACCCTAAAACTGTTTTAAACAACATAACGTGTCCTGCTAGTTGTGGTCTTTGTAGCAATCACCTTAGCCATACTGCTCTTGCTAACATAGTCGTTACTAACAGGTGCGATCTTAACTGCTGGTATTGTTTCTTTTACGCTGAAAAAGCTGGTTACATATACGAACCTACCATTGAACAAATAAGAAGGATGATAAGAAACCTCCTTAACGAAAAACCAATACACGGCGTTGCAGTTCAAATAACGGGCGGTGAGCCAACAGTAAGGGATGATTTATTAGACATTATAAAGGCAATAAAAGAAGAAGGTATAACTCACATCCAACTAAATTCAGATGGGATAAACCTTTCTAGAAAGCCTGATCTGTGCAAACAGGTAAGGGAAGCTGGAGTAAACACTCTTTATGTAAGCTTTGACGGGGTTACGCCTGAGACCAATCCAAAAAACTATTGGGAGATACCAGATCTTTTAAACAATTGTAGAAAAGCAGGGCTAGGCATAGTTTTGGTTCCTACTGTAATAAGAACGGTTAATGATCACGAAGTAGGGGATATGCTCAGGTTTGCCTTCTATAACATGGACATAGTTAGAGGAATAAATTATCAACCAGTTTCGCTTGTCGGAAGAGTACCAAAACACGAAAGAGACAGGTTCAGAATAACTATACCAGAAGTTATTGAAAGAATAGAAGAACAGACAGACGGTGAAGTAAAACAGGAAGATTGGTTCCCTGTACCTGCAGCAATGCCTCTTTCGAGATTTATAGAAGCATGGACTGGAGAGCTCAAATATGAACTTACAACTCATTTTGCGTGTGGCGCCGCAACGTATATCTTTAACGATAACGGAAAAATGGTGCCTATCACAAGGTTCGTGGATGTTGACGGGCTTTTAAAGTTCTTTGAAGAAAAAGCAGAAAAAATAGAACGGGGAGAAAACAAATATATTGTTGGGCTTTCAGTAATAGCAAACCTTCACCGCTTTATAGATAAAAATAAAATGCCTTCAGGGCTGAATTTGACCAGGCTACTAATAAACATAATCATAAAACACGATTACAGCTCGCTTGGGCAGCTTCAAATGAAATCATTATTTGTTGGTATGATGCACTTCCAGGACAAGTACAATCATGATGAAGAAAGGGTTAGAAGGTGCGACATACATTACCTTACACCAGATGACAGGATAATACCTTTCTGTACTTTTAACGTAATACCTGAATGGTACAGGGATAGAATACAGAAAAAATATTCAATTAGCATCGAAGAGTGGGAAAAAAGAACGGGGAAAAAATTAAAGAACGATTATTATGTCAGACCAAGCTCATTTTATCATTATCCCAAGGATGAAAATCTTTTCAAGAGAATGGGAATAAATTATACGCCAAAAAGTTTGCTTGCAAAACAGTCCTCTTAATAAGACAGCATAAATTTTTAAGTAGGTCAAGGGGTTTAAAAACTCCTTTCGGAGGGGATAAAATAGCCCTTTATAATTATGCGGTACAGAATGGAGGATACCATTAAGTTTACAATTTTTGTCCAATTGGTAAAGTGCCGTAGGAAGGTATTCTATAGTAAACTACCTTGACCTAGAGAGGGCTTTGGGGTTTTCGCTAGCTTCGTGATTCACCTTTATTTCCCTTTCAGGATGCTTACCCAACTCTCGACCTATACCTCTCGTTAAGGCATGTCTATTTTAATAGATGTGTTTAAATTATGGTTGTAAAAAAGTCCGCATTTAGGTGACTTGAACTCTCTACTTTCCGTTTGAATAACATACATGTACCTATGACACGTCTTGAACGTGTTCTTTGGGTTAACGTATATTACCTTAACGCGTTTCAATTTAGCTTTATACTCTATTATTTTATGTAATTTTCTGAAGGGAAGGAAGTGAAGTATATATAATATTTTTCTGTCCATTTTAACGAGTTCTACTTGTTGTAAAGACCATTCGTTGTCTCGGATATTACAAAATGAACAAAAGCCTCGCCTCTTCTATTGGGGTAAAATTTTAGTAATAAAACGTTGTAAAGCGTATTAAATCGTGTCCCGTAAGGAATACTTCAAGAAGGCTCTACATATCCTGGAGTCCGATGAGGATAGGGTAAATGGCTGAAGGAACAGCCTGTGGTCTACCGCTGGACGAACGAAGCGGGGTGGGCAACCGCTAGCTATGAAGCGATGAAGATGAAGGCGATAAACCACAAACCTGTGATCCGCCTTGAAGGAACAATCGCCTTTAAGGCGGTGAGGATGTCAGTGACGAGGCAGTTCACGTTAATTTGTAGATAACCTTTTTAATATCCTATTAATAGGATTAAAACGTCATGGGCGATTTACAGTTAGTATTATCAGACCCAAAGACCAGAACTGCGAAAAAGATCGAAATAAAGGGCAATCTTAGCTCTGTTCTTATAGGAAGAAAAATAGGGGAAATTATAGATGGAAGTCCACTAGGTTTAGGAAAAATAAAGTTTAAGATAACAGGAGGAACAGATAAGTCAGGCATTCCTCACGTACCATATATTGAAGGACCAGTAAAAAAATACGTACTTCTTTCAGGACCGCCCGGTTTCAGACCAAAAAGAGAAGGGGAAAGGAAAAGGAAGCTAGTAAGGGGTAATACAATAGCTGATGATACTTATCAGGTAAATGCTGTGATAGTTGAAGGTGAAATAAAAGATGCCAAGGTTTAAAACTACAGCAGAAGCTCTAAAAGTAATTTCTAATAAAGAACAGATAAGAAATTTTGGAATAATTGCCCACGTTGATCATGGGAAAACAACTACCTCAGACTCCTTGCTTGCGGCTGCTGGGATGTTAAGTCCTTCTGTAGCAGGTCAGGCACTTGCGCTAGACTATATGGAGCTCGAACAGAAAAGGCAATTGACCATAAAGGCTGCCAACGTTACGCTTTATTACGAATATGAAGGGAAACCATATGTATTTAATATGATAGATACGCCTGGGCACATAGACTTTACAGGAAAAGTAACAAGATCGTTGAGGGCCCTTGATGGAGCTGTTGTAGTAGTCGATGCAGTGGAAGGGGTTATGACTCAAACAGAAACTGTGTTAAGGCAGGCATTAGATGAAAGGGTAAGACCGGTTCTTTATATCAATAAAATTGACCGACTTATAAAAGAGCTTAGGTTAACTCCGGAAAAAATGCAAATTTGGCTTTCAAACATAATAAACGATGTTAACAGATTAATTGATATTTATGCAGAACCCGAGTTTAAGGATAAATTTAAGGTCAGCATAACAAATGACAGTGTGGCTTTTGGAAGCTCAAAAGATCGGTGGGGCTTTACTTTAAGCATGGCTAAGGCAAAGAATATGGGATTTAAGGACGTTTATGAAGGATACAATAGAGGAGACATATCTTCACTCGTTGAAAATTTCCAGCTTCATGAGGCAATACTATCTATGGTAATAAAGCACATACCTCCGCCATACGTTGCTCAAAAATACAGAATACCCAAAATATGGAAAGGAGATCCTGAAAGCGAGATATATAAAGCAATGATAGAATGCGATGACAATGGCCCGACTGTTATGATGGTTACAAACGTAGTAGTTGATCCGCAGGCCGGGCCCGTTGCAGTAGGAAGGCTTTTCAGCGGGACAGTCAGAGATGGAGACCTTCTTTATCTTATAAACGCAAAAAGGCAAGAAAGGGTGCAAAGCGTAAGCATGTTCATGGGTCCCTTTAGGGAGATTGTAGGATATTTACCTGCAGGAAACATTCCGGCTTTACTAGGTTTGCAACATGCATCGGCAGGAGAAACGCTGTCTAGCGTCAAGGATATAGTGCCCTTTGAAAGTATAAAGTACGAAAGTGAACCTGTAGTTACAATAGCCGTTGAACCAAAAAACCCAAGAGATCTACCAAAGCTTATAGATATTCTGCAGAACATGCATCTTGAAGATCCTAACTTAGTGGTAACTATAAATCAAGAAACCGGAGAAACTTTGCTTTCTGGTATGGGCGTTCTTCACCTTGAAATAGCTACAACACTGATTCAAGATCAAGGAATAGAAATAATAACTAGCAAACCGCTCATAAACTACAGAGAAACTATAACCACAAAAGCAGGACCTGTAATGGCAAAAAGTCCAAACAAACACAATAAAGTTTACATTAGAGTAGAGCCCCTTGATGAAGAAACAATAAATTTGATAATAACAGGGCAGATAAACGAAAACATGGACAGGAAGCAGATAGCAAAGATTCTTAGAGACCATGGATGGGACGCTGACGAAGCAAAAGGCGTCGTAGCTATAGATGAACGCGGAAACGTTTTTGTAGATGAAACTAAAGGGGTACAGTTTTTGCAAGAAAGTATGGATAGCCTTAGAGCAGGTTTTGTCGATGCGATGACTAACGGTCCTTTGGCTTATGAATATGTAAGAGGAGCAAAAGTAATACTTCATCACTTTGTACCGCACGAGGATCCTGCACACAGGACTTATGCGCAATTGATGCCAGCTTCTAGAAGGGCAATATTAGGGGCAATGCTTCTTGCAAAGCCTACGCTTCTAGAACCAATTCTTTCGATTGAGGTGAAAGGCGTTGCAGATATACTGGGACCTGCTATAGGTGTTATAACAAGCAAACGTGGGAAGATTGTAAACATGACTCAGAAGGATGTGTTTGCTGTAGTTCAGGGCGAAATACCTGCAGCAGAAACTTTTGACTTAGCAGAAGTAATGAGGGGCGCAACAGCCGGGAAAGCTGTTTGGAATACGAGCTTTAAAGGATGGGCACCAGTTCCCGCAAACATGCTTGGACAGTTAATAACATCTATAAGGAAGAGAAAAGGTTTACCCCCAGAAGTGCCTAAACCCGAAGAATTCATAGATGAGGAATAAAGTTGAGCTATTATTACGGTTCAGGTCCTAGCAAAAGGGAAGCCTTAAACCTTATAATAGGATCGTTTATTGTCTGGGTAGTTGGAATAACATGGCTGAGAGCGATATCGACGTCAGGCCTTGTGATAAACAGCATACTTTTTATTCTCGCATTTATACTTCATGAATATGCCCATAAGCTTTCCGCCATAAGGAATGGCTTGTACGCAGAGTTTAGAATACAGTGGGTGTGGGCGCTCTTAACTCTTTTGACAGCCATCTTACCATTTAAAATAATAGCTCCTGGAGCTACAGTAATTTACGGAATGGCAGATGAAAGAACTATGGGGAAAATATCAGCTTGGGGGCCTTTGGTTAATATAATAATGGCTCTTATTATTTTACCATTTGCTATGTCAAGCTTTTATTTTCTTATCACTGCTGTCTACTTTAACTCTTTTATAGCTCTATTTAACCTACTGCCTATGGCTATATTAGACGGGAGAAAGATATTTTTCTGGAGCAAAAAGGTCTGGGGTTTGTTGTTCTTGGTTTCGGTAATGCTTTTCATAATTTCGCTCATCGGCTTTTACTAATTTTATAAATATACAAGCAGTTTAATAAAACGGCATTTTAATATTTTTAGATGCTGATAGAGGATCTCAAAATTCCATCTTTAATAAAAGAAAGGCTTATTTCAAAAGGTTATTCAAAACTATGGCCTCCTCAAGAGAAGGCCGTACAAAGCGGGCTTCTTGAAGGTAAAAACTTGCTGATTGTAACCCCAACCGCTAGCGGCAAAACGCTAATAGCGCTGCTTGCTACAGCAAAAACTGTTATCGATAGAAGGAAGAAAGCAATATACATAACTCCTCTTAAAGCTCTTGCGAGCGAAAAGTATGAAGAATTTAAAGAATTTTTTGAGGGTGTATACCTGGAAAAAGGGAAGCCACTGAGCGTTGGAATAAGCACTGGAGATGATTTTAACTTAGACCCATCTTATTTAAGTAGGTATAATGTGATAATTACCACAAACGAGAGGCTTGACTCCATAATCAGACATAGAGTAAAATGGCTTGAAAACGTAGGACTTTTTGTATTTGATGAAGTTCATCTTTTAGATGACGAATCAAGAGGGGGAACTCTGGAATTCGTTCTTACAGAAATAATATCTTGGTTCAGCAACGTGCAGGTGCTTGCTCTTTCAGCAACTGTAAAAAATTATAACGAAATAGCATCGTGGCTAGGCATGCATACGGTCTACGACGAATGGAGACCTGTAACTCTTTTAGAAGGTGTAGCTTATGATGGTAAACTAATATATAAAGACGCGCAAGTTGATATAATAGAGAGGAAAGGCACGCTTTTGCAGGACGTTGTTTATAATGAACTTAAAGAAGGAGGCCAGTGTTTGATTTTTGCTGAAACCAGAAAAAAAGCTCTTGAGCTGGCAAAATCTCTGGCTCAAGTTTCCAGAAAATTTTCTCAAGTTCCTTTAGAGCAAACATATCCAGAAGAGGAAGAGGATACGACTCTAACAAAAACTTTGAGAAACCTTATACCTCTAGGGGTAGCTTTTCATCACGCAGGTCTTCCAGCAAGTTATAGGAAGCTTGTAGAAGACCTTTTTAGAGAAAACAAATTAAAGGTTATCTGTAGTACTCCAACGTTGGCTGCAGGGGTAAACCTTCCAGCTAGAACTGTAGTAATAAACTCTGTCTATAGGTATAACGATGAAGGGAGAGAGCCTATAAAAGTTATTGAATATAAGCAAATGGCGGGCAGAGCCGGAAGACCCAAATATGATAAAATAGGTAAATGTATCATACTAGCCCAAGATGAATATCAAGTAGACTTTTATCTAGATAGGTACATTTCTGGTGAGCCCGAGCCAATAACTTCCAAACTTTTGCTTAAAGGAACATCATCGATGGTTCTAGCTCTAATATCTGTACTGGGTTATGCCACAGAGAAAGAAATAAAAGAGTTTTTTAGGAAAACTCTTTATTATAAGCAAAAAGGTAATCTGGATTTTCAGATTTCTGAATCGTTAAGTTTTTTAAGCAAGAACGGTTTTATTATGCTTGCAAAGAACGGGAAGTATAAAACTACACCATTGGGGGACATTACGGCCAAAGTTTATATCTCACCTCAAACAGCGCTTTCCTTTATTAAGGTTGTTGACGAAATAAAAAAGTGGAAAGACCCAACTTTACCTTTACTATGTCTTCTTGCATCTTCAGAAGATGTTGAGCCAAAATTATCTTCTCGCAAGAAAGACGAAGTTGAACTTGCACAACTTCTAAACACAAACTTTGAGCTAGAACCGTTCTTTGACGAAGACTGTTCTGCAAGAACTTTTCTTGCTTTATACGGATGGGTCAATGAGCTTTCTGAACAGGAACTATTAGACAGGTTTGGTGTAGAACCGGGCGACCTTTACAGAATAATAGAATCTTCTAGATGGATCGTTTATTCATATTCGAAACTTGCCAGAATAGTTGGAATGAGCGGAGAAGCTTTTGATCTGCCTTTTATAAGGATATACAAAGGGGTAAAAGAAGACGTTGCAAGCATTGCAAGCCTGAGCGGTATAGGGAGAAAAAGAGCCAGAGCTCTGTACGAAGCCGGTTACCATAACATTTTAGAACTGTCTCAGGCAAAAGAAGCGGAATTAGCTTCTAAAGTAAAAGGAATAAGCTCGATCATCGCTAAAAAAATAATAAGAGAAGCGAGGGAAAAGCTTGGGCTTGAGCCTTAAGGTAGAAGATGTCAAAGGAGGATACTTTTTGTTAAGAAATATTAAAGGCCATTACATTAAAGAAGACGAACTTTTAAAAAAGATGCAAGATGAAGAGTCCCATTTTTATTTACGTGCTAAAAATGATGAAGTTGAAGTTACAGGATATGACTTTACTGGGATCTTTGGAGAAAGTAGATTTGTTTACCCAGAAAAAATTTATGCCGAAATTAAAAGCAGGGATAACTACAAAATAAAATTTTATCCACACCAAATAGATTCCTTAAATAAAATTACTTTAGAAGAATTGGCTAACACACTTGTAGAATATTCAAAAACTATCGATAAGAAAATAGCAGTGTCATACTCTGGAGGACTTGACAGTTCTTTACTTGCATGGGTTTTCAAGGACAGAAATCCTTTATTAATTACGGTGGGGTTTGAAGGAAGCGAAGACATTAACGTTTCAAAAGAAAGAGCAAAAATATTGGGCTTAGATCATATAGTTCACAAAATTGAAATTAAAGAGCTTAAAGAAGCTCTTGAGTACGTTAAGCATTTTTGTTTTTCAACTATGGAACTAGCTCTCTCAGCTGGATTTTACATAGCAGGAAAAGTAGCAAAAGAAAACGGAGCCGATATTTTGATCGTTGGTCAGCTTGCAGATGAAATTTTTGGGGGTTATAAAAAGTACCAAGGACTTTACGACAAAGAGCTTGAGAATGCTCTTAATGAGGATATAAAAAAGGCAATAATAGGCCTAAGAAGAGATAGCAAAGCAATATTTTCTGCTGGAATAGAACCAATGTATCCTTACGCTTTTAAGTCATTTTTCAGAAAAGCTACTGCGCTCGACACCAAATACAAGGTTCAGAAGCTAGGGTTAAGAAATATTGGGAAAATCTTAGGTCTTCCTTACGAAATTATAACTTCCAAGAAAAAAGCATTTCAGTACGGAAGCAGAATTGAAAAGGAAATAAAAGCGCTTTTACGCTATGGTTTATGAAAAAATAAAAAAGATTATAAGCTTCTGACTGTATGTAACATAAGAAGCGGGGTGGGGGAGCCAGGTCTACCCCGCCGGGCTCATAACCCGGAGATCGGTGGTTCAAATCCACCCCCCGCTAAAGTTTTTTAATTCATCTTTTTAAATCAGAGAACCTGTCCGTGAGGAAAAGGTAGTTTACTCAGGAGGAGGCAGTGAAATTTGCAGCAACTTAACGTGTTCTTCGGTTAGCTTTTCTTCTTTAAATTTTATCAATCTAGGAGTTTCCTCAATTATAACTCTATGGAAAAGGAAAAGTTTATTCTGTAAATCAGCAGTGAATACCCTAATTTCTTTCAAAGATTTTATATAATCCTTGAGTTCTTTTTCTGAAAGTATACTAGAAAGCTGTCTTGTTGCGAGCCAAGCTCTAACATGGATAACAAGAGAACCAGCAAAACCAGACCTTCTTAAAGAGTCGAGTATCTTTTTTGTTACTTCGGAAACCGTGGACATTTTCTGTTCGCCTCCCAGAGATAAGTAAACGGCATCAAAACCACCTTTAGCAATTTTATCCGATATTTCTTTTAATCTGTTTTCATCATATATAAAAACCATTCCTGCTTCATTTTTATAGCCGTATGTGCTCATATAACTCGATAATAATGCAGCGCTCATAGCTGAACATATTTTGTCAGGGTACGTTAATACGGCTATTCTACGAAAACCATCAAGAAGATTTTTGCCCACAAGATAGCCAGTTAAAGAACGCAAATATATTTCTTCTTCTAAGGAAGCTCTACTAATTGTACTCATAATAATACATTATTTAATTTTGATATATTAATTATTTCTTAATTTTTGATACAAAAACAAACATTCATCTACGTAAATCGAAATAAAAAATCACTTTAATGACGACTATATATTGGATTAAAACAATATTATGCATTTAACGTGATTTTTCAAGTATCTAATGTCATGTAATAATTTTTGGATAAGAGATTGAAAAAGCAAATATATTGCGTTAAATTATTCAACTTTACCTTAAACTAAAACCAGAAGAATTATCTGATTAGAATGCTGTTGTTAGAAATGCTTATCTACATTCAGTGCAAATCTAATCAGTAAAGCCACGTTTTAAAAGCTTAAATATATCAACTCTAAATTTTAATTAATGAGCGGTTCTTTTGCTTTTTTAAAAGATCTCTCAACCAAGATAAACAAAGACGACGCAAAGAAGAAAGCGCTGTTACAGTTTTCAGGAAAAGCATTCCAGTTCGACCTAAATGAAGGAGAAAGTTTTTATGTAAAATTCGAGAGTGACGGCAGCATGAGTGTAGAAAATGGAAAAATAAATTCGCCGGCAGCTTCAGTATCAGTAAGTGACTCTCTTCTTATAGACCTTATAAATGGGAAAGCTGACCCGGTTAAGTCATTTTTTATGGGCAAGCTGAAAGTGTCAGGGGATCTAATGCTGGCTCAAAAACTTGTAAATGAAGTTAAAAAACTGATTTAGTGAAATTTTATGGAAGTAAAAAAAGTAACTGTAATAGGAGCAGGCGAGATGGGACACGGCATAGCTGAAATTTTTTTGATCAATGGTTATGAAGTTACTATAGTTGATATTAAAGAAGAAGCTTTACAAAAAGCTAAGCAGCTTATACAAGAAAGTCTAAATAAATTTGCACAAAAAGGAAAGATTAAGGTTGAAGATGTCGCTAAAATAATGGGTAAGCTAAGCACTTCAACAAACTTGGAAGAATCTGTCAAGGGTTCAGACATAATAATAGAGGCAGTCCCAGAAAAGATAGAAATAAAGGCCGATGTTCTTGGAAGAGCAAGTAAAGCAGCAAAACCTAATGCTATAATAGGCACGAACACTTCAAACATAAAGATAACAGAACTTTCTCAGTACGTTAACGGGCCATGGAGGTTCCTCGGCACACACTTCTTTAATCCTCCAGTTTTAATGAAGCTGGTTGAGTTAGTGAAAGGTGAAAAGACCGACGATAAAGTTCTTGATGACGTTTATAACTTTATGAAGACTTTAGGAAAAGAACCTATAAAGGTAATGAAGGATACTCCTGGATTTATAGTCAACAGAATAAGTGCACCAGAACTTTTGTTTTTCTGCTTATTAGCGGATCAGAAGCTAGCTAAACCTGAGGAAATAGACGCTTTTGCTAAGGAACAAGGCCTTCCCATGGGTCCATATGAGCTTATGGATTACGTTGGCCTTGATGTAGTTTATGATTCCCTTGTTTATTTTGCAAAAACGATTTCTCCAGATTATGGGAAATGCAAAACAATAGGTGAACTCGTCAAGCAAGGAAAGCTCGGTAAAAAGAGCGGTTATGGCTTTTATGAATGGAGCGAAGGAAAAGCCAAAATACCAAAGGCCAGCGCAACAGATAAAGTAAACCTTCTTGATGTTCTTGTACTCGAGGTTAATGAAGCAGTAAAGCTCATAGAGGAAGGTGTAGCAACGCCAGAAGATATAGAAACTGCTGTAAAGCTAGGTTTAAACAGGCCATTCGGCCCTATTACAGTGGCAAAATCTCTAACGAACAATGAGGTAAAGACAAAGTTACAGGAACTTTATCAAAAATTTAGCTGCGAGGTTTTTAAACCGGCTAAAAGCATAGAAGAAGGGAAGCTAAAAGAAGTTATTGAAGGAAGGTACAAGCCTGTTGAAGCAGAAAAGAAAGAAAAAGCAGAAACAATTCAACCACAAACTTCTTTTAAATATATTAAGCTTGAAAACGTTGGTAATCACGTTCTAAGAATTTTGTTAGATAGACCAAAACATAACTTTTTAAGCCCTGATGTAATAGAGGAGCTTGACAGAGCGATAGAAAGCGTTTGGAACGATAGAGATATTTGGGTCATAGTGCTAACAGGCGCTGGCAACGATTTTTCAGCTGGGGCTGACTTATCTACTTATATTGCAGATGGCATGCAATTTATCGAGTTTTCTAGACGCGGTGAAAGGGTCTTTAGAAAGCTGGCAGAGATACCCAAAGTTACTATTGCAGAAATTAAAGGATACGCGCTAGGAGGCGGGTTTGAGCTTGCTCTTGCATGTGACATACGAGTAACAACACCAGACGCAATAATAGGTTTCCCCGAGACAACTCTTGGCCTGATACCCGGTTGGGGAGGAACACAGAGACTCGCAAAGCTAGTTGGCATGAACACAGCGCTCTGGCTAATTCTTACAGGCAAAAGGATAACGGGCGAAGAAGCGCTAAGACTTGGCATAGCTTCACAAGTTTACGAAAAGGACATAATAGATCAGGAAACTATTAAGCTTGCAAAAGAAATAGCTGTAAACAACGCCCCTATAGCTGAAGCTCTGGCCAAGAGGCTTATAAACAAGGCTACAGAAGTGCCCATGGACATTGGTTTAGAATGGGAATCAACAGCATTTGGCATACTCTTTAACACTGAAGACCTTAAAGAAGGAATATCCAGTCTTTTTGAGAAAAGAAAGCCTAACTTCAGGGGAAGATAAGATGGAAGTCTACATAGTAGATTATTTAAGGAGCCCTTTTTCAAGATCAAGACCAAAGGAACCTGAAAAGGACGTCTTCAATGCGCTAAGGATGGATGAAGTGCTTGCTTTGTTAATAAAGGAAATAATAAAGAGAACAAACATAGACCCGAAGGAAATAGGGGACGTAATAACTGGTTGTGCTTTTCAGGTTCACGAAAACTGGCTTTATGGAGGAAGGCACCCTGTTCTTCTCGCAAACCTTCCGTGGGAGGTTCCTTCTATGGGTGTCGACAGGGCCTGTGCCTCTTCGATGACAGCTATAGGGATTGGAGCGATGGAAATAGAAACCGGAAATTCAGAATTTGTAATAGCGGGGGGCATGGAACACATGACGCATGTACCTATGAGCGATAACCCTCATGTAGCTCCAAACTATAAGCTGTTAATCAGGCCTGAATATATGAAATACCAAATGAATATAGGATATGTAATGGGGCTCACAGCAGAAAAACTCGCAGAAGTCAGCGGTATAGGAAAAAATGAAATGGACGAATGGTCTTACAGAAGTCATATGTTAGCAAGCAGAAGCGTTTCAGAAGGCTGGTTTTCAGGAGAGATACTTCCAGTAAAGACGGAATATCAAGGCAAAGAAATTGTTGTTGACAGGGATCAGAGTATAAGGCCTGATACAACCTTAGAACAGATAAGATCTTTACCCCCAGCTTTTAAGCAGGATGGAATAATTACAGCTGGTAACTCTTCCCCACTTAATGCTGGAGCATCAGCAGTTCTTTTGGCATCTGAAAAGGCAGTTGAAAAATATAACCTTAAACCATTGGCAAAGATTAAGTCAATAGGATGGGCAGGCGTTGAACCTTATTTGATGGGAAAGGGGCCCGTGCCAGCTAGCAAAAAGGCGCTCGAAAAGGCAAACCTTAGTGTAGAAGATATAGACTACTGGGAAATAAATGAAGCTTTTGCTGTCGTAACTCTTTATGCCATAAAAGAACTTCGAATAAACCCGGACAAAGTAAACGTGCATGGAGGGGCAATAGCGATAGGTCATCCTTTGGGGGCTACTGGTGCAAGAATAACTGGAACGCTTGCGAGGATACTTAAAGAAAAGAATGGGAAATATGGAGTTGCAACTCTTTGTGTTGGAGGAGGTCAAGGTTACGCAATAGTCCTGGAGAGGGTTGAATAATTTGAGCTTTGAGTTACCTCAAGAAGTAGAAGAAACAAGAAAAAGGGCAAGAAATTTTGCATTAAGAGAATTCACAAAAGAGCTTATAGAGCATTTTGATGAAACCGAAGAGTATCCCAACGAAATAAGAAAAAAAGTTTTTGATGCTGGTTTTATAACGATAGAAAATCCGTGGAACATGTTAGTAACTATGGAAGAGTTCTGCAGGGTTGATCCAGGTATAGGGTTAAGCACTCTGGCTTCAGTATTTGGTTCTGAGATCCTTCTGCTTTATGGGACCGATGAGCAAAAGGAAAAATATCTTTATCCAACCTTAAAAGGTGAAAAGATAAGTGCGGTTGCTGTTACCGAGCCAGGTGCTGGAAGCGATGTAGCGGGAATATCGTCTAGGATAGAAAAATCAGAAAAAGGATGGATACTTAACGGGCATAAAATGTTTATAACTAACGGAACCGTAGCAGATCATTATTACCTTCTTGCCAGATCTGCTCCCCCTCCTTCTAAAGAGAAACGACATCATGGATTGACGCTTGCCATAGTTGAAAGAAAGTGGAATGGGGTAAATCCTGTAAAACTAAAGGGGAAGCTAGGAATGAGGGCAACGGACACGGCTGAAATTACTTTTGAAAATGTATTAGTACCAAACAAAAATATTGTAGGTGAAGAAGGCAAAGGTTTTTACATTATAATGACTTTCTTTAACATAAGCAGGGTTTATGTAGCGGCGCAAAGTGTAGGAACCGCTCAAGGCATACTTGATCTGCTACTTGAGTACCTTGCTGAGAAACCCGCAAGTTTCAGGGAGATGGAATACGTACAGTTCGCTCTTGCTGAAATCAGCACGCTTATTGAAGCTGCTAGAAACATAACATATAAAGCGGCCGCAAAAGTGTTTTCTTTTAATCCTGACCCTGCTTTAACAAGCATGGCAAAATATTATGCTGCTGAAGTAGCAAACCAAGTAGCAAACATAGCTTTCAAAATAGTTGGGATAGAAGCTTCTGGATCTAAACTCGAAAAACTCTATAGGGATGCTAAAATAACAGAGATCTGGGAAGGAACCAGCGAGATAGAAAAGCTTGTAATTTCGAGGATGATCCTTAAAAAGATTCAAGAGGTGAAGTAAAATGGCTTCAGAAGAACAGAAGCTTTTAGTAAGCATGATAGAGCAGTTTGCAAAAGAAGAGCTAGAAAACGTCGCACAAAAAATTGAAAAAGAAGGTATAAGTAAAGATATCAGAAAAAGGCTTGCAGAGCTTGGTCTCCTTGCAGCAACGTTACCTCAGTCAGAAAACGGTGCTGGTATAGATAGAAGTTCTTTTTCTTTGGTTTTAATGACTATAGCTAAATACTCTGCCTCAGTAGCTTATTTTATATATTTACAGAACACGCTTGTTAATGAGATACTTTTCAAAGCTCAAAAGCGTAAAGAAGAAATTGCAAAAATAGCCTCAGGTGAATCAACAGGCACTCTGGTTCATGACATAAACTTGAACTTCCCGCTAGAAATTTATATAAAAGGACATGAGCTATACGGCGCAAACAATTTTGTAATATTACCAGATGCAGACTTTCACTTAGTGCTTGCAAGATCTGAAAAAACTTCTTACTTGGTTATGGCTAATCCGGTCAAAATAGAAAAAAAGAAGCCATTAGGATTTAGAGCAATTAGCTTTGGATTTGCAAGCTATAAGCAAACAATTGAAGAAGACAGAATTATATTAAAAGACGCAGATAATTTATTAAAATCCCATATTTTTGATACCTCAGATCAGATAGCTGCAATAGCTATTGGAATGAGCGAGTCTGCTTTAGAAAAGGCAATAGAGTATTCAAAAGAAAGGAAGGCGTTTGAGAGCTATCTTTACGAATTTCAACCAATATCAGCTGTGCTGAGTGATATGAAAGGAAGAATAGAAGAAATGAAAAAAGCCCTTATGCTTTCTGAGGATACGAAGGACAGGATATTATTAAAACTAAACGCGCTGGAGCTCGCAAGATCGGCTTCAAGGCTTGCACTACAGATTTATGGGGGATACGGTTATTTGGAAGATTTGGGAATAGAAAGATATTATAGGGATTCTATGTACCTTACGATGCTATCTTCAAATTATATTAAAGATATAGAAATAATATCAAAAAATATTATATCTCCTGACGCTTTTAAAATATAAGAATAATTTTTAGTTTTATAAACTGTTTACGCTCTAATTTTAATCAAATTTTTTAAAACAAATACGTTCTGGGTTCAATTTAATGATTATTCCTAACAATTTAATACACAAATTTAGTTATAAAAGTTTAAATATGATATAGAACAATTAAAAATTATGAAAAAAATTTTGATGATACCGGGACCAATTGAATATGAGCATGATGTTTTAAGTGCAATGGCAAAACCAACATATGCTCATACATCAAAAGAATTTGCAGAAATATTTAAGGACGCGTTAGAAAAAACTATGATGGTTTTTGATGCAAAAGACGGATTGCCATATGCGATTTCTGGGTCTGGGACTCTTGCGATGGAAATATCTACAGCTAATTTTATAAAGAAAGATTCTAAAATTCTCGTCGTAAGTACGGGTTATTTTGGTGACAGGTTTGTGGATCTTTTTTCGCGGTTTTCTAAAAACGTCGAAGTTTATCGCCCTCCTCTTGGATATTCTGCGGATCCAAAAGAAATTTATGAAAAAGTAAGCAAAGGAGAATACGATCTTGTAACTGTAACGCATGTAGATACGAGCTCTGGAGTAAAAAACAACATAAAGGAAATTGCTAAGTTTTTTAGGGATCTTGATACAATACTTGTTGTTGATGGCGTGTGTTCTATAGGCGGAGAAGAATTCAGCATGCAATGGGGAGTAGATGTAGCTTTCACGGCAAGCCAAAAGGCTTTAGGAGTGCCTCCAGGCCTTGCAGTAGGAGTTGTAGGAGCAAAAGCGCTTAAATTTATGGAAAAGAACCCCCCTCTGACTTTCTACTCAGACCTCAGAATATGGCAGAACGTTCTTAGAACATATATGCAAGGAAAGGCAGCATATTTTGCAACCCCTGCCGTCAACTTAATACTCGCCCTTGATGTAAGTTTGAACATGATAGTTAAAGAAGGCATTGACAACAGAGTAAAAAGACACCAGATAATTGCTGAAAGCATAAGAGCTGCCTTAAAAGAAATAGGCCTTAAATTTATACCAAAGGAGGGGTCTTATGCTAACACTATATCGGTTCAGTATTTGCCAGAAAATGTTAAGCAGTCAGATTTTCTCGCAGATGCTGAAAGGTTTGGGGCGGTTTTCGCAGGAGGATTAATACCAGAAATAAAGGAAAAATACTTTAGAATAGGTCACATGGGTTCGATAACTTCTTCAGAAGTATTAATAGCAATTGGAGCCGTTGAAAGAGCTCTAAAAAAGAACGGATACAAAATAGATTTAGGAAGAGGGCTTTCAGCTGCACAGGAAGTGCTTTATAATAGCGGGTACTGATCTTTAGGAAAATTGTTTATTTAAATAGTTTTAAAAAATTGCTGTGTTGGATAAAATAATATAAAAACGTGGCTTTTTTCGTTATTTTATGTGCCAAGAAAGCAACTGCAATAATAACAAAAAATGGGAATAAGTTTATTGACAGAAGGAACTGGGTAAAGTACAACGAACAGCTTGTTGTCAAGAAAAGTTATTTCCTATTTAAATGTTGAAGTAAGGGACAAAGAGCTTGAAACAGTAAAATACCCAGCCTAACGTATGGGGTATCTGGTAAAAAGATGAACAAAGCTAAAAATCTGTTGCTTAAAAGCTACCTGTATAAAAGTATGTTCCTTTTACTATACTGCACAGGTTTTCTTTCCCATCATATACTTCTATTAGTGCATACGCAAGGTTCTTTCCTCTTTTTATTATCTTAGATCTCGCTTTTATAGGCCCTTCAGTTATCGGTCTCAGGTATGTTACTTCTAGGTCCACAGTAACTTCATTATAACCTAAGTTGCTCGTAAGAGCCGCGCATCCTCCCGCTGCATCCGCTATAGTTGCTATCGCACCTCCGTTAACAAAGCCCCCGAACCTTGTGATTTCTGGTCTAAATTCCATATAAAGCTCACAGGAGCCTTCTAGTATGCTTTTAACCTTTATACCTAAGTACTTTAAAAAAGGGTCATTCTCAAGAACTTCTTTTAGAGCATCTAGGCTCATAACAGTTTAATTAAAACGTTGTAAATAAAAAAATTTCTAATTTACTTTAGTGAATAAAGGTAGCCACTAAAATAAAGTGTCCAAAGAAGTATAGGATATGCTATCAATCTTTCAATACCTCCAACACCTATTCCAAGCGTTATGCCAGAAATGAAAAGACCTAAAGATATCAAGGATAATAGCCCAATCAATACAGATATATAAGACATAATACGCTTTTGAATTCTAAAAGAGCTTATTACAGCAAGAGAGCCGAATAAAAAAGTTACAAATGAGACTAAAGTGTGAATGTGATATGGAGAATTTTCAGGAAATACACCAACAAGCGCGGCACCGAGCCCCGCTATGAACATAAGGGCAGGAAAAAGCTTTACATTGATGCTTTTATAAACTAAATAAGAAACAATCACTATAACTATACCAAATATAATGATAGAAGTATTAAAAATCGGCGCTGTAGGACCTACTCCAAGATCACTTATATAGTTGTTACTTATGCTATATCCAGTATATTTAGCTTCGGCAACGATCATAGCAATTATAAACTGGAAGGTTCCTACAAAAGCTAACGCCCCTGCATATTTTGTATAATTTTCGCTATTCATATTGTAAAAATAGAAACGTCAATTTATATATTTTTAATTTATCAGTACTCCCACAGGTAATTGCATTTCAAAATAATTAGAGATATAAGAGATATAGTTGATTTTTTGTTTTTGATTAACTTTTGGTTTAATGCCATATAGCTTTGTGTTGGGTCAAATTTTAGCCCTTAGCTTATAGTTAAAACTAATGCTCTAATATTGGCTTATTAAATTTCATTCAGGAGGCTGCAGTCTGCTTAAAGTTATTTCCATTTTAACAATATGCTTGAAAAAGTACACTGGTAGGCAGTTCTTTGAACTACAACCCTTGCTATAATCTACAAGTTGTAGAGAATTATAAAGAGCATAAAGCAAATAACTCAAGTTCCTGCTAGTAATCTTAGCTTCAAATTTAAGCTTAGTAGCAGTGTATCTGGTGAAGGGAATCCTTTAGTGTATTTCAAAGACTCTGCAGATGCATATTTATCTAGGTATAAATCAAAGGCTTTATCATATCCTTATGCTTTAAATTCATTGCAACATTTATCTCAAGGTTATCTTTCAGAACTTTAAAGCAAATTTTGCCAATTTACTATTGAGCCTCATTTGTTATACGTTAAGACTTTAAATCAGATGAGGACCCAAATAAATTTCCTCAAAAATGTGAAATTTTATACTTGCATGAGTACTGTTTTTAATGTTAATAATTATATATAAGGAATAAATCCATTATAAGTTAAGAGGAACCCGTTGAAGATAGTTCCATTAGGCGAAGAATCATTTGGTATAAGATCAATGTGCGTTAAGGTCGATGTTGAAGGAACAATTTTTATACTTGACCCAGGAGCAAGCTTAGCCCCAAGAAGGTTCGGTTTGCCGCCCCATCCTCTTGAGATTGATGCCATAAAAAAGTTCAGAGAGAGACTGTATGATGATTTTAAAGAAGTTGAGTATCTTTTTATCTCTCATTATCATAGAGACCATTTTACGCCAGTTTACAAAAGCGTTTATATGGGAACAGAGGGCGAAAACATTTACAAAAAGAAAAAAGTGTTGGTTAAAAATTATAACAATGCAAACTACAGCCAGAAAGTAAGGGGGTATATGCTTGAAAAAGATGCAAAAAGCACGTCAAGCGATTGGATTTTTGCAGACGATAAAAGTTTTAAAATAGGAGACATATCTATCAAAGTTTCTGATCCTATTCCTCATGGTAAAGAAGGAAGCAAAACAGGATTTATAATAGGAATATCTATAAAACATAAAGGTTTTAGCTTAACTTACATTCCAGACGTTCAAGGCCCCCTTACAAAAAAAGCTGTAAAATTTGCTAAAGAAACAAAACCGGATATGCTCATAATTGGAGGCTTTCCTTATTATCTGCTTGGTTATGCCTTTAACGAGGAAGATCTTGAACTTTCAAAGAAACTTTTAGCAGAAATTGTAGAAAAAGTAAAACCCGAAACAATGGTAATAGGGCATCACCTTTTAAGAAGCAAAGACTGGCTAAACGCTGTTCCTGAGAATATTAGCTTCAAAACTTACGCATCTCTGCTGGGTATGGAGGAGAGGCTTCTTGAGGCTAGAAGAAAGGAGCTCTATGAAAAGGAGAAGCCTCCTCCAGAATACTTTGAGCTGTTCAAGAAAAAGGCAAAAGATGAGGAGGACTAGAAATGCTTTTATACGAAGCGCATTTGAAAGAATACAGGGCCGGTGGTGTAGCCTGGTTAGCACGTCGCCCTCACACGGCGGAGATCGCCGGTTCGAATCCGGCCCGGCCCATTTAATTTTTTGAGTCCTTAAGTATCGGAACATTCTTTCTACCTTATTGATAAAGTATGCGTGCTAAGTATGCACACCTGCTTGAGGATGCGGATCCCCCGCGCTGGTTTGACAATTTAGCCGCTAGGTCCATCGTACCGTCACATTCTATCTTAGAACTTTAGGATTTTATTGCGAGCTTAACAGGACTGATCCTAAAGCAATTCTTAAGAATGCAAGGATTAAGGCTTTCAGGGATACTCCACCGATTTCATTAGGAGGATAGAGAAGGAAGGCAAAGCTGGCTCCTACCTGTACAGGTTTAAAAAGGTACTCAACTACTGGCTTTCCTATAACGACGACGTCAACGTGAAGCTCAAAGTTAACATTAGATGCGAGTCTTACACGCCTAGTCTACGAGAGGGTTCCAAACAAAGAGGAGCTTGAAAGTATCCTTAGAATGGCTACTCTAAGGGGTAAAGTTTCAATATCCTTATGGTCCTCAGAGTATTTAGACCCCAAACTCTAGGCAATTAAACAGGAACTGACGGCATAAGGCTTGGAGATTTTATAGAAACCAAAGTGAATGAAAAAGGCATAACATTCACTAAAATTCCAACTATGCTGTGGTTGGAAGGGGATTAAGCAAGGCTAAACGTCAATACTTCACCTTCATACCACAACAAACAATAACTTACATGAAGAATACTTAGAAGAGGGGGTCAAACATAGCAAAAGGCTTGGTAAAGATTCTCATCTGCTGGATTTTTATACCAGAGGTGTAAAAAGGAACAAGTTTCTTAGGACAACCCTTGAGACTAGGGATATTAGAGAGACGATTTTAAAAGCTGGTTTTCAATAGTAGCCCTTAGATAGGCACACGTGCACGATACGTTATATTTCGATTATCTGGTTTATGTTTAGGTTTAGGACTATTTCTGCTATGTCGCTTGCGTATTCAGCTGTCCGTCTTATGCTTTCCGTTATCATTTTTATGTTGGAGATATCGGCCTGTTTTATTTTGGGCCGAATTTCTTTTATTGCTTTGTTTTCGATGGTTTCTATTGTTTTTGCTTTAGAGATTACTTGATTCGCTAAGGCATAATCCTTTTTGAATAGTGCTTTTACTACGTCTTCGAATACGTTTTGTGCAAACATGCTAATTTCATTAAGTATCTTGAAAACTGCTTCGTTTGGTTTTTCTTTTAGTTCTAAAATGTTTTCTGCAATGCGTACTGCGTGATCAGCAATTCTTTCGACAAATTTTACAATTACCCTGTAGCCTAAACAGTCTCGTGGGCTAGAAAGTCCAATTTCCTTTAAGATTTTCGGGTTTTGCACAGCTACTTCTAACTGGCGCATTATGTAAAGGCTAAAGCGGTCAACTTCGTCGTCAAGCTGGATGACTTCTTGGGCAAGCTTTTTGTCCAAGTTCTTCAACGCTTGTATTGCGTCTCTGTGCATTGAAGTGGTAATTATGCACATACGTCTTAAAGCATTTTCAACGGAAAGCCCGGGATAGCTTGCTAACGTTTGCAGTTTGATTTCGTTTAAGGTTTCCGATATAATTTCTGTGCCGACCAGCTTTTTCCTCGTTAGCTCTTTTATCACGCTTATTTGTTTGGTGTCTATGCGTTCTTCTTTTGTTCGCACTACGATGGAGTTGTAGCCTACTAAGTATAGGGAAATTATAGTCCTTATTATAGTGTTGGGATCATCTTTACTTGAGACGATAAGGATGGCTTCTGCTGGCTGAGTTGCAGGTTTGACCATTTCTTTTGGGGTTAAAATGAGTGAATTATCTTGTATTGTTATTGTTATTGGGCTTCCAGCCTTTAGCCCTAGCGAAGTAACCCATTTTTTTGGAAGGGAGACTATGTATGTGGATTTTCCAGTGATCTGGATTTTTCTTGTTTCCTCGTTTGTTTGCTCTCTTATTTTTGTCTCTATATAGTTTATATAGAAAATTTTCATCTATATTTTCTATATGGCTAAGGTATATAGATTTTTCTTTCGTAATGATCAATGGGAGTAAAGTGTATGAAGACAACATATAAAGTTGCCATTACAATAGCAATAATTGCCTTAGTCGTCGCTAGCGCATTTGCTTATCAATACTTAGAAAACTCAGCAACCGCGCAGAAGGTAACATTGAATGGTGCAGGATCAACCTTTATCTTTCCATTAGTTGATAAGTGGGCAGCGGAATACCATAAGATCAAACCTAACGTCCAAATTAATTATCAAGGAATTGGAAGTGGTGGAGGAATACAACAACACATTGAAAAGACCGTGTATTTTGCAGGCACCGATGCTCCACTCACAGCGGCGCAAGCCGCAAAGGCGCCTAACACTTTGCACATACCAATAACCATTGGAGGAGTTGTTGTAATTTACAATCTGCCGGGCATAGGTAAAGGACTGAAATTCACAGGAGAAATTCTTGCAGAAATATACCTCGGAAAGATTACCAAATGGAATGATGCTAGACTTGCTGCAATAAATCCTGGCATAAGCCTTCCAGACCAACCAATCACTGTGGTACATAGGTCTGATGGAAGTGGCACCACCTTCATCTGGACTAGCTTCTTGTCAGATTTCAGCCCAGAATGGAAAGAAACTGTTGGAAGAGGAACATCCGTTAATTGGCCTACGGGTATTGGAGGGAAAGGAAGTGATGGGGTTACAGCTCTTGTACAGCAGACGCCTTATTCTATTGGCTATGTTGAATTTACGTATGCAATGGTAAACAATTTGACTTACGGATATGTTCAGAATGCAGCTGGCGAATTCATCGAGCCCAGCATAGAATCGATCGCCAAAGCGGCACAATATGCTGCGGTAACCCTGCCACGGGGCGACGCAAGCTGGTCAAATGTTTCAATAGTTGACAGCTTAGCTAATAACACACAAGCACACGGGGCTTATCCAATAACAAGCTTCTCCTACATCATCGTATACAAGGAATTGAACGTTTTGCCTAACATGAACGAGGCTACTGCCAAAGCCTTAGTGGACTTCCTCTGGTGGGCGGTACATGACGGCCAAAATTATGCACCTGGTTTATACTATGTTCCCTTACCATCAAATGTTGTGGCAAATGATGAGCAAACAATCCGTATGATAACATTCAACGGACAGCAACTACATAAGTGACGAGGCATGAAGATTTCACAGAAAGTATTTCCTTTTTTTTGCAATTTAAACATAAAATTCATTTTACAGCTTAACCACTTTAAAGGCGACGACATTTTTAAACTTGTAAGCGCCCTAGTTGCTTCTAGCATCTTTTTGCTTCTTGGTTTAATGGTTTACGAACTGGTTAAGGGATCTTGGCTTTCCATACAAACTTTTGGTTTAAACTTTATTGTTGGAACCAAATGGGATCCCGCTGTTTCTAAAGTTTTTGGGGCCTTGCCGCTTATACTAGGCACGTTAGTCACTTCAGCCATTGCCCTCTTAATAGGCATACCCATAAGCTTAGGCGTTGGTTTAGCTCTTTCGGAATATATGCCTAAAAAATTCGGGCTTGCAGTTTCCTTTCTCGTCGAGCTTTTAGCCGCTGTTCCAAGCGTTATTTACGGGCTTTGGGGAATATTTGTGCTCATCCCCTTCCTTCGCAACCATGTATATCCATACCTGCAAACAGCGTTTGGTTTTATCCCCATTTTCTCAGGGCCCATTTACGGCGGAGGCGTCTTAACAGGTGGAATTGTTCTAGCCATAATGATTATTCCAACGGTTTCTGCCGTCATGCGTGATGTTTTCTTGACAGTGCCGAATTCCCAGCGGGAAGCTATGATAGCTCTCGGCGCAACAAAATGGGAAACAACAAAAACTGTGATAAGCTATGCTCGTTCAGGAGTTATAGGCGCTATAATTCTTGGCTTGGGACGAGCAGTTGGCGAAACCATGGCAATAACAATGGTTATTGGCAACAAATTCCAGGTTTGGCCCTCATCGCTGTTTGATGCTTGGTATACAATGGCAGCCATCATAGCTAATGAACTTTTGGAGGCAACGTATGACCTCTACATCAGCGCCTTAATAAATGTTGGACTAGTTTTGTTGTTTGTAGCTTTGATAATCAACATTCTTGCTAGGCTGATTGTTTGGCGGACTCTCAGATTCACAAGGGGTATTGCGAGGGAATAGAGACATGGACCATTACAAGTTCAGAGTCGTCAAAAATCATCTTGTACAGTTTCTTGTTTACCTCGCCCTTTTTTTGGCTCTGGTTCCCCTTTTCAGCATATTGTATGAGGTGGTTGTGAGGGGCTTTTCTACAATCAGCATCGAATTCTTCATTAAACCCACACCTACTGTTGGCGAGGTTGGTGGAGGTGTTGCAAACGCCATCCAGGGAACATTAATAACTATTGGATTGGCTTCATTAATCGGTGTTCCAATTGGATTAATGTCTGGCATATTCCTTAGCGAATATGGTGAATCGAAGCTATCTGTGGTTGTTAGGTTCCTCCATGATGTATTAATGGGAATTCCGTCAATTGTCATAGGGGTTTTCGCTTATGCCTTAATTACACTTTCAATCGGGTTCTCGGTTATAGCAGCGGCCTTCGCGTTGTCCGTGATAATGATTCCTATAGTGACTAGGACAACCGAAGAGGCGTTAAAACTTGTGCCTATGAGCATTCGTGAAGCAGCAATTGCCCTAGGTATTCCAAGATGGAAAGCAACAGTTACAGTCGTGTTCAGCGGTGCAAAAAAGGCTATAGTCACGGGATTGCTGCTTTCCATTGCAAGGATTGCTGGCGAATCGGCACCTGTGCTTGTTACTATGGGTTTTTGGCGGTGGTGGTTCGCAGGGTTTGATCGCCCAGTTGCCAATCTAGCACTAGACATCTTTATATTTGCCATGTCGCCTTTCAAAAACTGGTTAACATTGGCTTGGGGATCAGCACTTGTTCTTATTCTGCTGGTTTTGGGAATAAGCGTAGCCGCGAGGGTTCTAACTAAGGGGAGATACTGATGGCGGTTAAGTTTGACATTCAAAACTTAAACGCGTGGTTCGGCTCAATGCATGTGTTAAAAAACATTAACATGAAAATAGAGGAGAATGCCGTAACAGCCATTATCGGCCCGTCTGGATCTGGTAAAACCACTTTTCTCCGTTGCCTTAACAGGATGCATGAAATCACCCCAGGTGCTCGGGTTTCTGGAAAGGTTCTGTTTAATGGAATAAACATCTACGATGACGGTGTTGACCCTGTTATGATAAGAAGGAAAATCGGTATGGTTTTTCAAAAGCCAAACCCATTTCCAATGATGTCCATCTACGACAACGTGGCTGCGGGCTTAAAATTGAATGGCATCCGAGACAAGAAAATCCTCGACGCTGCTGTTAGGCGAAGCCTGGAACTAGCCAATCTTTGGGACGAAGTTAATGGAGCCTTAAACAGGTCCGGGGCTAGCCTTTCTGTCGGGCAGCAACAAAGACTTTGCATAGCACGCGCGTTAGCTGTAGAACCGGAGGTCCTATTGATGGATGAGCCCACCTCAGCTCTTGACCCAATAGCCGCTGCAAAAATAGAGGCTCTCATAAGAAAATTGGCTAAGAATTACACAGTAGTCATTGTAACCCATAACATGCAACAGGCAGCAAGAGTTTCAGATTACACAGCCTTCTTTTACTTGGGCGAACTAATAGAATATGGTCCGACCAAGCAAATTTTTGAGAATCCAAAACACGAGTTAACAAAGAGATACATAACTGGAGAGTTCGGCTGAGGTGAAAACGCATGAACAGAATTATTGATACATGTCTGAAGAACTTTCAGAAACCCCCTAAAGAATGGGGGGAGTAGCCCATCTCGCTGCTTTAACAGCTCTCTTGGAATGCCTTAAAAGAAGAGAAGCCTATAAAGAAGTTCGTGAAATGGCGGATACCTATACCAGCTGAAAGTGGAAGCTACAGCAGCCCTAAGCATAGCCCACATGAGAGAGCTAATAGAATTTCAGGACCCTAAAACCCTAGAAGCCTTCATTGAGAAAAACATTAAACGTATGGCCATGGAGGGAAGCAGAGGTCACAAGTAAATTTTAAACTACCTGTTGTTCATTGAAGCCAGAAAAGCGCTCAGAAGCTGTATGGTAGCAAAAAACCCGAAGGTGAAAGAGCTTGTAAAAGTTTTGGAAGGTTAGCTTCAAGCCAAGCCAGACTCGAAGCTTATTGTTTTAACTCAGTACCGCGATACAGTAAATGCCTTGCTAAAAGCTCTAATAACAATTCAAGGTTGAAGGTGAACGTTTCGTAAGTCAGTGCAGAAGGGAAGGCGATCTAGGAATGTCGCAGGAACAGCAGCGGCAAGTCCTTGAAAAGCTCAGGTGCGGTGAAGCAAATATGTTGATAGCCACAAGCATAGCTGAGGAGGGCTTGGCTTAGACATTCCGAAAGTTTATCATGTGGCGTTTTATAAGCCTGTTCCATGCTAGATACGCTATATCCAGCGCCGTGGCAGAACAGGAAGACGAGTAGCAGGAAAAGCAACAATATTAATAGCCGAAGACACAGTTGACGAGGCTTTTTACTGGTCAAGCATTTCAAGGGCAAGGAAAATGAAGCATATAATAAGTCAACTAAACAGGAAGCTACCGAAACTACTCAAGGAAACATTTAGGCCGCTATAACTCTGATAGACTACCAGCAGTAAATACAACAAGCTCCAAACAAGCATACAGAACCTTCAAACGTCAGCCCCTCTCCCCAAAAAGGAGCTCTGGAAGCTTTAAACAATACAGACGAGAGGTTTAAGCTAAGTCCTAAAGTGGCTTATGGAAAAATTGTCAAACCAAACAATAACAATAGAAGAGGTTTTTAAACAGGCTTATGGGGAGGCCTAGAAAAGGCTGCTGTTGAAACAGCCATATGGTGCCTAACACAACAAGACCAAATATACCAACCAGAATCATGAAAAATAAAAAACTGTAAAAAGGATTTAATTATTTAATTGCATACGGCTTGGCCAACTTTTTAGTAAAAGGTTATTTTTTATGATGCGGTATGTTTTTAAATGAACAAATTCAGCGCTTACATAAACTTAACAAAGCCCGCCGTTTCTATGCTTTTGTTCTTAGGCGGCATTACTGGCTCTTTTATAAATTTTCAGAAAATCGTGAGTGAGCCTATAAGGTTTGTCATAGCCATGATAGCACTTTACCTTTCTATATCAGGTGCTAACGCTCTCTCAAACTATATTGATAGAGATATAGACGCAAAAATGAAAAGGACCTGTAATAGAGCACTCCCCTCAGGACGGCTTACCCCCAGCGAAGCAATAGTTTTTGCTATAACAATAATTATTATCGGGCTTCTAACATCTTTATTTGTTAACCCGTACGAATCTTTCTGGATCTTAATCGGAATAGCCTTTGACCCAGTTCTGTACAATTTTTTGAGTAAAAGAAGAACGTACTATAACATTCTTATAGGATCGATAGCAGGCGGAGCACCTGTAATGGCAGGCTGGAGCGCCATAACAGGAGAATTATTTTCTATAAAACCATTTCTCATACTGCTTGCTATAATAATCTGGACCCCAGTTCATATATGGAGCATAGCAATCAAGTATAAGGATGATTATGAAAAGGCCAACATACCGATGCTTCCTGTAGTTAAAGGCGTTAAAGCGTCTTCATATGCAATAGGTGCGTTTGCCGTAGGACTCTTTATTGTTACAGCTTATTATGGATTGACTTATATGAGCCTATACTTTTCGTCTGTAATGATTTTGTTCGGAATAGCGATACTTTTTCTTTCGATAAAGTTGTTTATTAGCAGCGAGATTCAGAAAGACGCAATGAGGTTATTTATATTTTCAAACATATATCTAACAATTGTTTTCTTTCTTATTATAGCTTACTCAATATTAAATTATATTTAAGTTTTTTAGTAAAAATTTTTAATATTTATATTATTTGATCTAGATATAATCTAATTTTCAGAAATATTTTTATTTTTCAAAAAATTTTTTAAAATTATGAACAAAACTTTTCTGGCTTCAATAATTATTGTCATCGTGGTTGTAGCTGGGATAGGGTTTTACTATTATTCTTCATGACATCCTCACCGCCTTAAAAGGCTAATTCTTTAAGGCGGATCATAGGTTCGTGGTTTATCGCCTTCATCTTCATCTCTTCATAGCTAGCGGTTGCCCACCCCGCTCCGTTCGTCCAGCGGTAGACCACGGGCTGTGCCTTCAGCCACTTACCCCTATCCTCAACGGACTCGGGGATATGTTGGCCCTTTTGGTGGCATTCCCTTACGGGACACGCTTTAATATGCTTTATAAGGTTTTAGTATTTAAATTTTATCCCGCCTCTAGAAGAGGCGAGGCTTTCGTTTATTTTGTAATCGATAAAAGAAATTAAAAGAATCTGAGAAATTTGATTAACCTGTCTGCGTTTCTGGAGCTATTTTAAAATTAAAGCCGCTCATAAAACTGTTAAGATGACGAATTTATCATAAAGTCAGAAAAAAGTTTTGAACTACTGTTCAAGACAAAAAGGACAGATATGATTTTTCTTCTTCGCTCATTGAAGCGATGCTTATGTAAACCCCCGTTATTAAAAAGAAATAGTGCCATGAAGCCCAGAACAAATTAATCCCTATGGACCAGAGTTGTAGCGGGCTTGCACCCCTGATCAGCAAGATGCCTTTTACCATGCTGGCCACAAGAAGCGTGAGTATTATGACATGGTAGCTCAATGGTCTCATGGACCTTGCGCTCCTGCCTTTCGCAGTTACTTTGAACGGCACCTTTCTTTTCAGTACCCATGCAAAGAAAGATGCAGTAACGCCGATGAATTCAATATACTCAAGAGCCTGATGAAGAATAAACCCTTTAAGTCCATATTCTGTCCCCCTCATAAGGTAGTAAAAGTAATATAACGAAAAAACAAAGTAAGGAACATAGGCTGATACGTATATCATCGGGCTGAGCTTGAGGAAATATATCCCGAACATAAAGGTAATTGGGGCAGCTATCTGAACAAGCGTAAAAGGTCCAACTTCAAGCCAGTAAAAAACTCCAGATATATAATCCATAAACGTCCTGAAGTCTAAATCGCTATTTAGCAAAGTCCCGATGAGCTGAAAGCCTCCGAGCGCCCACCTTGACTGCTGAGTTATGTATGCTGATACCTCCGCAGGAGGTGCGCCGTACCATATAAGCGGAAGGTCAACGTACTTTGAGATATAACCTTTCTCGTGTATCTTTACCGAAGTAGCTACATCCTCCGTGACAGTATTCTCTTCTAGCATACCCACTTCTTTCAGAGCGCTTATCCTGTAGACTGTGCCTGAACCCAGGGAAAAAGCCGATCTTAAATCTCTGCCTCTCATTATCCTTCTCAGAAAAGGCTCCTGCTGATACCTTGCGCCCTGCCCTATGAGCGATTTCGATTTTTCATAGTACTGGGGGACCTGGACAAAAGCTACCCTGGGATCTTCAAAGAAGGGCATAACTATGTCAAAGAAGTTCTTTGTTGGTCTCTGATCAGCATCAAATATAGCAACTAAATCGTATTCATCTCCAAGAGCTTTTATGGCATCGTTTATTGCTCCTGCTTTGAACCCTCTTCTTTCGGTCCTGTGAAAATAAACAATTCCGTTACTTTTACAGAACTCAGATAGCTCTCTGATTATCTCTGGTTTCGTTGAGTCATCAAGAAGGAATACTGTCCCCCTGTTTCCCAGAGCAGCTTTGACAGAAAGAAGAGTCTTCTTTACTATTTCAGGATTTTCGTTATAAGCAGTTACAAAGCCTGCAACCTTGAATTTAGAAACTTTTATAGCATAGGGGAGGCTGTAATTCAGGGCGCCCTTTGTCTGAATGAACGTCGTGATAAACTGAAAAAAGCCAAGGGTAACTGATGTCCAGAGAAGAAAATCAAACCACGCTGTCCAAAGAGAGGTATAAGTGAAATATGTTATTATGAATGCGGTAACAAAAGGTAAACTGAAGAAAGTCAGGTTCAGAACCTTCATGGGGACACTTTCTTGACCTTGTACATGAGCCCGTAGACGTCCTGAACGTCAACGACATAGTCAACCAGGGGGTAAACCCTTACGCAGCCGCTTCCGTCCAGCATTGTGGTGCATACAAGCACAACGTATAGATCTTTAAAGTTTCTCCTGAGAGTGTTTATCAGGCTGTCCCAGAAGTCATAAACCAGTTCCTCATGAGAAGGGCAGAGCTCGTTGGCATAGTAAAATACTAACATCGATCCATCTTCAACTTTTTCTGAAACTTCAACAGCAAGTCTAGTAGCGAGCGCAACTGCGTCTCTCCTGTTTTTTGCGTTATCCCTGTCAATAAAGTACGAAGGGATTATCAGAATTTCATTATCTGATACAGAAGGTAGATCTTCCCGCGTTTTCACCATGAACATTTTTCTTTTAAGGTCCTTGGTTATAAGTTCGAGGATTCTTAAAAAATTGCTTCCGGGACTGCCCTCTATCAGGCACGATGATCCTTTTGAAAGCTCAGCAATGGAATTTCTGGCGGTAAGCGCGTAGTTCAGCGTGTCAGAATGGAGCTTTTCGTTCTGAGCTATCAGCTCGAAAAGCCCCCTTAGAAAGGGTGTTGGAGCAGCTAACGACTGTTCCTGGTAGAAGATTTCAGCAGTCTTTTCGATATCACTCCGAGCTTTAAGCGACTCTATAAGATCCCTAAAAGAAAGATTTCCTTCAGGAAGCTTCCTTATCTCTTCGAGCTCCTCCTCCGCTCTCCTTATTGCTTTCATGATTTCCCTGTGTATCATCGTTTCAAATATTTCGACTTCAAGATAATCTCTGCCCTCTCGGTTGGTAATCCTATAAAACTCGAGCAGGCTGTTAAGTGCAACCTGCTCAATATATTCTGCCCTTATTACGCTTTCTTTTAATTTTGAAGAAATCACGTTTTAAATTTTGCTTAACTTACTTAAATTCCTTTAGGGATTTTATACGGTACAGTTAACTTTAGCTCATTCTGATCACCTAAGGCTTATTATTAACTAATGACCCTCAAACATTTAGACAAAAGCTTGTTAGAATGCTCTTCAAGGTCTTCGTTCGTGAACACAAAGTTGTAGAAGAATTTAAAGGACGTAATCCAGTACTTTATTGTTTTAAAGCTAAACTTTTTGTTAGAAGATTTCAAAAGCCTCTGTCCTGTACTTAATGTACTCGTTCATCCTCTTCATGAGGTTCTTCAAACTTTAATTGTAAGCGATCAACTCTGGCCACCTGCACGCATCATATCACAGAGCTTTATCTGCGTATATTGGCTTGTTGATAAAATAATATACATCAAGCGAGTTCTGTTGTCAGCTTATGCGAAAAAGAATGCTCTGGGCTTCGGCTCAAACGCAACCCATAACCGCGCTTATCTTCAGCTTTTTTCTGTCTCATCAAAGAATATAGCCTTAACATCTTTTCTGCTTATATCAAAAGAATCAGCACAAAGGAATATTTTTACACTCATTACCATGTGGCAACATGGCTCCTCTTTATTATAAGCTCAAGGACATGGAACGCTCTTCTTAAGCTCAAACTTGGAAAATAATGCAAAGAAGATAATTGTTGGTGGGTCTTTTTTGTAAGCAAGCTATCAGCTCGCGAAAGTTGGCTTCTAAAATTTCCTGTAAAGTTAAAAATAAAAATACAAATCGGGCTCTGAAAGCTTTAAGAAAAGAATTTTCTAAGGGGAAGTTTATAAATGTGAGCGTGTTAAATATTTTAAGTTGCAGTACAACACAGTTGTTTTGATCAAGGCAATTTATGAAGATGTAAAGGTTGATCCAAAGACGCTAGAGCCAAGCACTGCAGGCGTAAAGTTCAAAATGGAAGATATAAGCAGAAACGCCGTAGAGGAAGCAGTTAGAATAAAAGAAAAGCATGGAGGAAAAGCCTTAGGATTAATGTTTGGAAACGAACAACAATCGCTTATAATGAGGGAAGCCCTCGCTATGGGACTTGATGAAGGCATTATAATAAAAGGTTATTCTTTTAACGATCCTGTTTACACTTCTCAGGTTCTTTATGAAAAATTAAAAGGGTTGCAGTGGGATCTTGTTATAATGGGTTATTCTTCAGCAGACTCGTATACAGCTCAGTTAGCGCCTAGGCTTTCATCTATGCTAAACGTTCCGCTTATAGGGAACGTTGTAAAGCTCGAATTTAACGAAAAAAAGGTCGTTGCTACAAAATCTCTTGATGAGTATATGATAAAAGTTGAAAGCGATCTTCCTGCTGTGGTTTCAGTAGCTCAAGAAATAAATACTCCAAGGATACCACCTCTTCTTCAGATAATGGCTGCATCAAAGAAACCGCTAAAATTAGAAGAAGCACCTCCAGCAAAAGGAACTTATTATAAAGTAATCGAGCACAAAGCTTACGTATCTTCAAGAAAAAAGATAATTTTCGAAGACGTCAACAAGGGTGTAGAAGAAATATATAAGGTTTTAAAGTCTTCTTAACCTTCTAGCTTTTTTAAAAGCATCGGTACAACCTTATATATGTCTCCTACTATACCGTAATCAGCTTCGTTAAATATTGGTGCATTCTTGTCTTTGTTTATAGCTATGACTATCTTTGAATCCCTCATGCCTACTATATGTTGAATCTGTCCCGAAATACCGAGGGCTATGTATATTTTTGGTCGAACCTTTTTTCCAGAAAGCCCAACCTGCCTGTCTTCTTCAAGCCAGTGAAGATCAGAACATACAGGTCTGCTGCCAGCAAGCTCTCCTCCTAGCTTTTGAGCAAGCTGTTTTGCAAGTTCTATTCCATCTTTCTTCCCTATACCTCTACCTACAGAAACTATAATCTGTGCTTTAGTTATGTCAACGGTCCCCCTTGCCTTTTCCTCGATACCTAGCAATTTGGTTCGAGGTGTACCCACCAGCTCCACTTTTTGTACCTTGTAAGAACTGTTACCGCCTCTTTTTATTTCAGAAGAGCCAGGCAACAGTGTGAATACCTTTGCTTCAGTTTCTTTAGTCATTACAGTTTTCCCGCCAAAAAAGTACCTTTTAATCAAAGTCTTTCCATTGTTCACCTGAAATTCAAATATATCAGATTCCATGGGGTACCCAAGTTTTTGAGAAACCAGAGACGCTATTTCTCTACCTATTGTTGATGCACCTACAAAAAGATAATCGTAACCATTTGAAAAAATATTCGATATTGTGTCAACAGCTTGCCATGGATCATAAAGATCTGCTGAAAAATAATATACATTTTTAACGTTAAAACCAGAAGGATCGAACCCCTCACGGCATATTATATCTACTTCATCTGTTCTCTGATTTAAAAAACTTAGAAGTTCTTCTAAAAGCTCATTCCGTTCAGAAAAGGCAAGTACCTTCAACAAATAATTATTGCATAAAGAGTTTATTAAAGTTTTTACCGTTTCTGGAAGATAAGTTAATAAAAAATCAAGTAAAATATTAAACGTTGATAGCTTCAGCGTTATGTTATCCAGAGTATTTGGATCTGCCCAGGATTTACACGATGCTTGCAGTTTACCTTTCTGCAACTCTTTCGGTTCTGTTTTTCTTTCTGTTGCTCGACCTAAGGTTAAAAAGAAATGGCGTTTCTTTAAAAGAATTTCTTGTACTTATCTTCAAAAAGTACAGGAATTGGGGGAGATATATCTCAGACGTGCTTACTCATAGAAAATTTTTAAAGGATAGGAAAGTTGGAGGCATTTCTCATTTTTTTATGATCTATGCGCTTTTGCTTTCCTTTGTAGGAACGATGCTAGTTGCATACAATCAGTACTATGAGATGATAGCTGGAAGTCCAGTTTTTTGCGGGGTCTTTTTTGAAAGCTACAGTTTTGTAATGGATGTTGTAATGTGGATTCTGTTTTTTAGCTCAGTAGGAGGCCTGATAGCTCTTTATCTAAGAAGAAGGATCATTCCGAAGAAAGACATGATTTTTAACTCGTTATATCTGCTAGGTTTTGTTTATTTGGCTTTAACGGGAGCTCTTTTAGAGTCTTTTAGAGTTAATTATTTAGGCATAAAGTCTTACTACTTTTTCAACTCGATTCTGTTTAGCTTTAAGATAAGTTATTTTGAATATCTTTTAGCGTACTTTTCGCATTTTGAACTCGCTTTTATCTTGATAGCGATTATACCTGAAACTTCTGTTTTTCATTCGCTACTGAGTTTAACGAATTATCTTAAGGATGAAAGACCTAGCGGAGAACTCAGAAAACCATTTGATCTGAAAGAAATAATGGAGAAAGGAACTTTTGATGTTCAGGTTGGAATAAACAAAACTTCGGACATAAAGGGATTCGACAGGCTTGAATTAGAAGCCTGCATGCACTGCTATAGATGTCAGGATGTATGTCCAGCTTATGCCGCGGGCAGGCCTCTTTCGCCAACCGAGCTTATAACTGAGCTTAAAAAAAGCATCAATAAAGAAAAATCAATATGGGACTTCATTAAAGAAGATACGATATGGTCGTGTACTACGTGCGGCGCGTGTATTGAGGCTTGTCCAGTTTATATAAGGCACACAGATTACATAGTAGATTCCAGAAGAGCACTTGTCATGGATATGAAGCTGGACGAGAAAAAAAATGCGCTTCTGCTATCTTTAAGTTCTCAGGAAAACGCTATAGGCGTTCCAAATCAGGACAGGAATTCATGGCTTTCAGGAGAAGGTATAAAGAAAGCCTCAGAAACAAAAGACGTAAAAAACCTGCTCTGGGTTGGATGTATGGGAAGCTTTGATCCTGAAGCTAGGGACATAGTAAAGAACTTTATTGAGATTATAAAGAAGGCTGGACTTCAAGAATATTATGCCTATCTTGGAGAAGAAGAAACCTGTTGTGGAGATCCTGCAAGAAGAATAGGAGAGGAAAGCAAGTTCCAAGACCTTGCTATAAAAAATATAGAGTTGTTTAAGAAATATAACGTTAAAAACATAGTAACTATATGCCCCCATGGATACAATACCTTCAAGAATGAATACCCTAAAATAGATCCATGGATGAAAAGCGTGAACGTGAAACATTATTCTGAGGTTATACAGGAGCTTTTGGAGAAAGGAAAAATAAACGTAAGAATGTCTGAAGAAGTGTTAACAATACATGATCCGTGTTATCTTTCACGGCACAATGGAGTTGTAGAACCTCAGAGATTTATTTTAAAAAAGGTAGGCAAGATAAAAGAACCGCAACACGCTGGCAAAAACACTTTTTGCTGCGGAGCTGGCGGTTCAAACTACTGGTATGAGGTAAAAGAAAACGAAAAAATAAGCCATATAAGATTCAAGGAGCTAAAAAACACTGGGGCATCTTCAATAGTTGTTCTTTGTCCATTCTGTAATGCCATGTTAAACGATGCTTCAACAGTTCTTTCCGATGGAAAAATAAAGGTAAAAGACATCGCGGAAGTAGTAAGAGATAATTTAGTATAACTGTATAAATATCGATTTGTACCTTTATGAGAGTATGGAAAAAGAGCTTTATGGTAAAAGGGCTCTTATAACAGGCGCGTCAACCGGAATAGGGGCCGCAACAGCTTTAGCTTTTGCCAGAGAGGGCGCCTCTATAATAATAAATTATAAGAAAAGCGTTGAGGAAGCAAAAAAGGTTCAGGAAAAAGCGATAAGCCTTGGGTCTGAAGCTTACATATTTAAAGCGGACGTTACAAATGAAGAAGAAGTTAAACAGCTAGTAGAATTTACAAAACGAACGAAAGCCTCGCCTCTTCTAGAGGCGGGGATGCTGAACCATTCTGTCCTTGCTAACGTGTTTTCTCTGAAAAGGCTAAGTATTTATATTCTTAATTAGCATAAAATAACAGAAAGCATGCGTCGATCAAACACTGTGCGCATCATTGCAGGAAAGGATACAAAAGCTAAACTAAAGGCTCTCGGAAAGGCATTCGTTGATTGCTGGAACGAAGTGAATAAGTTAAGGCTTGAACAATACAAAAGGCACGAGCCTGTAGATTTCGCAAAAACAGAAAAAATCGTTTATGAAAAATATAAGGCTGTATTGCACGGGGCAAACGTTCAGCAAGTAACAAGGAAGAACATGGGAGCATGGAAATCTTTTTTCGAGCTAAGCAAAAAGAAGAAAGAAGGGGAATTGCCTAACTGGATGAAGCCAAAGCCTCCTCATAAAAAGAGAGATAACCTGTTTTTGCTGATAAGAAACGACAGGTACAAGATTGAAGGAAACGAAATATTTCTCATGGATTTCAACTTAAGGCTTAAATTCAATGGCAAGCTTAAGTGGGTCGGCAAACAGGGAACCCTTGAGATATTTTATGATTATGCAAGGAAGAAATGGTACGCAAGGATTCCTATGATTGTAAAAGTAAATAATAAACCAAAAGGCAAAATGAAAGCGGGGATCGATCTTGGGATTGTAAACCTTGCAACTGTAGCTGTGCAAGACGGCTCATGGACGCTCTTTAAAGGAGGTTCAGTGCTCTCAGAATTTAAGAAAATAACAAAGAGCATTTCAATAGAAGAAAAGAGGCTAGCAAGGCACGGCCTTAAAACAAGCAGGAAGCTTGAAATGCTGTACAAAAAGCGTTCTCTTTTGCTTAAGAACGCTAGAGAAGTACTAGCAAGGAAAGTTGTAGAGACACTGTATGACAAAGGAGTAGGAGAAATATACGTCGGCTACCCAAAGGGCATAGCTCAGGAGAAAGGAAACGAAAGAAATACAAACTTTTGGAGCTATCTTGCAATAATAAAGCGAATCAAGGAAGTAGCAGAAGAATACAAAATAAAGGTTAAGCTTGTGTATGAGGAAAATACATCAAAAACGTGTTCCCTGTGTGGGGAAATTCACGAGAACGGGAGGATTAAAAGAGGCTTGTTCAAGTGTCCTCACACAGGGAAGGTAATAAACGCTGATTTGAACGGGGCAATAAACATTCTACATATCCCCGAGTCCGTTGAGGATAGGGGTAAGTGGCTGAAGGCACAGCCTGTGGTCTATCGCTGAATAAACGGAGCGGGGTGGGCAAAACCCACTAGCTATGAAGCGATGAAGATGAAGGCGATAAACCACGAACCTATGATCCGCCTTAAAGAATTAGCCTTTTAAGGCGGTGAGGATGTCAGATAAACTCGACAGAAATATTTGTAGACGGTGGCTGGATTTTAGGCTAAAAAGAAAGGTTTATATAAAATAAATTAACATTTTATAATTAATGTCTCCTTATTATGAGTATAAACTGAATTTTAGAAATTCTTTTTTGGCAGCAGCAAGAAATTTTCCGCAGAGAGAAATAGTATACAGGGACAAAAAGAGGTATACGTTCTCTGAATTTTATGACAGGGTTTTAAGGCTCTGCAATGGATTAAGAAGCATAGGAGTTAATGAAGGGGACGTCGTTGGAGTTATTGATTGGGATACATATGTTTATATGGAATCATATTTTGGCGTTCCGTTGAGCGGTGCAACTTTACACACGATAAACATAAGGTATCCACCAGAGCTGATTTACTTAACGATGAACTTTGCAAATGACAAGTATGTTATAATAAGAGATGAGTTTGTACCGATAGTGGAAAAGAACGCTTCACTTTTTGACTTTGTAAAGGGCTGGATAGTTTATTCAGAAAGCGGAAATCCTGTCGAAACTAAATTAAGTCCAAAGTTCGAATATGAAGACTTGTTAAAAGTAGGTAAGTGTGACCCTCCAGATCTTGACGAGCAAACGAGAGCGACTATATTTTTTACTTCTGGAACCACCGGGATGCCAAAAGGCGTAACCTTTACACAAAAGCAGATTATGCTTCACGCCTTATCTTTATCTGCATCAATGAAGTATCGTCCATTGACGCTAACGGAACAAGATGTGTTTATGTCATTAGTTCCAATGTTTCATGTGCACTCATGGGGCATGCCATATATTGCGTTTATTAACGGTAATAAGTACGTTCTTCCTGGAAGGTATGAAGTAAAGACAATACTTGAGTTGCTAAAGAATGAAAAGGTTACTTTCTCAACAATGGTTCCCTCAATACTTTACATGATACTAAACGACAATGCGGTAGAAGATTATAGGGAATACCTGAAGGGCTGGAAGGTTATAATAGGAGGAGCAGCTCTTCCTAAAGGTTTAGCTCTTAAAGCTATATCTTACGGTATAACTGTTGTAGGCGGCTATGGGCTGTCAGAAACGTGTCCAGTTCTTACTGTATCGATTATGAATGATTACACTTCAAAAATGAAATACGAAGAAGCACTAGATCATCTTATAAGTGCCGGCCTCCCAATACCGCTTGTCAACCTTAGAGTTGTTGATCCCACAGGTAAAGATGTGCCATGGGACGGTAAAACGGTTGGGGAGGTAATAGCTAGAGCTCCTTGGCTTACAAAGGAATACTATAATGATCCTGAGAAGACAGAAGAGCTTTGGAAAGGTGATTGGCTTCATACAGGGGATTTAGGTGTTATTGATGAATTTGGTTATCTTCATATAGTAGACAGGGAAAAAGATGCTATAAAAAGCGGTGGGGAATTCATTCCCACGTTAATACTTGAGAACGCAATAAGCGAGGTAAAGGGTGTGGGGGAGGTAGCTGTAGTTGGAGTTCCTGATCCAAAATGGGGAGAAAGGCCAGTCGCTTTTGTGGTCAAAAGCGGAGAAACATCTGAAAAAGAAATTTATGAGCATCTTAACGATTATGTAAGGCTTGGAAGAATACAGAAATGGTGGATACCAGACAAGATATATTTTATAGAGAGCATGCCAAGAACGAGCACAAACAAAATAGACAAAAAGCTTCTCAGAGAAAAAGTAAGCGGATAAATTTTTTCGTTTTAAAATCAGTTCGAAAGATTTTCATACAATACCTGTATTCCTTGCGGGGCAGAAGAATAATAGCCGACGTCCTTAAAGACTATTATGATCAGCGGTACCTTATGATTTTTTAACTTGCCTGCAAGCCAACTAGAGCCATTAAAAAGCACGCTCATGTTTATGAGGCGTAAAGAAACTAAAGATAAATTAGCGTTGTTCTGAACTTTAGAACGTAGCATTTTAAGAGACTGTGGCGCCCAGACAAAAGGTAAGATTTCCACAGTCATGTTTTCACCTTTATGAGAAACTATGTATGAGACAGCATAGGATGAGTTTATCATTCCTATTATTTCAGAGTTTTGCTGGTAGCTTAAGCTTCTGTGGTTTTTTCCTAAATGCCCGTGCGCTTGAGGAAGCATTATCTCATTAGGAAAAAATGTTTCATTACCTATAATTATATATGGGATTATAAATGAACTGTTAAAGTACACTGTTTTGTTGTAAACACCTATAGTTCCTGTTAGAATAACAGGAGTAAAGTTTATAAAATACATTGTATCTGTAATGCTTTCTATATAGCTAAAGTTCATTTGCGAAAACATGCTGGACATTACTACTATAAACTTTTTATCATTGAACTTCCCTTTATGCATAATGAAAATAGCAAAGTGTTTACCAAGGTTTGATTTTGAATACTTATGAAGCAGGATAGATGCGTTTCCCAAAAGCTCTCTTGCTTGTGCTATGTTATGTGCGAGCTGCGTTGTATTTAATGCTTTCTGATTTAACAGGGATAAGGCTTGAGAAATTATACTTAAAATTTCGTTCCTAAGAGTTTCATTTTGAACGTTCTGCGCTAACGTTTCTAGGTTCTGTGCATAATCAAGAGTCATTTTTCTTGAAACATTCAGACCAGGAGGTATCGAAAAAGGTTTTCCACCAGCTTCTGAAATCCCTTTGTAAGATAAGTTCATAGCCAGTTTAAAGTAATATTCTGCTCCAGTATAATTGCCATCATTGTAAAGTTTCTGTGCCTTTTCAAGCAATGAAACAGAATCGTTAAGCTCAATGTATGAATGTGTACCTTTCTTTAAATGTTGAAGAACTGTGGATAAACCATTAAGTGTATTAGATATAACAGTCCCTAAAGCGCTTTGATTAGACTGTGGCTGTGCATAAGTAAAGCTAGGTAAAAACAACCCAGTTGTCAGCATCAATGTAAGCAAAGCAGATATCTTAAATTTCATAACATAAATTTATATAAAACAGGTTATAAGGGATGCTGTGAAACGATCTGAAACGATCATAATGAAATTTTTATTCATGATAAAGTTTTAGTAAATGATTACGAATTTAGGTCAAGTACTGGTTTGTTAAAACTTGATAATCATTAAGGGTTAAGGAACAATTGCCATACAGGGCGGTTAGAAAAAAGAGGAAATAAATTCATCTATTTTAATAAGCAAGAGGTTCATGGGATACAGGAAGCAAGTTCCTTTCGTGTGGCAGCACAACTTTGGACCTTCAGAAGCGAAAAGAGCTGTTGGAGCTTTCATAGGAACTTTCATGGTTCTGTTTGGGGCCAGAATGGCAAACGGTTGTGCATCAGGACACATACTTAGTGGAAACATCCAGATGGCTGTATTAAGCTTCCTTTTCCTGATAATGGTAATGATAGGTGCGTGGATAGCGCTCAGGTACATAATGCACCTTAAGATAAACGCACAGGGATACGTCGATTAAAAAATAATTTTATAATTTTTTGTTTATCGCATTAAGTTTATAAGCTTAGTTTATAGTTTTAACTTGAACGGCATTGGAGATATCAGTGGTATCAAGAACAGATAGTTCGTTAGAACTCGTTTTTAAGGATACAGATTTTTCGCTGTTAAGGATAATTCAGACAAATCTTTTAAATGATAAAAGAGTTAAAAACATTTCAGTTAAAAGAGGTCATCCACTAACAAAAGATGTCTATCTTTTTATCCTGACAGATGGATCAGATCCTAAACAAGTGCTTAAAGAAGGAATAGAAAAGTCTAAGGAGATGGCAAAAAGTTTAAAAGAAGAGCTAGAAAACGCTTTATCTAGACCGTAATGCCAAAATTTTGTCCAAAAGATGGAACTTTGTTGAAGCTGAAGAGTGAGAAAAAAGGACAGCAAGTAGAACTTGTTTATGTATGCCCTACGTGCGGTTATACCGAAAAGTACAGAAAAGAAAAAGTATTAGAAAAGAAAGTTTCCTCAGAAGAAGAATCGCTTAAAATAATTGATGAAAACGCAGACCTTTCAGCTTTACCAACAGTAAACGTCACATGCCCAAAATGTGGTAACAATAAAGCGTACTGGTGGATGGTACAGACAAGGTCTGCAGATGAACCTCCAACGCAATTTTATAGATGCACAAAGTGCGGGTATACTTGGAGAGTATATACGTAAAATCGTAATTTTTTGTTGTTTTATTTGTAAACCATTTTACTACTTTTAATACTATTCAAGAATATGGTTCTTCATAACTTCCCTTAAGTAGCTTTTGGTAATACATAACTTCTTGCGTTCTAATCATTTCAATTTCAAATGCTCCGCGAGGCCTTACAGAGTTTATTAATAAAATAAAATTAAATCGAAGAACTTTTCCTTTTGTCTGAGAATAATATTCCTAACTATCAATCTTTCTTTTGCAAAAAACTTTTCAAACTCTTTTAATCATTTAACTTTTTGGGGTTAAGGGGTGAAAGTCCCCTTCCGTGAGCTTTAAATAGCCCCATTACAACAGGTTTTTATATAAAGAAAAATATTACATTGTTAGTGCCCAACTTAAAAAAGAATACAAAGATCAGGGAGAAGAGAAAGCAAACATTAATTAGAAGAAGGACTAAAGAGGCAAAAACTTTCGAGCTGGAATTTGATAAAAGTAAGATCTCCAAAACCATGCTTGCCATCCTTAACCGCCTCTTTCTTGAAGCTAAATGGTTCACTAATTACATCATTGCAAACGGAATACTTAACTTCAAATCACATGCGGACTACAAGGTAAAAACGGTTCAGATTAAGGTAGGCGACGCCTTTCAGGAAAGAAAAATTAAAGTGCTTTCATCTCGTATGAAACAAGCTCTGATAAAAAGGCTTCAGGACAACGTAAGAGGACTGGCAGAACTCAAGAAGAAGGGTGTGAAAGTAGGCAGGATAAAATTCGTAAAGGTTGTTCATTTGATTCCGTTGATGCAGTATGGTGTGACGTATTGGGTAAAAAAGGACAATAAAATGATCCACATACAAGGCGTTGGGAACTTTAAGGTATCTGGCTCGATCAGATACCTAAGAACGCAGAGCTTTCTTCAGCAAATTTAGTAGTAAGGAACGGGGATCACTAATTTGTCACGTGTTTTCTGCCTAAAGAAGATAAACACAAGAAAGAAAAAGCCATAGGCATAGACCTAGGCGTGAAGAATCAAATAACCTTCTCAAATTGTGTCAAAATTCAATATTCAGTTCCTATGAGCAAAAGACTAAGGAGGCTTTATCACTTCTTTTCTAAAGCAAAACCAAACTTCTTGTTGTTAATGCTGTATCATTTCGCCTTAAGAATTCTCTCATATAATTCTTATTGGCTTTGTACATTTTATGAATCTTAGGCAAAAGCTGTAATGTCTTCTAGCCTTTTTCTGAACATGAATAACCCCTGTACTTTTGTATTCGCTGTAAAGCTACTTTACCCATCTAGTTGATATCCCTTGTACGCTTTCAATTTCCCTGTTAGTAAGTTTTCATTCATGCTTAGCATTAACGTTTCACATAATTTGATATTCGTTAAACATCACCAAAACACATCTTCAATAAATTTAGTCAAAATTTGCTTAATTTGCTTTTATCAGCTATATTTTTTATTATTTTTAAGACAATAAAGTAATTTGCAGATAAGAAACACCTAAAAACGTACAAAAATTTTCAAAAATTTTTTATAAAACCGATTTTCTTCTTAAATTATGCCTTGCAAAAAAGCTAAGAATAAAAAAGAAGATAAAGAAGTAAAAACACAGTAGGCTAAATTAATTAAAAAATGTTAATTGTTTTGAATTTTTTCTGAAAGTTTTACGTTTTCTTTTGCTCTTCTGAAAAGAATATAGAATCCAGCTACTGAAAAGCTATAAAGCGTAGCCGTAAAAAAGAAAGGTAAATTCAAGTAACCAAGCTGTATGAAAAGCCCGCTTATAAAAGGGCCAAAGGATCTTGGCAGTGAATCAAAAAAGTTTATTATGGATGAAGCTAAAGCTCTTTCATTTTCTGGTATAAGACTCATTATAAAGCTGTTTTGAATAGGAGCCGACATATTCATCAGGAGGCTTCTTAATACATAAAGAACTCCTGCAAGATAATATAATGGCATAAAAGGCATCGCTATTAGTATGGCTATAGAAGTACTCTCAGTATATACAATGGTTTTGATCTCACCCATCACCTTTGCCATAGATGGAGTTGTAAGGCTTGCAACAGCAGTTAGAAACTGGGTTATTGAAAAAAGCGGTCCCAGAACGTTAACGTTTGTATTATAACGCAGGTAAAACCATAGCGGAAAGATCCTGACAAGAACGCCGGCCCCTAACCCTATCATTCCAAGAACCGACAGCCTTATAACAACATTTTTTGAAGCTTTAGGAAATAATATAATTTTCCCATGGTGTCCTCTATAACTTTCTTTTATTTTTAAAATTGGCAATAGCGAAATAAGAGAACCAATTAGCGCTATCACATAAAGAACTCTGTATGAATTAACAAGAGAAAGTTGAAAAAACTTTGAAAGGTAAGGAGGCACAGCTCCCACTAGCATACCAGCAGAAGTAGCAACACCGCTTATAAAACTCGAAAACGCAAAGACCGTGTTTCTAGTGCTTTCTTCGCTCTTTTCAGTCAAAAGAGCCATATAGCTTGAGCCTGAATTAGCAAAAGCTATTCCCATCAAAGACGCAGCAAGAAGAATTTCAAAGAAACCAGTAAAAAATGTTAAAATAATAAATGCTAAAGATGAAATTAATCTTGCGAGAACTATGAACTTTTTCCGTCCATATTTATCAGATAGTGAACCTATAGGTAGCATAAGCAGTGCGCCTATGAACGTGTTAAAAGTTAGTATGACCCCAATCTGAAAAGGGGTATACCCGATCTGATCAAGATAAACAGGAAAGTCAACCCACATAAAACCTTGAGTTAAGCCGATTGTAAAAGAAGAATATATGAGAAGTTTGGCCTCGCTACTTATTTTGCAGCTAACATTCACATATTCCGATTCTTTTTAAAGAATATAAATAATGATGCAAAATCAAGGCATTAAAAGTTAAATACTTCAAATTTATAAAAAGTTCGCATGGGAATTTTAACGCATGATGTAATTTTAAAAAGCATACTAAATAAGGAAATCATCATAGATCCATTTGATGAAAGTATAGTAAGGGAAAATGGCGTAGACCTAAGGGTAGGTTACGAATACGCTCAGTACGCTTTTTCAAATCAGATAGTTGATCCATGTGAAATAGAAAGCTCATCAGGCCTTTTTAAAATAGTTGAAGCAAAAGATTCAAGAATCCCCATACCGCCAAACAGTTTTGTATTGCTCACTACACTTGAAAAGGTAAAACTGCCCGATAACCTCGTAGGTTTTTGTAACCTCAGGTCAACTCTAGCAAGGTATGGCCTTTCAATGAGCCCCACCATTATAGATGTAGGCTTTGAAGGAAATATCACAATAGAAATTATAAACACAAGCGGAAATTATATAGTTTTAAGACCAGGAATGAGGTTCCTTCACGTTATTCTTGCTACAGCAGAGGGAAAATATAGCTATAAAGGCACATATCTTAAGCAAAAGGGAGTAACGATTCCTAAAGGCATGAAGGGAGAGTGCTAAGGAATAGTTTTTAAACTTAAAAAAGCGCTATTTTTTCAAATGCGTTCTTTCTTCTTTTTCTAAGGCATAGAGGAAGATGCCTGCTATTATAGTTACCGATCCTATATAAAGTGCCTGTTCTCCTAATGCCAGCATAACCACAAAAGAAAGGATCACCGAAATTATCTGAACATAAGGATAAAACGGTGAATTAAAAGGTCCTTCTACATTTCTTTTCCTTACAATATAAACTGCAAGTCCCGTAATCGCATATGAAAAAATAACCCCAAAGTTTGAAGCAAGCGCTATATACTGAACATTTCCAAGAAAGATTGAAAATATGGCTATTATACCTATTAGAATAATTGCTCTCTTTGGAGAATCTTTTTTTCCAAGAGTTTTCGGCAGCAGTTCATCTTCGCTCATCTGAAGAAGTGTCCTTGAACCAGCTACTATCAACGAAAGCGTTACAGTCACAGTAGCAACAATTGCAACGGCTCCTATTATCTGATCTACAAAATGAGGAGCGCGTGAAAAATTAAGGGCATTTAAGAGAGGATCTGCAGTTACAGTATAAAGCTTCCATGGCATTAAGGCGAGCATCCCACAAACAACCAGCATGTAAAGTAATGTGCTTATTCCAAGAGAAAGAATTATCGCTTTTGGTGCGTTTTTCCGGCCTTCGGCTATTTCAGGAGTTAGTGTAGCAACGGTATTAAAACCTGAATAAGCGAAAAAAGCTAACGAAGCAGACTGAATTATGCTAAAGGGTCCATATGGAAGGGTGTGAACCTACTGGGAACCCATTTTCCATAAATGAAAGCAATGATAATAAATATTAAAAGTCCACCCGTCGTCAAACCAACCAAAAGTTCCTCTATTTCGGCTACAAGTTTTATTCCAACATAGTTCAAAAAACAGCAAATAAGATAAGGCCTATTGCCAGAACGATTTCCAAATGGATAGAATAAAGATCTATCATTGTTAAAAGGTATGATGAAAAACCTAACGATACTGCTGAAGTTGCTATTGCATATGAAATAGCTCTAAGCCAGCCAACCACAAAACCCATAGCTTCACCCATAGTTTCTTTTGCAAAAGAGTAAAGTCCGCCATGAGAAACAATTTTCGATGAAAGCTCTGCGCTGTTTAGTGCAACCGTTATTGCAAGTATTGCGGTTAACAAAAAAGATAAAACTGCTCCTGGACCTGCTTGATTTATCACTGTCCCAGCTAGTACAAATATTCCGGCTCCTATTATGTTACCAAGTCCTATAGCAGTCGCTTGCAGAGGCTTATTTGTTTTTTATTCAATAAATTAATATTTTATAAGGGAAGAATAAAAACCTAGCACTCAAAAATGGGGCCGGTGGGATTTGAACCCACGACCGCCAGCGCCCCAGGCTGGCATCCTAGACCAGGCTAGACGACGGCCCCACACGCTCATTTGTTTAATTTAGGTTTAAATCCTTAACTAATATAGCTTTTAAAGTTTAACATTAAACCGTTAAAAATTAACTTCGTTAAAACAAACCTGAATACGATTTTGAATAAATACGAAAAACCTTTAATTTATTATTATATTTATTATTATGTAAATATAAAGATATTTTACTGTACCATTGACTTAATCATATAACTTGTTCGCTTCACTCATGCAATTAACAAAATTGGCTTCATTCTAAAAGCTGATCATTGGAGATTGGAACTGAACCAATCTCCTAAAAAACATAATTATATAAGAACTTGACGCTTTGAACCAGTTCTTTAGGTGCTCAAATTTTGGCTTTCTGCGCGTTCTTAAAAGCTTCTATCCTGTACTTTATATGTTCATTAATCTTTTTAAGGTTCTTCAGGCTCTGTTCATATACCACATTGATTTACCCTTGCAAACATCATACCAAAGGCTCCTTCTGTGTAAAAAAGTCTTCTTACCATACACGCTTTCTTATGAAAAAGCATGATGAAGTTATGATGCTAATTTAAATGTAATTTAGTAACGCTTTTAGTTGAGATTCATACGCTAACATTAGCCAAGCTTATCTAACTTTTTATTTCAGTTTTATTAATAAAGATAGATTCAACATGGTGCTTATCAACATGAAAGTAATCTAATACAAAAGTATACTTCTGAATTCATTTCTATTCTCTAAATGGCTTCTCTTGATTATGAACCCAATGACGTAAGATGCCCGCAAGCTTAAACTAAATAAATGAGATAACGTTCTGTTGAGGTCCTTTTTCCATTTTGCAAATAATTTGCTTTGCTAGAAAAAGGGCGCCGCTAAAAATAAATTTTAAGTTAACGGCACTTTTTATAAAGACTATAACAACACTATACGTTTTATCGACGTTTACAACATAGTTGATACTTAATGATTCAGCAAGCTCATTGTAAAAAATAGAGATAGTTAGATACGCTGTACAGCAAAAAGAGAATAAAACCGTGTATTGTACAACAAAGCAGTTTTATCTCTTTAATTTTATTTATATTGAAATAAAATTTCTGTATAAAGCCCAGATAAATTAAAAAAACACAAATAAAAACCAACATTAGTATGAAATTTAAAGATATTTTTAAAATTCCTCAAGAAAAAAGCTCTGCAGGAATTCTAACTTTTTCTTTTTTGCTAGCTATTGTATCTTCTTTAAATTTTAAATTGATGAATTTTTTTATAGCGTTATTTTCATACTTTATGTTCTTTTTAACATTTGACTACCTTTTTAAAAATTCATCAAACCCATTTAAGACCAATTACATGTTCGTGCTTTTTTTAGATGCCTTACCAGTGTTTTTAGCTTTTTTGTTAAGTGGTATAAAAGTCATTTTAGGCCTTTTGCCATCTCTGGTGTGTATCGGCTTATACTTCAATTATGCTTTTAAAAGAGAAGGCAGGTCTACAAAAGCTATCGTCGTAGGTTCATCTATAATTTCAGGATTATATTATTATTTTTCTTCGATCTTTGGAACGCTTACTTTAGAAAGAATTCTAATAGGCTTTATATTCTTTATCTATAATGCTGCGCAAGTCCTTTATGTAGAAAGCAAGTTGAACTTTAGACATGTGAATCCTGTGTACCCGTTAATCATTTTTTTGACCAGCTTTCTAGCTATTATTTTTCTTCCTTTTTATTTTATAGTGCCACTATTTGAACCCTTAATAAAGCTATCAGCAAACGTCTTTAAAAACACTAAAATCAGCAAATACGAAGATATAAACTTGTTGGGAGTAAAAGAGTTTGCCAGATACATTTTATTTATTTTTATTTTATCTTTTCTGGTGCTTTATTCAAATTTTTTATTATATAAATAGCTTTATCTTTTTTGGATCTTTCATAAGAGCTGTGCCTATCAAAAACGCATCAGCTCCGCTTTCACGAAGCCTTATTATTTGAGATCTTTCTTGTATGCCACTTTCAGCAACCTTTATAGATTTAACGGGAGCAATTTTCAAAAGTTCAGCAACTCTGTCAACATTAACAGTCAAAGAATTAAGATCTCTTGCGTTTATTCCTATCATTTCAGCGCAACACTCGTTTGCAACATTTAGATCTTTCTCATTCTCCACTTCTACAAGCGGCACCATACCGTAACTTTTTATATAATCATAAAGAAAGCAAAGCTCATCATATTCCAATATCTTGACTATCAGCAGGACGGCATCAGCACCTATGCTGTAAGCAGTATCTACCTGAGCCTCTGTAACTACAAAATCTTTGAAAAGCAAAGGCAATTTTACATTTCTTGAAATAGCTTCAAAAGTCTCATAGCTCCCTGAAAAGTAAAGAGGTTCTGTCAGTATGCTAAGAGCTGCAGCTCCAAATCTTTCCATTAATTTTGCGTACTCTAAAGGATCTCTGTCTTGTCTAAACCCTGAAGGGGAACTTCTTTTAAACTCTGCAATTATAGGGTTAAGTTTTTCCTCTTTCTTTTTTAGTATGCTTCGCTTAATATCGTAAAGGTTCCTTTCTCTGTCTTTTATTACAGCTTTCCTTTTTTTAGCGGCTTTAACTACTTCAGCAAGCCAGCCATTAAGCTCTTTTGGCATTTCTTTACACCTTATTGAAAAAGTTATAGAGGATTTTCTTTCCTACTGGGGTTCCTATGCTTTCAGGATGAAACTGGGTTCCGTAAATCCTGTATTCTTGATGATGAATGCCCATCACTTCGCCATCTTCCAAGCTTACAGCATCTATTTCTAGAGGCTGTTTTACATTTTCAACAACAAGGCTGTGGTATCTTGTTGCAAGAAACTCTGAATTTATTCCATAATATAGAGGGGAATTGGAAAAATGTCTTATCCTGCTTATCTTTCCATGCATTATTTTATTTGCTTTTCTTATGTTTGCGCCATAAGCTATTCCTATGGCTTGATGACCAAAACAAACCCCAAGCAACGGAATTCTTCTTCCAACAACTTTTATGAGATCTATAACTATTCCAGCGTCTTCTTTTTTGTCCGGCGAACCCGGTCCAGGGGATATTATAATTCTGTCAGGGTTGATTCTATCAACAGCTTTAACTGATATTTCATCATTTCTGACCACTATTGGAACGCTTCCAAGTTCTCCTACATACTGCGCTATATTGTAAACAAAGCTGTCGTAATTATCGATTATAAGAGTTATGTCGCTCATTCGTTATCACCTGCCGCAATTCTTAGAGCTTTCATTTTGAATTCAGTCTCCCAGTATTCGTTCTCAGGAACTGAATCGTAGACTATACCAGCTCCTGCTTGAATCCTCATTACGTCTTTGTTAAAGAAGGCGCTCCTGATCGAAATAGCAAATTCTGCATCTCCATTAGATGAAAAGAAGCCAACAGCCCCAGCATATGGTCCACGTTTATAAGGTTCTACATCTTCTATAACGTTCATGGCGTATGGCTTTGGAGCGCCACTAACTGTTCCGGCTGGAAAAGTGGCTTTTAAAACATCAGGCGCGTTTATGTTTTTTCTTATCGTACCGATTACTCTGCTTACCATATGCTGCACATGGCTGTACTTTTCTACGTACATAAGGTCTGGCACTTTTACAGATCCATAATAAGAAACCTTACCCACATCGTTTCTTGCAAGGTCTACCAGCATTAAATGTTCCGCCCTTTCTTTTTCTGATTTTACCAGCTCTTTTTCAAACTTAAAATCTTCTTCTAAATTTTTTCCACGAGGCCTTGAACCAGCTATAGGATAGACTTCAATGACTCCATCCTGAAGTCTGAAAAGCGTTTCTGGACTGGCTCCTGCTAGCTTTCTTTCTCCAAACTTAAGGTAGTACATATAAGGAGAAGGATTTATAGCCCTTAACTTCTTATAAAACACAAAAGGATCCCCGCTAAAAGTATAAGAGTAGAATCTAGAAATAACTGCCTGGAAAACATAACCAGAAACAATTTTTTCGTGAACATACTTTACAGTTTTTTCGAATTCACTCTTTTTAATCGATTCCAGTTCTAGCTTTGCCTTAAAATCTTCATCTTCTTCGCTTTTAGCGTTTGGCTCTTCACCATAAATGTAAACGTTTTCTTGATAATTATCATATATTATTATATTCTTAGGAATAAAGAACTCAAAATCAGGCCACGGCTCTGCTTCAGGCTTATCGTCCCTTAAACTTTCCCAATATCTTACAGCATCGTAACTCACGTAACCTATAGGTCCCCCTTTGTACCTGCCTGGAAAAGGTATTTCCTGAGATCTAGCGATGATTTCATTAAAAACTTCTACAGGATCATAAAAATCCATTGAAAAAGTTCCGAAGGTCTTTCCTTTTTTCCCAATTATTCTTTCTTTTGCACCCCAAGCTATTATTGAATACCTGGTAAGGTGTTCAGGCCCTTTAACGCTTTCTAGAAGCGCTGCAGTTTCATTCTCTTTTTCTATATATGAAAAAAGTTTGTAAGGCTCAGGCATTTGAGAGATCTTCTTTTCAATTAGACTCATGTTTAACAACCTCTATTATTCGTTTCATTTTTTGTTCATCTTTTTTTCCTGGTGTAGATTCAATCCCGCTTGAAACGTCTATCCAGGCTGGATTTAACTTAAGATAATCTTGAACGTTATCCGGCGTAATGCCGCCTCCGAGCCCTGCATCAGGCCTAAAATTAAGTAGCTCTTTTGCTATTTCAAGATCAACCTTAGTGCCCTTTTTTGCTGAATCTATAAGTGGAACCGCGTTATGAACTTTATCGATCAGCCTGATATAGTTTAGCCCTTCTTTTGATGAGGGGACATAGAGTATAAATTTTGCTGAATAAGAATTTAACGTTTCAATTTCATTATTTTCAAGAACTTTGTGGATCTGTATATAATCAGCAATGTCAAGAACGTCCATAAAATTCATTTCAAGCTTAACAGCCACAACGGGAACTTTCACCACGCTCTTAGCTTTAGCAATAATATATGGCGCAACATATCGTATCTGTCCTGGTTGAGCTATAAAGCCAAGCATGTCTGCCCCAAGAGTCTCCGCTTTTATTGCATCTTCTAAGTTAGTGATGCCGCAAAACTTTACTTTCATTACGCCATCTCCTCAAACTTTTGAAGTTTGTCGGTTATGCCATGGGAAGATATGACATCCTTTAGCGTTTCTAAGCCGTTTTCCATAAGTTGATCTGCAAGGTCCAGACCATCTGAAATGCTTTTAACTCTTTCTGAAGCTAAAAGGGCTATCGCAGCGTTTACAGACACAAACTTTCTTATTGCGTTATCTTTTCCTTTTAACGCTTTAACAAATCTTAACGCAGATTCTTCAGGACTATTAACTTTTAACATCTCAAGTCTTATAGGCTCCCTGAGCCTTAAATCTTCAATCGTAATGTTAAAACTTTCATAGCCTTTTCTTTTGACTTTTATTACTGATGTTTTACCTGATACTGATACCTCATCAATACCAGGATGACCGTGAACAAGGTATATGTTTTCAGCTCCAAGTTTCACAAAAGCTTCTGCAATAGGCATCATAAATTTGGTTGAAAATACTCCCACTACCTGTCTTTTGACTCCTGCAGGGTTAGTTAGCGGTCCTAGCATGTTAAAAATCGTCCTTATGCCTAGAGCTTTTCTAACTGGCGCAACGTTTTTCATAGAAGGATGATAAAGCTGGGCAAAAAGAAAGACAAAACCGGAATTCCGCAAAAGATTTTCGGCTTCTTCTGGTCTTACTATTATGTTGTAACCAAGCGCTTCAAGAAAATCAGCCGAACCGCTCCTGCTACTTACTCCTCTATTACCGTGTTTTGCAACTCTGATAACTCTGCTTATTATTATTGCTGAAGCGGTGCTCGCATTAAAGGTTCCGATGCCATCTCCCCCTGTGCCAGCGGTGTCAACGGCATCATACCACGGGCCTACCCTTACAGAAGAATTCCTCATAGAAATAGCGAAACCCGCTATTTCATCAGGTGATTCTCCTTTTGCTCTTAAGGCTACCAGTATGGCTGAGGTTTGGGCTTCTGTTAGCTCTCCCTTAATTATGGCTGAAGCTATTTCTGAAGATTCTGTTATGCTCAAGTCCTTTCCTTTAAGAAGCATTTCAAGCATTTCACTCAAATTCATCAAGTATATTTCTCACCTTTTTCACGACGTCAAGAGCACCTTTTAGACCTACAGCTTCAAAGGCTTCGATGTAAGCTGTTCCCACAGCAACACCATCAGCGCCAGCGCTCAGCGCTTCTCTTATATCATCATCGCCTTTTAGTCCGAATCCAACGATTAACCTGTTATCTATAAGATTTTTAACTCTCTTTACAAGAGTTCCGACACCAACGGGGGTAACAATTCCGGTAGTAGGTCTTATCCCATAGTAAAGAAAAGGTCTTGAAAGAGCTGACACTTGAGATATAACTCTGTCTGGAACAAAAGGAGATACAAAAATTACAGGTTCGAGCCTTTTTTCATAAATTTGTTTAATGTAGCCAGAATAACTTTCAGGAAAGTCTATAAGAAGATCAGGAAACAAAACACCATCAGCCCCATACGACCTGACATTTTCAAGAAATTCGTCAAGGCTATTCTGAACGCTTTCAAGGTAAGTAAGCACAATTATTTTCTTTTCTGTAACTTTCCTTGATTTTGATATTAGCTCTAAGAAATTTTTAAAAGTTGATTTTACCTTTAAGTATGACTTCCTTATTAGAGGCCCATCATACTTTGCAAAATCAGGTGGATAACCAAGTTCAAAAAAATCGGTTCCCAATTCGTCTGCCTTCTTTATAAAATTTAGATAGTCTTCTTCGTTTGGATATCCAATCGTCATGTAACTAACCAAAAGCTTTTTCATGTTTTATTTAGCCTCCATCTTCTGATAATAAGAAAGATCAAGAAGCCCATGCCCGCTTAGGTTAAAAGCTATAACGAGCTTTTCCTTTTTTTCTCTTGCTTCTTGAGCTACCTTTATAGCTGCCATTATTGCATGTGCGCTTTCAGGGGCTGGTACTATACCCTGTGTTCTTGCAAACAGCTTTGCAGCTTCATAAACCTCAGTTTCGCTGAATTCCATCCATTCAACAGTCTTATCCCGAACCAAAAGGCTTAATGTAGGAGCAAGTCCATGGTATCTAAGGCCTCCAGAATATATAGGAGGAGGTACGTAGTCTTTTCCTAGTGTTATCATCTTAAGCATTGGTAGTAGACCTGCAGAATCCGGGAAGTCGTATTCATAAACACCTTTGCTGAACTTTTTAATTTCAGAAGAACTAACGGCAATGTACCTCGAACCTTTTTTAGATCCTATAAATGGGTAAGAAAAACCCGCAAAGTTGCTCCCGCCCCCTACGCATCCTATAAGTACATCAGGAGTTTCGCCAATGTAGTCAAATTGGTTTATTGCCTCGAGACCTATTACAGACTGATGTAACAAAACTACTTCCATAACGCTTCCAACTAGGTACTTGTAACCTTTTTTTATGGCGTATTCTATAGCCTCGCTCATAGCTATCCCTAAAGATCCAGGGTTAGAAGGATTCTTTTCTAGCTCTTTTCTGCCGTATTCAGTAATCTCAGAAGGGCTAGCATACACTTCAGCGCCATAAAGGTTCATCATAGTTCTCCTGCCAGGTTTCTGTTCATAGCTAACCCTAACCATAAAAACTGTGGACTTGATTTTCATTAAAGAGGCTGCAAGCGCGACAGCTGTACCCCACTGCCCTGCACCGGTTTCTGTTACAACTCCTTCAACCCCTTCTTCTTTGGCAAAATACGCCTGAGGTATAGCTGTGTTTATCTTATGAGAACCAGAATGAGTTGCGCCTTCATATTTAAAGTAGATCTTTGCAGGCGTATCAAGGACTTCTTCAAAGTTTTTAGCCCTCATAAGGGGCGTGGGTCTACCCGCAAGCGAATACAGTTCTATTACATCATCAGGGATCTTAACATACCTTTCAGCGGTAAACTGCTGTCTGAGAACTTCTTTAGGAATTATGCTGTTTAAAAGTTCAATTCTTGAGAAGTTAGAATCTTCAGGATCACGAGGAGGAGGAAGAGGCCTTGGAAGGTCTGGTACTATATTATACCAATAACGCGGGATAAATTCTATCATCGCAAAAAAATTAACCTTAAGGTATAAAAATGTTACTCTATGTATTTTTTGTTGCATCAATGTACTACATATTTTTAATTTATCAAAACGTTAGAGTTTTAAGATTGCCAATTAACCGAATTGTGTTGAACAAGCTCTTCCTGTATTCTCTCGAGCGATTTATTTTTCGTTTCAATGCCTATTGTAGCTAGAATCGCAGCTATGATGATTACAAGCAATCCCGAGAACCACATAAATTTTTTTAGCAATTCTGAAACAAGGAGGATTGGAATCAAACTTCCAAAAACGAAGTTAGTGATTCTTTTTATGGAAAACGTTAGGCCGTCGGGTTTCGCTCTACGTAGGCGCACGTAGGTACGCATCAGCATACCTATCGTACGCGTAGAGCTTGGGCTTCACAACTTCATGCAACTCCCTCACGAGTTCAT
>Ga0081473_130275_pt1 | contig 92748 bp, 111 predicted proteins | sample CisSprmetagenome_FD_70977 | JGI IMG/M metagenome (GOLD analysis project Ga0081473, IMG submission 70977) | Hypoxic/sulfidic aquatic microbial communities from Cistern Spring, Yellowstone National Park, USA v2 (version 2) | ecosystem: Environmental > Aquatic > Thermal springs > Hot (42-90C) >...
GAGATCACTTTAGAAGCAATGAAGAGATACGCTCAAGGATAAGTAAAGATGTAAACAAGATATCGTTTATACTTTCGCCCCAGGACAACATTATCACAAACCCAAGCCTTATAAACTATCTGGATGACGAAGGCTACATAAAACCTGAACTTTTTCTTCCTTCGCCTGAACGCGCGTACGGTATAGATAAACAGTACATGAGAGTAGTAAAAGCTCAAGGGTTCATCTTTGGAAGGGATGTTTTTGATAGACCTTTTGGTGTTTCATCAGGTGGGAACTCTTTAGAAAAGCTTGACACTGTAAAAAGCACTGGAGTAAAGGAAGCTGGCATATGGGCTTTTATAAAGACTCTTCTGTTTTTAAAGTAGGTATTAAAATATGTTAAGCATGTGCAAGTGGTGTGCTTTGTTTATCATACTCTTTTGTTTTATCTCTTTTGCGGTAGATAGCTCTGCAAGGGATTTCAAAACTCCACAACAGGCTCTTAAGGATGCCTTCCCAGGTGCAAGCATAGAGGTTAAAAACATAGTACTTTCAAAACTGCAGGTGGAAAACATAGAAAGGCTCTCTGGCGTAAAACTAAATACAAGGCTCGTATCTTGGTACATAGCCAAAAGAGGGAATTCTATTGTAGGATACGCGTACATAGACACCCATACGGTCCGAACCCATCCCGAGGTAGTGTTATACACCATAACACCAGAAGGGAAGATAGACTTAGTGGAAGTGCTTTCTTTCAACGAGCCTCTTGAGTATATGCCCGATGAAAACTGGCTAAAGCTCTTTAAAGGAAAGATGTTAACAGCGGATGCTCTAAGACTTAGAAGGGACATACCCAACATGACGGGTGCTACCCTCACATCAAGAGCTATCACTGACAACACAAGAAAGGTGCTTGCCATGTGGCAGGTGATCTTCGGAGGTGAGAGATGAGGTTTTTCATATCTGCTAACATAAAAAGCAACAGACCTCTCTATTACCTGATCCTTACTTTTTTGTTACTTCTACTGCTTTATTGGACAAGTTCTTGGGTGTATTTTTATCACAAATATGGTTTTACCTACTCATCAAGTTTCAAGTACTTTTTTGGAGACCCAAACTTCCCCGAAAGGATATCCCTTTCTCAGCTCTCTGAAGACATGCATGTGGATGTATTTTTGAAGGCTTTCTACATTTTGGTGCTATTTTCTCTTTTTCTACTATCTTCTTTTTCCGAAAAGCTAAAGACTACTTTGCTTGTTGGAACCGCTTTCTTCGGTATATGCGTGCTACTTTCTGACCTCCTTATTATCTACGCATCACCACTTTTTATATACATAAAGCTGTTTTCTTTTTTTGTATACCAGATCATCACCGGCTTAGTGCTGTTTTTAACGCTCTTTTTTTTCCTTTTCATGGGTGAGGATAAAACTACAGGTATCTCAAATATTAAACTCATCCTTTTGATGTTTTCGTTATTTTTATTTCTCTTTGCATGTATAAACTTTATAGTCTTCTTTTCAAAGATGGGCTTTACCATTCAAAGTATTAAAAACTATTACCTGGGAGACCCATCCTCTTTCACAAAACCTAAAACTTTTGAAGGAATGTTTAAAGTCTTTCATCCCCATCTTCTGTCTATGGCTGTTTATTCTATAACTGTTTCTCATCTTCTCCTTTTTACTAACTCCAAAGGAAAGCTACTGCTGGGTATTTCCCTTTTTTTACTTTCTTTTCTTGATAACTTATCGGGCTTTCTGGTTAGGTTTGTGTATCCAAAAATGGCTATTGTCAAAGTGTTTGTCTTTTTACTCCTTCAATGTCTGCTTTTTTACACTTCTCTTCTTCTGTTTCGCAGTTCAAAAGCTTAGACATCTCCCTTCTGTATGCTATGTAGAAGATAATAGCCCTTGTGGTCATTTCTACGCTCATAAACACCCACGGCACAAGTGGTGTATGGAAGTACTTGAGTAAAAAGTATGAAGGTATTATCCTAAAGACCCAAAAGGACAGTGAATTTACAAGGAGAGGTATGTAAGTTTTACCCATACCCTTAAGAGCTCCCGAATATATGCTGGCATAAGCCATCTGTGGTTGAGAAAAGGCAACTATCACCAGATAATAAACTGCATACTCTATGACCTGAACATCTCTTGTAAATATGAGAGAAAAGTATCTGGGAAACAAAGCAAGTAGTACACCCATGAAACCCATTAGTAAAGCTGTTATGTGAGCAGTGATCTTAATACCATAATCCAAACCAGAGTAATTTTTCGCACCCCAGTTTTGTCCCGAAAGTGTGGTGGACGCTACCATAAACCCAAAGCCTATCATAAAGGAAGCGCTTTCAACCCTAAGACCTATTTGATGAGCTGCAAGCACCTTATCCCCAAAGCTTGCCAAAAAACCTACAAATATGTTAAAAGATAAACTTGAAAAAGCCCTCTCAAAAGCGGTGGGTGTTCCTATACGAAGGATGTTTAAAAGTACTCTCTTATCCCAATTCCAAGTTATAGGAAAGGGCTTTTTCTTTGTTATGTAAAGAAGCACATATGCCAAAAAGCCTACCAATTCTGAAAGGGCAATACCCCATCCGGCACCGCGCACTTCCATCCTTGGAAATCCCAAGTTGCCGTATATAAGAAGGTAGGCGCTGGATATATTGACCACATTCATAAGCAGGGCAACTTGGAAGGGTGTTTTTGTATCTCCATAACCGTTGTAAGCAGCATACACAGTGTTGGTAATAAAGCCAACAGTTATAAAAGCAAATATAGGATCAAGGTAATCTCTTGCTAAATTCACCACCTGCTCAGATGCACCAAACTTTCCCATTAAAAAGGTCACCAAGTCTGTACCTACAAAAGTAAGAGGCAGAGCTATCAAAAAAGATATAAGCAAACCCCACAGTAGTGCAGGAGATGGGTCTTTCCTTGCACCTGTCATCTGGGCTACAAGTACAGATGTACCCGTGTAAGACAGAGCCATCAAGGAGTATATAAACCAGAGCATGCTTGCAGAATAGCCTACCGCTGCAACCGCAGTTGAGGAGAGACCAGAAACGAGTATTATAGAAAAAGCGCTTTCCACAGTATAGAGCAAGTTGGAAAGTATTATAGGCAAGGCTAATTTGATAACCTTCCGCGCTACAGAGCGCCACCCTTCCTTTGGGTTGACAATGAGTCTGTTCTTCTTATTCAAAGAAGTTTCAGGCATTCAATTAAAATTATCATAATACATGCACAGGAGGTAGACAAACATGATACCGTACGAAGAAGCGCTTTCTACCGTGCTTGAACATACAAAAGCAATAGATACTGAAAGAGTGTTTATAAACCAAGCGTTGGGAAGGATGCTTGCAGAAGATGTGCTTTCCGATACGGACAAACCTCCCTTTGACAACTCAGCCATGGATGGTTATGCAGTAAAGTACGAAGACATAAAGTTGGCATCTGAAGAACATCCTATCAAACTCAAAGTAGTAGGTGAATTATCCGCAGGAGAGGATAAAGAACTCCTTGTTGAAAGAGGTACTGCGGTAGTTATATTCACGGGAGCACCCATTCCACAAGGCGCTGACACGGTAATTCCCTTTGAGATGGTTCAGAAAGAAGGTGATCATATACTTATAAAACATCCTCTAAAGGCTTGGAGCAACATAAGGAGGAGGGGAGAAGAAACAAAACAGGGTGAACTGCTTCTAAAAAAAGGCACACATATAAGACCATACGAAATTGGTATAATGGCTTCCGTAAACAAGGTTCTTGTTTCTGTTTACAGAAAGCCAAAAGTAGCTATATTAGCAACGGGTGACGAGATAAAGGATGTGGGAGAGGTCATAGAGAAACCTACTCAAATAAGAAGCTCTAACAGTTATGTGCTTATCTCACAAGTTATAAAAAGCGGTGGAGAGCCCCATTACTTGGGAATAGTCAAAGACAACCAAGAGGATATTGCCAAGGCCTTAGCTCAAATGAAGGACTACGACATATTCATCACCACAGGTGGTGTGTCCATGGGAGGCAAGGACTATGTCCAGTATCTGGTTAAAGAGTGTGGGGTAGATGTAAAGTTTCACAAAGTACGCATAAAGCCAGCAAAACCAATCCTTTTTGGCACTTACGGAGAAAAAGGGCTGTTTTTTGGACTTCCGGGCAATCCAGTATCATGCACCATGGCCTTTGACCTTATAGTGCATCCTGCCATGCAAAAAATGTCAGGGAGGAAGGATTACGCACCCAAAACTTTCAAAGCTACCATCAAAGAGGACTTTTCCAGAAAAGATGCAGAAAGGAGAGAGTTTGTAAGGTCCTGCGTGTGGTTTGAAGAAGATAAAGCTTACTGCTCGTACTCTCACAAAACCCAATCTCACATGCTAACCTCCTACATAGATATGAACGCGTACATAGTAGTTTACGAAGGCATAAAAGAGATAAAAAAGGATAGCCTCGTAGATGTGATACTATTTCCATAAAGATGCTGTACGCACTTTTGTTAGCCGTTATACTAAGCTGGTTTGTTCATTTAGGATTACCCCAGGTTTGGATGCCTAACGAGTCTTTTTATGCGGACGCGTCAAAAAACATGTTACACACAGGAAATTTCATAACCCCTTACTATAACGGTGAACCAAGGCTTGAAAAACCTCCCATGACTTACTGGATAATTTCCTTAGGATACTATCTTTTTGGAATTAACGAGTTTGGGCTCAGGTTTTTTCATGCAGTCCTTGGTTTACTTACGGGTTTTATCAATTTCCTTTTGGCTCAAGAAGAGTTAAAGAACTTAAAGGTTTCCCTGTTGTCAGCGCTCATACTCTTATCTTCCTTTCAATTTTTTGCCAACTCAAGGTATGCATCTCCCGAAATACCCTTCACATTTTTTATAACTCTATCCCTTTATCTGTGGCTAAAAGCTTACAAGAAAGACAGCGTGTTTTTGATGATCCTTGCCTTTTTTTCATCCTCCTTAGCTATGATGACAAAAGGTCCTGCGGGATTTGTCATCCCTGCTGGTGTTGTATTTTTCCATCTTCTTCTAGAAAACCCAAAGGAACTACTAAAAAAACGTTATTACTTACTGACCCTTCTTTTTGTGCCTATTGGTCTTTGGTGGCACTTTTACGAGTTTTTTGTTCACAAAGAGGAATTCTTAAAGGTATTTTACCAAGAAAATCTCAGCAGAATACATAAAGGTACAGATCCCTACTACTTTTACATTCTTGATACTCTTATTAGCTTCATGCCTTACTCTTTTTTGGTATTTTTCGCATTTTTTTGGTCTTTTTTTAAAGTAAAAAGAGAACTTTCTTTTTTCCTTATTTGGTTTTTGTTGGTTTTTACATCTTTTAGCATAATAAAGTCCAAAATACCGGTCTATGTGCTTCCCGCTTATCCTGCCATGTCGGTACTTACCGCAAGCCTTTTGTTAAGCTCTGACTTAAGGAGGATCAAAATAGCTTCATCCATCTTTTTAACTGTTCTCCTGTCCTTAACCCTAGTTGTAGCAGTTTTCTACTTTGACCTGAGTAAGCTTTTCTTACTCTTAGCTTTTGTGCCCCTTCTTACACTTCCCAGCAGTTATATCCTTTCTCCTTTGGTGGGAGGCATAGCTTTTATACTGTTTGTAAATACAGGTTTAGTGGGATATCTTGAAAAATTCAGGCATTACAGAGAGGTAGGAAACTACATAAAAACCCTTGATCCAAAAGGTAGTTTAAAAGTTTACGAGCTTGGATATTTTCACCATAATCTTCCCTTTTATGCAGATAGAAAAGTGATAAGGAACAAAATGCCAGAAGGACAGGCTGTAGTTATCTTTAAGCTCGGTGCGTATCAGAGCTGTCAGCCAATGAAGGTTTGGAAGCTCTACACATCTTCCGAATCAAGGTTCTTGGTATTTTTGCTTGATACCAAAAGAGGGAAGCGATTTGACAACTTTGGTATATGTATTTATAATTGACTTTTGGAGGGTGTGCCTGTGAAAAAACTTTTGGTAGTAGCGGGTTTTTCCGCTCTACTTTTCTCCTGTGGAGGCTCCGGTGGGGGTTCTGGTGAAGGTTCTACCTCTTCTGCTTCTTCTATACCTGTATATTTTACTGATGATATGAGTGTATATCCTTCCATACTGGTCAAGGTTTACGAGGTGAACCTATGCTCTGACAATAACTGTCAGCAGAAGGTGAATCTCTTTACAAGCCAGCAAGGACTACAAACAGACCTTGCGAAATTAAACGGCGTTCTTCAGTACATAACAACTGCTAACATCCCACAGGGCACTTACAACAGGCTCGAGGTGATTATGGATAAGAACCTTACCATAACAGATTCTAACAACATAACACACCAAGCTGTGTTTACACCAATGAATGAAAAACCCAACAAACCCAACACGGTGCAGTGTGATACTCAAAGATGCTACATTAGGTTCAACGGTGTGGTGCAGCCTTTTTCTATGGGAAAACTCGTCATTGATTTTGTGTTAAAAGAGTTTGAAGTAGACACAAGCACAGACCCATGGCAGGTGTACCAAGTAAAAATGAAGCCACTGACACCCCAAGAAACAGCAGGCAAGACAAATGAAATACACCTTATGGTGCAAAGTACAAGTGCGCAGAATAACAACTTTACTGGTACATGGATGGGTAAAACCTATACGGTTAACTTGACCCAAGCTACCGCGTGCAAGATAAACAATACATTTTACCCTATAAGCCAATGCTTAAGTCAGGTACAGCAGGGCATGTGTGTTGAAGTAAAAGTCCAGGAGGATCCCGCAACATCCACAAGCCTAACTGCTGTTAAAATAGAAACAGAAGATACCAGAAAGTGTGTTAAGTAGATATGGAGCTTGTAGGTATAGAAGATTTTTTAAAGCTTGACATAAGGCTTGCCAAAGTACTGTCTGCTGAAAGGGTTGAAGGTTCGGAAAAGCTTATAAAACTCAGGGTTTCTTTAGGAGATGAGGAGCGCACACTGGTAGCAGGTATTGCTAAGCACTATACACCTGAGGCGCTGATAGGCAAAAGCATACTCATCTTAGCTAACCTAAAGCCCAGAAAGATCATGGGTATAGAGTCTCAAGGTATGGTGCTTGCGCTCTCTGACGGCGAAGGACTGTCCCTTATAGTACCAGACAGGGATTTAAAAGAAGGTGCAAAGGTAAGTTAAGTGTGGTATAATAATAACAGACCTCGTTCCTACTGTAAAGGTAGGGACCTAGGAGTCCAGGAGGTGAAAGATGGCAAAAAGGTATTACGAGACTATAAGACAGTATGAGAGTGTGTTTATCCTTAAGCCTACGCTAACTGAAGAGGAGGTTCAAAGGAAACTTCAGGAGATCAAAGATACCATCCAAAAGAAGGGAGGAGAGATCCTTCACCAAGAAGATTGGGGAGTAAAAAAACTCGCATACCCTATAAAAAACTTTCATCATGGTAGGTACTTCATTTTGCGTATAAGGTCTTCAAATCCACAGCTACCTAACGAGCTTGACTTCTACTACAAGATAAGCGATGATATTATAAGATGGCTCAACTTTCACATTAAGGAGAAGAAGGATGCTCAATAAGGTGCTCATCATAGGAAGGCTTACCAAAGATCCAGTGGTTAAATACCTGCCTTCTGGAAGTCAGACAGCTGAATTTTCTATAGCTTACAACAGGCGTTATAAAGTAGGCGAAGATTGGAAAGAGGAGAGCCATTTTTTTGATGTCAAAGCTTACGGTAAGCTTGCAGAAAATTTAGGCACAAGGATATCCAAAGGCTACACGGTGGTTATAGAAGGAAGGCTTTCTCAGGACAAGTGGACGGACAAGGAAGGAAAGGTGCAAAGTAAAGTGAGAATAGTAGCGGAAGCAGTAAGAATAATCAACAAACCCAAGCTAGACGAAACACCCGAAGAAGAAGTCATACCAGAAGAACGAGATGTAGATGAAAAGCTCTGGAACTCAGAGGATGACGAAATACCTTTTTAAAGGAGGAAGAACATGAAACTTCATGACCTTGCACCTAACGAAGGAGCTATAAAGGAAAAAAAGAGAGTGGGTAGAGGTATAGGTTCTGGACTCGGCAAGACTTGTGGTAAAGGACACAAAGGGCAAAAAAGCAGGTCTGGAGACAGAAACCTGCCCTCGTGGTTTGAAGGAGGACAGACACCCCTACACAAAAGGATACCCAAAAGAGGTTTTAGAAGTACAGACAAAGTGGTTTACTCAGTTGTTAATGTAAAAACCCTTGAAAGGTACTTCTCAGAAGGTGAAGAGATAACACCAGAAACTCTCTACAACAGGGGACTTGTGGGAAAAGGTATGCCTGTCAAGGTGTTGGGTGATGGTGAACTTACCAAAAGGTTTACAGTAAAGGCTCATGCCTTCTCTTCAAGCGCAAAAGAGAAGATAGAAAAAGCAGGTGGCACTTGTGAGGTTATAGAGTGGTAGAGTACATAAAGCAACTCTTCTCCCTTGAAGACTTCAGAAATAGGCTTATTTATACACTTTTTATGTTTGCCATATACAGATTGGGTAGCCACATACCTCTGCCGGGCATAGATACTACAGCTTTGGGGGACTTCTTCAAAAGTTTTCAAGGCACTATTTTTTACCTTTATGACATATTTTCTGGTGGAAACTTGGGTCGTATGACCTTGTTTGCTCTTGGAGTCATGCCTTATATATCCGCATCCATCATGATGCAACTTCTTACTGTTGCTATACCAGAACTTCAGAGGCTTGCCAAAGAAGAAGGTGATTACGGAAGGTACAAGATAAACCAGTATACAAGGTATCTAACAGTATTCGTTGCTTTTGTACAGTCTTTGGGTATATCGGTGTGGCTACAGAATCAGGTATCACCTCGCGGATTTCCCGTAGTCCCAGAGGGTGGAATACTTTTCACCTTTACCACAATAATAGCGCTTGTATCCTCTACCATGTTTTTAGTTTGGGTGGGAGACAGAATAACAGAAAAGGGTATAGGGAATGGTATGTCTCTGCTCATATTTGCTGGTATAGTTGCCAATTTCCCCAATGCTTCTATACGAGTTTTTGATATGCTCAAAAACGGAGACCTTTCACCCTTTGCCTTTGTTGGCGCAATAATCTTTGTCATAGCGGTCATAGTGGGTATAGTGTTTATGCAGGAGGCGGAAAGGAGGATCCCTATACAGTACCCCAGAAGACAGATAGGAAGGCAGGAATTAGCAGGAGGTTCTACTTACCTTCCCATAAAGATAAACCCTGCTGGCGTAATACCCATTATCTTTGCCCAATCCTTGCTTATAATACCTTCTACTGTGTTGGGATTTGTAAACCATCCCATAGCACGCCTTTTGCACGATGCCTTTAACCCAACAACACTTTTTTATAACTTTCTTTATGTGCTTTTCATAATTTTCTTCACTTACTTTTACACAGCTGTGCTTATAAATCCCGTAGATGTTGCAGACAACCTTAAAAAGGCTAATGCTTTTGTACCCGGAGTTAGACCCGGCCAAGATACCCAAAAACTTCTGGAAAACATCATAAACAGGCTTGCCTTTGTGGGTGCCATATTCCTAAGTGTGGTAGCTATAATACCCATATTCCTTAGCCTGTGGTTAAAAGTACCCTTTTACTTTGGGGGTACAACCGCTCTAATAGTGGTAGGTGTAGCTCTTGACACCCTCAATAAGATAGAAACGCAGATGATACAGAAAAAATACGCAGGATACATGAGAAGGAGAAGACCATGATAGTGGTATTTTTGGGTCCTCCTGGTGCAGGCAAAGGAACACAAGCCAAGCTTATATCTCAGGAACTGAAACTTAGGCATGTTTCTACTGGAGATATGCTCAGGTCCGCTGTAGAAAAACAAACGCCTTTGGGATTGAAAGCTAAAGAGTATATGGACAGAGGTGATTTGGTCCCAGATGAACTGGTTATAGCTATGGTGGAGCAAGAGGTGCTTCAGGCAGAAAACCTCGTCCTTGATGGATTTCCTAGGACGCTCAATCAAGCTAAGGCTTTGGAAAGCATGCTTAGTAAACACGGTAAGGGTGTAGATAAAGTATTCCTCTTTGAAATAGGGGATGACTATATAGTGGAGAGGCTATCTGGAAGAAGGACATGCCCTAAGTGTGGTGCTGTGTATCACATGAAGTTTAACCCACCTAAAGAAGATGAGCTTTGTGATGTTTGTGGTGTAAAGCTTATTCAAAGAGAAGATGATAGAGAAGAGGTAGTAAGGAAAAGGCTTGAGGTTTACAGAAAGCAAACCGCAGAACTCATTGACTTTTATGAAAAAGAGGATAAATTAATTAGACTGGACGCTCTTAAGAGCATAGAAGAGCTATACGAAGAGATCAAAAAGGCGCTAAAGAATGAATGTTGAACTTTATTCTTTTAAGGAGATAGAGAAGATTAGGAAGGCTTGTTTTGTGGTGGTAGAGATATTAGAAAGAGTTGCAGAACAGATAAAGCCGGGCATCTCTACTTATGACATAGATATGATAGCCAGAGAGGAAAGCAAGAAAAGAGGTGCTCGTCCAGCTTTTCTAAACTACAAACCTCCTTTTAGTAAGACGCCCTACCCATCAGCCATATGCGTATCTGTGAACTCTGCTGTGGTTCATGGACTTCCCAAAAAGGATCAGATCATAAAGGAAGGAGACTTGGTGAGTTTGGATTTTGGTGCTATAATAGATGGATACGCAGGAGATTCTGCTATCACAGTAGCTGTTGGTAAGGTAGGACAGAAGGAGGAATTGCTTTTGAAGGCTACAAAGGAAGCTTTGGAAGAGGCTGTAAAGGTGTGTGTGCCGGGAAGATGGGTAAGCGATATAACGCGTGCAATACACGAGACTGCCCAGAGATACTGCATCTATCCTGTTAGAGGTCTTGGTGGACATGGTATTGGCAGAAGAGTGCATGAAGAACCTTTCATACCTAACAACCTAAAAGACATGGACAGAAGGGATACTAAGTTAAAGCAGGGTATGGTAGTGGCAATTGAACCCATGTTTGCCCTTGGGACAGAGGATACCGTTCTTGACGCAGATGGCTGGACCGTCCACACCGCGGACAAAAGTTTGTCCGCTCATTTTGAATACACCGTAGCTATAACCAAAGACGGACCTATGGTACTTACGGAGTTTAGCAATGGGTAAGAAAAAGGAAGATAACCAGTACAAGGAAAAGGGAATAGTGCTTGAGGGCACAGTGACAGAAGCTCTACCCAACGCTATGTTTAGAGTAAAGTTGGATACAGGGCATGAAGTTCTTGCCCATGTTTCTGGGAAGATGCGCGTTCACTTTATAAGGATACTGCCTGGGGACAGAGTCAAGGTGGAGCTCTCACCTTACGACCTTACCAGAGGCAGGATAGTTTATAGGGCATAAAGGAGGTAATACCATGAAGGTAAAACCATCTGTAAAACCCATGTGTGCCAAATGTAAGGTTATAAGAAGGAAAGGAAGGGTTATGGTTATATGCGAGAATCCAAAGCACAAGCAAAGACAAGGTTCTTAAGGAGGTAAGTTATGGCAAGAATAGCTGGTGTTGACCTTCCTGATCACAAGAAGTTAGAAGTGGTACTGACTTACCTTTACGGTGTAGGTTGGTCAAGAGCCAAAGAAATATGTGAAAAGACCGGCATTCCCTGCAGTAAAAGGCTTGGCGAGTTATCTCCTGAGGAGTTAAACACCATAAGAAGGTTCATAGAACAGAACTACAAAGTAGAAGGTGATCTCAGAAGAGAGGTACAGATGAACATAAAGAGGCTTATGGACATGGGTTGTTACAGGGGACTAAGACACGCTAAGGGTTTACCCGTAAGAGGACAGCAAACCAGGACCAATGCAAGAACAAGAAAAGGTAAAAGAAAAACCGTGGGCGGTACTAAAAAGAAAATAGCCAAATAGGAGGTTTCTGATGGCTAAAAAGAAAGGACAAGCTAAAAAACAGAAAAGGACCGTAACGCAAGGTATAGTAAACATACTCAGCACTTTCAATAACACCATAATAAACATTACAGATGTGCAGGGAAACACCTTAGTTTGGGAAAGCGGGGGTACAGTAGGCTTTAAGGGTACAAGAAAAAGCACACCTTACGCTGCACAACTTGCGGCACAAAAAGCTGCAAAAAGAGCTATTCAAGAGTACGGGCTTCAGGAAGTAGAAGTGAGAATAAAAGGTGCAGGAGCTGGAAGAGAATCCGCTCTAAGAGCCATATACGCTTCTGGACTCAAGATAAAGCTCATAAGGGATGTTACCCCAATACCTCACAACGGATGCAGACCACCTTCAAAGAGGAGGGTGTGAAATGAGCAGGTACATAGGTCCGTGGTCTAAAATAGACAGAAGGTTTGGCGTAGTAATTTCTGGGAAAAAAAGCGCAGGCAGGATCCTCTCAAGGAGAAACTTTCCACCGGGTCAGCACGGTAGGGTAAAAGGGAGAAAAAGAAAACTCACGGAGTTTGGGCTTCGCCTTATGGAAAAACAAAAGCTCAAGTTCCTTTACGGTGGCATAAGAGAAAAACAGTTTAAGAGATACTTTGAAGAAGCCTCAAAGGCAAAGGGCAACACAGGACAAGTATTGATTGAGCTCCTTGAAAGAAGGCTTGATAATGTGGTATACAGGCTGGGCATGGCTTCAACAAGAAGGCAGGCAAGGCAGATGGTATCACACGGACATATACTGGTAAACGGGAAAAAGGTAGACATACCATCTTACCGTGTAAATGTGGGAGACATCGTAGAGTTAAGTCCCACCTCAAGAGATGTGCCTCAGTTTAGGGAAAATGTAGAAAATATAGACCCAAGAAGTGTACCACCTTGGTTGGAACTGGACAAAGAGAACTTCAGAGGAAAGGTGATTGACCTGCCTAAGGATGTCCAACTTGAGGTTCCTGTTAACTTGCAGTACATTATTGAATTCTATTCAAGAGTTTAAGGAGGTCTTATTATGCAAAGAGAGTTTCTCTTTCCTTCTAAGGTTTATTGGGAAGAGAGGGATAGGACTTATGGAAGGTTTGTGGTAGAACCTTTGGAGCGTGGCTTTGGCATCACCTTGGGTAATTCTCTCAGAAGAACCCTTCTCTCTTCCATTCAAGGCACTGCCATAACCGCCGTAAAGATATACGGCGTATATCATGAATTTTCTGCTATAGAAGGTGTTCAAGAAGATGTGCTTGAGGTTATAGCTAACCTCAAGAAAGTTAGGTTTAACTTAAAAGAAGGTGATGTAGAAACCCTCTACCTGAAAAAGAAAGGTGAAGGAGTGATAACCGCAAGGGACATAGCACTCCCACCTTATGTGGAAGTGGTAAACCCCGACCAGAAGATAGCAACCATAACTGACCCCAACAAAGAACTTCACATGGAGATAAAGATAGAAAGGGGTTTTGGATACATGACCACCGAAGAGATGGAATTTATAGGTGAGATAGGATGGATGCTTGTGGATGCGGACTTTTCACCTGTTCGTCAGGTTAGCTTTAAAGTTGAAAAGACAAGAGTAGAAAAGAGAAGTGATTACGATAAGCTTATAATGGAGGTTTACACAGACGGCACAAAAACACCAGAGGAGGTGGTAAAAGAAGCCATATCCGTACTCGTAAGGTACTTTTCAAGCTTAGAACACATATCCTACGAACTACCCGTAGCCGAAGAGCCTGTGGTAATAGATGAGTTTTTGGAAAAGCTCAGCCTCCCAGTAGAAGAGCTTGATGTGTCCCAAAGAGCACTTAACTCTATAAAGAGGATGGGCATAAACACCATAGGTGACTTGGTTAAGCTTTCGGAAGAGGACCTTAAAGGCACAAAGAACATAGGAAGAAAGGCTATAAACGAAATAAAGGAAGCCCTAAAGCAGATGGGATTATACTTAGGCATGGACATAGAAAGCAGGAGGTAAGTTATGAGGCACAAGGTTAAGAAGAAACACTTTGACAGAACTAAAGAACAAAGGCTAGCTCTATACAGATCACTTCTGCTTGCCCTTATAAAGGAAGAGAAGATAGAAACCTCCCTGCAGAAGGCAAAGGCGGTAAAGCCCTTAGCAGAAAAGCTCGTAACCTTAGCAAAAAAAGGCGATTTAGCATCAAGAAGGAGAGCTTTAGCTATACTACCCAACAGGTCCGCTATAAAGAAGCTTTTTGAAGACATAGCGGTCAGATACGAAGGAAGGAACGGAGGATACACTAGGATCATAAAGCTTCCCTTTAAGCGTATAGGAGATGGTTGTGAGCTTGCTATACTTGAGTTTGTAGAGTGATAAAGGGTGTCTTATCCATTACCTTAAACCTGCTTATATTGATAGTGGTTTTTCATGCGTTGGCTTCTTGGTTTCCTTCTCTTAGGAAAAGTAAACTTTATACAGTTGGGGACCGTATAGTTTCCCCCATGCTTGAACCCATAAGGTCTTTTGTTAAACCCGTCAACGGCCTTGATTTTTCTCCTATGATACTTATCTTTTTAATATACCTTATCAAATACCTTTTGAAACTCTGATGTCCCGCCAAAGGCTTGATAAAAAACTTCTTGAGCTTGGTTTTGCAAGCTCGCGTGAAAAGGCACAAGCCCTGATAATGTCAGGTTTGGTAGTTGTTGACGGTATTGTTGCAGACAAACCTGGCTTTTTAGTAAAGGAGGGACAAAGGATAGAGGTCAAGGAAGGTATGAAGTATGTCTCTCGTGGAGGATACAAACTGGAACACGCACTGGGACGCTTTAAGATAGATGTAAAAGGTCTTGTTGCTCTTGATGTAGGTTCATCAACGGGAGGTTTTACAGACTGTCTTTTGCAAAAAGGTGCTTTAAAGGTTTATGCTGTGGATGTGGGGAGAGCACAGATGGATATAAAGCTTCGCAATGATCCGAGAGTAATTCTATACGAAGAGACAGATGCAAGGAGCCTTACAGAAAAGCACATACCTCAAAAGGTGGACCTCATAACGGTAGATGTGTCTTTCATATCTGTTAACAAGATACTCTCACACATACTTAAATTTCTCAAAGATGAGGGGATAGCACTTATCTTGGTAAAACCGCAATTTGAACTGACACCTGAAAAGGTAAGAAAGGGCATAGTTAGAAATCCGGAAGATAAGACACACGCAGTTTTGAAGGTATGTACGCATTTGAACGAACTGGGCTTTAATGTGGGGGGTGTTGTAAAGTCCAAGCCTAAAGGTTCAAAGGGAAATGAGGAGTTCTTTGTTCTTGCAGGCAGACACTTAACCCAGATAAAGGAATTACAAAGGCTAATAGAAGATGCTGTCAGAGAGACTCTTTAAAGAAAACAAGATGTTAGGCAAAAGGGGCATATATCCTTTTACTGGAGAAAACTTATTTCGCGTAGGACTTGCCCTCTGTACTCTTCTTAGCATAGACAAAGAAATACATAAACCCACCATGTGCGTTAGCGAGCTTAACTTTTTAATTATGGCACTGAGCACAGGCTTTATGGCTGGTGGAGGAGATGTGTTTGTCTTTGAAGGACAAGCAGATGTTTGCGTAAAGTACGAGAGAGACAAAGAGCTTGACATACTTGTTTTTAGAGGACTTGAACCCTTAGACTTTAAAAAGCTTGAATCTATACTTTTTAGCAGGTATAATATGCCAAGAAAGGAAGGTGAGGAGATAGGAAACATATGGACACAAGGGGAGAAGCTTTAAAATTATCGGAAGAAGTCCTAAAAAATGTATTGGATTTTGGAACAGAGCTTGACGAATATTACAGGAGGTTCAGGGAGTTAAGGGTGCTAACAGATGACCTTTCTTTTCAGTCCGCTCTGATAAATGTAGAGCATGCTTTTTTTATGGTTGTCCAGTCCCTGAACATACTTAAGGATCAGTTAAAACTCCTTGAAGTGGCATCTAAGAAAGGGGAGGTTTATTGATGGGTATAAGGTTTCTCCTGCTTGATGAAGACAGAAAGTTCTTTTCTCTGATAAGCGACATTTTTGATGTGACTGGGCATAAACTTCTCGTAGCTTTAGACGAACAAAAGGCGAAGGATCTTCTTGAGGCTACCTCATTTGATATAATCCTTATAGAACTTAAGCACCTAAACTTTTGGCTAAACACCATCAAGGCAGGGAAGTATCCCATCCCTATGTTTTTTATAGAGAGGTATGAAGATACAGAAAAGCTAAAGGCTTTGGGTTTTACCGACCTAAACTTTGTGCTCCTTCCCTTTAACCCTCTTGACCTTCTTACAAAAGCGGTGTGGTTAAACAGGGGAGAGGTTGAACCCAAGCAGCTATCTTTGATTGGTCCTGTAAACCTTCTTATGCATCTTCTTAGGCGCAGTGCTTCTTTTATTATGAGTCTTAAAGCTTCTGAAAAGAACTGTAGTATTTATATAAAGGATGGACAAATTGTGGGGACAACCTGTGATCTTCAGGATTTGAGAGAGATACTTGCCTTTGAGGATATAAAGATAGAACTCTTCCCTTATACTGGGGAGAGTTACCCTGAGGAAGGTTCTTTGGGAAATGAGGAGTTTTTCACAAGCTTATTCCTACCAGCTTTTTTGTTTACTCAGGATAAGGTGCAGGATAAGGCTTTATCTTTGCCCAAAAAGGCAGACCTGACACAACCCATTGAGCTTGAAAAGGGGCTCTTCTGGGTAGGTGTGCAAGACAGTAAATTTTTGCTTCACTCAAATGTGTACCTTCGCATATACGAAAGGGAAGATGTAAAAATCCCTCTGCTGATAAATACGGGTACGCTCGAAGATTACGCACAGGTAAAAGCTAAGATGGAAGAAATTTTAAGCACCATAGATATAGTAAAAGCTGTTATATTGCTTGACTCTGGAGCTCACGAATACGCCACCATTCTCAGCATCCTTCAGAGTAGTCCTAAGCTTCAGGTTATAACATCTATGAATGTAGCAAAATGGTTAAACAAGTCCGGTGTTCCCATGTCTCGCATAAGGCTAATAGATAGTCTACCGGGCATGAAACTCAAACTTTCAACAGGTGATGTACTTAGCATCATACCTACGCCTTTTTCACCTTATAAGGGGAGTTTTATGCTTTATGAGGAGGAAACAGGCTTTTTATTTACTTCTCATCTTTTCAGTTCTTTACGCGCACCTGAGGAGTTTTCTCTTTTTGATGACCCAGATGTGGATGATGTTGTTTTGTATGCGTCTCTTAGCATGCCTTGTTCAAAAGCAGTGCATAAGGTGCTTGAATCCTTAGAAAATTTACCTATAAGCAAGGTCTTTCCAGCGTGGGGAAATCCTCTTAGCGAAAATACCCTCCGTATAGCTCTCAAGTCTCTTAAAACCGCGGAGGTTGGCACAGACCTACCAACTTCTATTGATGAAAATTCATACTTTGAGGTTATAAACCGTATCCTTGCACAGCTTGATGAGAGCGAGTTTCTGAAGGTGAAGGAAGAGCTTGAAAGGTATGTGTATTTTGAGGATCATACTATAAAGGATACGCTAATAAATATAAGTGCGCTACCAGACCTCTTTGTAGCGGTTATGCGTTCCACAGGTATAAATCCAGCTTTTACAAAACATGCTATCAGAGAGCTGTTTTACGCGGGTATTCTTGTCAATCTATAAGTGGTTTGCCTATACGCTCCAAACGGGGGTGTAGGAGTGCAAGAGCTAACTGTTTAAAGCCTGTGAAAATGTTTACATTTGTACTCTCAAGGGGTGGTATATCACCAGAGAAATATATGACAAAAGCCTTTCCTACTATATTTTCTCTTGGTACAAAACCCCAATATCTACTATCTTCACTATTATCGCGGTTATCTCCCATTACAAAGTAATTTCCCGGTGGTATCTTGGTTGGAGGCACATCCCTACGAGGTATTACAGGGTCTGCATACAAGGCTATTTTGTGCTTCACACCGTTTGGAAGCAACTCCTCGTAGATAAGTTTTTTGTTTCCATCTTCATACTGCTCGCCTACAGGTTTTAAAGGAAGTGGCTTTCCGTTTATAAAAACTTGATAGTCTTTAACCTCTATAACATCTCCCGGCATACCTATTATCCTTTTTATGAAGTCTATGTTGGGGTCCACAGGCCACTTGAACACCACAATGTCTCCCCTTTGGGGTTCTGAAAGACTATAAACCAACTTGTTCACCAAAATAAAATCGCCCACTAAAAGAGTAGGCTTCATAGAACCAGAAGGAATGTTGTAAGCCTGAACCACAAAGGCTCTAAGTAAGAGCACTATGACTATCACAGCTATGAGTTCTGTAAGCCAGTTTTTACCTTTTTGCATTCCTTAATTTTACCACATACTTTGATTATGGAGCGGGCGACGGGACTCGAACCCGCGACCTGCTGCATGGCAAGCAGCCGCTCCACCACTGAGCTACGCCCGCTATAGAATAGTATATTATATCAGAGTTTTTTCTTTATGTTTTATGTGTGAATTTTTTGTCTAACATATACCTAGCCCTTGAGCGTATTACGGGATAAGTGTGGTTAGAGAGCTTTCTAAGAAGCTCTATGGCTTCTGGATGTGACATTCTACCAAGGGCGTCAACTATGGCCATCAAAAGCATAGGGTTTGACTCTTTATTTGCCATATGTTCAAGTTGAGGTAGAGCGGATATAAGGTTTTTCATACCAACCGTGTGTATAACATTAATTCTCATTTCCACTACTGGATGCTCAAGACCCATGAGAAGCTTGTACTCGTATGGCATGTTATGAAAGTCTGTAAGGTCGTATCCACAGTTAGGGCATAACTTATCCTTTTCTGATATAACACTCCAACAAGCAGGACAGAAGTAGATGATGGTGGACCCATCGTCGGACTTTAATATTTTTATCTTACTGCCTTCTTCTATGTAATCATAAGGATTTAGTATATCAAACTGTTTTATCTGACTTACCAAGTGAACCTCAAAAACATCCGCTTCCTCATCAAAAGAAGCTTGATATATTACATATCCATCCATAAATACGCGGTAGCCGTAATCTTGCATGGATACACTTACTAAAAGCGTTGGAAGTCCCATATGTCTCCTGGACAGTTCTTGGCAGAAATCTTGCGCATCTTCCAAATTCCAAGATACAGAGACCACCTTGGGGTCAGAAAGCAGAAAGCCTAGCGTTATGTCTTCCAATTGGTAGAGATTTATCAGACACACATTTTCAGAAAGGCTGTTGATTATCTGTTTGAGTGCTTCTTCTCCTCTGTGTTGCTTAATTTTTGCATCTACGATCAGCCCGTTTTGTAAAAATATGTATCCCTTTTCTCTTTTCACTCTATCTTCTACCTCTACAAAACCTGTTGTGGCAAAATGTTCTAACTTTCCGAAAAACTCTTTTATGTTAAAACTGAGACTTTCTAAGTTTACCCATATGGGTTCTCCTTTACATAAAGGTATATCTGGAGATACAGGTAGTTGAAAGTTATGTATAAGGAAGTTCTTTGTGGATTTATAAAAGCTGAGCATTTCAAAATACTCAGGAAGGTTTCCCCACAGAGCACCATCGACCATTGGTAAGAAGTGTGTTTGTTCCAAAGATTGAAACACATAAAAGCCTGTTTGAAGAGAAGAACTGTGTATCTCAAGTATCCAGCTTAAATTTACCGCCTCTCTGTGTATTGGACCAAAAACAGGTTTAGCTTTTTTAAGAAGACCTAACAACTCCTTCTTCATTGGTCAAAGCCATCTTTATAGCCTCTTTTAGAGTTTCCAACACACCAAAGCCATCCTTTGCAATCGCGGGAATCACTGGTATACCGTCGAAGGTTTCTTTTATAACTTCCAATGGAATTGCGTCGGGTATATCTCTTTTGTTTGCTTGCACTACTACTTTGTTCATGCTTACAATACCTTCCATTTCGTGGAAACTTTCCATGTTTTCCTGCATGCTTCTGGATGAGTCAAAGACAAACACAACGGCAGATGTATTTCCAAAAAGCCATGGTCTAAGTATTTTAAATCTCTGTTGTCCAGGCGTGGTGAAAAGAGAAATCATAACATACAAACCTTGAACGCGAGTTTGGAATTTTAGCATGAGCATATCAAGGTAGACGGTCCGCCCCTCGTTAGTTTGCTGGTGGATTCTGTCATAAACTGTATCTTTGTAAATTTCTTTAAGCCTTTCCAAGTTTGTGGTTTTACCAGCCATGCCAAGACCGTGGTAAAGTATGCGTAGCTCCCTCATATGGCTATATCCTCAAACTTTATGGTGCGTTTCTCAGATTGTCTGTTGCGAGCTACTTCTAATATGGGGTTGATTTCATTCATGAGTCTCTCACTGAAAAGCTTCACACTACCCAGAGGTGTTTTATTAGGAAAAGACACAAACAGAATAAAGGAGTTTTCCGATTTGAGCATGTAGACGCTCTTGGACTTTCCTGACACATAAAGAACCTTTCCCCTATCAACAAAGTTTTCTAAGTATTCTAGTGCTCCGTTTATTGCCGCAGAGATGACTGCGCTTCTATGAGAAATAGGCTTTAAGCTCTCAAGCTTAGGTGCAAAAGTTATGAGCCTTCCACCCTCATCACATAAAACACATACATCAACGCCTACATTCTTCACAAAGTTTTCCAACATTAAAGACAGCTTTTCCAGCTCTTCGTCTAAAAATGTGTAAGAAACCATGTCCATGATTAGGACCTCCTTGATATTAATCCTAATGGCGTATTGTTAAGTTTTGGTTAATTTTCCTCAAGTACTCTATCTATGTTGGTTCTTAGCCACTTGGCATCAAGCCACTCTTTTGGGTTGACTTCTATCCCGTGAATCATTATGCCAAAGTGTAAGTGGTCTCCAAGAGCCAAACCCGTGCTGTCTGTGCTTGCTATTACCTCTCCTTTTTTCACAAACTGTCCTTTCTTTACCTTTATCTGTGAAAGATGACCATAAAGACTCATAAGACCAAAACCGTGATCTATAATAACCATCTTTCCGTATATACCCATATTACCAGTGAAGACCACTACACCGCTGTTGCTAGCTGGTACTGGTGCGTTTTCAACAGAAGCAAAGTCATAACCCATGTGTCTGCTGGTGCTTACCTCTTTGCCTTGGTAATAGTAATACCTAATGTCTCCAAAGGTGGAAACAACCTTGCTACCAGGTAACTGTAAGAAATTGTCTTCCCACATTTTTTTGGCTATACTGTTTGATCCTATCTTTTTGAGGTTTTCCACATCTGTCTTTCTCCAGTTTTCGTTAACCTCTTTGAAAGCATCAACAGGAGGCATGTCCCTACCCAGAAGCGGTATTATAACTTTCCTTATAAACTCCTCGCTTAGCTTTATCCTGTCTATTTTAAACTCTACTTTCTTTATTTGGGTTTTCAAAAGAAGGGTTGTTCTGTTTCCTGCAAGGTCATAAGCAACAACCTTTATGGTAGTAGCAGGATCCTGATCAACTTTTACAGGATATAAAGTAAAGTATTCTTCCTTGCCTATGGAGTACATGGGATATCTTTCTTGTCCTACTTCCAAGTAAGCACCATAACCGTCTTTTACTCTTACCTTTACTGCACCGGTACCGCCTTGTGGTATATACCGAGTATAACTTACAACTTCAAGCTTGGGGGGTGTAGTGTCAATCCATGCGTCTATATGGTAAGTTTTCTTGCCAAAAAGTCCGTATCTGAGAGTTATAAATACCTGTGCTTTACCGTCCTTCAATCCCATCTTCTTTACAACTAAACTTAGGGGAACCGCTTTTCCTTGAATAGGCGGTGCATCGTACAGGATAAACTCCTTTCCCTCTTGAATTATTTTTACGGTTGCTCGCTTTACATCACCTTTTAGCCTCAGTGTTATGTCCTTTTGAGCGGGTATCATGGTAAGGTCCCTTAGGTTTTCCACCTGAGGTTTTCCTACAATAAGGGAAAAGATCATGTACACAGCAATTCCCAAAACCCCTGAAAAAAATAGAAATCTCAAAAGCCTTCTTTTTATTCTCTTTTTTTCCCTTCTTTCTAATTTGTACTTTTTGTACTTCATCTTTCCACAACCAGACCAAACCAGCCCTTAAGTTTCTTTATTTTAACTACACTAAAGTCTTTTAGCATCTGTAAGAATTCATCAAGCTCGTCTTTTCCGTATATGCCAGAAAAAACAGCCCGCTTTTTAAAAAGCCTCTTTATGTGTTCCATCTCTTTTCTGAAGATGTCCATTTCCAAGTTAGCACAAAGAAAGTCAAAGTTTCCTTTTATGTCCTGCGGCCTTGCTTTTATGCATTTTATGGGTGTGTTGTTTGCCTTTGCGTTCTTTTTGCATTCTTTTACTGCAAACTCGTCTATGTCAATAGCTAAAACCTGCTTTGCACCACACTTTTTCAGAACGATGGATAAAATTCCGCTACCACAGCCTACATCTATCGCGGTCCAACCTTTTTTAAAAAACTCATCTATCAACAAAAGACATATCTGTGTGGATGCATGCAAACCTGTACCAAAAGCCATGCCTGGGTTTATGAAAATGGTTTTGATTCCATACGGCACAATGAGAAAGTCCTTTATCCTTGTAGTTCTTAGATAGCTTTTTGGGTGTTTCGTATGGACTTCCTGGACCTGCAGAGGTTCTAAATGCCCTAACTTTTCGTACACAGCAAAGATCACCTTATCATCTTTTCTGTTTAAAATCTCAACACCTTTTGTGTACTCTGTAAGTAGCTGATAAAAGTTCTCTTCCTGTAGAGAATACACATACCTTATATACTTCACTTTACCAGTTTGGATATGACTTTGAACTCTTCTGTACCCGCTATCTTAAGATTTTGGAAAAGCACTGTTTCGGTGCATGTTATTACCGCTCCCGCGGACCTTATGAACTCAATGCCCGTTTGGTGGTTTTCCCAAGAGCGTGAACATACTGCATCAGAAACCACATGCACATGGTATCCTTCTCTTAAAAGTCCTAAGGCAGTTTGTAATACACATATGTGTGTTTCCATGCCAGTAAGAAGGATGTTTTTTCTATTATAACCTTTTATAGTTTCAAGGAAGATGCTTTCTTCACAGCAGTTAAAACTGAGTTTTTCTATAGGTTTGTATTCAGGTAAAACATTTCTTATCTCCTCAACAGTCTGTCCCAAACCCTTGGGGTACTGCTCTGTGATTATTATGGGAATCGCAAAAAGCTTGCACATTTCTATAAGATTTTGTACATTTTTTATAACACTTTGCCTTTTTTCCATAACTCTTGCAAGTTTTTCCTGAATGTCTACTATCACAAGGATACTGTCCTGCGCTGAAAGGAAGAATTTTTCCAAGCTCATGTACCCAACTCCCAAGAGGATAGGTACTTTACTTGCTCTGGTGTTAGGCTATCTATTTGCACTCCCATGCTCTCAAGTTTAAGTTGTGCTATCTTCCTATCTATTTCTTCTGGCACTCTGTAAACATCTCTTTTTAGTTCCTGATGATGTTCAAAGATGTACTTGGCAGAGAGTGCCTGATTGGCAAAGGACATGTCCATTACGGATGCAGGGTGTCCCTCCGCGCTGGCAAGGTTCACAAGCCTCCCCTGAGCTATAAGGTAAATTCTCCTACCGTCTGTAAGTTTATACTCCTCTACAAACTTTCTTATCTCTCTTTTGCTTACACTCATGCCTTCAAGAGCCTGTATATCTATCTCCACATTGAAATGTCCTGCATTGGAGATTATCGCTCCATCCTTCATAACTTTTATATGCTCTTCTCTTATAACGGATGTGTTGCCTGTTACCGTAACGAAAAAGTCCCCTACTTTTGCAGCTTCTATCATAGGCATTACCAAAAATCCGTCCATCCTTGCCTCAAGAGCCTTTATAGGATCTACTTCTGTAATGATCACCGTTGCACCCATACCCCTCGCTCTTTGAGCCACACCTTTACCGCACCAACCGTAGCCAGCAACTACAAAGTTAGAGCCTGCTATGAGTCTGTTGGTAGCTCTCATTATGGCATCTATGGTGGATTGTCCAGTCCCGTATCTGTTGTCAAACATGTGTTTGGTGTAAGCATCATTAACCGCTATTATGGGAAAGTTCAAAATTCCTTGCTTAGCCATGGCTTTTAATCTTATGACCCCAGTAGTAGTTTCTTCCATACCTCCCATAACTTTTGTAGAAAGCTCCTTGTAATCTTTGTGAAGGGTAGATATAAGGTCCGCACCGTCATCTATAACTATGTTAGGTTCTTTCTTTATAACTTCATGAAGGTGTTGGTAGTAAGTTTGCGTATCTTCACCTTTTATGGCAAACACTGGTATCTGATAATACTTCACAAGAGCTGCTGCCACATCATCCTGAGTGGATAAGGGGTTAGAAGCAGTCAAATAAACTTCTGCACCACCTTCTTTGAGCGTTATGGCAAGGTTTGCAGTCTCTGTAGTGATGTGTAAGCAAGCGGATATTCTTACGTTTTTTAGGGGTTTGTCTTTGGCAAACCCTTCCCTTATGCTTCTCAAGACGGGCATATCTCTTTCTGCCCACTCTACCCTGTCTCTGCCTTCCTGCGCAAGGGATATGTCTTTTATATGGTATTCCATAGAGCTTTATTATAACTCTTTTAAAAGCTCTACTACTTTTTTTATGTCTTGGGTGAACTCCTTGTCCGCTTGAGGGTTTCTCAACACATAAGCAGGATGATAAGTTAGAAAAACCTTTATGTTCCTGTCATAAGGGTAGTCAAAAACCTGTCCTCTGTAACGCGTTATGGGTAGGTTCTTGCCCAAAAGCCCTTCAAGAGCTGTAGATCCCAAGCACACTATCAGTTTTGGCTTTATTATCTCTATCTCTTTCCTGAGATAAGGAAGGCAACCCATCATCTCATCTTTAGTGGGTTTTCTATTCCCCGGAGGTCTTGATTTTACTACATTGGTAATGTAAACATCTTCACGCCTAAGCCCAACTTCCTGAAGCTTTTCGTTTAAGTACCTGCCTGCCCTTCCCACAAAGGGCTTTTTTTGTCTGTCTTCTTCTTCACCTGGTGCCTCTCCTACAAAAACCACTAATGAATCAGGATTCCCATCACCAAAGACATAGCCACTGCTACCTTCATAGAACACACACTTACTCTCGGTACTTATTTTTTTAAACAGTTCTTCCAGCAACAGCTTCTTATCTATTTTTCCGCCTCTACTTTCCATAAGGTAAAGCTCTGTTATGCCTATCTCTTCTAAGGATTTCACCGTTGCAGAAAGTTTTCTATCCATGACTTCTCAAAGCAGGCACTTCCCTCTTGGTAATTTTGACTTTTCTCTATACACTCTTTTATCTTTTCTATCCTGTAGGTAGTCAACTTCTTACATATACTCCACATATACTCACACCACTTATGCTCTTTCAAAGGGTTAGTGTTGCAGTCTTTTTCCTGTGCATAGGAGATGCTAAGAACAAGTATCAAACAGAAACCAAATTGTATTTTTGCCATGATCATATTATACGCTCAGCGTATTAAGACTTTTCAAAGGTTATGTATTTGAGTATGTAATCCCACATGGAGATGTAGGCAAATATTACTGCAGTCCAAAGTGCCAAGTTTCCTGCAGAACTTTCCAAAGACAAGAGGAACAAGCTTAAAAACTCAAAGAAAGCCTTGGTTTTACCAAGGTAAGATGCCTGCATTATGTAGCCCTTTTCTACAGAAACGCTTCTTAGAAAGGAAAGGAAAAGCTCCCTGATGAGCAAGAGGATAAAGCTCAAAGGATGAACTTTTTGTACATACAGAAAAGCGGAAAGCACAGACAAGAAAAAGACCTTATCCACCATAGGGTCAAGCAGAGCACCCCACCTGTTTTTTTCTCCACTCCTTCTGGCTAAATTGCCGTCAAGGAGGTCTGACAAAGCTCCTAAAAGTATTAGAGCAGAAGAAAGCCTTTCATAGCCGCCAAGGACGGCATAAAAGGTGGGAAATGTTAGAAAAAATCTAAAGAGAGTTATTAAGTTAGCCATCACAAAGATTTTAACATCAGCTCACCTTCAAGGTATCTTATAAACTGGTACGCAGACCTTCCTGAAAAGCCGTATCTTTCTTTTGCCCAGTCAAGAGCCATACGAAAAAGCAGTTCTTCTTGAATGTTTAGGTTTCTTCTTACAGCGTAGCTTTTTACTATGTCCAGATACTCCTGCTTTCCCATGGAGAAAAAGCCCAGCCTTATGCCGAACCTCTCCACAAGGGAAAGGGTTTGGATGCGATCCTCTTCGGGAAATTTTTCCGCTCTTTCTATTTGGTGAAGCAAGTTCCTTCTGTTGGAGGTGACATAAACTACTGCGTTGGCAGGTCTCTCTTCCACATCTCCATCAAGAAGGGATTTTAAAATGTTCACCTGAGGGTCTCCCTCTTCAAAAGAAAGGTCGTCAAAGAAGATTATAAACTTTTTCTGTGCATCCCTGATCATCTTATAAAGCTCAGAAAGGTGGATTATGTCCATCTGGTATATTTGTATAAGTCTTAATCCCTCTTTACCGTAAAGTCCGAGCATGGACTTAACAAGGGAAGACTTTCCTGTGCCTCTGTCTCCCCACAGAAGCACATCGTGGGCAGGAAAACCCTTTACCAGTTTGAGGGTGTTTTTTCTTAGAGCTTCCTTTTGTCTGTCTATGTAAAGCAATTCTTCAAAGTTGGGTATGTGCGCCTTCTCTATGGGTTGGATCTTCCCGTCCTTGAAGCGAAAGGCAAAAAAGCTGTCAAAGTTCAGCCCCATTTTAGCTTCTCCTTGAGTATTTCAAAAAAACTCCTTTTGGGGTTTGGATACATAAGGCAGAAATGTTTTGACTTTTTGATTATTATCTGATCGTGTTTCTTTAGTGCCATGCCTTCCTGCCCGTCCATGGTGAGATAAGCCATGCCATCAAGTGAAAAATTTACCACCTTTATCTCAAAATGACTTGGAAGTATGACAGGTCTGTTGGAAAGAGTGTGGGGACATATGGGTACAAAGAGAAGATTTTCTGAAAGGGGATAAAGGATGGGTCCACCAGCGGACAGAGCGTAAGCAGTTGAACCTGTGGGTGTTGAAACTATAACTCCATCTCCGTAAACTCTCATCATAAATTCTCCCATGGCATAAACATCAAGCTCAAGCATGCGTGCTATGTTGCTTTTTGAAACCACTACATCATTAAGATAATCTCCTAAAAAGCGTAGTGTTTTGTCTCTTTTTAGGTATGCAGAAATCATAACTCTTTTCTGGTACCTTATTTGACCTTTAAGTACCATCTCAAGTACCTCAAAGGCATACTCCTTTTCTACCTCTGTTAGAAATCCGAACCTCCCTTCGTTTATACCCAAGATGGGTATTTGGTATTTTGCTACAAGTCTTGCTCCTGCAAGGAAAGTACCATCTCCACCTATTACCAAAAGTAAGTCCTTATCCTTTAATATCTTCTTTTGCTTCCTTTTTCTTGAGTTTATGTACACTTCTGTATGTACTCCCATTAATCTTAGGCGTTCATGTATCTTCCTTGATGTCTCTATGGCGCTTTGACTGTCTTTTACGAAAAGAAGTACTTTCTTCATAAGATGGTGTCTATTATCTCACAGAGCACATGACCTAAGGTTATATGACACTCCTGTATCCTTGGTGTTTCGTAAGAAGGCACAACAAAACTATAGTGCGCTATCTGAACCACCTTACCACCACTTTTGCCAGTGAAAGCAACGGTTGTAGCTCCAAGGTCGTGTGCCTTTGCAATACCTCTTATGACATTGGGAGAGTCTCCTGATGTGGTTATACCTATCACTACATCTCCGGGCACGCACAGGGCTTCTATCTGCCTTTCAAATACTGACTCAAAACCATAGTCATTCCCAACAGCGGTCAGTATAGAAGTGTCTGTGGTAAGCGCTAAGGCAGGAAGAGCTTTTCTCTCCTTCTTGAACCTGCCTACTATCTCACCTGCTATATGTTGTGCATCCGCTGCACTGCCTCCATTCCCAAAAAGTAAAAGCTTATTGCCATCCTTTAAAGCTTGTGCTATGATCTGACCCACCTCAACTATCTGATGTGCATAGTTTTCTACAAAAGCCATCTTTATGTCAGCACTTTCCCTAAAGGAGTTTATTACAAGCTCAAGCATCCTTTTTGAGGTTTCCAACAGTAAGCCTCCTCATAGTTTTGAAAAACTCCGAAAGCATGTGTTTGTGATACTCCTCTTGGTTCTCTATGAATCTAAGGAGTCTTTGGATTTCTGGGTCCTTTACCTTCTGGATCTCCTCGCTGTAGTCCTTACCAGTAGACTTTTCGTATTCTATTTCTTGTCTTACCTGATCCTCTAACTTTTTTAGAGGTTTTGGTGATAAGTCTGTATTTATATCTGGCATGCCACCAAGTTCACCTATCTTTTCACCTATCTTTCCCATATGAGTCATACTTTCTATAGCCAGATCAAGCATGGTGTCTCTGTAAGTGCAGTCTTTTGTGTGAAAAAACTGGTATAGGTAGTTTATTATGGTTTGGTACTCCTCTCTTAGAAACTTGTTAAGGATTTCTAAGGTTTGGGGATCTGCCCTTTTCCCACCTTCTAGCACAATAGATTCCTTAGCAAGCTCCATAAGTTCCGTGAACTCTATTTTGTGATCCTCTTCGTCCTTTATAACTCTTTCCAAAAGCTTCTTTATGTCATCGTCTTTGACTGTTTCAAGCTGTTTTGTATAAATATCTATAGCCATCTGTTCTGCATCTATGTCTTTTGCCATCATGTCTGCCCAATCGGGACCGCCTATCACTATCATCTCTTCAAGCCTGTTTAGCAGTACTTGACCACCAAGCTTTACCACCTTTTGTGCAAACCACTTGAGATGTCTCATTTCTTGCCTTGCTATGGATTCTACTTCCTCAGTTATGTTCTTGTCTGTTATCAAGAATATGTGGTAAAGGTACTGAACTATTGCAGAATGCTCAAGGGCTATGTCGTAAAGAAGAATCTCAATAAGCTCTTTCTTATTCATGCTATTTACCTCACTTGAAAGACATTATAGCATGGTATAATTTTATCAGCTTATGAGTATCCCTCTTCTTATCTTGGTATTTTTCTTACACATATCTTACGCTCAAGATTCCTGTTCAAGAGAAGCTCTTAGTAAGCTCAAAGAGGTTATAAGCGAGCATTACCTGTGGAAGGACAGGATAGACGGCACAGAGTGGGGCAGTCTTGACGAAGCCATAGCTTACCTGAGAAATAAAGGCGATAGATGGACTGCTATAACTAACATAGAAGAAGATAGGCTTTGGTACTCAAAGGCTAAGATGTTCGGTATAGGCATAAGGTGGGATGATGAGGGTACTATAAAGAGAGTATTCAAGGACTCTCCCGCAGAGAGAAGCGGACTTAAAGAGGGTGACCTGATTCTTTCTGTTAATGGAGTAAAGGAGAAAAATCTTTGGAGCCAGACCATACGAAGTGTGCCCGTAGGAAGCATCATAAATATAACAGTAAAAAGACAGGGAAGTCTCAAAGAGTTTCACATTGTGAAAGGCGAATTTTCCGTACCTCCCGTGGAAGAAGTTAGGATCATACTCTTAGACCATAAGAAAATAGGATACATAGCTCTTACCAACTTTACAAACCCTGCGGTAGAAGAGTTCAGAAAAGCTTTGGAATTTTTAAACGCTCAAGGTGTTGATGCCCTTTTGCTTGATCTTAGGGATAACGGTGGTGGTCTCATATCTGTTGCCAAAAGCATAGCAGACATGTTTATAAGAGGAAAGGGTGTGATGTTTTACTTGGAAGGCAGAAACAGAGCACCCGATGTGTACCCATTTAAAGAAGGTGAGCCTCTTTTTAAAAAACCCGTACTTGTCTTTGTCAACAGATGGACCGCATCTGCTGCTGAGCTTTTGACCGTTTTACTTAAGGTATACGATAGAGCAGTTATCGCTGGTGAGCTCACCGTAGGAAAGTATGTAGGTAGCAATATGTATAAATTGGATGACTGCGGTAGAGTTCTCAGGCTTGTTACCTTTTCCATGAAACTACCCAACGGAGAGAACATAACTGATGATGTTGGTATAATGCCAGACTGTGTTATAAAGGCTAAGAATGACGAAGGGCTCAGTATGGCTTTGGACTGCCTTCTAACCCATATCTTTGAAGGATCTTCTTTAGCTCAGCCTTGATCTCTTCTCTGCTTTTTTGTGTGTTTATTAGAAGAACATCCTCAGGAGGTTCAAACACCTCCTTTTGTTTTAGGTATATGTTCCAGTCTGCGTCCGATATGTCTTCCCTTTGAGAAAGTCTTCTCTTTATCTCTTCTTCATCCGCAAAGGCCATCAAAAACAACACATCACCTAGATGCTCTTTTACCATATTCCTTTGCCACTTTTTCAAGAAGGTAGCATCTATCACCACATGCTTTCCCGCATCTTTTAGCACTTTTGCCCTTTTTATCATCTCATGGTACACCCTTTTAGTCCAATCCTCGGAATAGATACCCTCTCCAAAACCTACTTTTATATGTTGCTTTTGGTCTATCTGAGCAAGCTCTTTCCTTATGGTATCACTTCTTATCCATTCAAAACCAAACTCTTCGTGCAGTATCCGTGCAACAAAAGATTTACCGCTTCCAGAAAGCCCCATGATTACTACTATCACTTGAATAGCCTCTTGTTTGCGTTTCCCCTCTGTGGCACGAGGTACACGAGATCCCAAAACTCTCCGCTATTTTTTGGTGTTTAGCATGTATCTCCTCAAGAGGTTTAAACTTTCTCATCTGTGGTATACCTATGCCCTGATGGCATTGGTAGCATGTAATCATAGCTTTTTGCCAGAGTTGTAATGCTTTCTCTTTATCTTTCTCTTGCAAGGCTTTTGGTATTTCAGAATAAAGTAAGGCATTCCTGGTTTTTACCACATTCTTTACATCTTCGCTCCAATTTGCCATCATGGGAGCTGCTAAGGACATGTTTTTCCCACATGCTGATATACCCATAGGACTCTTTATGAGCCTATAAGCAGCGTCAAACTCACCTTTCTCTATATAACCTCTTAAAGCTACAAAAGAGAAAAAGGTTCTGTAGGCACCGACTTTAAAGTTAAGTCTTACATCCGCAAGGTATTTAGCAGCCTTTATAGTATCTTCTACTGTCCCCCCACCTACTAGCATGATGTTCTTATCGTCTCTCTTTATCACCTCAATGGTGGGTTTTTCGAAAGAAAGGTTTAGCTCCTTGACTATCTGGTTGTTGGTTCCAACCACTATAATATTCTTGTAATTGATGTCTTTAAGCTGGGTATCGCTTACCAAAAGAGGGGGTATCTTAGAAGCTTTTACATCTTCAACACTAAAGCCTATATCCTCTGTCCACTGTCCCAGGTAGTAAGCTATCTTTCCTGCCTGTGCAACAACACGGGGATCCTCTTTTTCTCCGTACACAATAAGAACATTTGGCACAGACACACCACCAAGAGATGCAGGAGTACCAAGCCAAGTGTCTGAATATGTTATGTAAGGAAACAGTCTATCTGCAAATTCAGGTTTTATGACGGGTTGTGCCAGCGCAATGCTGACCATCCCAAGCACAAGGAAAGATCTCATGTTCTTGTCCCCTGACCTTATTATAACAAAAAACCCCACACCTTAGAGGTGTGAGGGTAAGAACAAGAGGAAGAGCCTTTCAAAAGATGGTTTGAAGAGCTACAGTATAGTCTGTAAAGTTTTTACCCATACCGTTGTTGTACTGCTTTAATGCACCGTTAGGTGTCACGAAGTCTACACCCAAGCTCATCTGAGCGTTCCAACCTTTTACATAGTAGTTTAGAAATACGGAGGTTCTGTTTACCTTACCCTTTGCAGTAAGATCTTTAAACTGCTTATATTCAGAGTACTCGTATCTTAGAGCCAAAGCAGGCTTACCTATACCTACCATCTGGTCGTAAAGAAGCTGTCCTTGTGCATAGTAGGCGTTGGTCTTAGGCTTGGTTCCAGCACCCAAGGTAGATGGAAGGCTGGACTGTCCTATGTATCCCACTTGTAGGTTAGGGACTAAGTCTCCAATCTTTTGCTCCCACAGAGCGTCCACAGCAAACGCTTTCGCTGTACCAGAATTACCATTGTTGTCATCCCACTTTTGAGCCCAATAGGCAACTCCTATGTTGAGAACATTCTGTCTTCCCAGGTAACTATCAGCCTTACCCCATCCCTTGTCCGCCTTGTAGCCAAGCATCACTGGGTTAAACTCAAGTCTTATACCATACGCCAAGTTGTCTTTTGAACCCAGGTTTGCATCTGTATGGTCAAACTTTCCATCAAAGACGCCCAATCTGTACTGGAACATGCCGTCTGCTATGTTGCCCCAGAAGCTTATACCAGTATCTCTATCGCCTGCCAGCGTTGCAGGTGCGAAGGGGTTCCAGCTTGGAGCCTTGTAGCCTGTCTGTCCATCACCTGCTCCCCACCTGATGCCAGTGGGTATGATGTAGTTTCTGGAAGATGTAAGGTTTCCTCTTGCGAAGGGTACTCTGTATTTACCAGCCCTTATCTTAAACTCATCAGCCAAGTCAAGGGTGATCACACCATCGTTAAGTGATGCGGAACTCGCCTGATGCACCGTTCTGTTGGTGGTATTGGGTGAAAAGTCTCCTTCAAATTCAAACTTTACATACTTATTCACCTGACCCGCCATGTTGATGGTGGCCCTTCTGATAGCAAAGTCCGTGTAATCTTTTACATCACTCCTTGGTTTTCCAAGCTTCTGAGCAGTTATTCTCAGGGTGAGGTCAAGGGTGGAAAAAGTGTTCTCGTCTAGCTTTATGGATGCTGCCTGTGCAGGGATCACCAAACCACTTGACACGGCTCCCAGCAAAAGTAGTTTTCTCATGGAATTACCTCCTTTGGTTTTTGATATTACTTGGAAATTCTACAATGGGAATGTTAAGAATCTATAAAGATTTGGTTAAATTTTTGTTAAGTTTAGGGTTTAAACCCTAAACCTCCTTACCAACACAAAAAGTCCCAACACCAACCACCCAAAAACATCATACACAGACGAGCCACTAACCATAGAACATCCACCCCCACCCTTAGAAGACGAGGAGTCAGACGCTTGAGCTTGTGTGCCTTCAGATTTGACGCCTTGAGGCTGGAGACTGTCTTCTGAAGGTTCACTTTCTTTAATAAATTTTTCTATCCCTTCTTGGACTATGTTTACACCAAGGAAAGCTTTTATATCCATCTGCAAGGCAGAGACGCACTCTTTGTCTATCTGTTTTCCCTCAAGGGCAGAAAGCTCGTTGCTAAAGGCTCTTATGATGTTCTTTGCTGTGTCCACATTTCCCATCTTGTACTGCTTGTCTGCGTTTTGAAGCTTTGAAAGCAGAGAGTTTAGAATGCCTTGATTCTTGATAAGTCCAAGCTCCCAGCAACCCTTCATGGCTTCCATCATAACCTCTGGATTTGTTTTAAGTTCAATCTTTATCTTCGTGTAGTCTTTATCCACATAAAAGATTAGCTCCCTCTGTCCCATTTTGGGTGTTATTACAAAAGAGCCGTAAAGACCTTCTGGGACTACTAAACCAGCAAAATAGTTAGTTACTATCTCCTCCCACCCTTCATAGAGCACAGTCACATCCCATCCCAAGATAGCCGGTTCATTTGCCATAATTTTTATAGTATTTTTACCTTCTGCACAGTCAATATCGTAAGCTGTTAGGTATTTACCAACCTCAATTGGATTGCCTTTATCATAGTCATAAGAGGCTGAAGGTGGGTATTTTATAATACGAAGCCCATTATAGCCTATATAGATGTATTCATTTTTGTAATTCTCAAAAAGTGGCCATGCATAAAGTATCCATTCAGGTTCTTCATATTTTTTAACCGGTGGTGTTGCTTTTATTGTTTTTACCTCTTTATAACCCACAAATTTACTCTTGGTTGGATCATATCCCAGAATACTACCATCATTGTATTGTATGCTTACATAGAACACATCTCTTGGGTAAGAGTAGTTTTTAACCAGTATATCATCTAAGGCTATAAGACAAGTTCGCAAAGACGCATATGAACTGAAACTTAAAAGTAAGGTAAGCAGCACTATTATCATCTCAACCACCTCCATTTATTTCTTATAAATAACTCTTATACCTTGGGTGAGAAATTCAGAAAAGCTGGAAAAATCCTCTGACAAAGAGCCCTTAGTCAGTCTTACCACTTGTTTAGAAAATATAGAACCGTAAGAGTTTATAAACTTTTAGAACTATACAGAAGGAGAATGAACTTGCTAATCTTGATTTTAAGCATCCTACTTGGAAAGGAAATAAAGCTGATAGTTGATGGCACTATTCTAAGAGTTGCAAACATATACAGTGCACAAACAAGGAAAATAAAGAGAGTTGCTGGAAAGAAATTTTGGGCAAAAAGGAAAAGGAACATCTACAGCTGGGATTACCAAAGGAATGTAAGATTTGAAGAGGTTCATTATGGGCTTTTGGTAATGATTGTTTGCGATAGGAATGGAGTTGTTTATGACCTGTGGGTTCATCCTGCCAGCTATCACGAAGTGAAGTCTGTAAGGATAAGGTATCAAAAGAGTTTGTGGTTTAGGGCGCTTGTGGACAGCTTTTGTCTTATGGGTGATAGAGGGTATAGAGGTTTGGAATACGTGCATGTATGTGAGGATAAACCAGAGAAAAGTGTTAGGCAAGTGATAGAGGCTGTTAATTCTCAGATAAAGGTTTTTAACGGAGTTAGCAGATGGAGGAATATTACGACTTTACTTGCTTACCTTCAGGGTTATACTATTGGGTATAGTTTCTTCAGGAAGTCTTGGCTGTTTAAATAATTTCTCACCCGAGGTATATAATTATAATACATACCTCGGATCAAAAGCTGATCATATCTATAAGTGGGAGAGTATGATCTCTTTTAGTGCATGTATGAAGAGAGGATGGTCTTTTAAGGTGGGTATCCTGACAAAACTTTCAACACCTAAATTTTCTGCAAGCTTCTTATAGGCTATATCTAACTCGTAGAGGGTTTCTGAGTGTTCGCATACGAAGGAAACAGGTATGAGAGCTATACGCTTATAGCCTGCCCTTATGTTTTCTTCTATAAGCTTTTCAGTGGAAGGTTCAAGCCATTTGACAGGTCCTATCTTACTCTGGTAGCCAAGAGCGTATTTTACCCCAGGGAAATGTTCCATTATAAGTCTTACAGTCTCTTGAGTTTGTTCTTGGTATGGGTCTCCTCTTTTTATAACCCTTACAGGTAGGCTGTGAGCGGTAAACAGGAAGAAATAGTCATACAAATTGGGGAGGTTTTCCTTTAGGTTTTCTACCATTGCCTTTATGTAGAGGGGATTATCGTGGTATGACCTTATCCTGATAACAGGCACTTGGGGAAACCTTATGAAAACTCTGTCAAACTCGTTAAAAGAAGAACCTGTAGTAGTCTTGCTGTATTGGGGATACATGGGAAGTAAGACTATTCTGTTTATGTCTTCTTTAAAAAGCTCCTCAAGAGCTTCTTTTGTGAAGGGATGCCAGTATCTCATGGCTACAGCTACTTTAAAATCTTGTCCCAGCTCTTTTTGGAGTGCTTGTGCCTGCCTCTCTGTTTGTTCCCTTTGTGGTGACCTACCTCCCATAAGCTCATAGTAGTGTCTTGTCTTCTTAGCCCTAAACTTGGATATCAGCTTTGCAGCAGGTTTTTGTACGATTTTAGGAATTTCTATTATGTCATGGTCGGAAAACAAGTTGTAAAGGAAGGGTTCTACAGCAGAAAGGCTATCTGGACCACCCATGTTGAGAAGCAAAACGCCCGTTTTAGCCACTTGAAGCCTCCGCAAAAAAGTTTTTTACAGGAAATACCCTTGAGACACCGCTTCTTATACTTACACCTATGAGCCTATCTGCGTAAGATGCCAGCACTTCCCTTAAAGTGACCACTATAAACTGTGCTTTCTCAGAGCGTTTCCTTATAAGCTCTCCTATTCTTCTGGCGTTTACCTCGTCAAGATGTGCGTCTACTTCGTCAAAGTAATAAAAGGGGGATGGTCTGTAGTCTTGTATGGCAAATATGAGAGCTAAAGCGACAAGAGTTTTTTCTCCGCCCGATATGGCATCTATGTATTGGACTTCCTTACCTTTAGGCTTTACTACAAGGTTTATACCACCAGAAAAGGGGTCTTGGGGGTTTTCTATTTCCATGTAAGCCCTCCCACCCGGAGATAGTTCTGCAAACACTCTCTTTAGTCCTTCGTTTATACTGTCAAAAGCGGTATTAAAAGCGCTGAGCTTTTTGGCTTCTATCTGCTCTATCATCTCTTTTATGGCTTTTTTCTCTTGGGAGAGCTTCTCGTATCTGTCCTTGTAGTCTCTGTGCCTTTCCTCGTACTCTTTGTAGTCATCTTCCGCCTTGAAGTTAATGGTGCCAAGAGAAGATACCTCTTTGCGCACCATATCCATGGTTTCTTTGAGCTTACTGTAGCTTTCTTTTACTTCCTCTATGGGTCCTTCGTATCCCAGATCTCTGAGTTTTGAGTTTATCTCCTGCAGTTTCTCCTCAAGCTTGGCGTACTCAGTCTCCAAGCGAGTGAGCTCCTCTCTTTTTGCTTCTTCTTGCAATCTTAACCTGCCCATCTTTGCCTGCATATCTGTAAAAGCCTCCTCTAGGTGATCTTTCTTGGAGTAAAGTTCATAAGCAGTCCTTTCAAGCTCTTTTATTCCTTCTTCTAACTTTCTCTTTTCCTCTTTTAGCCTTGCAATATGATCCTCAGTATTCTGAGTGGACCTCTCTGCACTGTCCAAAAAAGCCATGCTTCTGTTTATCTCCGCACGGAGGTTTTGGATGTCCGATTGGAGTTCTTTGATTTTCATGCTTAGAGAAAATACCTCTTCCTTGAGTTTGTCTAAGGTTTTTTTGTTCTTTTCATAACTTTCTCTTAGGCTCTCTATGCCAGACTCTTTGTAATGCTCTAATAGGGACTGCTTTTTTATGATTAGGTTGTTTAACTTCTCCTCAAGGTAAAAAAGCTCATCGCTAATAGCCTTCTTCTCTTTTGCTAAAGTTTCTTTTTCTTCTGCAAGCAAGTCAAGATAGTCCTGCGCCTTTTTGAGTTTTTCCTCTATCTCTTTTAGCCTTCCAGATCCTGCCCTGTCTGACTCTTGAATATCCTTTATACGTTTCTCGAGTATTCTCAGCACACCTTCCTTTTGAATAAGCTCATCTCTCAGAGCTTTCATGATGCTTTCTGTTTGTTCTTCTGCTGCTTTTAGGTCCTCCTCTGCTTTGGAGAGTTTTTCTAACTGCTCCAGGTAAAACTCTCTTCCCAAGTCTCCTTTACTTTCTGTATGTCCACCACTTATAACTCCGCTCTTTTCAAAAACTTCCCCTTCAAGGGTCACCATTCTGTAATTGCCTATTCCTAAGTCTTTGGCGCTCTGAAAATCTGCTACCAAAAGGGTATCTCCAAACACGAACCTTATTGCCTTTTCAAATTTACTGTCGTATTCCACTAAATTAACCACAAAATCTACACAGCCTTTCCTTCTGGGATATGGTCCAAGAGTTGGAGGTTTTATCTTATTTAGAGGTATGAAGTTTAGCCTGCCTGTTTTGGTTTCTTTAAGCCTCTGTATACACTCCTTTGCTACATCTTCATCCTCAACTACCACATAGGAGAGCCTTGCTCCACCTGCAGATTCTATTGCTTTGATATACTCATGATTTTTGACTTTTATAAGTTCGTAAACTCTGCCGTAAACACCTCTTATACCTTCAAAGGGTAAGCTGTCTGTCTGTGTGCTTGCCAGCTTGGTAAGAAGGCTTGCCTTCTGCTGTATGACCTGTTCCTTTTCCTGTCTTATTGTTTTGAGTTTTTCCTCAAGACCTTCAAGCTCTTGCCTCTTTTCCTTAACTGACTTTTGCTCCTCTGCATACATCCTTTCATAATTTTCCAGTTTTAGAGCGTCTTCTCCCATCTGTGATTTGAGCTTTTGCTCTTCTTCTTTGAGCCTTTGTATTTCTTCTTTTACCTTTTCGGACTTTATGTCTATCTCTCTTAGTTTAAGCTCCATCTTGGAAAGGTGTTCTTTCTTTTTGTCCATCTCTTCCCTTATGGCGTTAATCTTTTCCTCTGTTGTGTGCGCTTCTTGTATAGATACTTTAAGTCCCTCCTCTTTACTTTTTAAGGTCTGGTAAAGAAAAGAAACCTCTTCTTCTTTGCGGATCACTTCTTTTTCTTTTTGGGATATGAGCTCTTTCATCTGAGCTTCTTCTTCAAGGAGTTTTTCAAGGTTCGCAGAGAGGTTTTTTATGTGCTCTTTGGCTCGTAGTGTGTCTTCTTGTAGCTTTTCTTTTTCCTTCTCAAGCTCGCGTATCTTTCCGTCTGTGTGCTCTATGTCCGAGCTTAGCCTTCCTAATCTTTCTCTAAAGGGAAACAGTTGTGCGTTTATTTGTCTGAGTTCTTCTTCTTTCTGTGCGTATTCTGATTCTAATTTGCTTATACTTTCCCTTATTTCTGAGATCTCCTGTTTCTTTTCTTCCATAGCTTTCTCAAGGTTATGTAGGTTTTGGCTTAAGGTTTTTGCATCTTTTACCAACTGTTTTATCTGTAGTTCCCTTAGCCTGTTTTCTAACTCCCTGTACCTTCTTAGTTTTTCTACTTCCTGAGAGAGCCGTTCCATTTGGACTTCCATTTCATCTATAAGAAGTCTGAGTTCTCTCATCTTTAGCTCTACCTCTCCTAATTCTGCTAGGGCTTTCTGCTTTTTCTCTTCATACTCACCTATACCTGCAACCTCTTCTATGAGCTTTCTTCTTTCTACTGGTGTCATCTTTAAAAAGCGTATAACATCACCCTGTAAGACTATGTTGTAAGCGCTTTCATAAAGCCCTGTCCTTGCAAGAAAGTCCCTTAAATCTCTTTCTCTTACTACCGTTCCATTTATACGAAAAACGCTCCTGCCTTCTTTGTCCACCTTCCTTGATAAGATGAGTTTATCCTCTTCTATGGGGAAAGTACCTTCGTTTTTGAAATGAACCTCCACATACGCATACTGACTTGCCTCACCATCCTTTGAGTATATAAGGTAAGAGAGGTTCTTTGCCCTCAAGGTTTTGGCTGTAGCGAGCCCTAATGCAAAGGATATGGCATCACCTATGTTGGACTTTCCTGCGCCGTTTGGTCCTACTATACCTATAAAGCCGGGTCCTAAGGGTATCTCTACCCTCCCCTTCCCGTAGGACTTAAAGCCTTCTACTACCAGTTTTTCTATCCATGCGGTCATCTTATAAAAATTTAGTCTACATCGTGTTTTTCTGCTGTTTCTTCCGCAGGTTTTTTGGGAGCCTCCACCTCGTAAAACCTCTCTTCAAGCTTCTTTAGTATCTTAGGAAGTGTTGTGTACTCCATCTCTTCAGAAGGTAGTCTGTGAGGTTCAAATATGCCTTGTCTTCTGAGTATGTCTGCAATGATCTGAGCCTGTTCTCTTGCCTTGTCAAAGGCAGGGTCATCAAAAAGGTCTCTGGGTCCTATGAGTTTACCTTCCGCAAGCTGATAACCCGCAGCTATCACCCGAGGAGGACCGTCAAACCTCGTAGGTGTCGCGTATCTGAAAGATACTGGCATAAGAGGTCCGTTGTGAGACCCTCTCATCCAACCTTCTACTATCCATGGCCTTGCAAAAGGTTCTAATATCTCACCTACCGCAGGAAAACCTGCTTGAGCCCTAACTATCATGACAGGGTCATCTTTTCCTACATATTTACCAGCTATAAGAGAAAGCCTTTGGGTTGAAGCGGTTGCTGCTATCTCACCATCGTGATTTCTCCATACATTCCTCACCGCATACCTCTCTACAGCACCTATAAGAGCCAATAGTTCATAAAGCTCTGCGGGTGTTGAGAGCTTTACAGCCTTTCCTGTGTAAGTGTCAAGCACCTCAAAAGTAAACCCGTCATGCATTTTAGGATCTATCACAAGCCCTGCACACACCATAGGGTCGGCGAACATCTCATAAAGGGGTAAGTTCCAAGCGCTGGGGGCGGTCTTATCTGCAAAGAAAATGATCACTGGCTCTGATGGCCTTTCTTCAAACTCCATCTCTGCAACTCCCGGACCCATACCTTTAACATTCCCGGAAAAAGCGGTAGACAAGATATCCTGACCTGCGCCGTAAAGCTTTAACTTCTTTGCCACCTGTGTTGCTTTCTCAAAAGCCTTCCAAGCTATACCGTGAACTATCTCACTATCAACACCGTGAGTGTGTGTCATTACCAAAGCGGTGTCATCACCACAAACGAGTGTATCCGCATCAATAAGATGGCCCTTACTGACCTCTTCCTTGAGAACTTCCTTCATGGTTTCTAACATATCTGGGTGTACAGAAGAGTGTCCCACATAACCCCCTACATCCGCTTTGATCACGCTCAGTGTTATCCTCATGCTTTTACCTCCTTAAGCAGGTTATAATAATTTTACCAAAACTGTTTGGGGGTGTTGGCTATGATGAAGCATCTTAGAAAGAAGGCGGTTGTGCTGACTGTTGCCTCTACCTTTTTCTTGGTAAACTCAGCACCAGCCTTAGCAGGTCTTGTGGATTCCAGACACACTATTGAGGTGTCTTCCCAAAGAGATCAGGACATGCAAAAGGTACAAAGAGCTTTGGAAAGCAAGATAGTGCAAGAGAAGCTAAAAGCCTACGGACTTAGTAAAGAAGAGGTGCAAGAGAAACTCTCCCAACTTAGCGATGACCAGATACACATGCTTGCAAAGGCTTCTGACAAGGTCTTGGCAGGCGGTGATGGTATAGGTTTAGCCATAGCTGTTGTGGTGCTTCTCATACTTGTGGTAATACTCCTTAAGCTGCTCAACAAGGAGATCATCATAAGGTGAAAAGGGGGATATTGCTTTTCCTTCTCTCCCCTTTTTTATTTTCCTTCAAACTTCTTGATGTTCCCTTTGTGAAACAGAAAGATGATTACTGTGGTCCAGCGTCTCTGAGCAGTGTGCTTGAATATTATCACATAAAGGAAAATCAGGAGGATATAGCCAAGGCTGTATACAATCCAAAGCTCAAAGGTGCTCTAATAACTGATTTAGAAAACTATGCCAAAAGTCTCGGCTTGGAAGCTCACACCTTTCAGGGTAATCTTGAAGATGTTAAAAGATATATAGACGAAGGTAAACCCGTTATCCTGCTTGTAGATCTTGGCTTTCTTTGGTTTAGTGTACCCCACTATATGGTAGTAATAGGTTATGACAAAAAGCATATGTATGTGCATACAGGTTATGAAAGTAAGAAAGCCTTTGATTATCAAGACCTTGATAAAAAGTGGGCAAAAATGGGTAGAGTAGGATTAGTGGTATATCCTAAGACTCAGGTGGTGGAGCCTTCTTCATCAAGGTAAAACACATCATCAGATATAGCTTCGTTCCACCTTTTAAAGCCAGGCAAGGCTTCTATCCTGTACCAAGAGGACCTGTACCATATATCTTTTGGCTCCCTCCTGACAGGTGCTATTTGTGCAGCTTTGGTTTCGCCGTGATAGTCCCAAGTTATGTAAGCGTTAAAATCTTGAACTATATCCGTTATGGCTACGCCAAACTCAAAAGTAAGAGCTATCTGAAAGTCCCTCCACCTGAATACGGAAGAATCTCTGAGAGTGAGTCCAAAGTATCCTACCCCACCCTCTTCTTTAAGGGTTGCTATGCCTCTACCTATAAAGGCTCTAAAGGCAGGCAATGTTTCTGGAGGATCAGAAACAAAGACATCATAGCACCCCAGTATTTCTGATGGGAAGGGATTTCTAAGATCCCAAACGCGAGCTTCTGCGTTATCTATACCCATCTCTTTGAATATGGCATTATCAAAGTCTATAAGCCTTTTGTCTATGTCTATGATGAGAACGCTTTTGGCTTTCCTTGAAAGGGCTACCGCAAGACCAGTAAGGTCATCTTCGGCTCCCAAGACAAGTATGTCCTTGTTGCGCAGGTCTCCTCTTGAGTCCATAAATAGTACTCTTGAGACGGTGGTTTCTGGAGTTACAGAACCTTGGTCGTAATCTCTTATAGCCTTAGGTCTGTCTTTAGTAAGCTGTATGAAGGTTCTGTAAAACTCAAGGTCTATGTAAAAAGGTATGCCTCTACCTTCACAAGCCTGGCAGGTATAATCCACATAGGGCTCTATACCCATCTCCTTTACAAGGTCGTACCCCTTCTGTGTGAGCCTTATGTTCTCTTCGTCATCTATAAAGGCATAACCTTCTTTTATAAGCACTTTAACTATACCAGATGCTGCAGGCACAGGCAGGTCTGACATATCCACTATCTGCCAAAAATCACCGCTCTTTAAAAGGGCAGAGAGCACTCTCTCTACATTCTTTTTGTATATCCTTACCTGACTCTCTTCTCTGGCTTTAATTGCAAGCTCTGTAAGTAAGTTCACTTGTGCCTCCTTTTGGCTTTAGTTATTATACATTTGGGACATCATGTATGACTATTCTCTTGCCTGCCATACGGGAAAGTATCTCGCAAGCTACCTCTACACCAGAACCGGCACAAGATGTAAAGTGTGAGCTAAGACCTGCCAAAGTACCTACAACAAAAAGGTTAGGTAGGACTTCAAAATCTCTGTGCTTTATCATCACCCTTCCTGGCTTTGGCGATTTTGGGTTTTCCATGATCTCCAACTCAAGCCCCTTTATGCTAAATTCGTGAAAACCGGTAGCCAAAACGAGAAAGCTTGTGCTAAAGCTGTTTCCTGATGCAGTCCTCACAGTATAAAACCCATCCTTGTTGTTTATTTCTAACACTTCTTCTTGCATTACTTGAAGACCTCCCCAGTCCTGTATCTGCTTCTTTATCTTTTCTAAAAGCTCTTTACCCAAAGTGGCATCCAGCCCCGGAACATTCTTCAGATAAGCCTTGTTAAGGTCAGAGTCACCTTTATCAAAAAGCATGTAGTTTCTGTTTTCTGCCCACTGCCAGCCTCTGCCCCTTGAAGAAACCAGAGTCAAAGCGCACGATAGCCCTGCTGCTCCACCACCTACTATAATTACATCATACATCATCAGGAATTTATTATATCACTTTTTCAGTTCAAGCATAGGATTTTCAAGGTTTCCGTAGATGAAAAAGCTTGTACCAACGCCCGACACGGTGCCGTTAATTTGGGATTTTAAAAGGTCTTTTCTGTTTAAGACTATCATGCCACTGCCTTTCAACATCTGCCCGAAGGCTAAGGCTTGACCTTCAAATGTCCTTCCCTTAAACACAAGAGAAAGCTCATCTACTTTCACATCTTTTGTTTTTACGCTGGAAAGCTTGGCAAAACCTTTTATACCGTCATCTATCTGTAAGTCTATGTCTTTTATGTGGAAACTTTCTAAACACCTGAAGTCTTTACCTTTTAGCTTTACGCTACCAAAAAGATCAAACCTAAGCTCCAAATATCCATCTGCACAGTAACCTTTTGCCAACAGGTATAGAAAACCTAAGGACACATCAAGTTGGTTAAAACTTATTTTTGAGCCATCCTTTAAGAACTTTACATCACGCAAACTCAAGCTTGTGATATTTTCCTGCACGCTTCTTGCCATCATGTAAATACCTTTTGATATAAACAGTCTGTCCAAGATCAAAAGCTTAGGCAAGGTGAGAACAACAACAACTAAAGCCATTAAGATAAAACCCAAAAGGTAAAAAGTAAAAAACTTAAGGCTGTTTTTTCTCATTATACCTCTTTTCCATGATCTTTTTCAACTCTTCTGCCATCTTTTGGTGTTCCTGAGTGATCTTAGAAAGCTCTTCGGGACTTTCTATCACATAAGGTGTGAGGAATATAAAAAGTGACACTTTGTCTTCCGTCTTTGTGTCCCTTCTAAATAGCCTACCAAATGCGGGAATGTCTTTTAACCCAGGAATACCCTGAGTACTCTCTAAGGTTTTTGTGTTTACAAGCCCACCTATTATTACCGTCTGCCCGTTTTCTACCACCACATCAGAGTTTACCTGACGGTTAGAAGTTACAGGTACAGCATAACTCAAAGTTCCTATCTGTGGCCTTATGTAGTCTATGATGTCCTGAAGCTTTAGCTTTATCTGTAGTCTGAGATCTTTTCCAGATACGCTGGGGATTACGCTTAAGTCTAACCCTACCTCTTTGTAATCATAGGTTATAATGGGCTGACCGTTTATGTCAAACTTAACACCCGAAGCGTAAGGTATCACCTGACCCACTTTTATCTCCGCAGGTTGATTGTCCAAGGTGAGGACCTTGGGATTGGACAGTATGTTAAAACCGCTACCGCTTTCTAACAGAGAGAACAGAAGCAAAAGGTCAGGAAAGAAAAGCTGAGTGCCTCCTACGGTTATACTCCTCCCTGAACTGCTAAGAACGCCCATGATAAAGTTGCCTGAAAGTATGGCATTGTAAACATCCTGAAGACTTCCACCACCAAAGGTTGCACCACCCTGAGTGCCTATTATCTGCCACTTGACGCCTATGTCTAAAGCTTTGCTAGTACTCATTTCTATTACGCTTGCAGCTATGAGCACTTGCTTTCTTTTTACATCCATCTTTTCTACAAGGGACTTTACCCCTTGGTATTCCTCAGGTGTTGCGTAAAGGATTACAGAGTTGGTTCCCCTGTCAAATCCCATCCTCATACCTTCCCTTGTTTCTATGGGTATTAACTGTATCTGTGTCTGCTTTGGCTGTTCTTCTTTCTTTAGGGGAGTTTCTAAACCCCTTATCTCTGGTATTTGTGGTGGTGTATAGGTTTGGGGCATCTGCACCGTTGTAGTGGGGCTTATACCCCTAAAAAGACTTTGCAGACTTTTGTATATTTCTTCAGCAGATATGTACTTGAGAGGTATAAGGTAAAAGCTTCTTTCTAATGTACCAACGCTCTGAGTGTCCAAAGTGTTTATGACCTGCTTTATTATATTTTGCACACTTTCTGGACCAGCGACTATTATAGAGTTACTGTCCTTGTTAAAGGTTATGAAGGTAGGAGTACCAAACTGTTGTTGAAAGGCAAGGCTTAAAGCCTGAAGGCTCTGAAATACTGTATCCGCTTTCGCTCTTTCCAACCTATAGACCTCTATCCTTAGAGACCCCTCAGAAGAGTCCAGCTGTTTAAGTATGGATTTAACCTTGTCTATATTCTTGGATATGTCTGCTACTATAAGTGTGTTAGACTGCTGATGTATGGCGCTTTTGGCAAAGGGTGAAAGAAAAGGCTGTATAGCTTGCTGTAGCTGAAGAGCTTGAACATTTTGTGCTTTGTAGAGGTATACAACCACCTCTCCAGAAGTGCCTGCCTTTTTAAGAGGGGCAAAAGACACCGCTTGTTGCAGGGGAACTATCCTGACAAAGTTTCTTTCTTCTATAACTCCATAGCCTTGCATGGACAAGGATAACACAAAAAGGTCCCAGGCTTCCTTTATACTGAGTGGCTTTGCAGAGCTTATGGTAAGGCTACCTTTCACATTGGGGTCTAAAACTATATTTTTGCCCGTAAGTTCCGACATAAACTTGACTATCAAAGAGATATCCGCATTTTGGAAGTTCAAATAAACTTTTCCAGTCTTTCTTTGCTCCTGAGCTTGTTTTTGAATTTCTTCTGCACTCTGAGCATAAACATCTACATGGAGAGTGCACAAAAGAAAGATAAGGAAAAAAATTACCCGCATCACTCTACCCTCAAGTTAATTTCTATGGGTCTTCCTTCTCTCATAAGGCTTACTTTAAGACTGTTTTCGTTTCTCAAAGCCTGAAGTATCCTAAAGGCATCTTCACCGCTCTTTATGTCTTGGTTGTTTATAGCAAGCAGTATATCGCCTGCCCTTATACCAGCCTTGGAAAATACGCTCTGGGGGTCTACCCACTCAAAAAGGAAACCTCTTGTTTGACCATTTTGAATGTAAGGTACTAATCTTATCTGTCTAAACATGATGCCCGGGTCCGCGGTCACATTTTCTATTTCCCTTTTAGGGATTACCGCAGAGAAAATTTCAGCACTTGAGGGTGCTTTTGTAAACTCTAAAGTAGGTGTTTTTTCTACTTGGAAACTAAAACCTAACGCCTTGGTATTTTTCCCATCACTGAGAAGTAGATAGTTTCTCTGTATGTCCAAAACTCTGTACCCTTCTACCTCACTTCCTATTCTTACCACTTTGGCTGTTCCATTCTCCTCTAAGAGAGCTAACTTTATTCCACCGCTTGCTGTAGCCAACAGACGCAAATGGCTCAAGTCTTTTGTCTGTGCGATTCTTTTTTCCTTAAAGATAAAACTCAAGTCTGGAGGTGTGTAGTTTTCTCTTTTTACTTCAGGTACGGGAATTTTCACAGAAGGCAATAAGTAAAAGTAAAGAAACAGAACCATCAAGATCACCACATTTGATATCAATAACCAGTAAGCCCCCAGCATAGTTATGTGTAAGCATTATAATACTCTTTTAGACTAAGAGGTGTGTTTGCAAGGCTTGACATTTGAAAATATTTTGCATATAATAAATAATAACAACATGTAAGAGGAGTGAGCCATGCAAGAAATATCCTTGGGTGGTGTAAAGGACTTTAATTTTGACATTAAGGATCCAAAGTTTTTGGATGAAAACGCTCTGTGGGAAGAGGCAAAAAGGGTATTCTCTAAGTGTAAAGACTGTAGGATGTGTATATCTTACTGTCCCTCTTTTCCTGCTCTTTTTGATGCGGTAGACAGACACGATGATGATATAAACGCTCTTAGCAAAGAAGAGTTGGCAAAACCCTTAGAACTCTGTTTTCATTGTAAGCAGTGCTATTTTAAGTGTCCCTATACACCCCCTCACGAGTGGAAAATAGATTTTCCGCATTTATCTCTGAGGTACAAGATATGGAAGTTTAAAAATCAAGGTGCAAAACTAACTGACAAGCTTATGCTCAACACGGACCTGGTAGGCAAACTTTCCATCCCAGCATCTTCTCTTGCAAACACCATCATACAGATGAAACCCGTGAGGCTTCTTATGGAAAACTTTGTAGGTGTTGACAGAAGAGCAAAACTTCCACCTTTTAATCATGAAAGTTTCACGGAATGGTTTAAGAAAAACAGTAAAAATGTAAAAGGAGAAAAGGGAAAGGTTGCCCTATTTTATACATGTCTTATCAACTACAACTACTTAAATAAGGGGAAGGCTTTGGTCAGAGTCTTTGAAAAAAACGACATACTTATAGAACTTCCTAAGCAAGAGTGCTGTGGCATACCCTTCTTTGATATAGGTGATGTGGATGCTGTTATAAAAAAAGCCAAGACCAACATAAAGTCTCTAAAAGCGTATGTGGATAAGGGTTACGACATAGTAGTTCCCATACCTACCTGTGCCCTACAGATAAAGTACGAGTATCCGCTACTCCTTCCTGATGATCCAGATGTAAAGGCAGTAGCGGAAAAAGTTTATGATGTTCACCAATACCTTTGGAAGCTTCACGAAGAGGGGAAGCTGAATAAGGACTTTAAGGTTTCCATGGGAAACATAGCTTATCACATCCCGTGTCATCTCAAGTCTTTAAATGTAGGCTACAAAGCTGCGGCGCTTATGAGGCTCATACCCAACACAAAGGTGAGGATTGTGGAGAGATGTTCAGGACACGACGGAACTTTTGGCGTAAGAAAAGAGACTTTCGACATGGCATACAAGGTGGGCTCTAAGCTCTTTGAAGAACTAAAAGGTGCTCAAGCAGACCTTTATGTGTCTGACTGTCCCTTAGCTAGCAATCAGATAGAGCTGGCTACAGGTAGGAGACCACTGCATCCCATAGAGGTTCTTTGGAAAGCTTACGGTGAAGAGGTGTAGTATAATAAAGAAATGTCTTCCTATAAGATAGCCCTTTTGAAGGGAGATGGTATAGGTCCAGAGATAATCCAAAGCGCTGTAGAAGTCCTTCAAAAGATAGGAGAGCTTTTTAGATACAGCTTTACCTTTGAAGAGGGATTGATCGGAGGCATAGCCATAGACCAAAAAGGCGATCCCCTTCCTCAGGAGACTCTTGAGCTTTGTCTAAAGGCTGATGCGGTGCTATTGGGAGCGGTGGGCGGTCCCAAGTGGGATGATCTTCCTACCCACAAAAGGCCAGAAAAGGGACTTCTAGGTATTAGGAAAGCTCTTGACCTTTATGCAAACCTTAGACCTGCAAAAGTCTATGAACCTCTCATAAGCTCTTCACCATTAAAAGATGATGTGGTAAGAGGTACGGATTTCATAGTAGTAAGAGAGCTTACTGGAGATGTTTACTATGGGGAGCCAAGGGGCGTATTTGTTGAACAAGGCAAAAGGGTAGGCATAAATACTATGAGATACACAGAAGATGAGATAAGGAGGGTGGTAAGAAAATCCTTTGAAATAGCAAGGGACAGGAGGAAGAAACTTACAAGTGTAGACAAGTCTAATGTTCTTGAGGTAAGCGCTCTGTGGAGAGACATAGTGCAAGAGGAAAGTAAAAACTTCCCAGAAGTTCAAGTGGAACATCTCTATGTAGATAACTGTGCCATGCAGATAGTAAGGCGTCCAAGCTCTTTTGATGTTATAGTAACCGGCAACATATTTGGAGATATACTTTCTGACGAGTCTGCTGTAATTACAGGAAGCCTTGGCATGTTACCTTCAGCCAGTATTGGAGATACACATGCTCTTTATGAACCAGTGCACGGTTCTGCACCAGATATTGCAGGCAAAGGAATAGCCAATCCTATAGCAACTATACTTTCTGCCAGTATGATGCTAAGATACTCTTTTGGTTTAAAAGAGGCTGCTGACGCTATTGAAAAGGCGGTAGAGATGGCTCTTCAAAAAGGTTATAGGACTCCAGATATATATACGGAAGGAAGTAAGAAAGTAGGCACGCGGGAAATGACAGATATTATAATATCCATGTTGGAGGAGTTATGCAAAAACTCTTTATAGCATTCTTAGTCATTGTTTCTTTCGCTTTTGCACAGAATCCCGCGGAGGGTATAAAGAGTTTTTTCTCAAAAGAAGGTTATGTGATAAAAGTGGAGAAAAACAGAGTGTTTATCGATCTTGGAAGGTCTCAAACCAGAGAAGGTGAGGTGTTTTCCGTTTTTGAAGAGGGCAAACAGATCATCCACCCCATCACAGGAAAAGTCTTAGGAAAGGAGCAAAGAAAGGTAGGAGAAATAAAAGTAGAGAAAGCAGAAGACAATTTCTCTCAAGCAAAGGTAATCAGCCAAGAGGGAAACATAAAAGTAGGTGATAAGGTTGTCCTTTTAGCCAAAGATATATGCTACGAAGGTTCAGAGGAAGGCTTTTTCAAGGTAAGTTCTCTAATAGACGGGGTAAAAAAAGGTAGTGGATGCACATACACTATAAAAGAGTTCAAAGATGGATACGGTATAGAGTTTTTGGGAGCTCCGGTAGCCTTCTATGCTATACCACAGGCGGTTAAACAACAGATAGAGAAGGCAAGCTTGCAAGACCTTAAGTTTCTTGCACGGAGCAGACTCATAAAAGCCTTGTCCTCCATACCCATATCTGCAGATGTAGGTGACCTTATGGGCAATGGCAAAGACTACCTTGCTATCCTTTACTCTGGAAGGCTTGAGGTTTATGAGCTTTTAAAAAATGACATAATCAAGAGAAGTACCTACTCTCTACCTGCCGGAACTGCAGTTAACCTTATAGTCGCAAAGATAGGTAAGGAAGATAAGGACTACATAATAGTGAACATGATCTCTGGAGATAGAGCCAGCTCACTCATACTCAAAATGGTAGTAGATAGTATAGTTCCCGTAAAAACAGATATACCCTACATAATGGGCGTACTTGACAAAAACAAACCAAGGGAAACCTTTGTAGGACAAAGTTTTGATTTTGATAACAAATTCGGTAAAGTGGTAAAACTCTCCCTTGAAGAAGATAGCCTAAAGGAGGTAGGTGTTTATCCGGTTCCAAGAGGGTTCAGAGTTGATAGTGCTTTTTACTACAAAAATTACCTTGTATTTACGGATACCTCAGGTAGGGTAAGGGTGTTTGATGGTTCTAACGAGGTTTTCTCTTCCGACGAGGGCTTTGGGGGTTCTTACTCTTATGTGGAAGTAGCTGTAGGGTCTGCTGGTAAGATAAATTATGTTTTTAATCCAAAAGGCACTGTAGGTGATATCTTAGGCTTTAAGGTGGCTTATGTGATTAAAAACAGTGCTGGTGTTGTTCAGAGGTTTCTTGACATAGTAAAGTACTCAAGGGGTGACATCTTCCTTCTTAACGAGGATAGAAAGGATGTAATTAACCTCAAACAGTTAGCGGGTGGGAATTTGGAAGAGGCTATACAGGCAATAATGTTTACAAAGGATGGCAGGCTTTTAGTACTTACTGGAAGGACAGGAACTATTCCCATACAGAACAAAGGAGAACTTTACGAGATAGACATAAGAGTTCTGTAATTTTTTAGGTCCTTTTCTGCACGAGAACCTTAAACCTATCTCCCATACTCACAAGCATTATTTTGAGACGTGAAAGCCTCTCTATATCTTCTGGATTTTTGGATGAACTCAACCTTTCAAGCTCTTCAAGGAAAGAAGGGGAAGATATGAGAAAATCTCTTAGGTTCCCAAAGTATGCTGTCTCAAGCCCTACATCTTTGCCGTACTCCACTATGGCTGAGAAATTGACCATAGCGGTGATGTCAAAAAGTTGCGTTTCTTTCAGAATATCTTTTACGAGTCTGTGGGACTTGTAACCTACTACTGTACCCTCAGCATACCTGTGGATTTCATCAGATGTATAACCGTAGTCTATCAGTATGTGATAGCCCTTAAGAAGGTGTTGGGAGATGATTTTTAGGAAATCTATACACTCAAGACATACCTCGATCACATGTCCTTTATCCTTGTAATTCATGCGTTCTAAAAAGAGGTTTATCCTCTCATCGCTTATTTCTCCCCATAATTCTTTGTTATCGCTTACATAAAGTTCTTTACCATCCTTTACTACATGTACAGGCAGACAATCAAAGAACTCGTTGGAAAATATAACTCCTTCCATAGGCATAAGCTCCCGTGTCCAAAAGACCTTACCTTCAAATTCCTTTAACCTATTTTTTTGAAGGGTCATAAGGTAGAAACTTTCTTCGTATATGTAATAAGTGAGCTGAGAGTAAACGCTTGGGTATTTTTCTTTGAATATGCTAAGAATGTCATAAGCAAGATGTCCATTGCCACCACCAAGCTCGAAAAGAACGGGAAAGCTCAAATTTTTTATAAACTCATAGATGTGATCACAAAGAGCCATGCCAAAGGCTTTATCTAATTGAGGCGCGGTGAAGAAATCCTTCCCTATCTCTGTGCTTGAGTAGTATTCTTTGACACGCTCTTCCATGAACTCTTTAAAGCTTTTCATCCAGGTGGCCAGCTCATCCGCCTTCCACCTATAAGGTGAAGGTGTAAGTGAAAGACACTTTGACCCGCATCTTTCCCTACATTAAAAACAAGTCTATAACCCCTGTTTAGGTTTTCATCCGGTGCAAGTCCAAGCCTTTCTGCTATGATCTTTGCAATGTATAACATGTGTCCTACAATCCTCTCATCTTCTTCTTGCATTTCTTGAATGCCAAGTATGTGCTTCTTGGGAACTATGAGTATGTGAACGGGAGATACAGGATTTATGTCGTGAAAAGCATACACGGTATCATCTTCATAAACACCCTTTGAAGGAACTTCCTTAGAAACTATCTTACAGAATATGCAGTCCTTCATAACTATAATGATACAACTAATTTTGTGGTGTTTCAAGCATCTCCCTTTCTATTTCAAAGTAAATGTAATAGGCATTAACAGGGTTTACATCAAAAAAGGCACCAACCTGTGCATATTCGGGGTTTATTCTGAGCATCTCTTCGTTAGCTTTATCTCTGACTTCTTGTATATTAAGTCCCTGCTCATATAGTTTTTTCACTACACTTCTTATGTCTTGTATGTACTGCTTGGTCCACAAGACCTGTTTTTGTATAGCTTCCTCACCCTTTAAGTATGGTCCGTGTCCAGGAAGAAGCAGTAGAGGTTTTATCTGCATTATTCTGTCAAGACAGTCTATCCATGTTTTTGAGTTTCCAGAACCCAAAAAGGGTACTCTTCCACCAAAAACCAGGTCCCCAGCAAAAAGTATTCTTCTTGAAGGTATGTACATAACTATGTCTCCGTTAGTGTGGGCTCTGCACCAGTGATGTATCTCAAAACTCTCGCCTCCTGTATGTATGGTCAGGGATTCAGAGGTGGTGATATCTGGTCTTATAAGCTCAGTCCCTTCCATGTGTTTACTAAGTAATTGCCTTCTTGCTTTTAGCATGTTTTGACTCTCCTCGCTGGACAGATACTGATAAGACCAAGGGTGAGCTATAACTATGGCTCCTGCATCTTTAAAAGCTTTGAGTCCATAAAAATGATCCGTGTGGTAATGGGATATTACTACATACTTTATAGGCTTTTTTGTGATACTTCTTATGCTTTCTAAAAGCTCCTTGCCGAGCTTATAACTGCTTAGAGCATCAAAGACAACTACATCATCTTTTGTTATCACAAAATAAGCGTTGGATATAAAACCTCTGTTCTTACTACTTACCTGTTCGTAAGTGCCAAAAACTCCATAAATACCTCTATCTATGTTTTTTAAAGTTTCTTTTACATGTCTTGGATAATGGGAAAAGGCTAAAGAAAATATCAGAAGAAAAAGGGAAATAAGAAGCATATCACTCCCCTTTGACTTCCTTTATGGCGGACTTTATGTCCTTGTCAGCTTTTTCAAATACTTCCACTGCATCCTTGTGAAGATGCTTTTTATACAGTTTTATCAAAGTTTGTATGTTTATATAACCTATACCAACACTTCCGTCAGGCTTTTCGTAAAGATAGATCCTACAGGGTGCTAAAGTTCCAAAGTGGGGAAACTCTCTTAGTATCTTCTCACCGTAAGTCAGGTTGCACGCAAGCATAAAAGAGTACTTTGGACTCTCTTTTCTTACATCTTCTACAGCAAGTATGTTCATATTAACTCCGTCCAAAGAACTCTTCAGAAGGGTTTTTACATCCTCAAAGCTCATACCTTTTACGCTGTCTGATGTTTCAAAGGAAACACTTTTGAGCTCTTTCATCATATTTCTCATATAACTCTTGTTAAACTTTGTTTTTTCAGGTTTGGCTATGTTTGAAATAACATTTCTTAATTCCGAGTAGGTCCTGCTTATAAACTTTTTGTCCTCTTTTGTAATCTCCTTAGAGAAAGCTAAAAGATAGGGCTTTTCGTTTATTGTAGTTATGGATACGCTACCATCTTTGTTCTCGTAGATGGCAACGGAGCAAGGTATAAGGTTGCTCATAAAGGGTGATTTCAAAAGCAGGTTCTCTTTTTCCTTCTTATCACAGGCAAGGAGGACTGTGTAGTTGGGGAAATCTTTTACACCTCTTGCTTTTATAGCTTCTGATATGGTAAGGGTACGCAGAACTTTTAGGTCTTTGCTGTTTAGCTTCTGCTTTAGTTCTTCCAAAACATCGTCAAAATTCTTATCTTTTACTGTGTAGGTGTGAAACATAAAGCTAGTTATATCTGCGCTTAAGGAGAAAAAGGGAAGGAGGAAAAGAAGGAAAAAAAGCATTCTCATGCCTTTACCCTCCTGATCATAGTTTTTCCAAAGCCTTCCAACGGAGTTGTGTATTTAGCATCGAGCACTTTCACATTGGGTGTTGGGTCTACATATATGTGCCTTTTCTTTCTTACATAATCTATGATGATGTCATAAACGGGCATAGGTTTGGCATCTGGTAATAGGGTTTCTGGTGGTGGTGTGGGTCCTCCATAAACTGCCACGAGATACTCTCTTTTTGGATCAAGCTCCTTACCTTTTACCCAAGCTCTTTTGATTCTCTGCCCTTGCCTTGCACCTATTTCTATTTCGTATTCCACATTGTAAAGCCTTGACATATCACCCCCTTGCTGATAGAAGGGGTCTGGATTAAACACATTGTCTGCCACATCTTCCCAAACAGCTTTTAGCTGTTCACCAGTTCTTTTCATGACATAAACATTGGGATATGTTATGGCAGTAAAGTCATAGATATGGTCTACTGTTATCTTCTGACCTGGCAGTATGGTGGTACCCCATCTATAGCCGGGTGATGTCACTATGTCCACACCATGATAGTAGTCCGCTATGGCCATCCCAGCAAGTCTGTCAAAGGTACTAAAGAAGGTATCCCTTTTGTATATTAAAACCTCAGCGACGCCTATCTCCTCTCTGAGCTTCTCTTCATAAGGTTTGTACCATCTGTCTATAAGTTCTTTTGCCCCTCTGTCTGCGGGTATTAGATTGCTTGCTACGGGTATAAGTTTAAACCTGTAGTCCCTTATCTTTCCATTCTTTATGTCAAGGTCCAGTCTTCCCACATACTTACCGTGAGAACCTGCGATCACTATCATGGTGTTTCCTACAAAATAAGGCTTGGGAGTCACATCGTGAGTATGTCCCGAGATGATGATGTCTATGCCTTTTACCTTTTTGGCTAAGTCTATATCAAGGGGTAATCCGTCGTGAGAGAGTAAAATAACAGCATCTACTTTATGTTTGTTTCTCAGCTCATCCACGAACTTCTGCATCTGCTCGTCTCTTATACCAAAGCTCCACCCTTCAACAAACTCTCTTGGGTGGGCTATGGGCGTAAAGGGGAAGGAGTTTCCTATGATCCCAAGCTTTACACCCGCTACTTCCCTTATGGAGTAGGGCTTAAATATGAGGTCCCCAAAATCCGCATCTACCACATTTTGGGATATGAATTCCGCTTTTAGTTCTTTAACCCTCTGGAGGAACTTCTCCTTTCCAAGGGTGAAGTCCCAGTGGGCTACCATAAGGTCGTATCCTGTATAGTTCATCCAATCTACTAAGGCTTTGCCTTCTGTGAAAAGTCCTATGGCTGTAGTGACCCATGTGTCTCCGCCATCAAGAACTAACACCTTGTCTTTTCCCCTTTCGTTAACTATGGATTTTATGATCCAAGTTATGTGCTCACCCCCTCCCATCTTGCCAAACTTCTTAGCAAGCTCTGGGAAATCTACACAGCTTGCAAAGTAAGCTTCAAGGGTGTCGGGTTTTATTCTGTACATCTTCAGAAAATCTTTGCCTGCCACATATCCGGGTAGACCTTCCAGACCTTTTGGTGCAACGAGGTTCACGGGTTCAGAAAAATAAAGAGGTTTAAGATGAGCGTGAAGGTCTGTGGTAAAGACCAAGGTCACATTGCCAAGACTTTTAAAGGACATGATATCTTGGGTTTTCATCTTGGCGAGCGCGGACACGGGGTCCACACTCATGTATGCTCCTGTTATTATGGCAAGCTCCAAAAAGTCCCTTCTTGTAAGTTGCATCATTCTCCTCCTACTTGTTTACTGGAGATTCAGGACTGTGCAGATAAGCGGTTATGTCAGCTATCTCTTCAGGGGTTAGTATGCCGTGCACACCCGCTCTGTACATTATACTACACGGTACATAAGCCCACGAGTTGTATATCTTCTCGTAAGTGTATTTTACATCACTTTGGCGCTTACCGTAGTGTCTGAGGGTAGGTCCTATGTTTCCACAGGCAAGTTCTTTGGGGTCCGCACAGTGGCAAGCATAGCAGTTACCCTTTCTTGGGTTTGCAAAGAGTTGTTCTCCCTTTTTCCAGTCCCCCACCAACTTGCCGTTGGGAGGATACTTGATAAGCTTTTTCTGTTCTTCAAAAAACTTAGCAACCATGTCGGCGGATACGGTTCCCTGTGGGTTAGAACACATTTTCTGAGCAGGGTCCTGTTTTATGTCTTCTTCAAAGGTAGTCTTTTTTTCTTCTTGCTTTGCTTGAGGTGTAGGTTTTGGCAGTTCGGCAGGTTTTGGCTTTTCTTGTTGTGTTGGTGCGCATGCAAAGACAACCACACTTCCCAAAAGAACCAAGTAATTTTTCATCTTTCCCCTCCTTACCTCACAAATCCTGGCGTTTCTATGATGCCACCGTTGGACTCGTAAGCCATATAAAGGCTAAGGGCTATGTTAGCCCAATGAAAATGTGGTGGTGGGGTTACCCTGATCTGATTGTAGCATCCTCTTATTCTGTCCTCCATAGTCCAAAGCTGGTCGTTGGAAAATCTGTAAGCAGGCCAGTGGGTTGCTACCTTGTCCTGCTTGACCCGTGCAAGAGTCTGAAGCCTTATTCTTTGACCTCCAAAGTTGTCATGGCATATGGCGCAGGAAAAATCCATTTTGCCAACCCTTGCATACCAAAGCTGTTTGCCTTTTTCGTACATCTCCTTTTCCTTGGGATTTTCTAGCTTGACATCCATGGGCATGCCATTGGATAGGGTAGCCACAAAAGTTGCTATGCTTTTGAAGTTAGTGTCGTGCTTTACTTCTTTAACTCCCATATACTTTTCCATACAGTACTTTATCCTTGTGTCAAGGTCTGCAACAGCATCCATGTCTTTGTAGTATCTTGGCATATGCGCATAGGAGCCCTTTAGGTATCTACCATCCTGACCATGACAGCTTGAACAGGATTTACCTGCTGTTCCCATCACTTTGTTGAATAAGTCCCTTCCCTGTTCTGCATAAACATCTCCCGGAAGTATACCCATCTCCTTAAGAAGCATTTCCTTTTGCTTTTTTACCTCCTCTGCTGGGTTCTCTTGCTGTGCAAGAGCATAAAAGACAACCCCTCCCACTGCCCCCATCAATAGGGGTAATAACCATAACCTTCTCATACCTTTACCCTCCTTCTTAAACCACTTTTATCTCTGCTGTTTTTTCCCATTTTCCTCCTTTGTTGTCCTCGTAAGAGATCTTGACTATACCGCTCTCCTCAACTTTTAAAGTTAGCCCTATGAAAGGGTTGGCACTCACACCACCACCCATATCAATAACTGATACCGTTTTGTCGTTGAAGAACACTTCAAGCTTCGTCAGGTGATACGCGGGTATAAGCTGTCCCGTCTGAGGGTCCTTTCTGGTGCCAGGTTCCATTGGATGGGTGATAACCATCTGCACCTTTACTATCTCTCCCTTTTTGGCTTCTTTTGGAACTCTTAGTATTCCAGCTCCTACAGCCATGTTCAACCTCCTTTAAATTTTTTATCCGCAACCACCTACGGTTACCTTTACCTCTTTTGTAGCCATAAGGTAGGAGCCATCCTTTAGTTTTAGTATGGCTCTCACATTGGAAGTCTGACCCATCTTTATCCTTGTAGCAAAGTAAACCTTACCGTTCATAGGTGTGAGCTTTACATCCGTTATCCATGGACTTGGGTTGTTATCGACAAAGATCCATATGCTATCTACCTTTTCTACAGGAATGTCTGATTCTACCGAAACTGGCACATTAGCACCAGACTCCGCAATGGTGGGTGCCTGAAGTTTTACATCCGCTGACTCTTTGATCTGAGAAAGGGATACGCCAAGCCTCTTTTGTATGTCTTCTTCCAGCTTGGATGCAGCCAAAGAAGTCCTCATAAGACCTGGCACAAAGGTTAAGCTAGCAACCCCTAAAACCGACAGCACCAAAAACCGCCTTCTGTCCATGTTTATACCTCCTTAAAAAGTTTTTTGCTGACAAGCCCTTACTTTGTCTCCCTGAATTTATCAGCACTTTTTTATGTGGGACCTTTCGCAAGCCATAAAAAGCAATTTTATAAAATCCTCCTTGCTCCTACTTCCAAAGGCTATGCTCATAACAGTGTCTTTTTTAGGATCGTAGAAAACAAAAGTGGGTGTGCCAAACACATTAAAACGCTTTGACCAGAGTCTTCCCACCTGTGTGTCCACATTCAATGATATAACCACAAATTTATCCATATACTTGGACACCTTTTCATCAGTGAACACAAAGGTCTCCATCTGAAGGCAGTAAGGACAGTGCTCCGAGTGGAAGTAAAACATTACGGGTTTTTGCTCCTTTTTGGCGTATTCTATACCACTGATGGGATCACTGAACCATTCGCTTGCTCCTGCAAAGCCAAGCAAAAAAACTAATACAAATATTAGTTTCTTCATAGGTATCATCAGATATATTATACTAATGCTGTGTTATGAGTAATGCTATAAATTTTACTTATGTGAGCATAAGAGATAAAAATAACTTGTTTGTAAAGGAGGTATAAGATATGTCTTACATAAAGGCAAGGTTTCAAGATACGGGTAAAATTCTTCAAGTTGAAGGTGTGTGGGATGATGGTATAAATAGAGATGACCTTATAGTTGTCAATTCTGAAAAAGGTGAAGAGATAGTCAAAGTCCTCGGCGCATCCAAAGAGCCCTCTGAGATAAAGGCCACTTTTTTAAGAAAGGCAAAGGATGAAGACATAAAGAGGATGGAGGAGAATTCAGCAAAAGCTAAGAGTTTCTATACCCTTTGTAAGGAGAAAATATCACAGCATGGGCTTGATATGAAACTCATAAAGGTCTATGTTCCCTTGGATGAACGGAAAGTTTTTTTTTACTACACTGCTGACCAGAGGGTGGATTTTAGAAACTTGGTAAAGGATCTGGCAAAGGTTATAAAAAAGAGAATAGAGATGAGACAAGTAGGCGTAAGAGACGCAGTGCAGATGATGGGTTGGATAGGTGCATGCGGTGAAATACCATGCTGTGTAAAATTTGCTGAAAGTTTTGAATCTATATCCCTAAGAGATATAGAAGAGCAAAACCTTCCCCTCTCCCCTGCCAAGTTTACCGGTCCATGCGGAAGACTAATATGCTGTCTTGCTTACGAAAGAGACAACTACATAGTCAGGAACCTCCTTCCAGAAACAGGCACAGAATTGTGTTTTAACGGCAAGGTCCTCCAAATACTCTACATAGACCCACCTAAGGGTAAGGTGCTCGTACAAGTGGAAGGAAAAAAAGAGGAGATAGACCTTCACATGCTTTTACCCTACGATTACGAAAAGGCTCTCATACATTACAAAAGTTGTGGACTTTGCTGTAGAAGGATCTACAAAGATGAGGCTTATATCAACACTCAAGAGTGAGCTGAACAAACTCTTTGTTTTTGAGCTTGAAGATGGCAACAGAGTTGAAGCGGTGTTTTACCGTGGAGATACCTTATGCGTTTCTACTCAGGTGGGTTGCGCTGTAAAGTGTCCCTTCTGTCTTTCTGGTAAAGAAGGGCTCGTGAGAAATCTTACTTCTGAAGAGATATACATGCAGTATGACCTTCTTAAAGATCGCGTTCCTGTAAAAAGGATAGCGGTGGCAGGCATAGGAGAGCCTTTGATGAACTATTCCCATGTGGTTGCAAGCTTCTGGAAGTTTAAAAAAGAAGGATTAAAAGTTTCTTTTTACACTACAGGCTTTCCCCATAGGTATCTGAAGGAACTCATAAGACTTCCTCACAACGGTCTTACTGTGTCCATACACTCTACGAGAAAAGACAAGAGAAAACTATTGGTACCGCACGGTAGCCCTTTAGATGCACTTATAAAAACACTTCGTGAGGAGATAGCCTATTTGTCAAAAACCAAGAAAAAGAAGATAAGTCTTGCTTACCTTTTGATAAAGGGTATAAATGACAGTTATGAGGACCTTGATGATTTTGCCAAGCTTGTTTCAGAATTAGGAGTAGGAGCGACTTTACTTTACTATAACGCTACGGGCTCTTTTGAACCGCTGAGCAAAAAAGAATACGAAGAGAAGTTTCTTTTTCTCAGGAGGTACGGCATAAGAGTGACTTTATCAACTCGCTTTAGGAGGGATCCCTTGGGTGGATGCGGTACGCTGATAACTAACAGAAATTAGAAGGTTTTTATTAAGTCCTTTAAATACTCATCATCTGCGCTTTTTTCTTGGTCTGCAACACAGTAAAGAGGTATGGCGCTTACCCTTACCTTACCTTTACTGAGCATTCCAAGTTTTTCTGCAGAAGCTTTTGAAAGGTCAAGCATCCTGTTTTTAACAAAGGGTCCTCTGTCAGTGATCCTGACCACCACTTCTTTACCGTTTTCAAGGTTTTTCACGAGCACATAGGTATTTAAAGGAAATATTTTGGATGCGGCGGTGTACTTGTACTTATCAAAAGCCTCACCGCTTGCAGTCCTTTTTCCGTGAAACTTTTTTCCATACCAAGATGCATAACCTTCTACCTGCTTACACTCATCCTTAGCCAGAACAAAACCACAACACATGAGAAGTAAAACCATTATTCGCATCTTAGACCCCCTTAGGGAAGATGTGTTATGAAGGATAACATACAAAAAAGCGTGTTGTCAAGTGAGTATGACAGGTTAACTTTATAACCATGAGTGAAAAGCTTTCTCCTCTTTTCTACGAAAGGGTAAAAGATGTTATACAAAAAAGGAAAGAGGTTCTTTTGAAGCTTGCAGAGAAGGAGTTTATAGAGCTTACCGCAGAAGAAGTTATAGAAATAAACCGCATCATAATGCTGGAACACAAAGGTATCTTTGGTGTCAGAGATAGGAACTTGGTTGAGTCATCTGTGTCCGCGATCCTTAACAAACATCTCTACGAAGGGGAAAAAAACCTGTTTGCTCTTGGAAGCGTTCTATTTTTCCGCATAATTAAAAACCACCCATTTATAGACGGCAACAAGAGAACCGCACTCATATCCCTTGAGGTTTTTCTTGAGCAGAACGGGATAGTTCTTGATCTGGAAAACGACCATCTTTATAAGCTTGCCATGTGGGTAGCAAAAGGAGAACTAAGCGAAGAAAAAGTTGTGGAGTTGCTTAAAGGTGGTAAGCCTGCAATTCTTTCTCATATCTCACTTTTTCTTCACAACCATCCTTTTGAGTAATAGCGCAGTGCCTTTATCATGTGATACTTGTCATGAAGTTATGGAATTTTGGCTTATAATTAAAGTTCTACTGAAGGAGGTTTATTATGGCTGCGATAAACTCTAACGGTTTTGTGATAACAACTGTAGAAGAGCTTTTAAGTTGGGGTCGCAGGAACGCCCTTTGGCCTGTAACTATAGGGCTTGCTTGCTGCGCCATAGAAATGATGCATACAGCAGCCTCAAGGTTTGACTTGGATAGACTTGGTGTTATTTTCAGAGCTTCTCCAAGACAGGCTGATGTGCTTATCGTTGCAGGTACTGTGGTCAACAAAGTCGCACCCATGCTAAAGCTCATATGGGAGCAGATGCCAGACCCCAAGTGGTGTATAACTATGGGCGGATGTGCTTCTGCAGGAGGACCCTTCCCAACTTACGCAACTCTTCAAGGTATGGATAGGATAATACCCGTTGATGTGTATATACCCGGATGCCCACCTCATCCGCAGGGACTCATATACGGTATACTCCAGCTTCAGAAAAAGATAAAAGAGAAAGGGGTAAGAAAATATGACAAGGCTTTTGCGCAGTTCAAAGAGGATATACAGAAACAAGGTCTGTTAATTCCACAGGAGGTTGAGGTCTGAAGGATGCCTTGGATGAACTTGGTGGTAAGAGAAAGGGTTAAGTCTATTTTTAAAGATGCAAATGTGCAATCAGACAGCAAAAGCGTGCGCATAGAAGTTCCCAAAGCTAAACTTCTTGAGTTTCTGAGTTATCTTAGACAAAAAGAAGGATACAGGCATTTTATAGACTTTACCTGCATAGACTTTCCCGAACACCCTCACAGATTTCAGGGCGTTTACATACTTTACAATCCAGAAGAGAACGAGAGGGTTATAGTCAAAACATGGGCAGAAGGTGGGACTCTTCCCTCTCTTGAAAAGCTTTGGTCCTGTGCCAGGTGGGCAGAGAGAGAAGCATACGATATGTTTGGTGTTGTTTTTGAGGGACACGAAAACCTTAGGCGCATGTTCATGTGGGAAGGGTATCCCTACTTTCCTCTCCGAAAGGACTTTCCACTTGAGGGTATTCCAGAGATGGAGCTACCTTCCCTTACGGAAGTGTTAGAGGGTAGGACAGAACCACCAAGCCACGATTATGAAATAATGCACACAAAAGTTGCTACCCTTGAAGACCTTGAGAGAACAGAAAAAGCAAGACTAAAAAAGAAGGCTCAATTAGTGCTAAACTGGGGACCTTTGCATCCGGGCACTCACGGCACCATATGGTTTCTCTTTGACCTTGACGGTGAAAAAGTGGTTCAGTCCGACATCATATTGGGACAGCTACATAGGGGAATGGAAAAGATAGCGGAAAACCTTTACTACTTTCAGTTTCTGCCTTATACAGACAGGATGGACTACATATCAGCCATATGCAACGAGCTTTCGTATGTAACAGCAGTGGAAAAGCTTTTGGGTGTAGAAGTTCCAGAGAAGGCAAGGTACATAAGGACCATGTTTGCAGAACTTCAAAGAATAAACTCTCACCTCCTTTGGCTGGGTACTGGTGCTTTGGACCTTGGAGCTCTCACGGTTTTCCTTTATGCCTTTAGAGAGAGGGAGAAGATAATGGACATTATAGAAGGAAACGCAGGTTTTAGACTTACTACTGCTTTTCTCAGGATAGGTGGCGTACACTACGACCTTGCAGAGGGCACCCTTGATGTGGTAAAGGCATTTATTAAAGACTTTCCCAACAGGCTAAAAGAGTACCATCAATTGCTAACAAGAAACCGCATATGGCTAAGAAGGACAAAGGATGTAGGTGTGATAAGTAAGGAGGATGTATTCAACTACGGGCTTACAGGACCTGTAGCCAGAGGTTCTGGAGTACCTTATGACATAAGAAAGGCGGAACCTTACGCGGCTTACGATGAGGTAGAGTTTGATGTGCCTGTAGGGGAGGTAGGTGATGTTTATGATAGGTACTTGGTACGCATGGAGGAGATGGTCCAAAGCTTGAGGATAATAGAACAGTGTGTAGCCAAGTTAGAAAAACTACCCAAGTCCGCACCTTATATAAACAAAGACCATCCTGCTGTCATGCCTCCAAAAGAGGATGTGTTTATGGCTTTAGAGGACATGGTCAAATCCTTTCGTATAGTAGTACACGGTGAGAGTGCACCCCCGGGAGAGGTCTACTCAAGCGGTGAAAACCCAAGAGGTGAACTTGGCTTTTATATATACTCCAAAGGTGGCTCAAGACCCTACAGGCTCAGGATAAGGTCGGGAGCCCTTTACAACCTCTCCATATTTCCCAAGCTTATAGAAGGTGGAACCATAGCAGATGCTATAGCTCTTCTGGGAAGCATAGACCCAGTAGTAGGAGAAACAGACAGGTAAAGTGGACAAAAGGGACCTCTATAAAAAAAGAGCCAAACATTTTTACTACGCTTTTTTGTCCTTTATCACTCTATTATTCCTTGGTTCCACCGCTACTTATCCCTTTTTTAAGCTTCCTTTACCCCCAAAAATTATCATACAATCAAGCCTTATAGTGGTAGTGAGTGCTATTTTAACCTTTCCCTTGGCTTTTTTGATAAGAAAAAGGTTCTTCCCTGTAAGAGTTGCGCAGGAGCCCTACTGGAGTTATGTCGCTACTAAGGGATACTTTTTGAGTTTTGTAGTGTCAAGCGCGCCTTTCATGATAGCCTTTTTTATATACCTAATAATTGCAAGCATGGTGGTGCTTTTTCTGGGATACTTTTTGAGTTTTTGTGTTTTAATATTATTAAGACCAAAAGAGGAGGACATAGAATGACCAGAGAGGAAGCTATAAAAAAACTTCTTGAAGAAAACAAAGAGTTCAAACACTATTACGAAAAACATGACGAACTAAACAAGCTTGTTGACAAGTTAGAAAAGCACAAACCCATGACCCACGAGCTAGAGTTAGAAATAGAAAAACTAAAAAAGGAAAGGCTTTACTACAAGGACATGGTAGAAAAAATTCTGCAAGATTACATGAGGAAGAATGCTTGACATACAGCTCATAAGAGATAAGCCTGATTTTGTAAAAGAGAGGTTAAGCACAAGGGGTGGAGATCACTACCTGCTTGTTGACCGCATCTTGCTCCTTGACCAAGAGCGGAGGAGCATACTTAGGGAACTTGAAAGCCTCAGGTCAGAAAGGAATCGCGTGAGCAAAGAGATAGGCACTATGAAAAAAAGATCTTTGGACACATCAGATCTTGAAGCACAAGTCAAAAAAATAAGAGAAAGCGTAGAAAAACTTGAGGCAAAGCTCTCCCTTGTAGAAAAACAGATGAAGGAGGTCATGCTACGCCTGCCCAACATACCCCACGAAAGCGTTCCCATAGGAGAAGATGAGAAGGACAACTTAGAAGTAAGAAGATACGGCACACCCAGAGACTTTAACTTTGAGCCCAAGCCCCATTGGGAGATAGGGGAAAAGTTAGACATACTTGATTTTGAAAGGGGTGCCAAGCTTTCAGGAAGTCGTTTTACAGTGCTTAAAAATGTGGGAGCAAAGCTCGAAAGAGCTCTTATAAACTTTATGTTAGACATGCATGCCAAGAAGGGTTATGTAGAGGTGCTTCCTCCACATTTGGTAAAACCAGAAGTGTTAGAAGGTACAGGACAACTACCCAAATTTGAAGAAGAACTCTACAAATGCGAGAGGGATAACTTGTATCTTATCCCTACTGCAGAGGTGCCCCTTACCAATCTGTTTAGAGACGAGATATTAAGAGAAGACCAGCTTCCCATATATCTAATGTCTTACACCCCATGCTACAGAAGAGAGGCAGGCGCTTACGGAAAAGACATAAGAGGTATAATACGCCAGCATCAGTTTAACAAGGTGGAGCTGGTCAAGATAGTAAAGCCAGAGGATTCTTACCAGGAGTTAGAAAAGCTAACACAAGATGCGGAAGATGTGCTAAGAGCTTTGGAACTACCTTATAGAGTGGTGCTTTTGTGCAGCGGAGATCTGGGCTTTTCTTCTGCAAAGACCTACGACATAGAGGTGTGGTTTCCATCGCAAGGCAGGTACAGGGAAGTATCCTCTTGCTCTAACTGTGAGGACTTTCAGGCAAGAAGGATAAACACGCGTTTTAAAGATACCCAAGGTAGGAACAGGTATGTGCATACCCTTAACGGTTCAGGGCTTGCTGTAGGCAGAACCATGGCAGCGATACTTGAGAACTATCAAAGAGAAGATGGCTCAGTGGTGGTACCACATGCCCTTAGAGATTACCTAAAATTGGACATTATAAGATAAAATGTATTAAGGAGGCTTGTTATGTCCAAAGAGTTTGAGATTGGTATAAACCTCATAAAGAAGGTTTTGCCAGAGCTGGAAAAACTTCTTGAAGCACATGACAAACTAACAGTTAGAAGGATATTAAACACTGTATTCAACCCTATAACAGCCAGCGCTTACCAAATAAGAGTAGGGCATGGACCAAAAAGGGAAGAGCTTTTGAGTATACTTGTACCTCTTGTGGGACAAATGAGGGAACTTTCTGACCTTGATGTGCTCAAAGAGTCCATCAGAAGATTGATAAAAACTGTTAAAGAAATAGAAGAGGAAGTCTCAACAGTGCAAGAGCAAAAAAATGCATGAGAGCACTACCATAAGAACGCTGTTTAAGAAAAAGCGGGAGGGACAAAAGATCACTATGATTTCTACATACGATTACATTTCTGCAAAGTTGTGCGACCAAGTGGGTATAGACTGCGTACTGGTAGGTGATTCTCTTGGTATGGTTTTTCAAGGGCTTGAATCCACTCTTCATGTATCCCTTGATGAGATGATATACCACGCGAAGGCAGTAAAGAGGGGTATTAAAAGAGCCTTTCTTATAGTGGACATGCCTTTTATGAGCTATCAGGTAAGCGAAGAAGACGCAATAAGAAACTGCGGACGAGTTATGAAAGAGACGGGAGCTAACGCAGTAAAGTTAGAGGGTGGAGAAAATATAGCTGAGCTTATATATAGGCTTGTAAGTATAGGTATTCCCGTAGTTGGACATTTAGGGTTCACACCCCAAAGCGTTCATGCTCTTGGAGGCTACAGAGTTGTAGGAAAAAAAGAAGATGAAAGTGAAAAGCTAAAAAGAGACTTTAAAGCTCTCCAAGAGGCAGGAGCCTTCATGATAGTTTTAGAAAGTGTGCCATCTTCCCTTGCGCTTGAGCTAACTAAAGACTCCAAAAGCATCACCATAGGCATAGGTGCTGGTCCGCACTGTGACGGTCAGGTGCTGGTTTTCCACGACCTTGTAGGTTTGGTGGAAGATGTAAAACCCAAGTTCGTAAAAAGATACGCTCAAGGCGCTGAGATGTTCAGACAGGCATTGCAAAAGTATAAAGAAGAGGTAGAGAAGGGTATATTTCCTTCTGAGGTAGAGAGTTATGGATGAAGCTAAACTATTGGAGTTTTTAGTAAGACTTGGCTACATTACCAGAGAGCAGGCCAAACAGGCTTATGTGGAAAAACAGAAGGACGAGGACATAATAAGCACCTTACTCAGGTTAGGCATACTTGACGACACAAAGTTGGTAGAGTTTTATTCTAAGCACTTATCCAACAAGCTGTGGAAAGGTAATGTGGAAGATGTAAACATACCACAAGAGGTGTTGAAAGAACTTCCAGAAAACCTGCTTAGAAAGTACTTAATAGCTCCAGTAAAGTACGAAAACGGAAACTTAACTGTCATTACGGTTAACCCTTTCAATCAGTCAGCCATAAACGAGCTAAGGTTCAAAAGTAAGGTAAATTCTATCAATGTTTACGCCGCTAGCAGGAAAGCGGTAGAGAACCTTATAAACAAGCTTTATCCTACGGTGACCAAGCTTATTGAGGAGCTTGAACCCCAAGAAGAGATTGAACTAGAAAATCTCCCCATAGACCTATCTCCAGAAGCTTTAGCTACGGAAGCTGGAGAAGCACCCATAGTGAAGCTTGCCAATTATCTAATCTACGAGGCTGTTAGACTTTCTGCTTCTGACATACACATAGAACCTTATGAAAAAAAAGTAGTTGTACGCTACAGAATTGATGGAATACTGCGCGTGTTTCATGAGTTCCCCGCAAAGCTCAAAGACACGCTGACAGCAAGATACAAGATCATGTCCAACATGGACATAGCAGAAAGAAGGAAACCCCAGGATGGAAGGATAAGAATAAGGATAGGTGGGAAAAGGATAGACCTCAGGGTTTCTACCGTACCTACAGTTTATGGGGAGAAAACAGTCATGAGAATTCAGGAGGCAGAGAAGTACCTTAGTGTAAAGCTTGAGGATTTAGGCTTTGAGCCTGACGACCTTGAAAAATTCAGAAAAGCCATATGGACACCGTGGGGAATGATATTAGTAACAGGACCTACTGGTTCAGGTAAGACAACCACACTGTATGCATCACTCATGGAAAGAAACACACCCGATGTGAACATCCTGACCGCAGAAGATCCAGTGGAAGTTTCCATCCCCGGACTTAATCAAGTTCAGGTTAACGAAAATATAGGACTTACTTTTGCAAGCGTCTTGAGAGCTTTTCTCAGACAAGACCCAGACATAATCCTAATAGGTGAGATAAGAGACACAGAAACTGCGGAAATAGGCATAAGGGCCGCACTAACAGGTCACTTGGTGTTTTCCACTCTACACACCAACGACGCACCATCTTCTATTACTAGGCTTGTGGATATGGGCATAGAACCTTTTCTTGTAGGCTCATCAGTCATACTCATAGTGGCGCAGAGACTCATTAGAAAGCTTTGTCCTGCGTGTAAAGTAGAGGACAACACACCAAAAGAAGCCCTTGTAAGGATGGGAATACTAAAAAATCCTGACGAGGACATAACCATATACACACACAAAGAAGGAGGGTGTGAAGTTTGCAACGGTACAGGTTACAAGGGAAGAACCGCTGTCCATGAGATACTTGAAATAGATGAGGAGATAAGAAAGCTCATTATAAAGGGTGGCACTTCCGAAGACATAAAAGATTTAGCTAAAAGCAAGGGTATGAGAAGCCTTTATGAAGCTGGTATCTTAAAAGTAAGAAAGGGCATCACATCTTTACAGGAAGTGGCAAGAGTCCTTGCCAAATAAACGTTTCTTTGTGTGACTTAATCACTGAAAGGATCATCCAAAGGAAGTAGCATTAAAAACAAGAAAACCTTTATGAAGGAGGTAGTATCATGAGAAGGTATGTATTAGGTACATTTGCTCTATTAGCTTCTACGGGTTTTATACTTTCTTCCTGCGGGGGGAGCAGTAGTGCTCAAACACCTTTTGAGAGGCTTGGTGGTGAGCAGGGTATTAGGAAAGTAGTAAGTGATGCAGTACCCTGCCTCGCAACAGACCCAAACATAGGTGTATTCTTCAGAGGGCTGTCTGCTGACAGTCTTGAACGTATACAGTTATGCCTAACAAAACAGTTGTGTGCTGCCGCTGGTGGTCCTTGTACATATCCAACTACTATAACTTACACAAGTCCTGTTGACGGAGTACAAAGAACCTATACATGTAGACCTATGAGAGCGTCACATCAAGGTATGGTGGGACCAGATGGTAAAGGTATAGCCAACGATGATTTAGACAGTTTTAAGGCGTGTGTTCAAAAATCTATGCAACAAAACGGTGTTCCCTCTGACTTACAACAAGCAGTTCTTAACATATTGGAGAGCCAGAGGAATGATGTAGTTGATGATAGGAATAAGTAAAAGGAGGTAGTATCATGAGAAAAACTGCTCTTAGCCTCATGTTAGTTTTTGGACTTTCTAGCCTTACTTTTGCGGAGATGATGCACAAAGAAAAGACTCTTTATCAGAGGCTTGGTGGATACGATGCCATCTCTGCAGTTGTAAAGGACCTTGCGGTGCGTCTAGTAACAGACAAACAGTTGGGAATCTACTTTAAAGGTCTCAGCAACGACAGTAAGAACAGACTTATAGCTCACCTTACTGACTTTGTCTGCTCTGCCACGGGAGGACCCTGTATATACACAGGAAGGGACATGAAGACCGCTCACGAAGGGCTTGGCATCTCAGACTCAGACTGGAACAGGTTTGTGGAACTTACCAAAGAAACTCTTAACAAGTTTAGGGTGCCTCCAAAGGAACAGCAAGAATTCTTACAGGCGGTAGCACCTTTAAAGAGTGTAATAGTGGAGAAAAAGTAAGCCTTCTGGGGGGATCTCCCCCTTTATAATATTTCTGCGTGGTTGGTATAGACATAGTCAGGAACGAGAGGATAAAGAAAGCGGTTGAACGCTTTGGTGATAAATTTCTGAACCGTATATACACAAAAAAAGAACTTGAGTATTGCACCCAGCAGAAGTCTTTCTGCGAGTGCCTTTCCGCAAGATGGGCTTGTAAGGAAGCTGTTTTAAAAGCTTTTTACCAGAAATTGGGTATAGTGTTAAAATTTTCCCAGATAGAAGTGCTCGGAGACAGAGGAAAACCCGCAAAGGTTAACATCCTCAGGGAGGACATAAAGCACCTACTTGAAGGTATAAACCTGTATGTATCTATATCTCACGAAAGGGATTATTCTGTAGCGGTAGCTTTTATAATGTGATAAAATAATAACCTTTTCTATGTTTATGGATTATTCAGCTTTTGAAAAGCTTCCTGTAGTTCTTTTGGTAATAGATGAAAATTACAAAGTAGTGTACGCAAATAAAAAGGCTAAGGAACTCTACGGTATGGAGTTTTATCCGTATACAGTAAAGATTATGAAAGAACAGGGTTTGGAAAGCTACCAGACAGTATATGCGCTTACTACAAAAGAAGGTAGAGAAAATTACATTTATGTGATTGCAAGCTACAACAGGGAAAAAAATACTTATATAGAGATACACATAGAACTTTCCCAAATGCTTAAGGCTTTTGAGTATGTTAAACTGAGCCCAGAACTTTTACTTACAAGGGGTCCTATGGTGTTTTTCTTTTTAGAGCATCTTACCGGATGGCCCGTTAAACTTGTCTCTCCAAATGTGAAAAATTTAACCGGCTACACTGCTGAAGAGCTTGTAGAAAGAAAGTTAAAGTACGCAGACCTGATACACAAAGAAGACCTCGATAGTGTAGCCAAAGAGGTGAAAAAATGCATAGAAAGTTCCCTATGGGAGCAAACTCATAAAGACTACAGGATCATAACTAAGGACGGTAAAGTAAAGTGGGTACTTGATCATACGGTCTGTCTAAGAGATGATGAAGGGAAAGTAATAGGCTATTACAAGTATGTGGTGGATATCACGGAAAAGCACGAAGAAGAAGAGTTATTCCATTCGCTTGCCTTTGCTTCTCCCGTAGGCATCTTCCTAAGACAAGGAAAAAGGCTAATATACGCAAATAAGGCACTTTCTGAGATAACGGGTTATTCCATCGAGGAGCTTTTAGCTCTTGAAAATGTCCTCTCTCTTATCCATCCAAAGGACAGGGGAAAGGTTAAGAAGGTTATGCTCAAGAGGGATATGGGTATAAAAGGAGTTGAAAGGTACCAAGTAAGGATGAAAAGGAAGGATGGAAAGGTTGTGTGGGTACAGATAAGCTCAGAAGCTGTACACTATAAGTCTGTCCCCGCGGGAGTGGGTGTGGTCATGGATATAACGGATAGAAAGCTTACAGAAAATAAACTTAAAAGGTTAGCCCTTTACGACAGGCTTACGGGTATTTACAACAGATACGCTCTTGAGGAATTTCTTAAAAAAGAAGTTGCTAAGGCGTATAGATACAAAACACCTTTGAGCCTTTTGTTCATTGATGTAGATAACTTCAAGCAGATAAACGATGCATACGGGCACCAAGCTGGAGATAGGGTTCTTAAACAGTTAGCAAGGCTTTTCAAAAATAACATAAGAAAAGCGGACATACTGGGAAGATGGGGAGGGGAAGAGTTTTTACTCATTATGCGTTCAGAGACCTCACCAGCGACAGTTGCAGAAAAGCTCAGGAAGATTGTGGAAGAGAGCCTTTTTGACGGAAAAATTAAGGTAACTGTATCTGTAGGGATCACCACATACCGTGAAGGTGATAGCATGGATACTATACTAAGAAGGGTTGATACTGCTCTTTACAAAGCCAAAAGTGAAGGAAAGAATAGGGTTTTTTACCTTTAGAGCTTGGTTTATAATTCTTTTCATATGGCACAGGGACACATAACAGAAGAGGAGGTTCTTAATCTGCTCAAAAGCTCTAAAAAAGCCATGCACTTTGAACACATAGCCAAGCAATTAGGGCTTGACAAAGAAGGTAGAAAAGAACTCAAAAAAGTGCTCAAGTCCCTAAAAAGAGAGGGAAGGCTGTTTGTAGATAAAGGAAGGTATAAGCTTGCTGAGGAAGAAGCGGTTATAGGGACTGTAATACCCTACCCTGCAGGATTTGGTTTCCTCCAGGTAGGAGAAGGTAGAAAGGACATATATATACCACCCTTTGAGATGACAAAAGTCTTTGGTGGTGACTTGGTAAAAGCTAAAGTGGTGGAGTTTAAAGGGAAAAAGGAAGTACGCATACTCAAGATTATAAAGAGAGGCAAAAGAGAGTTAGTCTGCAAAATAGTGAAAGGTAAAATTTGCTACGGTATACCCCTTTATGACGCACCCCACCAAAAGATACTGCTGAGCCAAGAAAGTTGTAAGGACATAAAGAAGGACACCTTAGTGGTGGTAGAGATAAAGGAGTACCCAAAGGACAAGTCTCCCGCTAAAGGTGTCATCAAGGAAGTGCTGGGACATCCTCAGGAAAGACTGCTCATCATAGACCTGATCATCAGAAAGTATGACCTCCCCCTGAACTATCCAGAAGAGGTCCTAAAAGAAGCTCAAAAGATGCACATCAGTATAAAGAGGGAGTTGAAAAAGAGAAAAGACCTGAGGGATCAGGTTTGCTTTACCATAGACCCAGAAAGAGCTAAGGACTTTGACGACGCAGTAGCCATAGAAATGACACCAGAAGGACACTACAGATTGTGGGTTCACATAGCGGATGTGTCTTATTTTGTCAAAGAAGGTTCTCACATAGATAAGGAGGCTTTCAGAAGGGGTTTTACCTTTTACCTCCCTGACAGAGCCCTGCATATGCTTCCAGAAAAGCTATCCGCTGACCTTTGTAGTTTAAAACCCCACGAAGACAGGCTTGCTTTCACCTGTGAGATGGTGTTTGATAAAAAAGGGAACTTAGTAAGGTATGACATATACGAGAGCGTTATAAGAAGCAAAGCGCGCCTTACCTACGAAGAAGCCCTAAAGCTCATAGTAGGTGATCCCATGTTAGAGAATAAGTATCCCTATCTTGTAGAACCCCTCAGGCTTATGGAAGACTTGTATCGCATACTTTCCAGAAAGCGTTGGGAGAAAGGAAGCATTGACTTTGACCTTCCAGAATCGGAGGTGGTCGTGAATGAGTTTGGAGAACCCGTAGCGGTGATCCCATACGAGAGGCACACAGCCCACAAAATCATAGAGCATTTTATGGTCTCAGCCAACGAGACTGTAGCCATGCACTTGCAGAATATGGGGTATCCGTGTCTTTACCGAGTGCACGAAAAACCAGACCCGGATAAAGTGAACAACCTTATAGAGATACTCGGCGGTCTTGGATATAAAGTAAAGAAAGTTTCCCTTGAGCCCAAGTTTTTTCAAAAAATAATAGAGGACTTTGAAGGAAGGCCAGAAGAAAACTTGGTAAGGTTTCTAACTCTCAGGAGTATGAAGAGAGCTTATTACTCGCCCCACAATACGGGACACTTTGGCCTTGCCTCTGAACACTACGCTCACTTTACATCACCTATAAGGAGATACACAGACATAATAGTCCATAGGCTTTTGAAAAAAGCCATAAAGGGTGAGGATGTGCCTTACGAAGAAACGGTAGCGTACCTTGAGATGGCTGGACAGCATTTATCCAGACAGGAAAGACTTGCGGACGATGTAGAGAGAGAAGCCATAGACCTGCTCAAAGCTAGGCTCATGAAGGCACATTTAGGTGAGGTCCATACGGGTATAATAACGGGGGTTGTACCTTTTGGCTTTTTCGTGGAACTGCAAGAGTACTTGGTGGAAGGGCTTGTAAGCATAAACACCCTGACGGAAGATGAGTACATTTACGACGAACCAGCTCACAGGCTTGTGGGTCTAAGGACTGGAAAAACCTACAGATTGGGTGATATAGTAAAGGTCATGGTAGTCAAAGTTGAAGAAGACAGAGGTAAGATAGAGCTTGAGCTCGTGGAGGAAGAGGAATGAATATAACCGTTATAGGTGGTGGGTATGTAGGATTGACAACAGGCATATGTCTTTCCCATTTGGGACACAAAGTGAAGGTGGTAGAGAAGATACCACAAAAGGTGCAGATGCTAAAAGATGGACACCTTCCCATTTACGAACCGGGGCTTGAGGAACTTCTTCAAGAAAGTCTTCAACAGGGTAGGATAAGTTTTACCACAGACATGCTTGAAGGACTTGATTTTTCCCAAGTGATTTTTGTATGCGTCGGCACACCAGAACAAGAAGATGGTTCTGCAGACCTATCACAGGTAGAAGAGGTGGCAAGGTTCACCGCACAGCACATGAAAACCTACAAATTGTTGGTAGAAAAATCCACAGTACCAGTAAATACTCATAAGCTCATTAAGAAAACCATGCAGAGATACATGAAAGATCCCATAGAGTTTGATGTGGTCTCCAATCCTGAATTCCTAAGAGAAGGGAGTGCTGTAAAGGACTTTTTACAGCCGGACAGAATAGTTATAGGTATTGAGAGCGATAGAGCAAAGAGTATTATGCAAGAAATTTACAAACCCATAAAAGCACACATTATATTTACAGACCCGGCTACAGCAGAGCTCATAAAACACGCATCTAACTCCTTTTTAGCGATGAAGATATCCTTCATAAACATGATAGCAGACCTGTGTGAAAAAACGGGAGCGGATGCAAAATTAGTAGCGGATGGTATAGGATACGACAGAAGAATAGGGAGGGCTTTTTTAGATGCTGGTATAGGTTGGGGTGGTAGTTGTTTCCCCAAGGATGTAAGAGCCTTCATAAAGATGGCAGAAGATCACGGAGTTGACTTCTCTTTGCTCAAAGAAGTGGAAAGGATAAACGCAGAGAGGATACATAGGTTTATGGAAAAGGTGAAAACTGCCCTTTGGAGCTTAAAGGACAAAAGGATCGCTATTTGGGGACTCTCTTTCAAGCCTAACACAGATGACATAAGGCACGCACCATCTATAAAGGTGGTATCCCTACTTTTAAAGCACGGGGTAAAACTGAGCTTATACGACCCCAAAGCTATGAATAACTTCAAAAGGCTATTTCCAGAAGGTAAAGACCTCTCTTATGCACAGGATATGTATCAGGCACTTGTGGACTGCGAGGCACTTCTCATACTTACCGAGTGGGAAGAGTTTAAAAAGGCTGACTTTCAAAGGGTAAAAAGACTTCTCAGGCTTCCCATAATAATAGACGGTAGGAATATATACGAACCATCCAAGATGAGGGAGGAAGGTTTTGAGTATTACTGCATGGGTAGACCATGAGCAGGGAGAAGGTGTTCTTTTATTTTCTTTTGGTAATGACTCTACTGTTTGCCTTTTTAGTGCTTTTAGTTATTATGCCTTTTCTACATCCCATACTGTGGGCTATAATATTCTCACTTGTTACCTATCCTGTGCATTTAAGACTGTCAAACTTTTTGCGAAACGCTACCGTCTCCTCTTTACTCATAACTTCTGCAGTAGCGCTTTTCATAGTCATACCTGTATTTCTTATAGGTCTTGTTGCAGTCAGGCAGAGCATAGAGATCACAAAGACGCTGGCCTACTATGTTCAGAACCATACCATGACAGATTTACTACACTATATTTACAAGGTGCCCTTTACAGACAGAGTGCTCACAGAAGATATGCTACAAAAGCTCTACACTTACGCGCAATCTGACGAGTTTAGAAGTAGCATTACTTCATACCTTGGTAAGATCACTCAAAAGGCTGGAGAGATTTTTACTTCCATGCTCTTAGCTACCGGGTCTGTCATATTCAAGTCTTTCGTATTTTTGATAAGTCTATTTTTCATACTCAGGGACGGCAAGAAATTCATTCAGTTTTTTGAAAGATTCCTTCCCATGTATAAGGAAGACCTTTACGAGATTTTGCTAACCATTTACAAAACCATACTTGCGGTAGTTTATGGAAGCATAGGAGTAGCCATCCTTCAGGCAATTCTTGGATTTATCGCCTACACCATAGTAGGGATCAATTATTCCCTTGTTTGGGCTTTACTTACATTTATAGCTTCCTTTGTTCCACCCTTGGGAACAGGTTTTGTATGGTTTCCTATAGCGGTATACACCTTCTTAAGCAAAGGGTTCTTTTATGGTATCTTCATGCTCCTTTGGGGATTTGTGGTTATATCCACCGTGGACAACATAATCAGACCCATGATCATGAAAAAGGGCATAAATATGCCTTATATAGTGCTTTTTTTCTCAACGGTAGGAGGCATTTTGACTTTTGGTTTTATTGGGTTGTTTTTGGGACCTCTGGTGTTTACCGTCCTATTTTCCTTGGCGGTTATATACGAGAGGAGGCTTCTCAAAGAAGATTGACCGCTTTCATTCCAATGTCTTTCCTGTACTGCACACCTTCAAACTTTATATTTTCTATAGCTCTATATACCTTTTCTCTAGCCTTTGCTATAGTATCTGCCCACGCACACACATTTAGAACTCTTCCGCCCTTTGCTATTAACTTCCCATCTTTTATGTCCGTTCCCGCGTGAAACACTATCACATCACGGTCTGTTATGTTTTCAAGCCCGTATATGATACTTCCTCCTTGTGGTTTTTCTGGGTATCCTTTATTTGCAAGCACCACACACAGAGCGCATCTTTCTTCTACCTCTAAAGACACTTCCTTTCCTTCGTAAAAGTCCAAGAGATACTTCATGAAATCTCCTTTAATTCTCATAAGTATGGGTTGTGCTTCTGGGTCTCCAAGCCTTACATTAAACTCAAGCACTTTAGGTCCGTCCTTTGTAAGCATAAGACCTGCGTACAAAAAGCCTCTGTAGTGTATGCCTTCCTCTTTAAGTCCTTTTATCAACCTATCTATTACCAGTTCCTTTATGTTTCTCTCTGTCTTTTGGTCTACAAAGGGCGTGGGAGAGTAGGCTCCCATACCACCCGTGTTGGGTCCTTTATCACCGTCAAGAAGTCGCTTGTGGTCTTGAGAAGTAGGAAGGGGTACATACCTATCTCCGTCCAAAAGTATTATGTAAGATGCTTCTTCTCCTTCAAGAAACTGCTCTATGATCAGCCTTTTCCCTGCGGGACCTAACTCACCCCTTACCATCAGCCTTTCTACAGTAGATATGGCGGTATTCTCATCGTAGCAAACTACAGCACCCTTACCACCTGCAAGTCCGTCAGCTTTTATTACCAAAGGTGCTCCAAAGTCTCTGATAAACCTTTTGGCTTTTGCAGGGTCCTCAAAAACTTCATACACAGCAGTGGGTATGTTATACTTTAACATGAAACCCTTAGCAAACACTTTACTACCTTCCAATTGGGATGCCCTTTTGTTAGGTCCGAATATCCTAAGTCCCCTGCTTTCAAACTCATCAACTATACCCTCTACAAGGGGAGCTTCTGGTCCTACAACGGTAAAGTCTATGCCTTCTTTTAGAGCAAAATCTGCAAGGTCTTTTATGTTGTAAGGTTCTATATCAACCCTTTTAGCTATTTGCCATATACCAGCATTTCCTTTAGCTACATAAATTTCTTTAACTAAAGGGCTCTGTTTTAACTTCCAGGCTAAAGCGTGTTCCCTTCCTCCGTTTCCTACTACAAGAACCTTCACTGTTAAGATTATACCAGAAAATAGGACCTGAGCTGTTCTATTAGCCTTTTGACCTCCAGCTTTACGGGTTCATCGTTGAGTTGATCCAAAAGCCTGTTATACATGTAAGACCTATCTCCATCATCATCAAACTCTTCAAAATCTACTTTTGAAAGCACTTCCTTGGCGGAAGGTTTTATTTCTGTAGGTATCTCTCTGCCGGTTATCCTGCACCAAAGAACTGTCCAAGCCCTTGCCAGAGCTATGGGATGGTATCCACCACCTCCTATGTATATACCTTCTCCAAACGCTTCTCTTACCATATCAAAAGCTCGCAAAAATCCTGCGTTGGAAAGTTCCAACTTAGAAAGATAATCCTCTCTTAGCGTATCTGTTCCCAGCTGTAGCACATACACCTCTGGCTCAAAGATTTCTGTGACTATCTTCAAACTTTCTTCCAAAGCGTAAAGATAATCCCTGTCCTTTGTACCCTTGGGAAGGGGTACATTCATGTTGAAGCCTTTCCCTCTACCCTTGCCTACTTCTTCCAGAAAACCGCTTTTGAAAGGAAAGGCATACTCAGGAGACTGGTGTAAAGAGAGGACAAAAACCTTGTCATCCTCGTAGTAGTATTCCTGAATGGCATCGCAATGATGTGCATCCAAGTCTATGTAAAGTATCCTTTTTATACCCTGCGTTTTTAGAAACTCTATGGTAATGGCAGGGTCGTTGATAAAACAAAAGCCATTTGCTCTGTCTGGATAGGCGTGGTGCATGCCACCTGCAGGATTAAAGGCTATACCACCCCTTAAGAACACTTCAGCAGCTTGTAAGGAAGAGCCTGTAGCCAAAAGAGACCCCCTCCACATGGCAGGCGAAACAGGATTTTCGTAGGTACCTATGTTGTATTTTTCCCTATGGTATCTTTTGACACACATGCAAGCATCTGCTTCCTTCAAGGCTTGTATGTAATCCTCCTTATGAAAAAGCAAAAGTTCCTCCTGATGCGCTTCTCTACTTTCCATGATCTCCTCATCCTTTATAAGGTCCATGGATCTGAGAAACTCCATAAGTAGAGAAACGCGAGGTATCCTAAGAGGGTGGTTTTTTGTGTATCTAAGGTTTTTGTATTTTAAACTACCTATGAGCTTTCTCATTGTTTAGCGTAGTAGCTTTTTACGAGCTTGTGGATCTCCTTGTAGTTTATGTCTCCAGCAAGCACATAAGTTTTATCCCTATACTGAAATCTTGAGGAAAGCGTTATACAAAAGTCATCTGTTGCTTGGGATATGTATATATCCGATATGTACATGCCGTCCTTTATGGCCTGCTTGAAGTAAGCCTTTTCTGACCTATCTGCTCCCTTTTTACCTGCCTTTATGTGATACTTGGTTTTTGGATTTATCACATTGTTGGATATTTGTATACCCTTTTCGTTCATTATGTAAAAGAGTTCAAAGTAAGGATAATCCTTGAAAAAGTCATAAAGCACATATTCCCAAAGTTCTCTGTCCTCTCTAAGTATTCTATCAAGAATAGTTTTGAAATCTTGAGTTATCTGTTCCTTTATCTTAGCTATGAGTTCTTTTGATGCATACTCACACATAACAACAGAAGGTTGTAGTCCGTGCAGTATAAAGAAGGATGCTTCCACACCCTTTAATCTCTCCCTCGTGTCGGAAACCAACTTAAAAAACTCTTCATAACCCTTTATAGGTTCAAGGGGTAGCATATAACCTTGTACATAAACAGGTTTTGCATCTGCATAAAGAAGAGAAAACTCTTTGTGAAAGCCTTCTATGATCTCTTTTACCTTATCCTTAGAGAGTTTCTCCTTGGAAAGTGCATACACTTCCCCCTCGTCTCTCAAAAGGGTTATGTCACCCTGTATAGTATCTTTTATGTCCTCATAAAGTATCTTGTAAAGCCCTTCCTCTTTTACCGCTCCGAACTGTTCTCTAAAGGCTCTGTTTCCCTTTAGGAAGAAAACATAAAGATAGTACGGTTGTCCAAAAAGTTTCCTAAGCTTCTGAAAAATGGAAGTTTCTGTATCTTTATACATACACACATAGTGCAGAAGTACATGATAAAAAAGCACGCCCACATATAAACCGTTCCTGTTTACGACCACTACTGGGTCCTTTTGCAAATTGAAAAAGTCAAAAAGACCTTGAATGTTATCCACGGTAGTTTTTATGTTTCTTAATCTCACTAAAGGTTTTAAAAGGTCGCCCACAAAAAGGTTATCCCTATATATGGCAGAGCTTACATCTTTTTTTTTGACAAAACCTATGGGTTTCCCATGGTTTACCACAACGAAAAGTTCGTGCGGTTCTCGTTCTTTAAAGAGTTTTAGCACCTCCTCAAGGGTCGTTTCATACTCTACAGTTGGGACAAAAGTACAAAGCTGTGAAAGCTCTATCTCCTTCATAGTATTTTTAATTTACTTATTCTCTCTACAGCTTGAAGAAGTCTTTCGGTGGGCAAGGTAAGTGATATGCGAAAATATCCTTCTCCGTAATCTCCAAAGCCGTTTCCAGGTGTGCAAACTATACCACACTGGTCAAGAAGGAGAGAGACGAACTCTGCAGAAGTGAGCCCTTTAGGAACTTTCACCCAAAGATAGAAGGTAGCAGAGGAGTTATAAACTTCAAGCCCTACACTTTCAAGAGCCTTTACCATAACCTCCCTTCTTTGCTTGTAAATATCCCTTATCTTTTGGACCTCGCTCTCTGGCAGGTTCAGTGCTGTTATAGCCGCTTCCTGAATAGCTTGAAACTGTCCAGAATCCACATTGGTTTTTACTTTACCAAGCCCAGAGATGAGCTCTTCGTTTCCCACAGCCATACCTATACGCCAGCCAGTCATGTTATATGTTTTTGACAAAGAGTGAAACTCTATAGCTATATCCTTAGCCCCTTCTATTTGGAGTATAGAAATAGGTTTTTCTTCTCCAAAGTATATCTCCGAATAAGCAAGGTCAGATGCTACTATTATGTTGTGCTCTTTTGCCCACTGTATTAGTTCTCTGTAAAAGCTCTCTGTTGCCACTGCAGAGGTAGGGTTGTTGGGGTAATTTACCCAGATGAGTTTTGCCTTTCTTAGGACCTCCCCCGGGACGCTCTTAAAGTCTGGTAAAAAGTGATGCTCTTCTTTTAGAGGCAGGGTATAAGGTACGCCTCCTGCAAAGATGGTGCCTATCTTATAAACGGGGTAAGCTGGGTCAGGGCACAGCACCACATCACCGGGGTTTATAAAAGCTAAAGGAAAGTGAGCTATGCCTTCTTTTGAACCTATAAGTGCTAATATCTCTTTATGCGGATCAAGAGAGACGCCAAATCTTCTTTTATAAAAATCTGCAACCGCAGACCTGAAAGATAGCATGCCTTCGTAAGATGGATATCTGTGATGCTCAGGTTTTTCTACAGCTTTTTGCATGGCTTTTACTATAGGTTCAGGTGTTGGTATATCGGGATCACCCACTCCAAGGTCTATTATGTCTATACCCTGAGAAAGCTTTTCTCTCTTCTTTTTGTCTATCTGTGCAAAAAGGTAAGGTGGTAAATTCTTTATCCTTTCTGAGTATTCCACCATGCTATTTCCTCCTTTATTCTCCTTCAAAGGATTGGAGTTCTTCCATCAAGGACTTTATCTGGTGCAACACGGCACCTTTTAACTGCTCTACGCTTGATTTCCAGTAAGCTTCGTTAAAGATGAGTTTCTTCTCGGGACCTTCGTCCTCAAAGCCTCCCACATAGCGCACCACAACGGTAGGATAGCTAATCTCTCCTTCGCAATCCTGCTGTTCAATCTGAGGAAAGCAGATGATAAGCTCTATCTCTGGAGGAATAGCCATTCTTTTAAGCTCCTGAGCTAATTTCTTAAAAGTTTCTTTTGGATATTCCACGCTTAACTCCTGAGCATCTCTTGTAGATGCTTCTTTATGGATGCATCAAGAACAAAGCCGTAAGTTTTTACCACAAAACCACCGATAAGGTTTTTGTCTTCCATAACTTCAAACTCTAAATCTCTGTTTAGCAGTTTTCCCACAGCATCCCTTATTCTCTTAAGTTGGTATTCGTCGGTTTTTTGGGCTAAAATTAGGAAGGCCTTTGAAAATCTAAGAGTTTTTTCCACTTCGTGATCAAAAAAGTGCTTTATTTGGGATATAAGCGGAAATGCTGATAGTTGTACTATATAAGAAAAGGCCTGCTGCACCTGATTGGGAATACCAAACCTTTCTAGCAGGGCATTCAAATAAGAAATTTTAGCAGACATGGGTATGAGGGGGTTTAACATAAAATCCTTGAAAGTTATTTCTTTTCTGTATAGCTCAGAAAGAAAGCCAAGAAAGTCTGACATAAGCATCATACTATGCCTATCTTTGGGCAAAGAGCTTATGAGCATCCTGGATATCTTCCTTGAAAGTTCTGTGCTGCTTATCATGTTTCCTCCATAGACTTGAGAGCCTTATCTATGTAATTTCTTTGGACCTTAGGGTCCTCAAAGGCTTTTTTAAGCATGTCTTCTGCCATTTGCCTTGCCTTTTCTATACCAAAGTGTATAAGCTCTTCTTTTGCTTTTTTGGTTTCTATCTCTATAGCGGACTTTGCCTTTTCCCTTACCCTGTTTGCTATCTGCTGAGCCTTTTTTGTTTCTTCTTCCTTTATGTATTCTGCAGTTTGCTGGGCGAGTTTTATCTGCTCTTTGTAGCGCCTTTGAGCATCTTCATAGCTTTCCCTTGCTTTGGCAAGTTCTTCTTTTGAAAGTCTTAGCTCTTCTTCCGAGGTGCTTAGCTTTTCTGTAAGGCTCTTAAAGAAGTTGTTAAAGGCTTCTGATACAGGCTTGCGCCCAAACCAGTAGACTATACCAAGAAAGAGAAGCACATTTATGCCCTTCCATAAAAGCTCTATAGCGTGGTGTCCGCCTTCTGTCATGCTGCTTCCTCCAACAGCTTGTCCCTTATAAGCTTAGCTATTTCCCCTATCTTTCCTTCAAGCTTTGCCTTTTCTTCTTCCAAAGCCTTTCTTATCTCTTCTACTGCCTTGGAGATCTCCTGTTGGGTTTCTGTTTCTACCCTTTGCAAGATCTCCGCCTTTAATTTTTCCGCTTCTTTCCTTGCTTGCTCTATTATAGCGTTTGATTCCCTTCTCCCCTCTTCCAGTATCTTAGAGGCTTCTGATAGCAGTTGGGTAGCCTGATCCCTAAGTCTCTTAGCTTCCTGTAAGTTCTTCTCTGTAATGTCTTCTCTTTCCTCTATAACCTGCGCGTATGGTTTTACAAAAAAGTAATTCACCAAAAATACAAACACTAAGAACAGCCCTGCCTGCACAAAAAGAGTGAAGTTGGGATAAAGAGCCTGCTGTATGTCCATACCACTATTATAACACAATAAGGAAAAGTTATAATATATTCGTGAGGCTTCTCATACTTGCGTCAAGTTCCAAAAGAAGAGTGGATATACTGCGTATGTTAGGTTTTAAATTTCTGGTTATCCCTTCTGGGATTGACGAGAGCCTGCACGGAAGTTCTCCCATCTTGATGGCAAGGCGTTTAGCTTTCAAAAAGAGCTTTGCGGTATGGAAAGACTACAAGTACGCTACTGTGATTGGAGCAGACACATTGGTAGTAGCAGATGGTAAGGTGTTGGGAAAACCCAAAGATACACAACAAGCACTACAAATGCTTCGTATTCTTTCTGGCAGATGGCACAGTGTGATTACCGCAGTGTGCATAATATCCACAGGCAAAAGGATAGTCTTTCACGATATAGCACGCGTTAAGTTTAGGCATATAGAAGACAGAGAGATAGAGAAGTATTTACTAACTTACGAGCCTTGGGATAAAGCAGGAGCTTACGCTGTGCAAGGCTTTGGTGCCACTTTTGTTGAAAAGATAGTAGGAGACTTTTACACTGTGATGGGTTTGCCAGCAGGAAAGACCTACAAAGTCCTAAGGGATGTCTTAGATTAATGATATGATGTTTGAGGACTTACAGAGAGCTATAGAGTCTGTAATGCCGTATGTCAAGCAGAGAATAGGGGAATTTAAAAGGCTGAGATATGAGGGAATAACTCATTACGACTTTAGACCTTTTCTAAAAGTAGAGCTTGATGCAGACATATTTTCTGAGCTCTGCTTTTGTCTCCTTACTGCAAACTCTTCCGCAAGCATGGGCATACTTCTTCAGAAGGAGATAGGCATAGACGGTTTTAAAAGTATGGCTCTTGAAGAGTTGACGCAAATTATATCCAAGCACGGGCACAGGTTTGCAAGACAGAGGGCAGAAAGGATAGTAAAAGCAAGGGAGGTTTTTGAAGATGTTCTTTATCTTGTGCGCAATGCAAGAAGTGGAAAGGAGATAAGGGATCTTCTGAGCGACCCTTGTTCCAAGTATAAAGTTCACGGCTTTGGGCTCAAAGAAGCTTCTCACTTTCTCAGAAATATAGGTTTTGACGATGTTGCCATCGTTGACAGACACATCTTAAGGTACTTAAAAGAGAAAAAAATAATACCCGACCAAAAGACCCTTACCAGAAGGATATACCTAACCGCCGAAGAAAAGTTAGCGGAAATATGTTCAGAGCTTAAACTCACTCAATCGGAGCTTGACCTTTACATTTTCTATATAAAAACCAAAAAGGTGCTCAAATGAGAGGGGATATGGGCACATTCTTAAAAGAACTCAGAGAAGCATCACAAAGTATGGCTGTCCTCGTTGAAGGTAAAAGGGATAAACAAGCCCTTGAGAGGTTTGGCATAAAAAACATTTTTACCTTAGGTGGTAAAAGGTTGACAGACCTACCGGAGCTATTGGAAGGCTTTTCTGGAGTGATCCTGCTTTTTGACCTTGACAAGCATGGTGAAAGAATAAACAGAAAGGTAAAGGACATACTTTCCTCTCAGGGTTATATTTTAATAGAGAGCTTCAGAGACAGGATGAGAGAGCTTGACATTCTTTTTGTGGAGGAGCTTTATGAAAAAGTCAGAGGTGCTCACAGCGGTTCTGGTGCATGACAGACTTATAAGACTTAACCTTCGGCTTCTTGAAGGACTTTTATCAGAAATAAAGGGGGATGTAGAGGAGAGCAAGATACTTGCGGATGCTTGTCTTGATGATAAGGAAAAACAAGTTTATGAAAGAGCTCTTTTAGTGATAGAAGAGCATCTTCTTCTGAAAATATCTGAGGTGCTTGATCACATTTACGACCTTTATGAGATATTTAACTTCGACATCACCTTTTTGGCATCACTTCCTGAAGAGATAGAAAGGGAGATAGAAAGGCTTGATGTTCTTAATTCCATAAATACAAAACTTGAGCTTATTCTGTCAGTAATTGATGAGCTTCTACTTTTTGAAAATGAAAGTGAAAAAATAAAAACTATCCTTACACCTTTCAAGGTTTACAGGGAAGTGGTAGAACACTCCGTCTCTTTTAACAAAAAACTTTGGGAGCTTACCTTTCAAAGTTCCTGAAGGAGCTCGAGTAGTCTTTTGGCAGATAACTGTTCCGCTTCTTTTTTGCTACTGCCCGCTGCCACTGCCCGGAAGTTTTTTACTGAACATTCTACCTCAAAAGTCCTGCTGTGTTGAGGACCACTAACGGAAACTATTCTATAAACAGGTCTTTCTTTCCACCTTTTCTGCGTTATTTCCTGGAGGATGGTCTTGTAGTCTCTCTTATAGTCCTGAGATCTTGCCATGCTGATCACTTTATCTTTATAAAGGTTTTCAAACAAACATTTGGTAAGGTTTAAGTCTTTACCCGTATCCATGTAGATAGCACCCCACAGAGCTTCAAAGACATCCCCTAATATGGAAGTGTTTATTTTAAACTTACCTTTCTTCCCGCTTACCAGAAGGTATCTTTCAAGTTGAAGGTCTTGGGCAAGACTGCTTAGAAAGTCCTCGCTTACGAAGAAAGCTTTCATAGGAGCTAACTCTCCCTCTCTTGCTTGTGTAAACTCGGATATTAAGATGTCAACTACGAAGAGATTTATCAGAGCGTCCCCTAAAAACTCAAGAGTTTCATAACTTTTAACGCCTTTCTCTGTGGCGTAAGATTTGTGAGTAAGTGCTTGTTCTAAGAGGTTTTGGTCTTTGAAAGTGTATCCAAGTTTATCTTCTAAAGGCTTATAGTCTTCTGAAGACAAGGCATGCATTTGTTCCACCAAAGCCGAAGGAGTTAGAAAGAGCTATGTAGACTTCTTTTTGAGCTGCTATGTTGGGCGTGTAATCAAGATCACACTCAGGATCAGGATGCTCAAGGTTTATGGTGGGAGGTATTATACCTGTCTGTATGGTTTTTACGGTAGCTACAGCTTCCACCGCACCTGCAGCACCAAGGAGGTGTCCTATCATAGACTTGTTGGAACTAATTTTTAGCCTGTAGGCGTGCTCACCAAAGAGATGCTTAATGGCTAATGTTTCTGCCTTATCGTTCAGAGGTGTAGAAGTACCATGGGCGTTTATGTAATCCACTTCCTTCGGCTCCACTTTAGCGTCTTCTAAAGCAAGCTTCATGCACATGTAAGCACCCTCTCCGTCTGAGCATGGAGCGGTTATGTGATACGCATCGTCCGTTGCGGAATAACCTACAAGTTCTGCGTATATTCTTGCTCCTCTTGCTTTTGCATGCTCATACTCTTCCAAGACAAGCACACCTGCACCTTCTCCCATAACAAAGCCATCTCTTTCCATGTCAAAGGGTCTTGATGCCTTTTGAGGCTGATCATTCCTAGTGGAGAGCGCTTTCATAGATGCAAACCCCGCTATTCCCAAAGGTGTTATGGCGCTTTCACAACCCCCAGCTATGGCTACATCTATATCGCCTTTTTGTATAAGCCTCATGGCATCTCCTATGGAATGATTGCCCGTTGCACAAGCGGATACCACACAGTAGTTGGGTCCTTTAAAGCCATATCTTATAGCAATTATTCCAGAAGCCATGTTGGATATTCCGTAAGGTATAAAGAAAGGAGATACGCGTCTGGGACCTTTCTCCATAAGGACTTTCTGCTGTTCTTCGATTTCCCTAAGACCTCCTATGCCCGTTCCTATTATGACACCTACTTTGTAAGGGTCAAACTTACCTTCAAGCAAACCGCTATCTTTGATGGCTTCCTCTGAAGCTGCCACAGCATACTTTATAAAATCTGAGACTCTTTGTAGCTCCTTTTTATCAAAATAGTTCTCAGGGTTGAAGTCCTTTACCTCTGCAGCTATGTGGACCGGCAGACCCACCTCTACAGGGTCAAATCGTTTTATGATGTCTACACCGCTCACACCTTGTGTGAGATGTCTCCAAAACTTCTCTACACCAGTACCTATAGGAGAAACTACACCCAAACCAGTGATTACTACTCTGCGCATTAGTTAGCCTTTCACTTTTTCTTTGAGATAATCAATAACATCACCTACTGTTCTTATCTTCTCAGCATCTTCATCAGGTATTTCAATACCAAATTCTTCTTCAAAAGCCATTATAAGCTCTACCACATCAAGGGAGTCTGCTCCAAGATCCTCAACGAATTTAGCTTCAGGACTTAACTTTTCCACCTCAACTCCTAACTGATCGGCTATTATCTCTTTTACCTTTTGCTCTAACTCCATTGCTTATTCCCAATAACCAGACCGTTGTGGGTCTGGTGCTGGGGTATTTTTATCCCGCCTTTTAAAGCACACCCAACCCCAGCAGGCGGTTTTAGGTGTGCTCTGGTATTTTTTACGGTATAAGATTATACACTTCTTATGGTTATTTTTCAAGAAACTTAGAGGCTTTGCTTATTACAGATTGAGCAAGCCATATGGCTATTAGAGAAAACAGAAGGTTCGAAGGACCATAACTGAGCAATGGAAGAGCTATACCTTTTGGTGGAAGAAGATTTACTGCCATGCCTACATTCCAAAAAAAGGCGATAGCAAAGTTCATGGCTATGCCGAAAAGCAAGAGCTTACCGAAAGGTTCTTTGACCTTATAAGTAAAGTAGAGGAGTCTACCTACAAGTGTAGAGTAAAGATAGAAAACCAGCAAAACGCCTATGAATCCAAACTCTTCCCCTATAAGCGACATCACATAGTCTGTATCTGCAGCTGGCAAAGCTCCCATCTTCTGCAAGCCTTTGCCTATGCCTACTCCCCATAGCCCACCATGAGCAAAAGCAAAAAGAGACTGAATGATTTGGTATCCTGATTCTTCCGGGTCTGCAAATGGGTCTTTCCATGCGGAGAATCTTTCCGCAACATAACCAGACTTAGAAGTTAGTATGTATAGAGTGAACAGTGCAAAAAGTGCTAGTATAGGCAAGTAAACTTTCTTGGGAATACCACCAACATAGAGCATTGCTCCGCAGAGTAGTAAGAGGAATATGGCTCCACCTTTATCGGGTTGAAGGGAAATGAGAAAGGCGTTTATAATTACCAGAAAGGAAGCCCAAAGTATGTATCTCCATTCCTTTATAGACCCTTTTTCCACCAAGTAGTAAGCTATGAAGATCACAAAAGCCACCTTGGTAAGCTCCAAAGGTTGTAAGCTTGTACCTACAAGCCATCTATCCACATGCCTGTGTGTTATATACTTTTTTATAAGCACCATCGTAAGCATAAGAGTAGATGCCAACACAAGTGAGTAAACCACAGACTTTTTTTTGAGAAGCAGATAATCAAACTTTTTGTTTATAAGAAACATGCCCAATAGGAAAGTGAGAAGCTGGTAAATAGGCTTTTTGTACATACTAAAGTTTTGATAATTTTCAAAAACATAAGGTAGAAGGTTTGAGCTTATTATAACTGTCTCACCTATAATGAAGAGCAAAATTACCGCGTAAAGTATCCACCTGTCCATGTTACAGGAAGAGAAGACCGTATAAAAAACCGATAACTATTCTGTATATACCAAAGGGTAAGAAGGAGTGTCTGGATATAAATCTCAGAAAAACTTTTACCGTCAAAAGAGCGGTCAAAAAAGCCGATAAGAAGCCTACAAGAAGCAGATGCCATTCGCTGTGCGTAAAAGTGCTATGGGACTTATAAACATCATAAGAAGTTGCTATAATCATTGTGGGAACTGCCAACAAGAAAGAAAACTCTGCGCTGGCTTTTCTGTGAAGCCCCATCAACATACCCCCTATTATTGTGGATGCGGACCTGGAAACTCCGGGGATCATGGCAGTAGACTGGAATATACCTATGAGAAAGGCTCTTTTAAAGCCAAGGCTTCTGGCATCACCTATGTAGCAGAAGCGTTCGCAAACTCTGTCTGCAAAGAGAAGAAAAATACCGCCTGCTATAAGGGAGATGACCACAACTTTGTCATTGCCTATAAGGTAGGTTTTTATGAGTTTATACAGCAAAAATCCTAAGGCACCTGTGGGTAAAAAGGCTACTAAGATTCTTTTCCACATTTCGTAGTCCGTAAAAAGTCTTTTGGCATACAGCAAGATAACGGACAGTATGGCACCCATCTGGATGGCTATCTCAAAACTTTTGGTAAAACCACTGTTATCTACGCCTAATATGTGTGCTGTAAGTATAAGATGTCCTGTGGAAGATACAGGTAAAAATTCTGTAAGTCCTTCTACTATGCCCAAAAGCACAGCTTGATAGATGTCCATCAGAGCACCTCCACATATACACCTTTTAGGTATAAGCTGTTTGGCACTTGAAGTATCCAGGGATGATCAAGGTCCTGAAAACTGACCTTTAAAACCCTGATGTGTCTTTTTACATCTTTTGCTGCATCAATAAGCACCTGAAAAAGATGGTCCAGGGTTATGTGAAAGGAGCAGGAGTAAACAACCAAAATCCCACCTCTTTTGGTAATATGAAGTCCTCTAACTAATAGTTCTTTGTATCCTCTAAGAGCGTTAGGTAGGCTTGCTTTGTTTTTGGCAAAGGATGGGGGGTCCATAAGAACAAAGTCAAAAGTCTGACCTTCTGCATGGAGTTTCCTCATAAAGTCAAAAGCGTTAGCTTCTATCCACTCTATACCGTCAATACCATTAAGCTTTGCGTTCCTTTTTCCAAATTCCAAAGCTTGAGAAGATATATCCACCGCTATTACCTTTTGAGCACCAGCTTTTCTCATGTTAAGAGCAAAACCACCAGTATGACAAAAGAGATCAAGACAGGTCTGCCCTAGTTTTACAAGTTGTCTTACTATACTTCTTGCGTATCTCTGGTCTAAATAAAAACCCGTTTTTTGACCTTCGGGAATGTTAACATAGTATCTGAGTTCCCCTTCGCGTATTATGACCTCTTTTGGCATTTCTCCGTATATTACACCTTCCTGAGTTTCAAATCCTTCTATACTTTGTGCGTAATCATTTCTCTTTTCGTAAATACCCTGAGGTTTTAAAGTGTCAATTATTGCAGGAATTACCCAGTCTCTCATCAAGTTCATACCGAAAGTTGTAAACTCAAGCACTACATATTGGTCGTAAACATCTACTACAAGACCGGGTAGAAAGTCTCCTTCTGAGTGCACTAACCTGTAAGCGTCTGTATCCAAAGAGAGCTTTTTCCTGTAGTTGTAGGCTTGCTGTATTCTTTCTTTTATAAGCTGTTGGGATATCTTTTTGTCCTTGTTGAAAGAAAGGAGTCTTATGCTTATGCTCACTTGGGGGTTTATGTATCCGTATCCGAGAAAATGCCCTCCCGCATCCCTAACTATAACTTGCTCACCTTTTTGGGGTTTTCTGGAATAAGAGACTATCTCCGGTCTGTAAACCCACGGGAAGTAAGCTTTGAGTTTTTCTTCCACGCCGGGCTTTACCCTCACTTGGATCATTCCCATTCTACGAGCATTTTCTGGGCTACCTCGCGAGCCTTCTCTTTGCCTGCAAGCTTCTCTACGAGCTTTATCCCAAAGAGCAGTGCTGTGCCTGGTCCTTGACTGGTTATCACTCTATTATCTTCAACTACTTTATCTTCCACAAAAAGCGCAGGTTTGATGTCTTCTTTGAGTGTGGGGTATGCGGTGGCTTTCTTACCTTCTAGCAGGCCAAACTTGGCAAGAGCTGTAGGAGCTGCGCATATAGCAGATATGTACTTACCCTTACTTTCAAGAGCTTTTACAAGAGCCTCAACCCTTTTGTCCTGCTTTAACTTCTCTACTCCACCTGCACCCCCTGGAAGGATGACCATATCAAGCTCTTGAGGGTTTAACTCGTCTATAGATACATCTGGCACTATCTTTACATTCCTTGCACTTGAAACGGGTTCTTTTGAAAGCCCTGCTATGATAACTTCCACACCAGCCCTTCTTAAAGCGTCAATGGGAGCTATAGCTTCCACTTCTTCAAAACCGTCCGCAAGTATTATAGCTACTTTTGGCATGACTTAACCTCCACCTTTAAGGTTCTCAAGCTTTAATTTTATAGCGAAAATGAGTTTCTCGTAAGGAATCTGTAGAGAAAGAATAAGATATGCATCTTCATAACAAACAAGAAGAAACTAAAGAAACTATGTCTTTGCGGAAAGTTTCAAAAGCGCTGTGCTTTTTTACCAAGTGATTAAGCATGTCTTCATTGAGAATTAAGTTATCATCCTCCCTCTTTATAAGCTCAAAACGCGTGGCAAACTCCAATAAACTCTCGTAATAGCCTATATTGGAAAAAAGTACAAAAACATCCGGAAAATACTTAGAAAGTTTAAAGACAAGCTTTTCCATGTTTATTGCTGTTTCATCAACCCTCATGTCAAGAAAACCGTGCCTTTCTTTTACGCTCACTTTTGCTCCTTTTTCCTTCTCAAAAAGCATTAGAGAAGCCCATAGTATGGCAGACACAGTAGTAAGATCCACATTCTGGTAGTTATCCCCAAGTATATCCATTTTTGAAGCAACATGCAAACCATCTTCTTTGTAAAGATAAAGGTGGTTTAACCCTTCCGCAAAGGAAATGTACTTACTGTCGCTTATGTGAGCTATTCTGTTTCCAGCTGTGCCAAATACATGCAAGCCAGTGCTTGTAAGAAGAAAAGTGTGGTACACATTGTATTCCGCCTTTATTGGCTCTCCGTCAAACTCTCCCGATGACACCACCTGAATACCTTCGTCCATATTTAATACATTTTTGTTCAAGTTCTCCTTTAGCTTTTCGCTCTTCCACAGCAGATGCTTTTCTTCAGAGTTTACTAAAGTGGGCTTATCGTAAGCCTCCACCCTGTAATTAGTAGAAACATACACGCGTTTCTCATCACATAACAGATACATATCTGTTTATTTTACACCAAAGTGCCTGAAGGTTCTGCTATAATTTGTTTGAGGAGGTTTAAAAGTGAGGCGCATTAATGTAGCTATAGCGGGTCTTGGAAGAGTTGGTAGCCAGTTTCTTGATGCTCTTTTGAAGGTTAACACAGACAGTGTGAAGGTTATTGCTGTTGCAGAACCAAAGGAGGATTTAGAAAGCGTAAGGACAGCAAAAGAAAGGGGTATAGCTTACTATAGAGATGCAAGAGATATGCTCAGATCCTTAGAGGACACTATAGATGTGCTTTTTGAATTGACAGGAGATGCGGTCTTGAGAACAGAGCTCCATGAGATATTAAGCCAAAGTGGAAACAGGAAAACGGTCATAGTGCCAGAACCGGTAGCCTTCCTGATATGGAGTCTAATAGTACAAGGCAAATGCGAGTACCCAAGATAAGACCTATGACTATACAAGACCTTCCATCGGTGCTTGAAATAAACAGAGAGAACTTTACGAGCGATGCGTGGAGCAAAAACGCCTTTGAAAGGGAGTTTCAACTGGAATACTCCCACAAATATGTGCTGGAACTTGACGGTGAAGTAATTGGATACTTTGTGGTTTGGGTTATACACGATAGCGCTAACCTAATGAACTTTGCCATAAAAAAGGATTACTGGGGTATGGGGTATGGGAAAATGCTTCTTAGCTTTTTGGTAGAAAACTTCAAGGATAAGGTAAGCAGTATATCTTTAGATGTGAGAAAGTCTAATGTGCGCGCCATAAGATTATACAGGTCCCTTGGATTTCAGATAGTCAGCGAAAGACCAAGGTACTACTCAGACGGGGAGAACGCTTACCAGATGGTCTTAGAAACCTCGGTCCCTATCAAGGAGTTTGTACCGGAGAGAGAATCAACTTTATGAGAAACCCCATTTCTTGTGTGAGTATCCCTATACTTTCCAGAGCGCGCATGCATTCGTGATACTTTTCTTCTATGATCTGTGTAATGTTCTCTCCATACATAGAGTAAAAGCCATCTTTGTCCTTATAGTCATCAACCATCTGAAAGAGCATACCCACCTTTACACCTGCAGACATTAAAGAATAGAGCATCTGATCCCTCTTTGAAATGACACCTCCGCAGGCAAAGGCAGAAGAGAAAAGATAAGCTGTTTTTTTTAAGCTAATATTCCAAAAATCGCCAAGTTTTTTTATGTCCATAACCTGACCGGCCACCATCCCCTTATGGCCCGAGCTTTCAGATAAGATGCGTATAATTTGCAGGAGGTCTTTTTCATTCATAGAGATAAAGTTTTCTTTCTTTGAAAGCACCTCAAAGGCTAAGTTGAGAAGAGCGTCACCAGCAAGTATGGCTATATCCTCACCAAAGAGTATGTGACACGATGGTTTACCTCTCCTTATACTGTCGTTGTCTATTGCAGGAAGATCGTCATGTATAAGAGAGTAGTTGTGTATGAACTCAAGAGCGCATCCTACCGTTATGGCATCTTGTAGATTACCATCTAAGGCATCGCACACCGCACATAAAAAGAGAGGTCTTATCCTTTTACCCTCTTGGAATACATAATAAGACATAGCTTGGTAAAGAACTAAAGGGTCAAAAGGCTGTAAAAGTTCTCTTAACCTGCTTTCTATGAGTTGTCTCCACTCTTCTACTTTCTGCATATACTACCCTCTAATTATAGTAAAGAACTCAAGTGTCTTTCGTAAATTAAGATTAACTTATAACTATTATAAGTAAAACTTATAATCTCATAAGCAAATTGAAATCACAACACTTCGTATGCTGAAGTATCTTATTAGGGTAGGAGGTTTTCTACATGGACATAGGCGGTAGCTTTTACGACAGGAAGGCTTACAGCACCTGCTACATGTGTGCCTGTAGATGCGGTATAGAAGTATATGTTAGAAACAACAAGGTTGCATACATAAAGGGAAATGACGCACACCCCACCAACAAGGGTGTTTTGTGTGCAAAGGGTTCCTCGGGCATAATGAAAGAATACAGCCCCGCAAGGCT